>Ga0265301_10002299_pt1 | contig 22498 bp, 29 predicted proteins | sample AusTroGonzalo_MG_2_FD_193488 | JGI IMG/M metagenome (GOLD analysis project Ga0265301, IMG submission 193488) | Bovine rumen microbial communities from tropical cattle in Woodstock, Queensland, Australia - Gonzalo_04 | ecosystem: Host-associated > Mammals > Digestive system > Stomach > Rumen ... | reverse complement strand
CGTGGTGGAATGCCTGAAGTCCGCCTGTGAACAGTTCAAGCAGGAACAGCATACCTTCCCGAACGCAATCATCGTCGAAATGACCCTGAAGGCGCTCGGCGTGGAAATCGAGAAAGAGGAAAGTTAAGTTTGTTGTCTCCTGCGACTCCGGGTAACTCCGGGGGCGCTTCCTTTTTCTACATCGGAAATCCCGGAGACGCCAGGAAGCCTCCTGGGGAACCAGGGGATGCCACCAGCCACCACCGTGTACCGGCAGGGAGGTGTCTAGCCCCGACTTTTGGGACACCTTAATTATATCAAAAAAGAGACCCACATGACACTAAATATGATGGCCAGACCCGAGAAAGAAAACTAAGCGCAAAATAAAAAGGAATATCACCATGGTAGCATTTAAAATTCCAAAAGCATCCCACGCCAGCCTGAAGGCTGTAAAAGCTTACATGGGCGACCGCTGGGAACACATCTCCGACGTGATGGACACTGATTCGGAATGGTTCCTCAAGTACTGTGACATTGTCGCACGTGGTCTTGTAAAGCGCAAAATCCCGTACGCCGAAGCACATCATATTCTCCCGTTCGTATGGTTTACCCGGCACGGAAGCAAGGATAGCGAGCGTTACTCGGAAAAAACGCTCAACAATAATGTCACCTGCCTGACTGTATCAGAGCATATCGTGGCACACTACTGTGCGTTCATGTGTACCCGGAAGTCGTATTCCGGGTCTCTTGCACGCGCCTTCACTACCATGGCTAACGTAAAGGGACATGGCAAGCATGTGTTAATCCCCGGGGAAGAAGAGCTGCTTGCCATGATTACGGAGCTTGAAATACTCCGCATCAAGAAGATGCAGCCGCATGTAAGCAAAGTTGACGCCGAAGGAAGAACCCATTCCTGGGAAGACATGAAGCAGTACAAGAAGGACTACTACAATTCCCGCAAGACAACTGTCGAGTTCAAGGAATGGCAGAAGGAGTACAAGGCCCGCAAAAGGGACAGCATCCTTGAATGGCACAAAGACTATTACCATAAACAGGTCAGCACCCCGGAAGGACGTGAAGCTGTACGAGTTGACAGAAGGGTTTCTAGTAAGAAATACAGAGAGAAGAACAAGGACAATCCGGAGTTCATCGAACATAGAAGAAAGCTCCAGCGGGAAAGCAGGGCTGTCCGCATGGCAGACCCGGAATACCGTAAGCGTGAAAACGAAAAGCGGCGCATACATAATTCTCTCCCCGAACAGAAAGCCAAACAGAAGGCAAAGCGCGAGAATAACATGCAGGACCCCGAGTACAGGGCCAAGAAAAACGCTGCCGGCAAGAAGTGCTATGATACTATGATGAAAGACCCTGTTCGCCGAGCAAATTACCGAGAGAAGAAAAAGGAAGCCAGACGCAAGCGCATGGCCGACCCCGAGTACAGGGCCCGAGTGAATTCCAGACAGCGCGAATGGGAAAAGCGCAAAAAGGATGAAGGATACCGAAAGCGCAAAGACCCGGTAACCGGAAAGTCCGTTCGCATGTTCGTCGGCAAGAACCCTGAACCATGTCGAAAGTATGCAACCAAGGAAGAAGCCAGGATGGCAAAGAAAATCCGTGATAAAATCAAATACGAATTAGATATGCAGGACCCGGCGAAACGTCAGGCACGAAATGAAAAGGGACGCAAGTGGCGAGATGAAAACCGTGAAAAGGCAAGGGAAATCCAACGCAGGTCAAAGCGCAAGGAATACGAAAAAATGACTGCGGCCGGATACCGGTACCTTAAAGACAAGGAAAGCGGTAGACGCAAATGGATTTTCGTGGGAGTTCCCGAAAAGGAAGCCGCAGCATAACCACACAATTATTCCCACCACCGTATCCTGGCAGGGGGGTGCCGGGCCCCGTACTTTGGCTAACGCCATAATCACCAAAAGGAGACCTTTATATGGCAGATACAGAACAGACTTTCTCGCTCCAGGTTACCCGCCCCCAGATGGCGGAAATCATCGACAAGATGACATTCTCCCAAATCCTGCACCTTGACGACGCCGCCAGGGTAATCTGGGAGTTCGACCTTGCAGTGGCCGAGGCACTGTCCCACGAGCTGGGCATGCGCGTGCACACGCAACGTGCCGGGCGCTCCTACGGGAACGGCCTCTACATCACCGTAACCTTCCGCGTCGACTCGTGGCGCAAGGAGGCACGCGGCATGGAGAACTACATCCAGCTCTACACAACGACCACCCCGGAAATCCACATCAGGCTGTTCTCCTACGAGGAGGGACACCGCGACCGCCAGCCGGGCGGTGCGCCCATCCCGGTAGTGGACGTGAAATACGATGGAAAGGAAGCCGATACCTTTGACGTGAAGGCCGAGGTGGAGAAGGTCTTCATCGACCCGTACACCTACGGACTCGCGGACTGGGAGAAGAAGCGCCTCGAGAAGTTGGCCGGGGAACTCCGGGAGTTCTGCGACAAGCGAAATATCCTGGGATTTTCCGTTGACAATCTCGGCCGCAGAAGCGATAACTAGGTAGAACCCCTCAAATACAAGGAGAATACTATGAAGACATTCTATTTCACCTTCGGCGTGGGACACCCCACCTACTCCCGCGTGGTGGCCACGGTAAGCGTCCCGGACACCCCTGACGCATACGATGTCGCCCGCGACCTGTTCATGGCCCGTTTCGGGACGAGCTGGTCGATGCAGTACGGCGAGGAGGAATACCTGGCCAGAATCGCGAAGTACGGCTACGAGCAGAAGGACTACGGGGAGCTCGTCCCGGTAGAGTGCGAGCTGCTGTAGCGGACTGATTTTGCCATATTTGGGGAGTCCCCGGGGAAGAACCCGGGGACTCCCGGCGTATTCCGGGGTGCCACCACCGTGCTCCCCGGGGGACGACGGGAAGGGCCCCGGCGGTCGCAAGACCGGGACAGAAACAACGAGACACACCTCACAGGAAAGGAGATACGGCCATGAGACTCGACAAGATTAGGGGAAGGCTCCCGCTGCAGAGAAGCACGGGTTCGAAGTACAGGATTAGCGTCCTCCTCTCGTTCGAGAGCGAGGGGGAACGCGAGACGTTCTTCCGCAAGGCCGGTATACCCCTGGACACGGCAGGTGTCAGGGTCTTGAGCGCGATGTACCTCGACCTGGACGACAAGCTGATGCAGGAGGCGTACGTGTCCCTGCAGTGGCGCGAGGACGGGAAGCTCCGCGAGGTGGAGGTGCCCACCACGAAGCGCTGGAAAGGCGCCGTGGAGGCCACCAGGGCCTACCTGGAGCTCAGGAAGACAATCTACGGATACTAGGGAGGAAGCCATGAACAGAGCAAGCAGGATTATTTTCGGCGCGACGCTGTCGGCCACCATGCTCTTCGGCGCTAAGGTGCCGGGGCTCCCGGACAAGTTCACGTTCAGCGTGAACCCGTTCAGGGGAGGCACGGCGTGGTACCTCGACGCGTCCCAGGCGCGACTTTACAAGGACGGCGGGAAGGCCATGTGCTCCTACCTGGGCGACCTGGAATTCCCCGCACGCTACGACGAGCGCATGGACGCCTACTACTGCCCCGGGGTGACCGTCAGGCACATCCACAGCGTCATGATTGACCGTATGGAGGGGAAGTGCCTCGGGTTCGTCTGCGGGTACGACATAGCGGTTCCCGGCGGAGGGCCGATGCTCACCACCGACCACGTCGCCTACTGCCCCGACATCATCGTGACAGTGGCGCAGTACGGGCGTATGGACGTGGTGGCCGCGAAGACCTTCCGGGCGAGCGAGGACGCGAGCCCATACTTCCGGAACGGGGCGCTCATAGACTTCGCCCTCGTCAAGCAGAAGGAGCTCGTGGACAGGTGCGGGGGAGAACGCTACAGGAAGCAGCTCAACTACTGGATTGGCACCGCAGAGGGCCCCGGCTCCGAGCACCATACCGAGGTGGAGGAGTACGCGGGATGGGACGGATTTTGATTTTTGATTTTTATTTTTTCGACTTTTAACTTTTGACTAACGGAGACAGCACCATGTACAACTACATTCCACAGCCGAAAAGATTCTTCGCCGGGCTCGACAACGTCGGTATGCCCGCGTTCGAGGGCGGTGCCCTCGGCACCCGCATCGAGGACTTCTTCCGCCTGAACGGGGTCTCCCTCCGCGTAGACGGGGTGGAGCACGGCCCGGTGGTGACCAAGTACATCGTGTCCCTGCTCAAGGACACCGACCACGTGAACAAGGTGGAGAACCTCCGCCGCGACCTCGGCATCCGTCTCGGGGTGGGCGCCAGCAAGGTGTTCATCGGTGAGACCAACTGGAAGGACTCGGTGTCGCTCGCAATCGAGATACCGAACGCCAAGCGAATCGCCGTTCCGGCCACGTCGGTAATCCCGGTGGTTCCCGGCAACGCCGCGGCCAACGGCCTGCGCGTGTGCCTCGGGGTGGACACCTCGGGCAACCCGTACAGCATCGACGTGGCCACGGCCCCGCACATGCTTGTCGCCGGACAGTCCGGCAGCGGCAAGACCGTCTTCCTCAACAGCCTCATCTGCGGGCTCCTCGACAACTACGACGAGAACGAGTGCGTGGTGTCGATAGTCGACCCCAAGGGAACCGAGTTCACCGACTTCGACGGCCACCCGTGCGTCGTCCTCGGACCCACCGGGGCATACGAGCCCAGGGTCGGCAAGTCCGAGGACGCGGTTCCGATGCTCAATGACCTGGTCGCGGATATGAACTACCGCATGGGCGTGTTCCGCCACTACGGCGTATCCAACCTCCGCCAGTACAAGCTCGGCTATTCCGAGCACGGCCACATCCCGTACCGCGTGGTTGTCGTGGACGAGTTCTACGACCTCCTCATGAACTACCCGGACGCGGAGAAGCCGCTGTCAATCCTCGCCGCGAAGGCAAGGAGCACCGGAATCCACCTCGTGCTCGCCACGCAGAGGCCTTCCGTGGACGTAATCAGGGGAGCCCTGAAGGCAAACCTGTCCACGCGCATCGCCCTCAAGGTGTCCTCGCGCACCGACTCGCAGGTAATCATCGACCGGCCGGGCGCTGAGTCGCTCTGCGGGCGCGGTGACATGCTCTACGTCGGCCCGGACGGGGACGTACCGCTGAGACTCCACGGGTGCATGGTCACCCCGGAACAGGTCAGGGAGTTCGTCAAGGCGTAGGCAATTTTAAATTTTGTTTTTTCAACAACGGAGAAACGACCATCAACTACCCACGGGCTAAAGACCCGTGAGTTTGAAACAGTAAACAATGTGAACTGCTGAGAACTCATAGTTGATTAGACTCAGTGAAGGGAGCAATCCCTGAACTACGTTAGGAAGGTCATGGCACCCCGGGATGTACGGCCAAGTCCCCCGCCCTGCCGAGCGTCACTAAACAGTCCTGATGGGTAGGGACAGTGTGATGTTCATGACAAGCCTTCCTAACATTGTCGATGGCCACCCACAGGGAGCAATCCCTGCATTACCCGATTAAGTTCGGGTTCCACCAAAAGGGCCAACGTCGGGGCTCCTCTCACCCACTAAAGATGGGTGAGTTTCCGCCCCGGCAAAGGATTTATATGAACAACGAAGCAGTAGAAACAATGCGAATCCTCCTCGGGGGCCGCAACTGCCCCAAGAGCCTCGCCGAGTGCGCAGTGGCGTATCTCGCCCGCTGCCGCGAGCTCCCGACGGCGGAGGAGGTCGTGTCGGCCCTGCGCGTGAGCAACGGCATGGCTGAAAAGATTGTGGCGTCGGCACGCATGTCCTTCATGTTCCTGCTCGACACCATGCCCATCAAGGTCGGCAACCCCGGCCTCGTGGCCGCTTACCTCAGCGACCTGAAGAACGCCCGCACGGAACACGTCGTGGTGCTCACCGTGGCGTCGGACAACACCCTCATCAAGCGCCACGAGTGTGCGGCCGGCTCCGCATCCCGCGCATCGGTAGACCCGGGCGCGGTATACCAGCTCGCGATTGCCGACGGCGCACGCAGCGTAATAATCGCGCACAACCACCCGAGCGGTAGCGCCAGGTTCAGCGACGGCGACTACGAGTTCACCGAACAGCTCATCGAGTCCGGCCGCATCGTCGGAATCCGCCTCCTCGACAGCATCGTGATTAGCAACCGCGGGGTCGTGTCCATGCGTGCGGAGAAGCCCGAGATGTTCGTCCTGTAGGACAGTGTCATACATTTTTTATGTAAAAAACTTTTTGCGTAAAAAACATTTCAAACACCTTTCCGTACCGAAAAAATAAGTTATATTTAACGAGCCGGTAATCGGCATTTACAACAAACGATACAACCACCATCGACACTACACAATGGAGACCAAAAATGGAATTGACCACAGATGTGTTCAAGAACGAAGTACGTGCAACCTACAACAGAGCAAGGGCGATAATCAGCACCCCCGAAGTCGAACTCGCCTACATCGCCCTCGCCAAGCGCGGGAACGTGAAGGCGCGTAACCTCCTCTTCGAGAAACAGCTCCCCGCCCTCATCGACATGGCCAGCAAGACCAAGTACAACATCTTCAAGGGCAACAGCGCCGAGCTCGTGTCCAGCGTCCTCGCCATCATGGACCGCGCAATCGAGCTCTTCGAGCCCGCACGCGGAAAGCGCTTCTGGACGTTCCTGTGCTTCCACGCAATGAGCGCCATGAACAAGGAGATGTACGGCGACAACCTCGTGAAGCTCCCGGAAAACTTCGAGAAGGACAAAAAGCGTGCGGAACTCGCATCCATCGAGTCCGGCTACGCCCCCATCCAGGACGGCGACGAGAAGACCTGCCTCTTCGACGTGATGAAGGGCGGGGACGACGCTGCCGACATCTACGAGGAATCCCTCCAGGGGGAATACCGCGACATCACCGGGAGACTCCTGGCGGTGCTCGACCGCGAGGAGGCCTACGTCGTCTCCAAGTGTTTCCTCGAATGCGAACCGGAAGCCGACGGCAATCCCGGCAACAAGCCCTGGAGCGTGAGCTCCCTTGCACGCCACATCGGAAGCAGCAAGGAAATCCTCGCACGCCGCCGCAAGAAGGCACTGGAAAAGCTCCACGCGGCCCTAGACTCGGACCGTGACTGGTGCATCGACCAGGCCCTGTAATGGGATGCTTTCCCTAATCCTATATCTCGGCGACGACCACGCCGAGCGCAAATAGTCCAATACAATTTTAATTTTTCAATTTTCCAGGCATATCATGATTACACTCAAGACACTCAAGAAATTCGTCACGCTCATCGACGCCATCAACACCCACGAAAAGAACGACAAGAAGACCTACCGGAAGGAGCTGTCTCCAGAGGTGACTACCCAGGTTACCGCAATCGAGCAGTGCCTCTACGGCCTTCTCGACCGCATCGCGTACGCTCATCTCGACCGCACCGGGAAACCCATCCACCTTAACGCAAAGACCGCCAAGGCGTTCCAGGATGTTGTCAAGGCTGTCCACGAGAACGAAGGCGAATACGGCAACTCCGACGAGCACTGGTTCAATATCCTCACGCGGTACCCGGAAGGAACCCTCGACGGTGTACTGAAGGTGGAACACGATGTCACTGAACGCATGGAGGAAGGCCACGCCGCGCCGGAAGTCGTCGACCGCGACCGCATCGAAACGCTCATCTCTCAACGCGAGCAGGAACGTGCAGGCGATGACAATCTTGCTGTCGAAGCGGCCAGAACACTGGCAGAGAACTGGGATGCGCTGACCACGAGATAGCCATCCATGATACACCACCATACCAAGGCACTCGATTTCGAGACATGCCGCGAGCTGGCTTCAAAGTGCAGAAGCACCATCGAAATGCGCCGCATTGACGAACTGGCATACCGTGCATCCATACGTTATGGCTGGATAACCGGATTCATTGCCGAATTCGGTTACGTAGGAAACCGCCCTTCATCCAATGACGGCATTACAGTAGACACCAAGTACACCTACGAAATTTGCAAGGACATAGCATCGAGATGCAAGACCCTGAGCGAGTTCAGGGAATCCTGCTCCCGGGGATTTGAAATTGCCGAACAGAACTGGTGGATTGACGACTTCGCTTTCGAGTACAAATATTTTGAAAATGCGAAGGCGCTGATTGACGGCCGCATAGACCGCAACACGAAATATACTTATGAAGCTTGCAGGGAAATTGCATCGACATGCACATCCCGCAATGAGCTCAAGCACAAGAACAAGAGCGCATACAACGCTATCCTCAAGAACGGGTGGATGGACGAGTTCGCCGAGACATTCCACTACCTTACACCGGAAGAAGCGATAGAAAGATACCTGTCCAAGTCGGCCAAGTACAACCCGGAATATATCCGCTCGGTCGCGCTCAAGTACAAGACCTACCACTTTTTCGCCACGAAGCATCCTTACCTGTGCTCCATAGCCAGGCAGACCGGCCAGATAAACGAGTTCACCTGGCTGAAACGCAACGAGGAATCCAAGGACGGCGTAATAGACCATGTATACGTCTACGAGTTCGATACCACGCATACCGCCTACATAGGCCGCACGATACGTCCCAAGCAGAGACACCAGGAACACCTGGAAAGCACCGACCGTGTAAAGAAGTATGCCGACAGCATAGGCGTAGCAGTACCGCAGCCCAAATATCTATACGAGGGCCTTACCTTGGACGCCGGACGCCAAATGGAATGCGACATGATTGAGAAGTACCGGAAGGACGGCTGGAATGTACTCAACAAGATGCCGGGAGGCTCAATAGGTGCCCTCGTAAGGAGCATTTCCAACAGAAGGCTGCTTCGGATGGCGAAGAAGTATACTAGCCTCCGTACGCTCATGAAGAAAGCGCCGAAGGTATACTATCACTTGATTATGCGCGAGATGCTCCCGCAGTGCACGTGGATTGTGGACGACATCAAGCATACTAACCCCCAGGTTCCTCCCGGCCACTGGAACGTGTACGAGAACTGCAAGGCCGAGGCGATGAAGTATACACGGCTGTCCGATTTCCGGGACAACAGCAGGGGAGCTCACAGTGCCGCCGTAAAGAACGGATGGCTGCATACGTTTGACTGGCTCGAACGAAAGGTTGACCCGGACTATGACACGTGCTACGCCGCCGCCAAGGAATGCAGGACCCGTACCGAATTCCACATCAAGCACTGCACTGAATATCGGGTATCCGAGAAGAACGGATGGCTGGACAAATGGGAATGGCTGTCACGGAAACAGAAGAAGCCGAGATATTGGGATGACTACGAGAAATGCCTGGAAGTAGCCAAGCAATGCAAGTCCAGGAAGGAATTCGGCCTGCGCAACCGCCTGGCGTACATGTCATCTCTTGAACATGGCTGGATTGACAACTGGGACTGGCTCGCCGTGCAGAACAGGTCAATCTGGAGCGACTACGAGACGTGCAAGGCCGAGGCAATGAAGTACGGTTCCCGTGATGAATTCAGCAAGGGATGCATCACGGCCTACCGCATCGCACAGAGACGAAAGTGGATTGACGAATGGACATGGCTAGGCGAGGGTCCGAAACCGGCAGGGTACTGGGACAACTACGACAACTGCCGTAACGAGGCGCTGAAATATTCTACACTTGACGAGTTCAAGAAAGGCAACAAGAGCGCATACAACGGGGCTCTCAGGAATGAATGGCTCGCGTCGTTCGATTGGCTCGACCGACGAGTGCCGGCAGGCTACTGGGATGACTTTGAGAGATGTAAGCAGGAATCGATGAAGTACACCGGGCGTTTCGAATTCCAGAAGAACGGCAGGGGCGCCTACTTCGCCGCACTGAATCATGGATGGCTCGATTCGTTTACATGGCTCGCACCGATAAGACGGCCAGCGGGATACTGGGAAGTATTCGAGAACTGCAAGGCTGAAGCCGCCAAGTATGCTACCAGGGTTGAATTCAAGCGCGGGTGCATCGTCGCATACCGTACCGCATGCAGGAACGGATGGATTGACATTCTGTTCCTTGGAAAATAAGTAAAATCCCCGGCTATTGCCGGGGATTTTACTTTATGAAATCAGGATAACCTTATTTCTTACGAGACCTGCGGTAGCAGGATTCGCAGATGGTACGGATTTCGGCGTCGGTGAACTCGCTGGAATCGCCGTACACGCTCTCGAACGCGGCACGGAGACCCTTGATGTTCACGGCAGCGACGTCGGCCAGGCCGTAGTTGTCGCCGTTGTCTGACCACCACTGTTCGGCGGCGGCCATGGCGTTGTCGGCCTCGTCGTTCCTGTGCTTCTGTTCGGCCCTCTTCTCTGCCTGGTCGGCGGCGATTTCCTCGTCGCTCATCGGAGTGCCGAACTCGGCCTTCTCGCCGTTCTCTTCCCAGAACTTGTCGGCGGCGTTCAGCTTCTTGTCGGCTTCCTCGCCCTTGGCCATGTCCTCGCTGCGTGCTGTTGCTACGTGGCGGTTGATGTCCTTGTCGGTGGAATTGAGCTTCTGCTCGGCGCTGAACTTGTAGTCGCGGTTGGAACCGAGGTCCTCGCGCTTCTTTTCGGAATCGGACATGCGCTTCTCGTCGGCCTTGCGGTCTTCCTGCTGCTTCTTGTATTCGATTTCCTCGCGGGAACGTGCAAGGGACTCTTCCTCGTCCTTCCTGGCCTTCTCACGGGCTTCCTTGTCCTCTTCCTTGTACTTTTTCTTGGCGGCATTGTAGTCGGACTTGTACTTGGCCTTGGAGCCTTCGGAACCGCCGAGGCCATCGGCCTTGCGTGCGCGCTTGATTGCAGGTTCGAGACGGTAGTCGACCCAGGCGTCAATCTTGCCCGGTTGCGTCTCGGCTGCCTTGATGACGGTGTCAGCGGCTGCCGGGAAACCTTCCTCGGCCTTGCGGATTGCTGCGGCGCGGTCGGCGTCGGCCTTCACCACTTCAGGAGAACGCTTGGCGTTGGCGATGCCTTCTCCCGGCTTGCGGTTCGATGCGGAGAATGGCTCCTGGGTACGGCCGAGGTTACCGGTACTGCGTTCGAACGGGTTGCCGTTGCTCTCCATCTTTGCGGCGCCTGCCGTGTAAAGCTCGATTGCGCGGTGGAAGTCGGCCTTCTTGGAAGCCGGTGCCCTGCTCTCGAGCAGTTTGAGATAAGTTACGAATTTTTGGTTCATCGGAGACTCCAAAGTTTTAATCATGATTGCAGGTAGTTTATATCACCAAGCAAAAATCATGGACTTCCCGTAGATAAACTACGGGAAAATACGGGGTTTACCATGGCAAACATTAGACTGATGACACCTGAAGAGATGCAGGCTTCCCGGAACCCGGCAGCTAAGGAATCCACCGAAACACTGAAGACCGTTGACTAAAATCTAACAAAATCTACAAGTAGTAGATAATTGCTGATTTTCTATGGTTTGCTTGAACAAACCGTCGCAACGGCATTTTTCCAGGCACTTTTTCACCTTCCACCTGGGGAGGAGTCCTTTCGGAATGAAGTACCTGTATTCGCTATCCCCCGCTCTTTCGAGCAGGTTCCCTCTTAACACGGTCGAGGTAAGGCGAAATTTAATGTTTTTTGAACTGTGGGTATCGGCATTCTCAGAATGCCCGCATTCAACACAGCAAAATTCTTCTTGTGTTTGCCTATTACGGTCGTCGATACAGCCGCAATGACTGCACATCTTGGATGTGTATTCGGCTTGCACAAGCGATACGAGCAACCCGTACCTGGGTGCAATATGGATGAACTCGTCCTTCAACGAAGATAGTCCAGTCCTTAGATGCAACCTTCCTAGATTAAATCCTTTGGCATCGTCAGCATGTAGTCTGCTTCCTTGGAAGCCATCAAGATTCTCCATTGCTATATGCTTTATGCCCTTGGTTGCAAACGATTGGCATAACAGCACAATGGCTCGCTTGTTGGACTCGTTCAGCTTCAGTGTAATGGCTTCTATGCGAGCCTTGTCCTTCCTAGAAATCTTGAACGCATCATGTTCTTCGTCCTTGGCAAACCGGGTATTATAATTCTTCTGCTTCTGGTCTATCTTGAGCAATTCGGTTTCGAGGTCAGCTATCAAGGCATCGTCATTCGGAATAAACTCCCCGGTACTCAAGGCGAACATATTGTGCTTGGAGTTCACATCTATGCCGATGGTATTTTCTTCTGTTATTTCATCAGTATTCTTGTATCGGTAGCCGTCACGAGCGAGGACTACGTGAATGTCATTTCCACGAATTACCATCGTATAGGAGGTATCGGTTCCGTTGCAGTATCGGTTCAACGAACGGTGATATGCCTTGTTGTACTTGAATGGCATACAGAGTGTGTTCTTGCTATCGCCCCGGTAGCCGTGGTCATACCAGTCCCATGAAATCTCGATAAAGTAGTCGAACTTACCATGCTCATTTCTTCTAGCGTCCACGATAGGACGCTTGATTCGGCTGCGACCGCTGAATGTAAGTGATTCAAAGGTAATCTTTCCGCGCTTCTCGTATTCAGAAAATACGGTGGTTCTCCTAGATAGGGCTAACCTCATGAGACGGTCGACCCCGAACTTGCGAATCTTATCTAGTATCGCTCGATAGAACTTCTGCTTGGATTCTACAGCGGTAGGGATGACGGATTCAAGCCAGTAAACAGTTTCATCCTTGCCGTATCGTGCAAGCCAAGTCAGTACCTTGGTAAGTTCTGTCTTCTTGATATGAACTTCAATGGATTTAAGTTCACCTTTCTTGTGTCCCTTGACGTTTATCTTGTAGAAGGACGGTACAAGTTTTTCAACCTTGGTGAACTCAATCTTCTTGCGGATGGCATCGAACCTCAACTGATAGGCTCTCCATACATCTTCTACTGCCTTCTTCAAGTAGTGGCTGGAAAGCCGGGTGTTGAATGTCGGATTGAAGTAGTTGAACGCCTCGAACTTGGACATGTCCTGGAAGCCGAGCATATCCGAGAAGAACACTTCCGATATGTCGTTCCTTACAGCACGGATTTCCTCTGCCCTATGGATGATTTCGGCTCGCTTAGTGTCGGACAGCATGATAGGATAGAACGCAGCGGAGAACTGCGATTCGTACCTATCTTTCAATGTCCAACAGTGTTTACTCATTATCCATTTGCCTATACCATTCTAATTGTTCTCGCATAAACTTGGGTTCCCGTTCATTAACAGGAGTGCTACGCCACCAGTCCATAAATCGTTTAGGGCAACGAAGAATGCTGCCATCAGCAAGTTTCATACGACATACGAGTGGCTCCATACCATTATCCTTTCCCAAGAGATGCAATGACCTCATCTTCCAGCTGACTAATAGCAACTATGTCCTCGTGCTCAATGATGCGACCGGCACACAGATGAACTTCAAACATCGAACTCATGTTATATCCCTTGTACCGTTCCGGGTGATTTTGCGAATCCAGCTTTGCCATTATGCCCACGGCGCAGCGATATGCTTCATTGTGCTCTTCTGCAAAATGCTCGGCACAGTATTCAACAAACTCACTACATTCGTTGACCAAGTGCGACGCAATGTTCATCGCATTTTTGTCTTTCATAAGACGATTATATATCTGCGACCGTACTTCTGACTTAAACGCAGCTGATGCCATATTCATATCTCCTTTAGGCAACGCCTATCTGGTTGAGTTCCTTCATTTTCAGCTTGTTTTCCTTGCTTCGCTTACCGTACAGCTTGGCTGAGAACACCATAATGATTGACAGGATGTCCTTCACCAGGTCAGACTCGAACGATGTGCCGAGTACGGTGTCGAGGTATTCAACCCGTAAGGGTGCCTTCTTTTTGCAATACTAGCGTTTCCTGGCCTCGTTGAATTTCCGTACCAGGTCTTCCACCCGGTTGCCGGACTTGGCCTTCTTGGCCGCATACCGTGCGCTCCTGCGGTACCTGTTCACCAGGTCGCATGCGTACTGCTTGGAAATCCCGGCGAGCTCGGCTATCTGTGGGTAGGTGAGCCCCTCGTCCCTCATCTTGGACAGCAGGGCGGCCTTAGTCATCGTCGCGACCTCAGACGGAGTCTCGTCGCGCATCGATTCCACCTGCAGGTTGCCGTCCCCCAGGTCCGCCACGCGGTAGCCGAGGCCGTATCCCTTGGTGATGCAGGCAGTCGCCGTGCGTCCCGGCGGCACCTTCCCGCTCTTCATGGTTTCCAGGTCTTCCTTCGTCCACTTGTGGCGTCCAGTAGGGGAATCCGGGCGAGGGAAACCGAGCAAGTCCGCCTTCGCGCAGCACTGCACGTAGGTGCGGCCTTCCGGAATCTGCCCGTTGCGTAGCTTCTCGATTTCGGGCTCGGTCCAGTACCGGTATTCTCGTTTCTTGAAATGCCTTCCCATGATATGTCTCCTTAATTTCCGTAGTCTGCAGAATCATCGGTGTTTCCGTGGTTACGTTCTTCGGCAATTTCCAGTACTTCCCCGAGGTCGCCGAGTTCAATCTCGGTGTCGAGACGGGTAAGCTGGTCGATTGTGCTGCGTTCGAAATGCACCGTGACGAAGGTCTGTATCCCGTCCATATCCAGCGTGCCCAGGAAACGCATCAGGTTCTTCCTGGCGTCGTCGTTGAACACGTTGACGGGCACACGGAGCACGCCTTCCCTGTTGTCGTCGATTCCGTTCATGTGCAGGAAGTTGACGAACTTCTCGCGTACTGCACGGCGGTACTTGGCGATATCAGCGACCGGTTCGTTCCTCGTCTGCGGGAACAGCTTGCGGTTCTTGCTCCTGTTCCAGAAGTAGGTTCTCGGATTGCTGTCCCCGACAGTAGTGGAGAAGTCGCTCCAGTGGAACACGCCGGTGACCTGCCAACGGAACGGCTCGGGGTCACGGCGTCCGGTGCCATCCTTGTAGTAAATCATGATGGCGTCCACGTTGGTTTCCGTGCCGGTGCAGTCCTTGAGCGGAGTGTCCGGCTTGTCGTCGGTGAACGTCACCTCGACATCGTATTCGTCTGCGGAAAAGTCGATAAGTACCATCTTGCGGTCGTAATCCGTGAACCAGCGGTGGCCAAAGCGGCCGAGAAAATTCTTGTAGGACATGGTGTACTCCTTGGTTGTATCGTTTCTTTTACAACTACAAATATACCCTAATCTACGGACGTTGTCAATAGATTTATTGTAAAAATTAATTTACCACCATGTCGAATCCTTCGTAATCGATGTCGACCTGTCCGTCGTGCTCCACTTCCTGTTCCGGGAGATTGACTTCCGGGATGGTAACTTCGTCGTGCTCAGTGTGACAGTGCCGGTCATCCCCGGAGCCGCTGCATTCCTCCCAGGTGAAATGCACGATTACCGCGGGAGTACCAAAGCTTTCCGTGCGGTACACGTTCTGCACGTTGGGTAACGAAAGGAAGTTACTGAAGCTGCGGAAGCTGTTCCTAAACTGCCCCGCGAACTTCGCCCTGCTTCCCTTCACCGCATCATAGACGGTAATGCCGTTCTCCTTCGCTATGGAGGTATACGTGGCGTACACAGCCTTCTTCATGCGGTTGCCACCCTTTACCTTCTGCTCGAACCAGGTCTCCGTGTTGTACTCCAGGTAGTCGGACTTGGCGGTAGGCGACACCTTCTGCAAGTCGGCGTCCGCTAGGACGTTCTCGCATCGCGTAATCACGAAAGAGCCGGCCAGTATTACTATGAGCAGGAACAGGTCCAGTCCGGTATGTGAATTCTTCTCGTACATAGTTTTCCCTTTGGTTGTAACCCAAATATAGCAAAAATGCCCGACTTTCGTCAGGCATTTTGTTGTAAACTTTCAATTTACTTTAGCGCGGGTAGTACCGGAGCCCCTCGTAGTTGAACCTGGTGGTCGGGTAGTTCAGGTTGCCCATCTCCATCAGGCGGTCAATCCACTCGTCGAGCGGCACGTCGTTCTTCAGGAGGGTGTTCGCGTCGCGCCAGAACTTGTAGGTCTCGGCGACGATTGTCTCCTGGGTCACCCCGTTGTACCCGCACATGCGGGCCTCTCCGCTGTTGGAGATGAACATCGAGGACCAGAACCCGTACAGGTGGTGCGCCTCGGCGAACGAGGTGGCGTGGCACCATACGGCGATAACCCTCTCGGCGTGGATGTCGTTCACCATGGACGCGTCGACGGCGTTGTCCATGTGGCGGTACTTCACGATGCGGGTCTTCTGTTCCGGCTTCTCGGCCGGCTTGTCCACTGGCTTGGGGGCCGGCTTGCGGTCGACCATCGGGCCGATTGCACCCGGCAGATTCTCGTCGTGCTTGAGCCTAGCGTACATCTCGGACATGCTCATCATCCTGCCGCTCCCGTAACGGGATGTCAGGCTGCCGCGCTGCCTGCTGCCGGGCGTGTAGCCCCAGGAGCCGGCGGTCGGGATGCGCTCCTCGCGCTCCTCGCAGACGTAGCCCAGGAGGCCCCGGGGAGTCCCGTGGCCGCACATGATGAGGGTGTCGTCCTCGTTACGGATTGCTTCCCTGATGTCGTCCTTGGTGTAGTCGGTGTCGCGTGCCAGGCGCATTACGTGAACGTCCGGTACGTCCTTCCAGAGAAGGGGGATGCTGGCGCAGTCTACGTCGCCCATGTCGGAATAGATAACGGTTATAGCCATATTGTCCTCTTATTGCATAGTTTATCATGAAGGGACCGCAGAAGCGGTCCCGTCCAGTTTCCTGCACTGCAGGAGGTACCCGCTAGCGGCCGAATGCTTCCTCTGCGGCGCAGTCGCAGGCTCCGCAGTCGCAGTCCTCGCGTTCGTTGCCGGAGAAAATCTTGGCGGAAGTGATGGACTCTTCCTCGATATCCTCGGAGGTGACCTTCTTGGCCTTGAGCTTGGCCACTACGGCCTTGACCGCCTTGACTGTGATTACGACGGCCGTGACGATTGCGGCGGCCTTTGCTGTATTGATAAGGTTGATTTTCATAGTGAATATCCTCTTAGAAAGATTGTGTTAAACCAAATATAGCAAAAAATAGATTCTCCGGCGGCATAAACTACCGGTTAACCGACCCCAAGGTACTCAGATGGACACCGACAGCATGGACAACAACACAGAACAGGCACTTATCGAAGGATATGCCGCCGTTTCCGGGAAGCCCCTCCAGGAGGGACTGCTGAGCTGGTTGTTCGGCCGCAAGCAGACTCCTTCGCAGGAGCTGGCCAACAAGGTGAACGGCATCTTCGAGAAGTTCTACGAGTCGGAAGGCGTCCGCAGACAGCGCTTCAACAACAGGATGACCACCGGCTACACGCCGTCGTTCTCCCAGGGTCTGGACCGGGCTACCATGGACCGCATCGACAGCATGCGCATGGCGATTCTCCGGGAGATAACCAAGTACGGCAAGCTGTTCGACCGCGCCGTAAAGGACAAGGAGAAGGCTTACAAGACCCGCGACAGCTACAGTGACAAGCTGGACTACATGCGGGATTCCCGCGACGATTACCGGCAGCGCTACCAGGAACAGCGGCGCAAGAAGAAATAGTCCACTAGAACAGGTCCAGGTTATTTTCCACCTCGCCGTCCATCGCGGTCTCCGATACTCCCTCCACGGGCTTTCCGTCGCATATCTTCGCCAGCGCGTCCTTGAGCGTCTTCTTTGCGTCGTGGGACGGGTCGCCGCTCTTGTTGTCAACCAGGAGGATACCGGCGATTACCTTGATTTCCGGCTGTATCAGGGACGTGTCGGGCCCGTACTCGTCCTCCGGAAGGGCAACCCCGAGGGCATCCATGATGTTCTTCAGTTCATCCGTTTCCTCGCACGAGGCGAGCACTTCGTCAAAAGCTTCTGAGATTGTCATACCTTGCTCCTGTATCGACTATCGTCCCGGATATCACCTTGCCGGGCTTCCCTATTCCGTAATGGTCCACGTCCCAGGCATGCGTCACGTCCAGTACGATGGCGTCCTCGTGGTGGCCCTTGGAGAAGCGCACCTTCGCGCCCCCGCTCGTCCTGTCCTTGACGGCCTTGCCCCTGACGTACCCGTCTGCCACTAGTTCACGTTCGACTTCAGGGAACGGTCTCCCCCTCATCATCTCCAGGTATGAATCCAAGTCCATTATCATGTCCATCAATCTCCTCTAGGATGTCCTTGCAATCCCTAAGTATCTTAATCTTCTCCTTGCTTACTGCCACCCGCACCGACCGCGTAAGTTCCTCGGCCATTGTCAGGTAGTCCTCGTAGCCGTCGTCGCTTGCGGCCCTCGCGTCGCGCAGCCTCAACGGCGTCGCACGTTCCTCGAGTTCCTTCTCGGCCGTCTCCAGCTCGCCGTTTACCCAGCTCACAGCTCCATCAGGCTGTCCAGCTCCTTCTCGAGCTTCCTGTCGTCGATGCTGTCTATCTGACCCGTTATCTTCAGGGTGTACTTCAGCATTTCTCTTGAATCTACGTATCCCCATCTGCCGTGCTTCTCCTTGTCGGAATACTGGGTTATCCTGGCGTACTTCACCTCGGTGGAGCAGAACTCTATGCGTCCGTACTCGCCCTTGTCCACCATCAGCCTCAGGTTGCCGACCGTGTCGGACAGGACGGTCGGCCACGTCCTGATGATGTTCTCCACGTAAGCGACCTCGCCGCAGAACTTCCCGTACTTCTTCTGGCCGGCCTCCTCGTCGAGCATGCTCACGCCGGACAGCCTAATCGTCGGAGGGTTTATCTCCATCTTGTACGTAATAGCGACCTCGTTCACGCCGAGCGTGAGCATGGCCATCTTGTTGCCTCGCCACATCAGGTAGGTGTTCCACTCGTCGTCCTTCGTGGCGTCCACCGTGCACACCGGGGAAATTTCCCTCCACATCTCGTGTGCACGTGCCAGTATTTCCTTGGCCTTGTCGGTGGCGTCCTTCGGGGCCTGCTTGTTGACGGGTTTTCTTCCAGTTATTCCAAACATAGCATATCCTACATGTCGTTATTGTACCAGGCGAAATATGACTTTCCGTCGAATGCCTTGGCAAACGAGTTGTACTCGCCGTACACCTTCTCCATGTCGCAGAAGTCAGCGCCTATCGACTCGAGGTATTCCAGGAACTCGTCCCGGTGCATCTTCTTGATTTCGACGCGGAGGAGCTCCTTGGCGTCGCGGATGTTGCGGTAGGTGACCTTATCGTCAACTACGTACATAAAGGAATGCGGACGGTGGATACCGTCGCACATCTGCATCAGCGCATCGCCGAACACCATCTCTCGGTTCATCCGTTTATCTCCTCTACTATCTTCTCTGCAATCAGTACCGGTGAATCCGGGTTGTCGTTCCTGTATGTATGGAGCTCGATTTCCGTGAAGCAGTTGTTTTCGGCAACCGAGCATGCGGACTGCCGTTCATCCAGGGTCTTGATTACCGTTCGGTATGCGGTCACCGCATTCTTGTTGCGTTCAATCTCTTCCCTCGAATGGAACAGCAGGTCCATGGTGGAACCGCCTCCTCCCAGGTACAGGTCTTCCTTCTTCACGAAGTCGGATACAAGTCGTTCGATTCGTTCGGCGTCGTTGCTCACCTCGATGCGGAACTCCCGCACGGTAAACTGGTGTACCATGGAACCGGGCGACCATGGCGGCTGGCGCATCCTTCCCTGGGATTCCAGCCATGCGTTCAGCCACGGGTACAGCACGGGAACCTCGACAAAGCTTGCCCGGATGGACCCGATTACCTCTGCCATGCGGTGGGACACTTCTGCCCACACCATGTCGTAGGTTGCCTTGTCGTTGATGTACTTGGATGTAATCTCGCCGGAGAGGTTGCCTTTATCGTCAGTCACCGGCATGCCTAGCCTGGCATACAGTGCCGTCCTGACCATCGTGTCGTTACTGATGATGTCCTTGAACAGTACGTCTGTATCCAGGACGGAATACCCCAGCTCTCTCAGTCGCTTGGAGACCGTGCTCTTGCCGGCCCCGTTTTTTCCCGTAATCAGGTTCAGTATTATACCGGAATTGTTTGGCATGGTAGTTCCTCAGTTCAAATATAGCAAAGCTACGCCTCGTCGATGGAGAGCGCGTCGAGCTTGACGAGTTCGTACTTGTGGGGACGGGCGAAGCTGTACGGGATGAGACGGGTCGTGTTCAGCGTAGGCACCGCCGATTCCGGGATTGGGGCGAAGCCGGTTACCACGTTGTACCTGGCGGTCGCGTCCGACCTGCGGCAGAATCTCTCCACATGCGCCATGAGAGGCACGCCGATGAAGTCGCGCTCGTCGAACACTCCGTCTTCGAAGTATCCATTTCCTTCAAGCCACTTGAACAGCTCGTCGCTGTTCTTCGTACCGGTCAGGCCCTGCAGGAGCTTGCTGAGGGGGCTCTCCTCGTTGATGCTCACGTCGAACGGCTTGGTGGCGAGATAGCACACCAGGTCCCCCTTGTGAACCTGCAGGAGGTACTCGCCGAACGTGTGGCGGCATTCGCCGTTGACTTCCTTGGGGTATACCATCCCGACGATATGTGCCGGGTATGCCCCGGGTTCAAGGTCAAGTCTCGGCGTGCCGAGCTTGCGTATGCGGTTGACTGCTACTGGCATTGTATTCTCCTAGATTATCTTAATCCTGCTGACGGTTCCCCGGAATACCCGGTCTTCCGTCGATATTGTAAGTTCGGTGTTGCCGCGGGTGACCTGTCTCGGTTCCTTGCTCATGAGCTCCTTGTCGTCCCCCGCGAACTTCGCCCGCTCCACGCAAAGGTCGTTCATGGCGTCCTTCTTGGCGTGGTAGTAGGTGCGGGTGATAGAGAAACTTTCCCCGTCCTCCTTGCGGACCTCGAGCACGTATGCGTCCTTCTGGTTCTTCACCGAGGCGAGGGCTGCGGCCAGGCGCTCCACCTCCTTGCGGAGGCGGTCCACCTCGTGGCCGCGTTCGTTCCTTACTGTCTTTGTCATTATGCAACTCGTGCGAATGCCCTGTCGAACAGGGTGGTGCTGGTCTTTTCATACCCGCGGTCAACCATCTCGATGATATGGTTGAGGGCGGTCTGGCTCTTGCCGGCGATACCGCCACACAGAACAGAGAAGTTCTTGTTCGCGGTGTTGCGGCTGTCGTGCTGGAAGGTGCCCTGGATAGCGTTGTAGAGGTTCCAGGCGGTCATCTTCTCCACGTTGCCGTGGTCCGCGGAATTGAAGCGGTTAATCATGCCCGTGAGCATGTTCTCGAAATGCGTCGTCGGTTCTTCCGGGGTCTCCTCTTCGCCCTTGAACGGGAGGCTACGGGCGATGCCTTCGCGGACGAAATCCATGTCGATAATCTTGTCCGCAAGGCGGTTGTATACTTCAGCGGTCTTCACGAAAACGCCTTCGGCAATCTTGAGGCTTTCGCCGAGAATACGGAGGCGGCCTTCCGCGAGGGAATTGTGGCGGACGCGGAACAGGTTGTCCCTGTCAGCATGACTGAGTGCGGCCGCAATCTGGTTCTGACAGAAGAAACGGAACGGTGTAATGAGGATAGTGCATCCGCGGGTCCCGTCATGGGAGTTCACCACGGACAGGTAGCGGCCGACGCGGTCGTCTCCGCCGCCGACAACCATATCGTCGCCGAGGGCAATCTGGGCATAGACGCCGGCACCGTTGCCCCAGCACCCGACATTCTTGAATTCGATGTCGGTGACGCTGGCGATGTCGGCAATGACCTTGAACGCGTCGCTGTTCTGGATGGGATGGTAGGCCTTGGTAAAGGTGTGGTCGGAAATGATGGTTCCGTTGTCGCTGCGGACAGGAGTGAACATCTTGGTTTCGTGGTATTCGCCATCAACCCCGAGGAACGAGACCGGGCGCATCACTGCCTCAAAATCGAGGTGTGCTTTCTGTAGTGCGGTCATGGCCGCTTCGTATGCGTTATTCATTGTGTATGTCCTTCTGTATGGTGGTATACTTATTGTATTGCAAATATAGCAAAAGTCCCGCAGGACGGTGTCTGCAGAACTATAGTTCCTCGATTACGAAATGCACGCTGTACGACTGTCTCTCGTATTCACCGGGAACATCAATGACGATATGGTCGCATCCGCGGTCGATTGCCGAGATAACCCCGTAGATATTGTTGGATGGAGTAATCCTCTCCTCGGCAGCGCCGGGAATACGGGCATAGAGCGACGCTCCCTTCTTGAGGCAACCCTCAATCTGCTCGCAGAGGCGCGGAACCAGAAGGCTCTTGAAGTCCCCGTGGCATATCATCTGGGGGCGCTCCTGCGCATGCGTCCCATGCTTTGTGGTAGAACGAATGATTGCGTACATCTGTAACTCCTTGACTGATATGGCGAATTGTATTGTATCGTTATGCCAAATATAGCAAAAACCCGCGCGTGCGGCGCGGGTCCAGGATTCTTAGTCGATTTTCTCCATCTTGGCCAGTTTCCTGTCCATCAGCCACAGGTATACCCTCCAGAAGAACCTGGCGAACCTGCCGTCCGGGCTGAACGGGAGCGACCTGTCGTCGATGTAAATGTCGGCGCACAGCTTCCGGCCATACCTCTCGGTCCCGGACAGGTACTCCCCGAACGCCTCGCCGACGTTCCGGTTGACCCCGTCGAAGAACAGCATGTGCCTGGTGCACATCCTGACCGCGTCGTTGAGGTACTCGTGGTCAGGGAAACGTATTCCCCCGTAGTTCTCACGACAGGTCCAGAGCATGACGTAGT
>Ga0265301_10002297_pt1 | contig 22511 bp, 26 predicted proteins | sample AusTroGonzalo_MG_2_FD_193488 | JGI IMG/M metagenome (GOLD analysis project Ga0265301, IMG submission 193488) | Bovine rumen microbial communities from tropical cattle in Woodstock, Queensland, Australia - Gonzalo_04 | ecosystem: Host-associated > Mammals > Digestive system > Stomach > Rumen ... | reverse complement strand
TCGTCGATTCTTTTTATGTATTCGAAAACAAACGTATGGTCTTTTACTTTAATGATTTTCAATTCCGTTCCAACGCGAAGCAAAATTTTCAACTTTCCAAACGCATGTAAAAAGGAATCAATGAAGTAGATTCTACGTTCACGGTCACGAAACGCATCTTGCAAAAGCGCGGTCATTTCCATAGCAACATTCAAAACAACATCGCCAAAGAACGCTCGATCACGTTTAGGAAACCTGAATCGCATCTGATACAGACGATCGATAAGACGGGAACAATCAATATAAAGCCCCGTCGTTTCTATCCGCTTGTAAGTCGTTCCAGGATTCTTCATGTTTTCAATACAAGGCGTGGCCCTCAAAGGCCACGCCAAGAATTAAGGGTTAATAGTCAAGAGCGCAACCGCCTCGCAACGATTATTGTTGTAGAAGGTGTTGCCGTGGTAGAAGTTGCCGCTGGGATTCATTATCCAGGCGCTATAGTTGTAACTACGCGCGGGAACCCAACGGGACACCGACAAAGAGCGGGCATTACCCGTCATTTTTTTCAGCGTCGCATTGACCGGATCACTACCATCAAGCTTCATTGGAGCGAATATGTCAAAGCATTCGTCCATTTGCGGCATATACCAGTCGCCAAGACGCAAACCATCCGAATCGAAAGATTTACTTGCAGACCACTTTGCAGCGCTGAATGTATCTACAGTATCACCAGCCAAATTCAAATGTGTTTTGCTTGCAAGCTGATCTGTATTGACCTTACCGGTGCCATACAGCGACCATTGGCCACCTTTACGAACAGGCCAACGGAGCATAAGGCTCTTGATGTAATTGCCAAACGTGCCGTATTCAGCGCGTAAATCAGCACAATACTGATTATTTTCGAACTGGTCCTGACTAACATAGTTAAACCCGTCATGAATAGACACCATACTTGTAGGATTAGCAATAGATGTATTAGTCGTTGCCCACTGTTTGAACCTTTCAAAGCTCCAGCCGGGTCTATAGCCAAAACCACCATTGACACGAAGCATCGAGCTATCGCCGTATACCGGCAAGAAATTACACATGTTCATCGTTCCAGCGATACCAGATGTTGACGCAGATGTATCAACAATGGCGTTAGTCTGACGGTAATCAACAATATTATCCGAAGTCACAATGACACTTTCTTCACCGGCGTAATTCAATGCTAGTTCACAATGCCAGTTATAGTTCCACCCAGCACCAGCGGCAGTTCCACCAGGATTAGCCCTAAGATGAGCGTCAATGGCAGCAGCAGCCTCGGCAAGAGTTGCGGGCGTAAAGACAAGCGGCGAACCAATATTGATATTGCCAGACGTTAAAGCCTGTCTAAACTGAATCGTGATTTCAGTTCCAAGATGAGCGGCCAAACCGGTTATTTCATGCTGCCAGCAACTAGCAAACTTGACACCAGTATTTTCATCCTTATGCAAGATAAGAGCCTTGTCACCTTTGCGCGTAACAACAGCACCAACGCTCGTAAATCCAGAAGGAATCGAAGACGGAACATAAGTCTTACCGTCAATAAAATGCTTACCACCAGAAGCGTCAATGTAAAGGGCATCACCCACAGACGGATTTGAATTTCTTTCAACATTCACGCCGTCAAAATGAACAATCTTCGGAGTAGCCACAAAAGACACTTCACTTACAGACGTTGATTTTGTATGCGCGTCATATCCAGAAGGCGTTGCAAATTCGTAAATCGGAGCGCTATCAATTACAAGATTTTTTAATTCATAAGAATTCACAGTCCATGTAGATGTCCCACTAGAACCAACATACAGAAATTCAAGAACCTTATAAATAGAACCGTCAAGAGCTTCAAAGCGCAATATAGTATTCGTGCCCACAGATACGGAAACAAGGCGATAATAAGTATCAAGCCTGTAAGAAGCAGAATACTGATTTTTCATCAAGCATATTTTACCAGAGTCAGCAGCGTCTATAATATCGCTAACCGGCGTATGCTGCCAGTCAAAAATAACAACATTATCGAAATAACCAACTTCAACCGCTTCAAGTTTTGTTTGAACACCAGACCAGGTGTCAGAACTGGTTGTTGCGGTTTTGACTTTATACAGAGCCGATTGATCCGGATTCCAGATTATTTCACCGCACTTGCAAACAAGACCGTCACTATAAATTTTTGTTGCAGCCAACGATTTTGCAAACAACTGATTGATTGCAGCAGTAACAACCTTATTTTGAACAGGGTTTTCGCTAGACGTAGACAAAGCGGTATCAACAACCAACTGAAAAGATGTTTCACCGATAATTGCAAAATCATCATTGGTGTAAATCCATTCGGTATAAGGATCGCGAAGGGAACTAGGCGTTTCCTTAGTCAAATAGATAATCTTACCAGACGGGCTTTGAACATCAGGTTTACCCTGCTGGTTCAAGGGAACAATTTGAAAAGCACCCATCGAGGCAATAGCCTGTTCAAGTTCACTGAACTTGGAATCGATATTTACACCGCTTCTAGATTTTTCGGCAATTTTTGCCGAAATGAAATTTCCATTGATTTTATTAGCGTAAGTTTCGGACATTACACAACCTCCGTACCGATAACAGGAACATCAGAAGGGCCAAGAGCGCTACCAGCAATAGACCCATCTGCATTCAAAACAGTAAACTTCCCAGCGGTAGCACTCTGGACTTTAGGAATTACACCCGTTTTTTCATAACGCCAAGCGTTTGTAGTTTTATTGATATAGAAATTCCAAATATCTTCACCAACAGCAGCAGAAAAACACGCTTCCGTTCCGCCAACAGTTTCAATAGAAGCATAAGCAACAACAGATTTATTACCTTCAGAAACGCCTTCGGAATAAGCAAGCCTTACCCAACGCGCTCCAGAATCTGCAGCCGCCAAAATTTCAGCCCAAGTTGTCGTTCCATAAACAGCCTGGAAAATCTGAGTTTTAGGCGACGTTGAAAAACTCCATTGTTCTTGACTGCCAGAAGCGTCAAGAACAACTTCAACAACATTGTCACCAGCAAATCCAACAAAATAAACTTTTTCATCTTTAACGTTAGTAAAGACGCATTCAACAATAGCGTCAGTAGTATAACCAACAACAGGAACATTAGCAACAAAAACAATATAGCCACTATCTATAGCAGAAGCAATTTTGAGCGCAGCAGGAGTTTCGCCATATTCAACAACCAAAACTCCGTTTGAAGAAGCAAAATTAGCTTTCTTTACTTCACTTGTATTAAAATTACCGGGTTCATGATGAACCCTGAATTCCCATCGTGTTCCACGATGAACAACTATTTCACCCTTTTCATAAGGTTCATCTTTACTAAACCTAGAACCCAGATTTTCTTCAAGATGACAAAGGTAATTCGACAAAAGACCAGTAGTTTCATCGCCATCCACAACAAGAACTTCACCATATTCAGGCTCAGATCTAACAGTGGTCAAGTCTTTAATTCTAATGGTATCATCAGCCATTTTCCGTTCCTCCTGTTTTAAGATTTTGATACCGTTCCATTAACCGAAAAAGAATACTGAGTTAAATCACCAGTAAAAAAACATTCAAAATACGCATTTCCAGCACGATAATTATCACCACTATATTTATAAACACATCGCATAGAAAAATATCCACTCCCCCTAATTCCAGTTTGATCATATAAAACTTGATAAGAAGAACTCGGCAAAATAAGTCTAAAGTCTTTAACAGTCCAGTGATTGTCACCAATGTCATAACGGACTTCAACAGTAATATCCACGACATCACCTGGATCAACATGAAAATTGTCGCCAATCTTGCACCAATCCTCATTTATAGCACTTTTACTGGTGCTAGAAACAACCCTACGATCATTAGCACCATCAGCAATTTTCTTTATAGCCTCATTTAGTTGCGTATCATCTTGGCGATCAAGAGTTATTCCAGCAGCTTCAATCGTATTGCATATTTCATTTTGAACAGAATTAAGCCACTTTGCGTCACAAATAGTTCCCGGAACACCAGCAGAAACATTCTTATCAACAAAATTTCCATTAACAGCGGACGGAGTATCTATTTTATGCATATTAAGACACCTTATAATAGTTTGAATAATCTACATAACCAGACAAAACAACACTAATATCAAGAGAAGCATTCGGTGTCGTTGTTCCACAACTTATTTGAAATTTACGACAAACATCGTCACTATTCACAAACACTAACCTGTGCATTTCTTTCTTACGCTCATTAGCAGCAAAATCAATGTCCGTATATTTTCCACCAGCACCATTTGGATTTGTATAAACACGAATCAAGACACTAGCAGCAACATTTCCGCACAATGCATCTACAAACATGTCAAAATCAACGAAACTATTTGGCGGACAATCAATAGTTCTAAAAACATAACTGGAACTATTATTGATAGTAACAGTTTTTTCATCTTTGAAAATTAGTTTTTTCAGCTTCTTGTCATAAAGATATTTGTTAATACCCTTATACAACTGATTATCATCATTACGACTTAAAGCAATTCCGTTATCAACAATAGGCGTAACAATTTCAGTCTGCACGGCGTTTAGCCACGCAGCATCAACCACGGTTCCTTTCAAACCAATGTTGGCGTTACCTTCCTGAAATTGGCCATTGTCATTATCAGCAGCATTAGTGTAATCCACAGCAACCTCACTCAGGATAATCCATAGCGGCGATAATTCGACGCCCATCATTTGTCACTAAATATTTATCATCATCAGTAACCAAATACTTCACAATCGGTGCGACATAAGTGAAAATTATCTTGATATGCGACTGCTTGATTTTATTGAACACGCTTTCAACTTGTAAATTATCAAAATCCATAACGCGATCACCAGCAACAGAAACACCAGCGCGGAAATAATCAAAATCATCAATTTCAACCTTAAATCGAATCATTATAAATGAAGCCGGGTTATCTTCATTACCAAACGGCACATCTTCAAATTTTTCTGGATTATAAAGATATTCGTAAATATCAGCATCAAGATTCATTAGTTTCAGAATCTTTTTATAAAAATTGATAGAACATCCACCACCAGAAAAACCAACACGGTAAATTTCGCGACGTCGTTCATTTTCGGAAATAGGCGTGATTCCAAGTTCAGGCAGTCCAAGTTCACGTTCCCAATCATTAATGTTATCCGTCTGGAATGGACTTTCAGCCTTTATGTAAGACCTAACTAAATTCCACAAATACAGAATCGATAGCGAAATTCCTAAAATAAATCTACGCCATACAGATCCATTTTCAAAATCAAAGAGTTGTCCTTTTGGGAAAAGACCTTCAATCAAATCTTCAAAATCATTATTGCCATAGTTTCTCGAATAATCATAAGGCGAAACAGAATCAAAATCACCAATAGTAACAAATCCAAGCCTTGTAACATCACCAGAGCCATCTTCAATCATTACCCTATAATCGCCATAAGGCAAATCAGGAACGATAATCGTAATATAATCTTCAGCGAAAGAAACGACTTCAGTTTCAACTTCATCATGCCCGCCGAAAGTTACCTTGCATAAAGAATCAAAAAAACCGCCAAACACCGTGAACTCAATTCCCGGTGTTAATACTTTCGACGATATTTCTGTTACAAAAATCATGAAATTTACGAACTTGAAATAAACTCTATATCCGAATACAAATTATTCGTATCTACAACTTCACCAGTAAAAACAATATCTTCAATCGTAGATCCAGTGAAATCTATTTGAAGCGTATAGGCTCCAGCAACAGATGTTCCTTTGACCTGGAACCCACTTACAATAGCTTCAGAAACACCGCCGTTTGCAAGTATAGCCTGACGAATAGACTCAGCAGAAAAAGACTGGTTTGGTCCAATCGTCCTGAAATAAGATTTTACAGCCTCTACGATAGAATTCTTGTAAAAGTCATTTAGTTGCGGAATCGCCACAACAAAAGAAACGCGAATCGGTTCAACATTGCTAACAAACGGATAAGCTGCAGCTGGACGTCTATCGTTTGAACAGATGTAATCACTAATCTTGTCAAGAATAACCTGATTCAATTTAATAACCGGGCTTCTAAAATCAGCGCAAAAAATCAAAACAATATTTGTAGCCACATAATTTGGCACAACAAAGCAATCAGACACCTCGCTGAATGACATTGCCCATTCCCAATAGTCAACATCGTTGCCACCAGCTGTTTGATTCTGGACTCTTTTCTTTAGCCTATTGCGATAATCTTCAACCGTTTCGCCCCATTGCTTTTCGACACCATCAACAACCACATCAACCGAAACGCCACCATAAAGACCGCCTTCAGCAACCTTTATTTTGACATCTTCAATATCAATATCTCTAAATGTCAACACGGTGTTTTCAGGCAAGTCATATTTGGAGCCGAACCCGATAGAATACGCTTGAACAGCAACAGTTCCAAGACCCGTTTGGTCATTCACTTCATTGATAGTAACAGAATTCAAAATTTCGTATTCATTGCCAAAGACTTCATCGACAACCACAGTCCCGGCAGCAATAGACGTTCCTTCAGGGCCTAAAATTTCGATCATTCCGCGAGCGGGTGAAGCAGGCTTTGGCGTCATGTTTCTAAGAGCGCCAATACGAACAAGGCCATCGACATCAGCCGTCGCTACAAAACTATTTTTCCAAATAAACGACAGGAAAAGCACCGCCATGTAAACGGCACCAGCAACAACCTTGGAAACAACTTTAAGGACCATCGCACGAAGAACGCCCGAAGATCCATAAAAAGCCTGACTGAAATTATTTTCAACAGTCCTGTTTACTTCAGCCAAAGAAGGAATCTTAAACGGCATTTAGACTTTCCTCCCAGTTGACTTGCCAACGGAATTCTTCATTGGTTCCGTCTGGTTTTACAATTTTCACAATCAAAGCAAGAATCTTTCCAACAACCAAGGAATTAACCTTGATTTCCTTGGCAACTCCATCGTCAACCATCCACTTCAGAGCCTTTTCAGCAGCCGCCTTAGCGTCATTAGCCGTAACGTCATTCAGTTTTTGACGAAACAACTTCCAAATTTCAGATCCAATTTCTACAGATTCAAGAGCGTTGCCCCACCAGCCTCCAATTTCAGGCTTCAGGTTTGCCACATCGCGAACATCTTCTCCCCTGGACCAGCAAGCAAGCGACAATAAAACAGCATTTTTAAGCGATTTTGACAAAACCAAATCACCATTATGAAAATCAAGGTCATAAAGACCATTTTGCTTTTTCACTAAGGCAAAATCACTCATATCTATAATATAACTTTTTTTGAGAAAAATATGACATTTTTTGACACTTTTTACTACGTTCCGGGCGTCGGAGAACTAGGTGACCCAGTTCCAGCCGTCGGATGCATGTGAGTTTTCAGATGAATAGACGTAGTTTCAACATAAGTTTCCCCAGATTTAACCAGCCCAGCAACAACATCACCGACAGCCTTAATATCCGAATTACTAAGAATTCCGGACGCAGCAACAAGCCTCGATTTTAACACAATATCCTTACCAGACGCCGCAGTCATTTCAATCGACCCATCTTCTTTCAAAAGAATCGTTTGGCCAAATTTCGAGAATAAGGCCACTTCACCCTCTTTTAATGCGGGAATATCACCAGAATCGCCTTGAGTGGCCACAACAAAGCCATTATCGCGGGAACCGCCAACAAACAGAGCAACAGCCTCGGAACCAGCCGCCGGAACACTTGCAATTCCATATTGCTGAAGAACCCGAAGCCCGGAATGTTTTTCATTTCCAAGCAAAACGACATTAGCCTGAATGCCGCTCTTTTCTTTTGAAGCTTTTTCCAGAAGACACGGGCCAACAATCAAGCGAATTGAATTCCTTATTTTTTCCAAAAGCCGAATCATTTCAACTTGCTCCCCGTCTGTTTGCGAATACTGGCCCAAATATCAGTTTTTGCCTTTGTCGCCTTGACCTTTTTCTTCGAAACCGGGAATCCAGGAACAGGCGAATAGCAATTAGGATCAACCAGCGAAAGAACCGCCGAAGACCCCGAACCAGAATCGAAACGCAAATCAACTTTGTTGACAAGATATTCACCACCAGCACCGCCATCAATGGCGGGAATGTCAGCACGGACAATCAAACCAGGTTCCCAAATATCCCCATCGGGTTTTTGACGCCACCCGGAAACGACAACAGTCATCGTGTTAGATACAGCCTGTTGGTGTTTAGCCTCCCACATTGCACGGTCTTCACAACATTCCTTAGTGGACCATCGTTCATCGACCATCACCCAACGGCGCGGACGGTTTACATCGTCATCGGTAACTTCAGCAAATGTCTTTCCGGAATAATCATTTGAAGCGACAACACGATAGACTTTATATCTATTCTTCGTGCTAAAAGCACCGTCAGCCTGCAAAACATTCTTACCCTGCACCAAATCAACCTGAGCGGACCCATAATGGCCACCGTCAAGCCTAACATGACCAACGCCATTGCTTACAGGAATACACCGCCGTTGTTTACACGCTTCAATCATAGCGTCATAGGCGGTCATATTTACGCCTACAGAAAATTTCTGCAATGGCGCTCCAACATCGGCACCGTTAGCACCGTCAAAAATCACATCGAATTCAGCACAAATAATCCGCGTAATCTCATCAACTTTTTTATTCTCAAAATTGACCATTTCAGGCGGGCAATCCACAATATCTTTTGTAATTTCTCGACCACGAACAGAAAAAGAACATCCGGACGCCGAAAAAGACGGGCGGCATTCGTCATTATACCCCTTGACAACAGGCGTATCGTCAAGACATATTTCGATTTCGTCTTCTGGAAAAGTTGGCAACCAGGCCCCGTTTTCTGGAATTGCCTGAATAGAATACGACGCGCAAAATTGGTCCAAAGCTCTTGTAATCTGGACTGAAGAAAAACCGCGCATTCGAGCGCCATTGCAAAGAACAGAAATCACTTGCTAAGCACCTTTATTTTTCCAGGCAAAACGAAAAATCCCTGGATTAACGAATTGCGGTTGATTATTTCTTCAACGCGGTCCACATTGTCATAAATGTCATAGCACAACTGCAAAATATTACAGGAGTAATCAACATCTTTTTCAATAACGACCGCCATATTCGCCATGACATCGCGCAAATAGCCAAGTGCAGCGGATTGAAGACTGCTCAACGACATATAATCATCAACATCGTCAATGGTTTCAAGCAAATCATCAAAAGCTTTTGAAATCCGGTCCTGACATTCAAGAGCCTCATCGACACTTTCGAAAGATGCATCTACCAAAGACGTTGCAACCTGGGTCGCCGTCAAGACTTTCGTAAAAGATTCTATTTGACCGGCAGAAGTTTCGCTCGATTCATTGCCACGCATAGAATTTAGCATATTCAGATATTCGTCAACATCGTCGCTATCTTCTGTTATGCCAAACATTTCTTTGGTTGCTGTAACCAAATTCAAAATCCGGGCGGCAAAATCACCGGGCGCAAGCATCAAGACCATTGCGTTAGCCTTGATTTTTCCAATTTCGCTTATAAAATCATTTGCAGTCGCCAAAATGCTTCTGGAATTCTCGATTGAATCCATCGCGCTTTCAGTAACAGCAACAGCCTTGTCAAGAGCAGCCTTGCCCTTGCCAACGATTGAAAACACGGTTGAAAACTTACTTACTGAATTTTGCTGGATAGACTTTGCAAGCCTTTTAGTATCACCAGCAAGATCCAACGACAAAGACTTATCTACAGAAGAACCAACCGGCCTAAATTCCAGTTCAACAGTGCAATAATTGATGCCACTACGACCACCCTTGAAACTGGCAGAAATACAATTTGCCTGAAACTTTCCAAAAAACGGGTGAATCAGTTCACCAGGCCCATCCTGGTTACACGCCGCAATCAAACTATCGCGGGCCGCCTTGCATTCTTCACCAATAAGATAAGCGTTAATCGGGAAAGACGGAATTTTACCGCCCAAATCTTCATCAATAAAGCTCGAAGAAAACGGAACCTGTTTAGAAATTACATTTCTACCAGCACCGCCACGCTCATAATCTTCAACAAAAAAAGGAATACTCTTAAACGAACCGCCAACGACAGAAACGGTTACACCGTCAACGGTTATGTCAACACGCTCCAATTCATCAATAGCGGCCATTTATCCTCCAAACGCATAACCAACGGAATAATCAAAATTATCGTAATCAAAACCTGGGCCGGGTGCGACACTCGCCCCCTTAGGCATTCCCTTGAAATCGACCGTCAAATTGCTTGACGTTCCGGGTGTAACGCCTGTAACATCGGACGCGCTAGATTCACCCGCCGGCACCTGGTCAACAGGCGGCGTTGCCTGAGCAGCCGCGACAGGAGCAGCAGGTGTCTTTCCAGGAGCCGCGCCAAATTCTGCAACAGGCGATTTTGGAGTTTCAAAAGACCCCACATCGAATTTCTGAGAACGCCACCAGTCACCAGCACCACCCGCAATCTTTTCACCGATAAATGGGATTTTCGCAATGCCATCAGCAATGGTCGCGAACACATCGATAAACATATTTGCAAATTGCTTGCCGCCCGAAACAAAAGCCCCAAAGACATCATCGACAACAAAGCTTTTCAGCATGTCAAAATTGTCGTAAACGCTTTTAATAGCAATTCCCCACGCCACAATTCCGGTCGCGGCCAAAGCCACAATTCCAAGAATAGGAGCGGCGGCAGCAATAGCACCGCCAAAAGCAGCACCCACAGCGCTAACAGCCACACCGACAGCACCGACAGCCACCAATATTGTGCCACCAATAAGCACAGCGGCCGCACTCAAAAGCGGAATCCACGGCCCTGTAAAATCAACCACGGCACTTACAGCAGAAGCGATCATCGAAACGCCCGACAAGATAGCGGGCAGGGCATCCGTTATATCCTGAATAATGCTCGGCAATTTATCTGACAGGGAACTTACAATCGAATTGATTTTAGGACGGTTCTTTTCGACAAAACTTGAAACACCATCAAACAATTTTGAAAAAGCGGGAACCAACGCAAAGAACAACTGATTCTTAACGCCCGCAATATATTCATGCATTGTTTGAAGCTTATCGTTGAATTCAGCAGCCTGTTTTGTTTGCTGTTCAGTATATCCAGCGCCCGTCAACTCATATTGAGCAACAGCGGCACGAATTCCAGCGGAACCGTCTTTCAGCAAAGCAGACATCTGAACCGCACTTCTACCGAAAAGAGCCTGAGAAACACGGTTGCGGTCCTGGGAATCAGTAAGCTTTGAATAAGCGTCAGCAACATCCATCAAAAGATCAGTCTGGTTGCGAAGCGAACCGTCTGCATTCTTTGTGGCAACGCCCAAAGCATTGAACAGTTCAATTTGCGCCTTTTCACCAGCAGCGGCCTTGCCCGTGTTAATCGAGAATTTTTCCAGGGCAGAATCAACGCCTTCAATGCTCATTCCAGCATGTTGACCAGCAGAACGCAACGCCTGCAATTCTCCAACTTGCATTCCCATCAAAGCAGAAGTTTTGCCAATTTGGTCAGCAGCGGCAGCCTGCGAAGCCGCCAAATCATATACCGTAGAAACGGCACTGCTAATCATGTCAGAAACAGCGCCAAACGCATCTTTTACAGCGCCGGCAGCAGCCACGACAGACTGAAATGCAACACCCTTTTGAATGGAAGAAATCTTCGATGTCAGTTTACCGACGGCAGAAGTAGCACCATTGACGCCACTCACAACTGATTTTACATCGTTGTTTACACCGCCAACGCCTTTGGTGGCAAAAGATAGAATCGTGTTAATTTTTGGACTTGCCATCACACACCCTTTGCGCCATCAATAAACAAAACCTTGGAACAGGTCACCTTGTCGCGAGAATTCAAAGAATCATTTCCCCAATGTTTCGAACCACCGGCAAAAACACCGACGGCCCAATCCATAGCGCCCGCCTTGAACCGACTGACACCGGCCTCACGCAAAATTCCACGGAAAATATCATCGCATTCAGAACGCGAAAATTCTATTCCGTCCGTCAAAAGGCCTTTTCTGGAATAAAGCCAGTCGTGACCAAATCCAGCGAAATTGTAGAGCGGATTTTTTTCATCAAAACGCTTGATCCACTTTTTTAGAATTTCCGGACGGCTCAAGCCGTCACTTTCATAGCCTTTTCTAAAAAGAATTTCAACAACAAAGACACGATTTTTCCATTTAAGCTCAAGACAAAGCATAACATCACTCATCAAACGAACATTTTGAGCTTTCGAAATATACCACGAAAGCGCACCTTTCAAAAACGCACGTTTGACAGTAACAGCCATCTTTATCTCCTTTTCGGCGTAGTCCATTTCATAAAGGCAATCGCGCGATCATACCAGTATTTCAATTCAAGAAGTTTCATCGCCCGCAAATCGCCCACGCTAAAATGAAAAACACCCGCAACCACACCTAAACGGTGATTTAAGTATTTGCCTTCGCCTTTTTCATATTCTTTGTAAAAAAATTCGTTGAAATCCTCAGAATTTCGGTATAGTCAGGAATTGAAAGTGTTCGAACAACAGGGTCGGGCTGGTTAATAGCCAGCGCAACTTGCCGGCAACACCGCATTCCTTCGCTATTTCCCGCGTCTTGAATTTCGATGAAATCACCAGCATTCCAAGATTCCTTGATTTCCACCGTATCAAGTTTTTTGGAAGCAATTTCAATCGGTTCTTTAAGTTGATACTGCATTTTATAACTCCTTTTGGCTAATCTAAATATAAATTATTTTGTCATTTTTTGACACAAAAATTAAAAACAAATCAAGAATATCTTTGTAAACTTTCGTTTATAAAATTTTACATAATTTCTTAATATTTTGCTTGCTTTTTATACTAAATGTATGTATATTTAGTATAGAAACAACAAACAAGCGAGGTTCAAAATGAAAACTAACGAAGAAATCAACGAAATGGTAAAGCAGATGGTCATGGCCGTTTGCCACGGCGGTTTTGGCAGGCTTCAGGTCATGCTTGGCGCAAAGGCCGACAAAATCACCGACAACAGCTTTCAATTCTCATTTAAGATGTTCCGCAAAGCCAATCTTTTTAAGATTGAACTCGATGAAGCTTTGGATCTTTACAACTGTTACTTCATCAAGCAGCGCAAATATACAACGAATGACGCCATCAAGGGTCTTTCGTTTTCCGACAAAAAGTTTGAACCGGTTACGGTAAAAGAAGTTAAAGGCCTTTTCGCCGATCAAGTTCAAGAATTTTTCGAAACCACCACCGGTCTTCGCACTTGCCTCTAAAAAAAACGACAATGGCGCGCGGGCAACGCCTTAAACCCGTCAAATAAAATATTTCTATTTTTGAACTAGAACTTGATGAAGATTTTTAAGAGGTTCCACAATGCCCAAAATCAAAGACAACGACAACACCAAATTCACCGTCTTGCTTTCGCCATCGGAACTAGAAAAAGCGCAAGCCACAGCAATCAAAGCCGGGGTAAGTCCTAAGATAGCAGGCAATTCAAGCGCCTTTTTGCGTTACCTTGTCAAAAGATACATCGACGAACTAGCATAAAAAAGAGGCTTAAAGCCTCTTTTTTTTACACCTCGCAGATGACCATTTGCTTCACGGTTTGGCACAACATTGTGACCATCGTTTCAGCAAGTTTCGATTCTGTAAGCGAACCATCTGGCGCGATTTCTCGACCCATACCGACCAGAACACACCCGACAGAATCCTTGCTGGTGTTGCCGGCATGGATTCGGATTCCACGCGATTCCGCAACCGTCTTGTTATAAAGCAGCGGCAATTCCCTTTTGAACTTTGGCAACTTGCTGTTTTCGATATTGTAAACGCCACAGGGAATGGCCTTGGCCTTGTTTTCGAGCGTGTAGCAAACAACCGTTCCGTTGAACAACAAATGGCCCATAATGGCCGTTTCCGTGCGGCAATCGCGCACCAATACAAGATTCAACATTATAACCTCAATCGTCAATAAATTCCACTACCAAAAAACCGACAACAAAAACAACCAACAAAACAATCATCCACCGTTCCTTTTTCGAGACTCCTGTTCAATTCCTTTCAAAAGGCCCATGATATATTTTACATTACCGCTAAATTTTGAAAAGTCATTCTTCATGTCACGGAAATTTTCATCGATTTTCTTTTCAACATTACTGAAACGCATATCGCCCTTATCAAGACGACGTTCAACATTATTCATTCTGACATCGTATTCAGCAAACTTTTCATCATAACTTTTTTTTGACGCCACTCTATCAGTCTGAATAGCCTTTGTCTGCTCACTTACATCTTTAGTCTTTGAATCCGAATGCAACATCTTGATAAATGTTGCCAAATTGGTAAACACCAATCCAATATCGATTGAGCTGAAATCAACACCGAACAAAGTCATAGAACACCCGCATTTAAGAAAAAAGGCGGGCACCGGTTGCCCAGCACCCGCCAGCCTTCAGGAGTTAGCCTAAGGCATCATTACTTTCGCCTCGCCGTCGCCGACGAACTTGAAAGAAACTTCACCTTCAGCACCGCTTACAGACTGGTCATCGACAAAAGCCGCGTCAGGGAATACGATTGTCTGACCGTTGGGGCATTCAAGCATCACCGTTGCGTTTCTGGTCTTACGCAAAGAAGCGAGATCCAGGCTCGGAGTGAAAGCAATAGTGCCACTTACATTGCAAGCGACATAAGATTCCTGAAGGAACGTCTTACCTTCAGACGTGGTGATTTCAGTCTGTTTAAGACCACCCACATCATAGGTCGGATCACCCTTCAGAAAATACTTCTGGGAATTGACATAGAGCCGATGACGGCCACCGATTACATCCATTTGTCGCCTCCTTATCTGAACTGCAACTTAGTTGCAACGGTGAACAGTTGCTTCATCAACGTAGCAGGCAGCAAGAAATCGAGCCTGCGTGGGTTCTGAGCGTTGATTTCGACAACCAGGTATTGTTTGAAGGTTTCGGCATCCTGAGCGACGCCAAGACGCATCCAGTAGTCGAAGCGAGAAAGCGCCTCGGCACGGCCCTTCTTAGGCGTAATGACCACTTGACCTTCGCCGTATTCGTAACCGTCTTTAGCAAGCTTCGAGCGAGGATATTTGGACGCCATGTAGTTGTTCCAATCCCAACGGATAAACGAAAGCGTGAAGACAGTTTCAAGCTGCTGATAACTATCGTCGTCAGCGCCGGCAGCATTCTTCTTGTAGGTCGTAACCGTGCGACGAAGATAAACGGTTCCATCGGTAGCGGCATTGATAAGTGCACCACCAGCAAGAAGCATCGCATTTTCTTCGTTTAGGTTCTTGCGGTCCTTCATTGCAGGCGCAAGAATGCCCTTGACAGCCAAGTTACCAAGCGGCATTGCAGGGTCAACCTCGGCAGACTGAGCAATGACAGCGGCACCAGCGGCAGCGATTTCGAAAGAAGGTGTCGGAGATTTAGGCAGCGGCAATTCTACAAGCACCTGAGAATTCAGGCCCTCGGCAACAGTTCGAGCATTGTCGCTATTGTCACCAAAGATAGCCACGCCGGTCTTCTGGTTCGTTGCAGTCCAACGGGTCAGCAATTCTTCTTTCAAGGCGGTCAGCGTTGCAGAAGCGCTGTAAGCGGTCACAATGACATTGAACCACTGAGCGCCAATGTTGGCAATAACGCCTGTAATATCCGGATCACCAGCACCACCGGTAAGCAGACCAGTTCCAGAAACGCTAATACCATCGGGCAGCACTTCACCGGCCACATAGTTCACGCGAATGTCAATGTAATTGCCAGCCGTTCCACCATTCTTTGCAGTAAAAGTCACCGTTCCAGAAGAAGCAGAAGCGGTTACAGGCATATTGTCAGTAACAGCAGCGGCAACAGCCTCAGCAACATCGGCAGCCGTATCACCACTAGCCACAGCGATATTCACGTTTTGGCCGGCCACATAGAGCGCGACAACGCCCGAAGCAGTAGCCGTGCCAGTAAACACAACATCCTTTTCAGCCTTTGTCGTTCCATCGGCAGTGCCAACGGCCCACAACGGCATCAGGGAATTATTTTTCCGGAAAGCGCGGACCATCAATGCGGTCTGCGAACCCTTACCGAAAAGATTGTCAGCCTCATCGTCGCTGAAAATCTGAACAGGAACATCAACTTCGGCAGAACCACCAGAAGTCTTAGAGCCAATCAGCAGCACGGCCCACGGCATAACACCAGAGCCAGCGGCAGCGGAATTGTCAAACTCCGTCCAGAATCCAGGAACAAGAAGGTTGTTCGGAATTTCAGAGAAATTCATAATTACCTCATATTCGTGTCAAATTCATAAGACTTAAACTTGTCACCGGCCAAAACAACGCGAATGCATTTTCCAGCATTAGTCACTATCTTTTCGCGGTTCGAAGTAACCAAAATTCGTGACTTGTTACTAAAATCGATTTTAGTATGAATCACTTCAAGATCATTCAAAGGTTCGTTTCGTGTTACAGGCTCGAAATACCAAACAGCACTGAATGTAATTTTCCGCGTCCCTTTGTTAGTTTCGCCTTCACCATTGATTTCATCCGCAAAAGACCGAAGCGTAAAATCAGAAGCCGCAAGCTGGTTTTCGACAAACCATTGTGGCCTCGGATAACTGGTCAGCAAATCAACAACATTGCTTGAAATCACATCGAACAAGTCATCAATTTCAAACACCTCACCTTCCAATTCCTGAGCACCCTGCACAACAACATCAATCACAACATCGGTTTCGACCTTGTAGATTTCCGGTTGAATGTCCTGGGTATCGAAAGAACTTTGCTGAACATAGACAGACAAGAACGCCTTTTCTTGTGGCCATGCTTTTTCGGCACGGTTGCAATAAACATCGTTTCCGATAAAAGGCAAATTAGCCTGTTTCAGTTTTTCGCAAACCGTCAAACGGATATTGCGAAGCGTCATGATGTTTGTTGCCATATTCATCATTTCACCTGCAAATCGTAAGTGACGGAGCCGTCTTTTTCATAAATAAAATCACGGGCTACAAATTCGCCGGAACGCGGACAAATCGGGCTTTCAGGAACAATGAACTTGTCACCTTTAAGCGGAACACCACCCGGCAAATCAGCGGAACTAACAATGAGACGCGGGCGATGTGAAATCGCCTGCACCTCAGCGCCAATGGCAGCGCCATCAAGCGAAGGTTCATCGAAAAGCGCTTTCATCGGGTATTCAATTCCAGAACGCACAAGCGTTACCTGAACACCGAATTCATCGGTATTCAGGAAAACGTCTTGCATATCCTTCATCAAATCTTCTTTGAAAGCACTCATCGAATGACCTTGATTCAAGAGAAATTAGATGACCTTTGCGGAAACAACGGAACCACCGTTGACAGGCACAAAGAGCGGGTGAGATTCAAGTTCACGCCAACGAATCTTGCCCTTTTCAATCCATTCCCAGGCGTAAGTCTGAGTCTTGTTGATAGTGCCGTTTGCGCCATCGAACACTGCACCGTAATGCATTTCAAAGCGCGGGTCACCGCCAAGCAGAATCACGCGGTCAGTGGGCATCATCGGAGAATTCTTCTTTTCCTTGTCGTTGAAGAAGTATTCATCGTAAGTGTAAAGGTCAACACCTTCGACACGGCCCTGGAAAGTCACGCCGGGGAAATCCTGGTCTTCACGGGGAGCGATAGCGCCAAGATCAATGCGGCGGTTGTTGAGATAAGACTGAACATTTGCGTTGGCAATAAAGGCATCCCATGCCTGACCACCAAAAACAGCGCGGCGAACAGCAGTGCCACCGGACAAAGCAACCTTGTCGCGGGACTGCTTACGCATCCACTTGATCGGGTCACTGTTGGCAGCGTCGAACTTGTCAGCAGCGGCGGCAGTGAAGATGTTTTCAGCGGGAATCGGAGCGTTAATGTCAGCACCAACGCCGGTGATTACCTTACCAGTGGAAAGAATTTCGATAATCTGCTGTTCTTCACGGCGTTCAATGGAACGCTGCAAGTCGAGCATATCTTCAATCACCAAACCACTCATCACAGCTTCACTGGAAGCGGTTTCAGCACTAATTTCAACAATAGACTGACCGGGAAGACGGGTTTCGAGATCCTTGGCAGTGATATTGCGGGAAGCGCCAACTTTGGGCGGCGTGAAAGTAATGGTGTCATAACCATCACGGGCAATCACCTTGCCATCCTCTTCATCACGAATGTAGGGTGCAAGGAAACGAGTCTTTTTCTCGATGTCAATCAAGAAAGACTTTGTGCGATGGGTAATCGTCGAACACATGCGACGGAAAAACGCCTGCGGACGATAAGCGAGAACGAGCGCACGGCTCAGTTCTACCGGATTGGAAGTGTTCAAAATAGCCATTTGTCAGCTCTCCTTTTAAGGTTCGACCACATCTACAGCAAAGATGCAGTGGTCGATCATGTTGGTATACTGATCGGCAATGGTGTCAGAACCACCGAAGGTCAGTTTGGACTTGTTGAAGCAGCCGGTGTAAGCCACGACAGCCTTGCCGAGAAAACCGCTTGCAACGGTAATGTCTTCGAGCAAGACGGCGCGAGCAACCTGAGTGCCATCGTCGGCAGTATGGTCCGCAGCATAGAATTCACCAGTAGAAGCGTCAGCAGGGGCTGTCACCTGGGTCTTAGAACCAATGGTAAGCACAAGGTCACCAGTTTTGGCCATAGAAATGGTCACATCACCAGCCCAAGTTCCAACGGCCTTTGCTTCAAGAATGAAGTAGTCGTTAGTCTTGTCAGCGGCAGCCTCGAAAGCAACCGTAGAACTTGCGTTTACGGCAGCGGCAAGGCTATCAAGGATTTCGTCGATGGTGTGGTTGTCACCTTCGGCAGTCGTGTCGATACTGAAAGTTTCAGCGTCGATAGTTACAGACACAGTGCCAGCAGCAGCAGTAATGCTAGACAAAGCAAAACGATACTTGCCTTTTGCACCAGCGGAAACACTCTTGAAGCCAAGCACACAGCCAGCCTTCAAATCCTGATTCCCACCAATGGTCACGGTGTCCTTTTGCAGCGGGAACGGACCCGCAATAAGGTTTTCGTATTCAGTCATGTTACCCTCTCTTGTTGTAGTATTTGTTAGCAGCGGCCTCGCAAACCTTCTGCAATTCCTTTTCATTGTTCACTTCAGGAGTAGAAGCACCGCCAACGATTTTATTCTGAGCGGACGCCTGGGCTTCAAGACCATCCTTGACGGCTGCCACCTGTTCCGGAGTCAAACCGGCGTTGATGTCAGTCTTCTTTTCTTCAGCACTTGCATTCGCCTTGGCAACAGCGTCAGCAGAAGACTTCAACTGTTCCTTAGCCATTGCAAGAGCCTCAGTAGTCAGGTCAGAAACGGACTTTTCACCGTCAATCATTTCCTGAAGCTTGGATTCTTCAATCGGGAGGCCAGCGAAGATGCCCTTGACGGCAACTGCACGGGCCTTGTATTCCTGAACGCCCTGAGCCTTGATTTCAGCTTCAGTAAGCGTCGGAGCCGCGTTTTGTTCAGCAGCGGCGGCCTGCGCTGCGGTCGATGCATTCTTGTTTTGCATGCTCACCTCGTTGTTTATGTTGGTAAAACCTGTAATTCGTTTCATTTCGGCGCACATATCTTCGAAAGACATCACGGCGTCAATCAAGCCAGCGTCAACGGCGGCCTGACCGACAAAATTTCCACCCTTACCGAAATTCTGCATCACATATTCGCTGGTATAGCCGCGATTTCTGGCAACCGTATCAATAAAGACTCTAGCCAGAGCGTCAAGTTCAGCGCGAATCACATCAGCGCCCGCCTTGGATTCCGGGTTCGGGTATTTGTCCGGAGAATAATTCGAAACAATGGTGACAACTTCTTTGTCAACACCACGGCTGAACTGAGCCAGAGTTCCGATAGAACCGACAATTCCGGAATCGCCGGCATAAATCTTTTCGCAAGCAGAAGCGAGCCAATAAGCGCCGCTTTGCATTTGGCCACCAGTGCGGGCCACAATGCCATAAATCTTGCGACCACGGGCCTTGAAAATTTTTTCAGCAAGATCACTGCAACCGTTCACGACACCGCCCGGAGAATTGATGTCAAGCACAATTCCAAGCACGTTGTCATTTTCCATGCAGTCATCGAAAGCGGCCTGAATTCCGTCGTAATAGTCGCCCATCAATCCCCACCAGCCCTGAGGAATGGCACGGTAACCAAGCGGACCGTCAATATGAATCACCGCAATTCCATCATCGTGCAAAGTGACGTTGTTACGGTAATCGGGTTCGCCATCTTCTTTTCTGGCAGAATACCGGCCATCTTCAGTTTCAGAATAATGAAGCGAAGATGAGGCAAGACGCTCGACGGCATCTTGAGCCATAGCAAATCGAGCCGTCAAATCCAAAGCAAGTTGTTTTTTCTTCTTAGCCATATTTCACCTACAAAGCACTTTCGTTCACATCGTCAGTCGAAACGCTGAACGTTTCGCTCTTGTTAATAAGACCAGGTTCGTTCATACCCTTTTCTTGACGGGTCTTCTTTTCTTCGGCAAGACCATCAAGAACAACATCGTATTCACCACCGTTGATAGCGGCGCAAGCCGTGTCGCGGGTAATAAGCTGTTCGTCAAGCTGCATCTTGTAAGCCTGCGTTTCTTTTAGCGGGTCAAGCAAGAATGCAGAATCAGCAATCCAGCGACAGCCATTCCACAAAGCCCGCTTTACAGGATTCTCGAAATAGCCCGGAGCGTCAATCACTCCGGTCAAAACAGCCTGAGCCAGCCACTTTTCATAAACAGGGCGGCAGAAATCCGAAATCAAGTTTCGACGAGCGCGGTCAAAAGTTTTCTTGCTTTCAAGAATCGCACCGCGAACCGCATTGTAAGAACTATTGAACTTACGAAGCACCACTTCGTAAGAAACCCCAAGCGAAGCGGCGGCCTCGCTGAAAATAGCCTCCACAAAGCCCTGATAAGCGGAATTCGGACGGGTCGGATTCACAGCGGAAACCTTCTGGCCCTTTTTCAACTGGATAATTCCACCGCTTGTCAGTTCTATTGGCGCGGGTTCTTCATTCGGTTGAGCAACTTTTTCATCTTCAGGAACGTTGTCAAGCAGCGGATCATCGACACGCTCATCATTGCTTTCGATAAAGGCGGTCAACATCGATGTCACGACAGCAGCCATCAGTTCAGATTCCAAAAACCGCTCTTGCTGTTTCATCAAAACGATAATAGGAGCAAGAATTGAAACGCCCCGCCTCTGGTCAGTCCTATCCGGGGAGAATATATGCAGCACGTTCGCCTCTCCATACCGGTCAAACGCCGGCACACGCACTGTTTCAAGCAAATCCGAATAGTTGTCTATAGACCAGGGGGGGCGTTTCGTAAAGTAATAGTTCAGCGGCGCACCGAATTCAGTCACTTCAACACCCATTGTCAGGCGGTCAGTGTCTATCATTCCGAGCGGATTCATGCAGCGGTCAGCTTCCAAAAGTTTCAGGCACAAGCCAAACGGCTCAATTTTCTTGTCATACTTGGCAAGCGTAAAGCAATCGCCGTCGATAAGTTGAGTCTTCAAGGCTAAATCCTGAAGCCCAAACATATCATTCTTGCGTTCAACATCGCACTTTTTGGAATTTGCCCAAATTTCATAAAGGTCCTGGGTCTTTCGGCACCAGGCAACGGCTTGATCATGGTCCAAGCCAAGAGTTTCGATTTGCTTCAGTTGCGGTCGAACCTTGACACCTGTTCCAACAACATTCGTTGACAAAGAACTGATAATAGCGCGGGAAAAGGCGTGGTTTTGATACAGAGCGCGGGCGCGAAGCAAAAGAGTTTCACGGTCACAAGTCAGGTCGTAGTCAGCGGAGCCAAGCGGAGCAATAAAAGCGCGCATGGAGTTGACGGCCCAAGACGCCCCTTTCCAGGCATTACCGCCAAACCGGTTGATAATTCTCTGGGAATCATTAGCCATGTGGTATCACCGCCCTTACGACCGTTCCCCAGCAACCACCGCGAGATTCAAGCTCAAGCGCTTGTTCCAGCATACCTTTCCAATACGTTATTCCCTCTTGAATATCCTTCATGTTGGCACGGTTCAGCGACCGCCCTCCGATGGAATACGATTGGCCTTTAAGCACAGCAGAAAGAGCGTTCAAATGCTCAGTAAGCATTTGGCGGCAAGTCACCGAAGAAATAGGAATTTCACGCGTTAAACTCATTTTGTGTCAAAATTTGTCAATCAACAAAATAAAATATAATCAAATCTTGACCCAATGGAGTAAATATTTTGTCATTTTTTGTCATTTTATTTTATGAAAAAAGAAAGCCCCGGCGGTTTTTAACCCGCCAAGGCTTGTTATTTAACCCACTCAAGGAGCAATATAAGGCTACACCAGCAATATAAGTCCAATGTCAGTTTTTGTCAATAGCCTTTTGGAGTTCTTTTTCAAAAGTCTTTTCGATAAACCTTGAATTTATGGCCCTAACTGTCTTTTCAAAATCCCAACGGGGCCTGATTTTCGTTTTTTTGACAA
>Ga0265301_10002294_pt1 | contig 22517 bp, 18 predicted proteins | sample AusTroGonzalo_MG_2_FD_193488 | JGI IMG/M metagenome (GOLD analysis project Ga0265301, IMG submission 193488) | Bovine rumen microbial communities from tropical cattle in Woodstock, Queensland, Australia - Gonzalo_04 | ecosystem: Host-associated > Mammals > Digestive system > Stomach > Rumen ... | reverse complement strand
CCTGGTAGGCATCCCGGGAGCCGGAAACCGGAACGGCAGGATCGCTGTCGCCGTGGTACAGGCTGAACGACACGCCCTCGAACTTCCCGAGGCGTTCCGGATTGATGTCTCCGCAGATAGGCACGGCGGCCGCAAAGATGTCGGGATGACGGGCCACCGCGTCGAAAGCGCCGATGCCCCCCATCGACATGCCATAGATATAGACCCGGTCCGGATCAACATCGGGACGCTGCAGGAAAAAATGCACGAGTTCCATCACCCGCTTCATGACCTTGCTCTCCGGATAGTCTTTCGGGAAATCGTAGGAGCCGGGGCTCACGTCGAAGGCCCAGGTATGGTTCTCCGGGCACTGCGGCACGATGACAAAGCAGGGATAATCCACCCGGTTGCAGGAATCCAGGAACATCTTGGCACCATAAGGGGTCCGCTCATTGTCGTTGCCGCGTTCTCCGGACGTATGCAGATACAGGACAAGCGGATATCGCTCGACATCTTCCGTCTTTTGCGGGGTGAGGTAACGGTAAAGAAGGGTATCGCCGTCCGCGCAGGGAAGCTGGCCGTAATCGAATGTTTGTGCCTTCGCCGTGAGCACGGAAATGAAGGCCATGAACAGGAGACTAAACCGTTTCATAGATACAACTGCCAATTTTATCCAAAACTAAGAAAAAACAGTGACAAAATCATAAAAAATATTTTGCTAGTCTGAAAAATCTTTCTACATTTGCAGTCCCAAAACAAAGGGACATGCTTCCTTAGCTCAGTTGGTAGAGCACGACACTCTTAATGTTGGGGTCCAGGGTTCGAGCCCCTGAGGGAGCACGAAAAAAGCTGCGTAAGCAGCTTTTTTCGTATTCCGACACGATGGTCGATTACGTCCATGAACTTCGGGAGCGGAAGACGCTCGATGATGAAGGATTAAAGGCTTTGCTGGAGAGCAAAGACGAGTCCCTCATAGAGGAGCTATTTCGGAATGCACGGGAGGTGTCGGTGGAACAGTTTGGACGGGAAATCTGGCTGCGGGCGCTGATCGAGTGGAGCAATGTGTGCCGGAACGACTGCCTGTATTGCGGAATCCGGCGGAGCAACGCAAAAATACCCCGCTATTCCCTCACCCGCGAAGAAATCCTTGCCAGCTGCGACCAGGCTTGGCAGCTTGGACTGCGGACTTTCGTGCTGCAGGGCGGCGAGAATCCTATCGGCGCAGCGGAGCTGGCCGGGACCGTGGCCGAGATGCGGGCTTCCTGGCCCGATGCCGCCATCACCCTCTCGCTCGGAGAACTGCCCTTCGAATCCTATCTCAACCTGCTGCAAAGCGGCGCCAACCGCTACCTACTGCGCCACGAAACGGCAAACCCCGCACATTATGCACGGCTTCACCCCGCGTCCATGACACTGCAACGCCGCCTGGCCTGCCTGCGCACCCTCCGCAGATTGGGCTTCCAGACCGGCATGGGCATGATGGTAGGCAGCCCGTTCCAGAACCTTGACGACCTGATTGCCGACATCCGGCTCATCGAGACGTTCCGCCCCCAGATGATCGGGCTGGGGCCCTTCATCCCCCACCCTGACACCCCGCTGGGGCAGTATCCCGCTGGCAGTGCCGACCGCACCCTGCGGCTCTATGCCATATTGCGCCTCATGCTGCCGCAGGCCTGGATTCCTTCCACCACAGCCCTCTCCACCCTGCGTCCGGACGGCCGCAAGGCCGGCATCCTGGCCGGGGCCAACGTGGTGATGCCCAATTTCACGCCGGCATCCCGACGCGGTGACTATGCCCTCTACGCAGGCAAGAGCGTCCCCGACGTCGAAGCCGTCGACAACCTGAAACAACTCTTCCAAGAAATAGAAAGCATCGGATATCATGTATAATCCTTCCTCCACCCACGCCGACGAATTCATCGAGCATGCCGAGGTCCTCGAGACCCTGGCCGAAGCTGCGCGCGAAAGCCGCAATCCGCAGCGCGTGGGCGAGATTCTCGAAAAGGCCGCCCTGTGCAAAGGCCTCAGCCACCGGGAAGCGGCCATCCTGCTCGACTGCGACGACCCCGCACTCGAAGCACGGCTCTATGAACTGGCCGGCGAGATCAAGCAACGCTTCTACGGCAACCGCATCGTGCTCTTCGCGCCGCTGTACCTGTCGAACTATTGCGTCAACGGCTGCGTCTATTGCCCCTACCACGCCAAGAACCGCAGCATCCCCCGCAAGAAACTCTCGCAGGAAGAAATTGCCGAAGAAGTGCGCGCGCTCATCCGCACCGGGCACAAGCGCCTGGCCGTGGAAGCCGGAGAGGATCCCCTGCACAATCCGCTGGAATACATCCTGGATTCCATCCAGACCATCTATTCGGTCCGTGAAGGCGGCAATTCCATCCGCCGGGTCAACGTGAACATCGCCGCTACGGACGTAGAATCCTACCGGAACCTCAAGGCGGCCGGCATCGGCACCTATATTCTTTTTCAGGAAACCTATAACCGCCAGCAGTACGAAAGCCTGCACCCCACCGGGCCCAAGAGCAACTACGAATGGCACACCGAGGCCATGGACCGGGCTCAGGAGGGCGGCTGCGACGACGTGGGTGTGGGCGTGCTCTTCGGGCTGGGCGGCTACCGCTATGAGCTGACGGCACTGCTGATGCACGCAGAACACCTGGAGGCGCGCTTTGGCGTCGGGCCGCATACCATCAGCATGCCGCGCATCTGCCCGGCCGACGACGTTTCGCTCGACAGCTTCCCGGATGCCCTGCCGGACAGCATTTTCCGCAAGATCGTGGCCGTGCTCCGCGTGGCCGTCCCCTACACCGGCATGATCATCTCCACCCGGGAATCGGCCCGGATGCGGGAGCAACTGTTGCACTGCGGCGTGTCGCAGATCAGCGGCGGGTCGCGCACGAGCGTGGGAGGCTACACCACCGAGGAACGGCACGACGAGACGGCGCAGTTCGACGTGTCGGACACCCGCCCGCTCGACGACGTGGTACGCTGGCTGCTCGAACAGGACCACATCCCCAGCTTCTGCACTGCCTGCTACCGCGAAGGGCGTACGGGCGACCGCTTCATGGCGCTCTGCAAGAGCGGCAAGATCAGCCTCTGCTGCACACCCAACGCGCTGATGACCCTTAAGGAATACCTTATGGACTACGCCTCCCCCGAGACGCGCGCCGAAGGCGAACGTCTGATCGCTGCATCGCTGGACGACATTCCGGAAGGCCGCGTCCGCGAAAAGACCCTAGAACGCCTCGCCCGCATCGAAGCCGGCGAGCGGGATTTCCGTTTTTAAACATTTTAAACGTTTTTAAACGGATATAAACGTTTTCCCATGCCTATGGAACGGATACACATCGCCTTTTTCGGCCCCACCAACAGCGGCAAATCGACGTTGGTAAACGCCATCGCCGGACAGCAGGTGTCGCTGGTCAGCCCTGTCCCGGGAACCACGACCGATCCGGTCCGGAAACTGATCGAGCTGCCCGGTCTGGGACCGTGCGTGCTCATCGATACCGCCGGGCTCGACGATGATTCCGTCCTCGGCGCCGAACGCCGGCGGCTGACGCTGGCCATTCTCGATGAGACGGATGTCGCGGTCTATGTGCTGCCGATGTCCCAGAAAGTGGGACATCAGCCGCAGAAGAGGGGTGAAACCGCCGTTGATGTCCCCGATTTTGGGACATCGGCGACGCCCGTCATCGTTTACGCCCACGACGAATCCGTCGAATCGCTGCTGCAGCGCATCGCGGCGGCTGCGCCGAAACAGGAGGAGCGTCTACTGACAGGCGACCTGGTGGCGGCCGGCGACACAGTGTTGCTCGTCATGCCGCAGGACAGCGAGGCGCCGAAGGGCCGCCTCATCCTGCCGCAGGTGCAGGTCCTCCGCGAGCTGCTTGACCGTGGCTGCACCCAGCTCTGCTGCACGCCTGCATCCCTCCCCGCCGCCCTCGCCTCACTCAAAGCTCTTCCGACACTGACCATCACCGACGCCTCAGTCTTCCAGGCCGTCAACGCCGTTCTGCCGCCCGAGGCACCGCTGACAGCCTTCTCCGTGCTGCTTGCCGCCGCCAAAGGCGACGCCGCCGTCTTCGTCGAAGGCGCACAGGCCCTCGACCGCCTGACGCCGCAATCCCGCGTGCTGATTGCGGAAGCATGTACGCATGTGCCTGATACAGAGGATATCGGAAGGGCGAAGATTCCGGCGCTGCTGCGTGCCGCCCATGGCACGCAAAACATCGATATCGCAGCCGGGAATGATTTCCCGGAGGATCTGACACCGTACGACCTGATTATCCATTGCGGCGCCTGCATGGCGACGAGCCGCGTTGTGCGGGCAAGAACGAGAAAGGCACTCCTTGCGGGAGTGCCCATCACCAATTACGGCATTGCCCTGGCGAAATTGCAGGGCATGCTGGAAAGGATCGTTATTCCCGGTTCTCGAACTCGGAAACAATCTTCTTGATGTCTGCCGGATTCAGGCGGCCATAGACCTTTTCGCCGATCGTGGCCACCGGGGCCAGGCCGCACGCACCCACACAACGCAGGCAGTCGAGCGAGAACTTGCCGTCGGGCGTGGTCTGCCCGACTTCGATGCCCAGCACACGCTTGAATTCTTCCAGCAGCTTGTCGGCGCCGCGGACGTAGCAGGCAGTTCCCAGACAGACCGAGATCGGATACTTGCCCTTGGGCGTCATCGTGAAGAACGAGTAGAACGTCACCACGCCATAGACCTTGGAAGCCGGAATACCGAGCTTCCTGGCCACGATGCGCTGTACCGGCTCGGGCAGATAGCCCAGCATCGACTGGCATTCGTGCAGGATGGCGATCAGTTCACCAGGATCGTTGTTGAATTTGTCGCAGACCTCCTCCACCTGGCGGACGGCCTCGCAGGATAATTTCATCTCACTCATGCTACTGGATCTGTTTGTTGGAATAATGGGTGTGCAGCAGTTCTTCGGAGCGCTCTCCCAGCGGTTCGCCGAGGAAGTCCTCATACAGCTTGATGATATCGGGATTCTTGTGGCTCAGGCGGATGGCCTTTCCCTCGTCTTCGCGATAGACGGCCGCCGCACGGGCCTGCAGGATTTCGATGTGGCCATGGTGATACGGCTGGCCGGCGCCGCCGATGCAGCCGCCCGGACAGGCCATCACTTCCACCACGTGGTAGTCGAGCTCGCCCTTGCGCAGCTTGTCCATCAGGATGCGGGCATTGCTCAGGGTGTGGGCCACGCAGACCTTCAGCGGGAAACCGCCCAGGTCAATAGTCGCTTCCTTAATACCTTCGAAGCCACGGACTTCCGTAAACTCGAGTTTGGGCAGCTCTTTGCCGGTATACACTTCATACACGGTACGCAGCGCCGCTTCCATTACGCCGCCGGAAGCGCCGAAGATGGCACCAGCGCCCGAAGATTCGCCCATCGGCGTGTCGAACTCGCTGTCGGGCAACTCGGGAAAACGGATGTTGGCGCGCTTGATGAGGCGAGCCAGTTCGCGCGTGGAGATCGAGTAATCCACATCGGGCTGGCCGTTACGGGTGAACTCGGGACGTTCGCACTCGTATTTCTTCGCCAGGCAGGGCATGATCGAGACCACCACCACCTTCTTCGGATCGATGCTCCGCTTTTCACACCACCAAGTCTTGGCGATGGCGCCGAACATCTGGGCGGGCGATTTGGCGGAAGACGGATAATCCAGCAGGTCGGGATAGTTGTGCTCGAAGAAGTTGACCCAGGCCGGGCAGCACGAAGTCATGATCGGGAGCTTGACGCTCTTGTCGCCGGCGAGGAACGCCTTCAGGCGCTTCAGGATCTCGGCGCCTTCTTCCATGATGGTCAGGTCAGCGCCGAAATCGGTATCAAATACCTTGGTGAAACCCAGGTACTTGAGCGCGGTGACGAGCTTACCGGTGACGATCGAGCCCGGCTTCATGCCGAATTCTTCGCCGAGGGCCACGCGGACGGCGGGCGCCGGCTGGGCGATGACGATCTTGTTCGGGTCGACCAGGTCGTCGAGCAGACGGTCGGTGTTGTCGCGCTCGGTCAGGGCGCCGGTCGGGCAGACGGCGACGCACTGGCCGCAGTAGGTGCAGTCCGTATCCTTGAACATACGGTCGAAGGTCGGGGCGATGGTGGTGTCGAAACCACGACGCACGGCACCCAACACGCCCACCGACTGGACCTTGTTGCACACGCTTTCGCAGCGGCGGCAGAGGATGCACTTGTCCATGTTCCGGGTGATGGCGGCCGTGACTTCCTTCTTGCGGGCGGACTGCTCGCCGCCCTGGAAAGGCATCTCGCGGATGTTGAAACGCATCACCAGGCGCTGCAGCTCACAGTCACTGCACTTCGGGCAGGTGAGGCAGTCGTTCGGGTGGTCGGAGAGCATGAGTTCCGCAATGGTCTTGCGAGCGCGGATCACGCGGGCCGAGTTGGTGTAGACCACCATGCCTTCGGTACACATCGTGGCGCAGGAAGGCGCCAGGTTACGACGGCCTTCCACCTCCACCACGCAGATGCGGCAGGAAGCCGGATTGTTCTTGACGCAGGTGCCCTTGAGGTCGATGTGGCACAGCGTGGGGATGGCGATGCCGATGGACGCAGCTGCGTCGAGAATGGTCGTTCCGGGCGCTACGCGCACGGGACGTTTATCGATACTGAGATTGATTTTCTTTTCCATACGCAACTATATGACGGAGATGGCACCGAAATGGCAGCGCGACATGCACATGCCGCAACGGATGCAGACATACGGGTTGATAACATGCGGTTTGCGGCTCTCGCCCATGATGGCCTGCGCGGGGCAGGACTTCAGGCAGGCCGAGCAGCCTTTGCAGCGCTGCGGGTCGATGGCGTAGGTCAGCAGGGCCTTGCACTTCTTCGCACGGCACTTGTGCGCACGCACGTGCTCCACATATTCGTCGCGGAAGTTCGCCAGTGTTGAGAGCACGGGGTTCGGGGAGGTCTGTCCCAGGCCGCAGAGGGCGGAATCCTTGATGACGGTGGCCAGGCTCTGGAGCTGGTCGAGGTCGGCCATCTCACCCTTGCCCTCGGTGATGCGGGTCAGGATCTCGAGCATGCGCTTGTTGCCGATGCGGCAGGGCGTACACTTGCCGCAAGACTCACCCACCGTGAATTCCAGGTAGAACTTGGCGACAGACACCATGCAGTCGTCCTCATCCATGACGATCATACCGCCGGAGCCCATCATCGAGCCGGCTGAAGTAAGGCTTTCGTAGTCAATGGGAATGTCGAGGTGTTTCTCGGTCAGGCAGCCGCCGGAAGGACCGCCGGTCTGCACGGCCTTGAATTTCTTGCCGTTCTTCACGCCGCCGCCGATGTCGTAGATGATTTCGCGCAGCGTCGTGCCCATCGGCACCTCAATCAGGCCCACGTTGTTGATCTTGCCGGCCAGGGCGAAGACCTTGGTGCCTTTCGATTTCTCGGTACCGATCGAAGCGAACCACTCGGGACCGCGCGTCAGGATCACCGGAATGTTGGCCAGGGTCTCCACGTTGTTCACGTTGGTCGGCTTGCCCATGTAGCCCGCTTCCGCCGGGAACGGCGGCTTGAGCGTCGGCTCACCGCGCTTGCCTTCCATTGAGTGGATCAGGGCGGTCTCCTCGCCGCAGACGAAGGCGCCGGCGCCGTAACGGATCTCGATGTCGAAATCGAAACCCGAACCGAGGATGTCCTTGCCCAGCAGGCCGTATTCACGGGCCTGGGCGATCGCGATCTTCAGGCGCTCGACGGCCAGCGGATACTCAGCACGGATATAGATGAGGCCGTGGTGTGCCTCGATGCAGTAACCGCAAATAGTCATGGCCTCGACGATCGAGTTGGGGTCGCCTTCCATGATGGAACGGTCCATGAACGCACCCGGGTCGCCTTCATCCGCGTTGCAGACCACATATTTGTCGTCCGACTTGAACTTGCGGGCGATCTCCCACTTGGTGCCGGTCGGGAAACCGGCGCCGCCGCGGCCCCGCAAACCGGAGGCCTTGATGTCGTCGAGCACATCCTGGCTCGGGCGCTTCAGGCTCTGGGCGAGGGCCCGGTAGCCGTAGCGGCCGATGTACTCGGTGATGTCTACCGGGTTGATGACACCGCAGTTGCGGAGCGCCACGCGCATCTGCTTGCGGTAGAAATTCATGTGCTTGGAGTCGCTCACGTGACGTCCGTTGCCCGGATCGAGATACAGCAGGCGCTCGACGCGCTGGCCGCCCATGATGTGGGAGGTCACGATCTCCTCCACATCCACGGGACGGACAGATGTGTAAAAGGTATTATCGGGCATGATCTTGACAATCGGGCCCTTCTCGCAGAATCCGAAGCAACCGGTCACGATCACGTCCACCTTGTCGGCGATACCGTGTTCCTGGATCGATGCGTGGAAGTTTTCTACGATCTTTGCGCTTTCGGAAGCCTTGCAACCCGTACCGCCGCAGCAGAGGATCTGGATGTGGGGTGTTCCCGTATCCAGGCCGCAGGGCGCGATGGTACCGGAGCGTTTATTGGCCTCCCGGACGGACAATGCTTTGGATGCTTTCCGTCGGATGCTTTCGAGAGCATCGGCAGAGGTGATTTTCATAGTGTTTGGTTGGTTATTCGAGGCCGATCATTTTGCCGGCGAATTTGTCGATCTTTTCCTTGGCGTATTCCAAGGTGATGGTCAGCTGCTTGCGGCGGCTGGTAGGCGCGTCGAACATGGCGTCGGTCATGATGGCCTCGCAGATGGAGCGGAGGCCGCGGGCGCCCAGCTTGTACTGGATGGATGTGTCCACAATGAATTCCAGCACCTCCGGCTTGATCTTCAGCTTGATGCCGTCGAGGGCGAAGAGCTCCTGGTACTGCTTCACCAGCGCGTTCTTCGGACGCGTGAGGATGGCCAGCAGCGTGGGACGGTCGAGCGGATCGAGGTGGCACAGCACCGGCAGACGGCCGATGATCTCCGGGATGAGGCCGTAGGCACGAAGGTCCTGCGGGGCCACGTACTGCACCAGGTTGTCGGTATCGATCATCTCGTGCTTCTTGCGCGCGCCGTAACCGATAACCTGCGTATTGAGCCGCTGCGCGATATAGCGGTCGATGCCCTCGAAGGCGCCGCCGCAGATGAACAGGATGTTCTCGGTATTGACCGTAATCATCTTCTGCTCCGGGTGCTTGCGTCCACCCTGCGGCGGGACGTTCACCAGGCTGCCTTCCAAGATCTTGAGGAGCGCCTGCTGCACACCCTCGCCCGATACGTCACGGGTGATGGACGGATTGTCGCTCTTGCGCGCAATCTTGTCAATCTCGTCGATGAAGACGATGCCCTTCTCGGCTTTCGACACGTCGTAGTCAGCGTCCTGCAGGAGCCGCGTGAGGATGCTCTCCACATCCTCGCCCACATAGCCCGCCTCGGTCAGCACGGTGGCGTCGACGATGGCGAAGGGCACGTTGAGCATCTTGGCGATGGTCCGTGCCAGCAGCGTCTTGCCGGTGCCGGTGGGTCCCACCATCAGGATGTTGGATTTCTCGATCAGGTCCTCCTTCAGGTTGATGCGCTTGTAGTGGTTGTACACCGCCACGGCGAGGAACTTCTTCGCCTCGTCCTGGCCGATGACGTATTCATCCAGGAAGGCCTTGATCTCCACGGGTTTGAAGAGCTTGGTCTCCCCCACCACCGGGCCGTTCGTCCGGATATGCTTGTCGTTGGTCGGATGGAGGGCTTCCTTGGCGTACTCGTAGGCCATCATGGCGCAGTCCGAGCAGATGGCCACATCCCCTGCCGATATCAGCAGGTCGACTTCTTCCTGACTGCGGCCGCAGAAGGCGCAATGGTCGACGCCGGATCCGCCCTGCTGGTTATCTTTCTTCTTTGCCATTCCTGCTCTTTTCGACGATGCGGTCCACCATGCCGTAATCCACGGCTTCCTGGGCGGTCATCCAGAAATCGCGGTCGGCGTCCTTGACGATCTGATCCATCGGCTTGCCGGTGTGGTCGCAGAGTATCTGGTAGAGCTCCTGCTTGAGCTTGAGGATTTCCCGGACGGTGATCTCCATCTCGGAAGCCTGTCCTTCGGCGCCGCCCATCGGCTGATGGATCATCACGCGCGAGTGCGGGAGCGCGGAGCGCTTGCCCTGGGCGCCGGCGGCCAGCAGGATGGAGGCCATCGAGGCGGCGATGCCGGTGCAGATGGTTGCCACGTCGGGCTGGATGGTCTGCATCGTGTCGTAGATGCCGAGTCCGGAATACACCACGCCGCCGGGCGAATTGATGTAAAGCATGATGTCGGCCTTCGGGTCGTTGCTCTCCAGGAAGAGCAACTGGGCCTGGATGATGTTGGCCACGTCGTCGTTGATGGGGCAGCCGAGGAAGATGATGCGGTCCATCATCAACCGGCTGAACACATCCATCTGGGCGACGTTGAGCTGGCGCTCCTCGATGATCATCGGGTTCATATAACTCGCATACATCGAGTTGAACCGGTGAAGGCTCAGGGAGCTGATGCCGCGTCCGCGGAGGGCGTATTTTTCGAATTCAGTCATCTCGTCGGGGTCGTATTATTTGTTGAGCTCGCGCATCTTGTCGAGCGAGATCTTCTTCTTCTCAATGGTTGCGGTCTTGCGCACCCAGCTCAGGACGATGTCGTCCTGCACCTTCTCGATAATCCGGTCGGCCTGCTGGCGGTCTGCGAGCAGCTGCTCCGCGTACTTGTCCAGGTGCTCTTCCGGCACGTTCTGCATACCATACATGGCGAACTGGTAGGCAGCCATGCTCCTGGCCTGCTTCATCACGTCTTCCTTCTCCACCTTCAGCTCATTGTCCTTCATGAGCTTGCCGCGAATCATGTTCCAGCGGAAGTCCTTGGCGAAGAGGTCGTACTCGGCCTCGATCTGCTCATCGGTGAACTTGCCGTCGTTGGCGGTCTTGATCCAGCGTTTCATGAAGGCGTCGGGCAACTGGAGGGCGGCCTTGTCGATAAGGTATTCCTTTGCGTCGATCATGAAGCGGTAGTCGCTCTCCTGGGCATACTCGGACTGGAGGCGTTCCTTCACCTTGGCGTCGAATTCAGCCTCGTCCTTGCAGGTGCCTTCACCGAAGATCTGGTCGAAGGTGGCCTGGGTCAGCGGGGCGTCGACAAAGGTTTTCACGTCGTTCACGGTCATCGTCCACTTCGCGGGCAGCGTGTCGAGCTCTTCCTTCTTCACGTGGAACATGGCGGCGCGGTCGGCTTCGTTGGGGAAGCTCTTCACGATGTCAATCTGCTTGGTGTCACCCTTCTTCAGGCCGACGAATTTCTTCTTCACCTCGTCGCTCATGCTGCGCAGAGCCACATAGGCGCCTTCCACCTTCTGCTCGCCGGCTACGAAGTCGGCAATGACGAAGTCGTCGGCACCGGCCTTCTCACCGCTCTCAAGCTGGCCGAACTGTTTCAACAGACCTTTCTTATAGTCGGCAAGGGCTTCCTTGGTGACGGTCACGGTATAGTACGGGATCTTGTCCTCTGCGGTAACGGTCACGTTGACCTCCGGGGCGAGGGCCAGGTCAAAACTGAAGGTAAACACATCGGGGTTGTCCCAGTCGTTGTCTTTTGCATCTTCGTGCGGAAGCGGCTCGCCAAGGATGTTGAGCTTATTGTCTTCGATGAATTTGTTCAGCTCGCCTGTGACCATGGTGTTGATCACTTCGGCGAGTGCCTGGCCACCATGGATCTTCTCGATCAGCGACATGGGGGCCATGCCGCGGCGGAAGCCGCGGATCTCGGCCTTGCGGCGATATTCGTTCAGTTTCTTTTTCCGGAGTTCGGCCCAGTCGTTCTTTTCGAGGGCAATGCTGACGGTCATGTTGAGGTCGTCAACCTGGTTTTTCGTTACGTTCATATAAAGATGATTATTTTCTATTTCCTATAAAGGGATGCAAATATACTAAAAAATAGCTATATTTGTAGGAAATCGTAAACAAAATCTCTATGAAACAATACATTGAAAATAATCGGGAGCGGTTCTTGGACGAACTGTTCTCGGTGCTCCGCATTCCCTCCATCAGCTCCGAAGAGGCGCACAAGGACGACATGTACCGCTGCGCGAACCGCTTGGCGGAACTGCTGCTGGCGGCCGGGGCCGACAAGGCCGAGGTCATGGAGACCACCGGACATCCCGTGGTCTACGGCGAGAAGATCATCGACCCGAAGCGCCCCACCGTGCTGGTATACGGACATTACGACGTGATGCCGGTCGATCCGCTGAACCTCTGGAAATCCGATCCCTTCGAGCCGGAAATCCGCGACGGGGCCATCTACGCGCGCGGTGCCAACGACGACAAGGGCCAGACCTTCATGCACATCAAGGCCTTCGAATATCTGGTACGGACAAACCAACTGCGCCACAACGTGAAGTTCATCTTCGAGGGCGAGGAGGAAATGGGTTCCGCTGCGCTTTCGAAATGGATCAAGACGCACAAAAAGCTGCTTGCCTGCGACATCATCCTGGTCTCCGACACGACGATGCTCAACGAGAAGATTCCGTCCATCAATTGCGGCATGCGCGGCATCACCTACATGGAGGTCACGGTAAAGGGCCCGAACAAGGACCTGCACTCGGGCCACTACGGAGGCGGCGTATTCAACCCCATCAACACGCTTTGCAAGATGATCGCTTCGCTCATCGACGAGGACGGGCACATCACCATCAAGGGGTTCTACGACGACGTGGTCGAGCTGAGCCGGAAGGATCGCAAAATGCTGGGCCGGGCGCCGTATGATGCCAAGGAATACATGGCAGGCATCGGCGTGAAGGCACTCACGGGCGAGAAGGGCTACACGACGCTGGAACGCGTAGGCATCCGTCCCTGCTTGGACGTGAACGGCATTTGGGGTGGCTACATCGGCGAAGGCAGCAAGACAGTCATCCCGAGTGAAGCGCACGCCAAGATCTCGATGCGGCTCGTCCCGAACCAGGATTCGAAGACTATCGCGAAGCTCTTTGCGAAGCATTTCAAAGCCATCGCGCCGAAGGGCGTGACGGTCGAGGTCGTGGAGCGCCACGGTGGCGACGGCTTCCTGATCCCGATCTCCTCGAAAGCCTACAAGGCGGCGGCCAAGGCCATGGGCGAAGTCTACGGCATCGAGCCGGTCCCCAGCCGCGGCGGCGGCAGCATCGCCATCCTCGCCGAAATGCAACGCGCCCTCCACGCCGACCCGCTCCTGATGGGCTTCGGCCTCGAACGCGACTTCATCCACTCCCCCAACGAAAGCTACCTCCTCGACCAGTTCTTCAAAGGCATGGAATCCATCGCGAAGTTCTATCAGTACTTCTGATCATTCGTCACCAGTCTTCGTTTCCATCATTTGTCACCCCGGGCTTGACCCGGGGTCTTTTTTTTCTCTGCGGCTTGTGCATGGCCTTGAGCCGGGTGTAAAGCCCGGCTTTACATTATTTGTAAAAGTGTAAAGGGAGTTTACAATAGCTATACAAAATGAAACATATTGATTGTCAATGTTTTGCTGGTTTGGCACGGCGGGTGTTCGGGAAGGTGGCAAACGACAATGAATGTTTAACAATTAAAAAATATAAAGTTATGAAACGCGTATTTGTTCTTCTGATGGTGGCGCTGATGAGCGCTGTAATGGTAAATGCCAAAACGATCCGGGGTTATGTGTCCGATACGGATGGAAATCCGGTCGTGGGAATGAAGATGGTGATTGTGAATGTGGACAATCCTTCCCGCAAGGATGTGGCGGTGACCGATAAGGATGGTTTCTTCTCCGTGCAGGTGCCGGACAATCTGGACACGTCGGATCTGGCGAAACTGTTTGCAAATAATGGTTCCAAAGTCATTCGGTTCCAGGAGACTCCCACGGGCCTGCGCATTGTGATGGAACGGCAGGTAGTTGCGCGTGTGGAATAAATGACTAAATTTGAACTCTGGATTATGGCAACGAAGAAAGGAAAGGTTCTGATCGTGGATGACAATGCCGGGATACGCCGGGCACTGGAAATCCTTTTGCCGCTGCATTTTGCGGAGGTGAAGACGATTCCGTCGCCGGCGTCGTTGGTGAGTTCGCTGGAGCAGTTCCAGCCGGATGTAGTGCTGCTGGACATGAATTTCAATACCAGTATCAATACCGGAAATGAGGGATTGTATTGGGCCGGGGAGATCAAGAAGATGGTGCCGGAGGTGGAAGTAGTGCTGTTTACGGCTTACGCCGACATTCAACTGGCGGTGGAAGGGATGAAACGTGGGGCGTTTGATTTCATCGTGAAGCCATGGGACAACGACAAGCTCATCGAGGTGCTGACGGCGGCACGGGACAAGGCCCGGAAAGCGATGAAGAGAGATGCCCGGTCGGGGCCGGGCATGACGGATAATGGATCCGGACAGACCGGGGGTCTCATGTTCTGGGGCTCCTCCCCTGCCATGATGTCCATCCGGAAGACCATCGACAAGATTGCGCCTACCGACGCTACCGTATTGATTACCGGCGAGAATGGTACCGGCAAGGACGTGCTGGCGCGGGAGATCCACGCGCACAGCCTGCGGAGTGGGAAGCCGATGGTTGCCGTTGACGCAGGAGCCATTACCGAAACGCTGTTCGAGAGCGAGCTGTTCGGACACGTCAAAGGCGCTTTCACGGACGCGCACACGGATCACGTGGGCAAATTCGAGCAAGCCGACGGCGGGACGCTCTTCCTGGATGAGATCGGAAACATTCCCCTGCACCTGCAGGCGAAATTGCTGCGGGTCATCCAGAACCGCAGCGTGGTCCGGGTCGGCGGCAGCCAGGCCATTCCAGTGAACATCCGCCTGATCTGCGCGACGAATATGAATCTCGGGCAGTTGGTCCGGGAAGGCCGGTTCCGGGAGGATTTGTATTACCGCATCAACACGGTGCACATTGCCCTTCCCCCGCTCCGGGAGCGCAAGGAGGATATTGTTCCGCTGGCGCAGTTGTTCCTGGAGCGTTTCTCCGAGAAGTATCACCGGCACCTAATCGGGCTGGATGATTCGGCCAAGAGCGTACTGGAAGGAGCCTGGTGGAGCGGGAATATCCGCGAGTTGCAGAACTGCCTCGAGAAGGCCGTCATCCTTTCTGACGGAAGCGAGCTCACGGGAAAGGATCTGCAGCCTGAGGCAAAACCCGCCACACCGGCATCCGGAACCCTCAGGCCTGTTAATGACACTGAAGAAGAGCGACTGGTCCGCGAAGCCATGCAGCGGAGCAACGGAAACATTTCGGCCGCGGCCAAGATGCTGGGCGTGAGCCGGCCGACCTTATATGCAAAACTCAAGAAATACGGCCTATGACCTTTACCGTCTGGCATATTGTGGGAGTTTCAGCCATCGTTGCCATCATAGCGGCGCTGGCTGCTACCATCAAAACCAGACGGAAGGACATCAAGAAAGTGGCCTATATGATGGATTCGCTGGAAGACGGAGAACTGAACTTCCGCTTTCAGGAAAAGAACCGATTCAACCGGACGCTCAACCGCATCCGCATCATCTTCGAGAAACAGCGGCAGGCCCATGAGCAGGATTCCTGGACCAAGCTCATCCGCGTGCTCACGCACGAAATCATGAATACGGTGTCCCCCATCGCTTCGCTCTCCGACATGATGGCAAAATCCTACGACGCGGAAGGACACAGCGAACTTGACATCAAGGCCGGGCTGGAGACCATCTCCGATTCCTCGAAGAACCTGATCGGCTTCGTTCAGACCTACCGTCAACTCTCGGGCGTAGCCAAGCCCATCCGCAAGGCACTGGACCTTCGGGAACTGATGGACGGCGTCATTGCGCTGAACAGCGAATATGCCGCCTCCTGCGGCGCTAACTGCACCTACCGTCCGGAAGAACCCGACTTGATGATCTATGCCGATGAGGGCCAAATCTCCCAGATTCTTATCAACCTCATCAAGAACGCCCTGCAGGCGGGAGCCAAGCATATCGACATATCTGCCAAGATGGGCAAAGATGACGAGGTAATTGTTCTGGTGGCCAACGATGGCGAGCCCATCCCCGCCGCCGCACAGGAACAGATTTTCATTCCATTCTATACTACCAAGAAGGAAGGCTCCGGCATCGGCCTGAGCATTTCCCGCCAGATCATGCGGAACCACAACGGCAGCATCGAGCTGCTGCGGAGTGACGCCGAGCAAACCATTTTTGAACTCCGGTTCAGATAATATGCATGCCATGAAGTTCCTTACCCGAAAATATCCGTTTCAACCCAACAGCCGATGGCTCCGGGAGTGCCTTTTCTACTGCCTGGTCGTCACTGCCATCCTCTATTTCCTGCAGCCCTTCGGCTTTAATGGGTTTGGCGGCAACAAACTGCTGGTATCCTTGATTTTCGGCGCCGTGACCTTCGGCTGTTGCGCCCTCTACCACCTGCTGGTCTTCGGCCCGCTGCAGCGAAAGGTGAAACCCTGGAGAATCTGGCACCAGGCGCTTACCGTGCTGGGGATGATCCTGTTCATCGGCCTGTGCAATTTCGTCACGTTTGCACTGATCCTCCACATTCCGTTCAAGTGGCACTACATCCTGCTGTTCCTCTATTGGACACTGATCATCGGCATCGTGGTGACGGCCATTGCCGTTTCCCTCTCCTACTACCGTTCGCTGCGCAATCAGCTGGATGCCATGCTGGAGAAGACCACCCGGGAGCAGGAAGGCGTCACGGTCACCATCCGGGACACCCGCGTGCGGGGAAACGACCTCTCCCTCCCCATCAACGACCTGCTCTACATCGAGGCGCAGAAGAACAACGTGGCTGTCTGTTTCCTGAAAGATGGCAAGCCCGTCCGGAAAGAGGTCCAATCCACGCTGGCGGCCGTGCTGGAGGACCTGGCCGGTTATCCCAACATCTTCCAGTGCCACCGCTCCTTCGTCGTGAACCTGAACAACATTACCGCCGCCAGCGGCAACTCCAACGGCTACACGCTGACGCTGGGAGGCGGTGCAGCCACCGTACCGGTTTCCCGCTCCTACGTGCCCAAACTGCGCTCGTTCATCGCCTAGCATTTCGTCCTTTTTTCTAGTCATTCGTCCGGGCAAATAGCTGTCTGTCCGGCATTTTAGCTGTATGTCCCGGGAATTTGGAGGGATGGTTTTTCGTGTTCATTTTTGCGACATGAAACATTTGCTCACAACCCTTCTCGTGGCCATCGCTGCCACCTTCATCGCCTCCGCCCAAACCCGGATCGACGGCAAAGTGTACGACACGCAAGGCCCGCTCATCGGCGTCAACGTCTTCGTCGTGGGAACCCTCGACGGCGGCGTCACGGATTCCCTGGGCCGCTTCTCCTTCACGACCCCGAAAAGCGGGGAACTGACCCTGCGGGCGTCGATGCTGGGCTATGAGGATTACACCCGCGTAGCCGATGCCGCCCTCCTTCGGAACCTGGATATCCGCCTGCGGGAAAAGGCGGCCACCATTGACGAAGTGGTAGTGACGGCCAGTACCTACAGTATGGGCAAAAGCGCGCAGTTCAAGACACTGGACGCGCTGGACGTAGTGATGTCCGGTAATTCCTGCGGCGACATCGTGGCCGCCCTGCAGATACTGCCTGGTACGCAGAAAGTGGGCGAAGACGGAAAACTGTATGTCCGGGGCGGCGACAGCGAGGAATGCCAGACTTTTGTCAATGGCATGCATGTCCTTGTCCCCTACAGCACGAACGTGGAGGGACAGAACCAGCGGGGCCGCTTCTCCCCTTTCCTGTTCAAGGGCATGAGCTTCTCCCTGGGCGGCTACAGCGGCGAATATGGGCAGGCTCTCTCGTCCGTGCTCCCGATGGAAACCACCGACGTGGCTACCGGCGACAAACTGGGCGTAAGTGCCTCCCTCGTGGACTGGAATGTGGGCGGAACCAAGGCCTTCCGTCGCAGCAGCCTGTCGTTCAACGCCGATCTGACCAGCCTGGGCCTCTACAACATCCTTTTCCCGGACCGGAACGACTGGACGCGTCCATACCGGAAGCTCTCCGGAGAGGCGCAGTTCAAAGCCGAACTCTCGCCCCGTACCGTCCTGAAATCCTACGCCGGCTACGACTGGACTGCCGTCGGACTCCACCAGGACGGGAGAATCTTGACCATGCAGGAGCACAACGCATACGCGAACGTGACCGTGAATTCCTATCTGAGCAACAGCTGCACACTGTTTGCCGGTATCGCCAACTCCACCGTTCTGAACGATATCGATGGCGCGCTCGTGGCCGGGGACCATTACCACAACTTCCGGAATGAAGTGCACCTGAAAGCGGACATCCGGAAACGGTTCTCGCCCGCATTCAAACTGTCGGCCGGCCTGGAAGATTATATCCGCAACAGCCAGAAGCGCTACGAAGAAAGTGGATACGACCTGGGCTACAACCTCTTGGCCGCCCACCTGGATGCCAACTGGCGGATCGTTCCGCGCCTGTTCCTGAACCTGTCGCTACGGACAGAAAATATGAGTGGCAGCTGCGAATGGCTGCTGATGCCGCGGGCCACGCTGAGTTTCGTTCCGGGCGAACGCTTCCAGGCCTCACTGATGGCCGGACGCTACAGCCAATGCCCGGCCGACGACCCGCTGGCCCGCAGCCACGGGCAGCTGCGGCAAAGCCTCGCCGACCACCTGATCCTGAGCCTGCAGTACAGCACGCGGAAAACGCTGATCCGGGTGGAGCCGTACTACAAATGGTATCATCGCCTCCCCCTGCTCGCGAAGGGCCAATATGTACCTGAGGGATACGGGTACAGCCGGGGATTCGACGTGTTCGTGGAAGATGCCTCGCTGGTGAAGAACCTGCAGCTCACAGCCGCCTATTCGTTCAACGATTCCGAGCGCCTGTACCTGGACTATACAACGCCCCGGATCCCGTCGTATGCGTCGCGGCACAACCTGCGCCTGACAGCGAAATACAGTATCGGGAAGATCATTCTGGGGCTGGCCGACTCATACGCCAGCGGACGCGTCTATCCCGCCGGAACCACGCCCTACTACAACAGCCTGGACGCCAACATCACCTGGCTGGCCCATCCGAAAGTGATCGTCTATGCCTCGCTCAACAATATCCTTGGCCGGACCAATGTCTACCGGATCAACGACGACGGCAGCCCCGTAACCGCTACCCGCGACCGTTTCTTCTATATTGGAATATTTATCTCACTTAAAAACAATAAAGCTTATGACATCTCTAATTTCTAACCTCCGCACGCTGGTTTTCTTCTTCCTGCTTTCCGCTCCCCTGTGCTTCGGCCAGGAACAGGACATCACCACCCAAATCGCCGCGCTCAAGCGCATGGAAGCGATGGAACCGGACAACCCTTCGCCCAAATACCAGACAGTCCTGGCATGCCTCAACTATGCCGTCATGAATCCGCACGCCGAACCCACGGAACGCTTGCTGGCAGAGGCGGAACAGACCCTCGCGCAGCTGGAACAAATGAAAAATGCCGACCAGTCGAATAACTGCGCGCTGCGCGGGTTCCTGTACATGGTCCGCATCGTGCAGGATCCCGCCACCAACGGGCAGCGGTATTATCTGGAAGTTCAGCAAGACTTCGAAAAGGCCCTGAAACTCAATCCCGACAACGAGTTGGCCAAGCAGCTTCAGCAGAAATTCCAGGAAGGCATGCGACAGGCCGGAAGGTAAACCGACTGTAAAGTGTAAAGCGGAAAGTGTAAAGGGTTGTAAAGATCCTTTACACTTTTTTTGCGTCTCAAAATTCATCTATTTCACTTACTATCAACATATTAAATGTTTTGGCACGCCGCATGCGCATGGGAGATGCGTACGAATGAAAGGAAAAGATGAAAACACTGCTTTATAGTTTGGTTATGGTTGCGGCGATGGGGCTTTCCGCCCTTGTGGCGGAGGCCCAGGAGCCGCTGATGCCCGGTCAGGCCGGACAGGCGATGACGCTGCGGGACTGCATGGAGTATGCGATCTCCAACTCCACGAAAGTGCGGATCCAACAGGCAGAGATCGGCGACGCGCAGATCGCGCGGCGGAATGCCATCCTGAAGGCATTCACGCCGTCTGTGAGCGGAAGCACCTACGCCTACTACAATTTCGGCCGCAGCATCGACCCGGAGACCAATATCTACGTGACGGAGACATCGTTCCACAACGGCTATTCCGTGGGCGCTGGTATCACGCTCTTCGACGGGTTCAGCGCTGTCAACAACCTGAAGATCTCGAAGACGGCGCTGGCCATCGGCCGGACGCAGGAGAAACAGGTCGAGGCAGATATCTGCCTTGCAGTGATGGAGGCATATTACAATGTAGTGTATTACAAAAGATTATCAGATATATATAAAGTGCAGGTAGAGGTAGCGGAATCCCTGCTGGCAAAAGCCAGGAAGCAGGAAGAGATTGGCCAGAAGAGCGAGGCCGACGTGGTCCAGGCCGAGGCCAACCTGGCCGACCGGCAGTACGAAGCCATCAACGCGAAGAACCGTTACAACGACCAGTTGATGAACCTCGCCGACCTGATGTTCTGGCCGGTGGACCAGGAACTGGTGTTAGATGACAAAATGCCCGGCCAAGGCCGGCAAAACGTCACCCCCGACCTGATCGGGGGTCTCAACGCGAACGACGTCATCGATTACGCCCTGTCCAACGACCCGTCAGTGAAGATTGCCGGCTGGAACGTGGACAACGCCCAGCGGGAACTGCGCACGGCCATCGGCCAGCTCCTCCCCAGCCTGAGCTTCAACGCCGGCTGGAGCACCAGCTACTTCAACTATCCCGGGAAAGACATTATTCTGGATCCCTATGCCACGCAACTTCGCAACCATCAGGGTGAATACATCCAGTTCTCTCTGTCGATTCCCATCTACAACCGGCTGCAGGGCCACGACAATGTGGCGCGCAAGCGCAATGCCGTCAAGAAGATGACTGCGCAGTACGACCAGAAGCGGCGCGATGTGGAGAGCGAAGTGCGCCGCGCCATCCAGGACCGCGACGGCGCTGAATCGGCCTACGCACAGGCCCAGCGCAAAGCAGAAGTCCAGGCTGAGGCCTACACGCTGAACCTCAAGAAGTTCGAGCAGGGTCTCATCTCCTCGCTGGAATTCCAAACCGCCAACAACAATTACCTGAAAGCACAGGCCGATGAGATGAACTCCCTTTTCCAATACCTCATCAAGCAGGCGGTTGTCAGATATTATAATGGAGTAGAATATATAAATCAATAAATAAAGAGATGCCCGATCAAGTCGGGCATGACGATCATGGATAAAGTAATCGAAAAGAAAAAAGGGATTCAAGTAGCGTTCACGAAAAAGGCCCTGCCCTGGTGGCTGGGAGCGCTGCTGCTGGTGTTTGTGATCTACCTGATTGCAAGGCCGAACAACAAGACCCTGCGCGTGGACAAGGATACCGTGACGATATCAACGGCCGTCAAGGGTGAGTTCAACGATTATATCCGCATCAGCGGCCGCGTACAGCCCATGACGACGATCCAGCTGAGCCCGCAGGAAGGCGGCATCGTGGAGAAAATCCTCATTGAGGAAGGATCTCCGGTGAAGGCCGGCGACGCCATCCTGATTCTCAATAACGACAACCTGGACCTCCAGATCCTCAACTCCGAGGCTGAGCTGGCGGAGAAGGAGAATATTCTGCGCAACACGCAGATCTCCATGGAACAGCAGAAGTTGGACGTACGGCAGAACGTGCTGGAATACGGCACGCAGGTCGAGCGCCTGCGCCGCGCCTACGAGCAGCAGAAAGCCCTTTATGAGGACAAGCTCATCGCAAAAGAAGAATATCTCAAGGCTGAAGAGGACTACCACCTGGCCAAGCAGAAATACGATTTGATACTTGAGCGTTCCAAGCAGGACAGCCTGTATCGCGGTACCCAGATCGACCGCATGGAAGAATCCCTGGACAACATGCAGCTCAATATGCAGATGATTCGCAAACGCAAGAGCAACCTGATTGTCAAGGCGCCCATCGACGGTGAGCTGGGACTGCTCGATGTGGTTCTGGGCCAAAGCATTGCTTCCGGTACAAAGATCGGCCAGATCAACAGTGTCGGTGTATATAAAGTGGAGGCACAGATCGATGAACACTACATTGACCGTGTGGTAGCCGGGCTCTCCGCCACGTTCGAGCGCCAGGGCGAAACCTATTCGACCGTCATCCGGAAGGTCTATCCAGAGGTCCGCGACGGAAAGTTCAAGGCCGACTTCAAGTTCGACGGCGAGCAGCCGGACAACATCCGCTCCGGCCAGACTTACTACTTGAACCTCCAGCTGGGCCAGCCGGAAGAAGCTGTCATCATCCCCAGAGGCACCTTCTACCAGAAGACCGGCGGCAAATGGATATACGTCGTTAACAAAGATGGCAACAAGGCCGTCAAGCGGGAGATCCGCATCGGCCGCCAGAACCCCCAGTATTACGAAGTGCTGGAAGGCCTTGAACCCGGCGAGCGGGTGATTACTTCAGGGTATGATACGTATGGGGATTCCGATGTTTTGGTATTTTAAATGAGATGCCCGATCAGGTCGGGCATGACGAAAGGTATGAAAGTATTCAGAAAAACAGGCGTTTCGACGCTGATCA
>Ga0265301_10002293_pt1 | contig 22518 bp, 13 predicted proteins | sample AusTroGonzalo_MG_2_FD_193488 | JGI IMG/M metagenome (GOLD analysis project Ga0265301, IMG submission 193488) | Bovine rumen microbial communities from tropical cattle in Woodstock, Queensland, Australia - Gonzalo_04 | ecosystem: Host-associated > Mammals > Digestive system > Stomach > Rumen ... | reverse complement strand
CCCGCCCCAACGATGATCGTGCACCAAGAAGGGTCCGTCCAGTGCGAATTCGTGCCCGGAAGATGACGTTGGGAAGTGTCCGTCCCTAGAGAGCCGGGAACATAGCCCCCCATCACGGTCACCCCTGACGGGATTGTCAACTCGGCCGTGATGTGGTACATGCCTGCGGCCACGAACACCGTGCTGCCGGAGCCCGCCGCCGACAAACCGGCTGCGATGGTCTGCTTCGCCGTCTCCCATGACGTACCCGCTCCACTGTCATCCGTTGCCGACGCCGACACATACACCTGCGCGTATGCCTGCCCTATGCAGACAAAAACCGCCACAGCTATTATGATTGTTCTTATATTCATCTTTTCATCATTTATTATTCATCGCCTCATCAATCCTTCACACACCTCACAGAGTAACCTGTCGAATAAGATTCGGAACTCTCATCCACGCCTCCCTGATCGTGTCCGATACTACGGTAAATGCCATTCCCATAATCATTGTCCGTTGCGGTCCAAAAGTAAGCCCGATAACTAGAATTATAGTATTGCGAACCGCTAAAATAGCCGGTAGGGATGGCCGTGAATTGCGTGGCGTTGTTGTCGGATGAATTTTGACCCGGAGTACAGTTGTTGTAGGTATAGTTCCATCCCGTCTTGGCCGCCAGCGACTTACTATAGTTGTTTTCGTAACCAGGACATTTGTAGCGGCGTTGCGAGGAGACATAACCCGTCATTACGTTCCACTCACTTCTGGAAGGCACGTGCCAACCATCGGGACAAATGCCCTGCACCCCACTCGGCACCTCATCACTACTCGTAGCGCCATGCATCACCGCCGACTTGTTGTATTGAAACCCATACAGGGAGAGTTCTTCCGAAAGGGAGCTATTCTTGTAGTAACACGGGTAGTCATTGGTTGCGGAGTAGGCCTGGGTAATCGGAGTGCTGTCGGCAAAATGGGTGGTTCTCAGGTTCTCGCGCATCCAACATTGCGTGCCAATGAAGACCGTATTGTAGTAGTTTCCGTCCACATCCACCACATATCCGCAATGCACCGGAGAATTCCGGGTGATGGTGTTGTTGATCAGGGAACCGTCCTCACCGGCCACGGCCACCCCATTGTCGGCACGGCATTGGGTCACGACGCTGTTGATGAGCACCCCGTTGTTGCGGATATAGGCGCCGCCGCCTTCCGCCTTGTGCTCGGTCTCGTCAACGGCTTCGCACTCCTTCACCACACAGTAGCGGGCAGTGCCCCCGTCAAGGAGCAGGCCTCCGCCAACGGTCGTAGTGAAGCCTATGGTCACCACGCATCCGTCAATGACACCATTCACCGTGGCCACACGATGTTGCAAGGTTCCCTTAAGAATGGTACACCAACTATCGTCATTCCAGTGAATATTCGCGCCGGGCAACCGTCTAAGCGACGTATCCGTGCCTTGAGCCTCCTGCTGATACCCACCTTTCAACGTCACGCCCGCAGGGATAGAGAGTTCTTCACTGATGTCGTATGTACCCGTCTTCACGCACACGACACCACCACCACTCGTTCCCGCCGCAGTGACACCGGAATTGACACTCCGCTTGGCTGTCTCCCATGTCAACCCGTTGCCATTGTCATTCGGTGCCTGCGCGGAGACAAAGATGATGGTTTGAGCAGACAAGGCCAGCCCTGAGCAGAATATTAAAATTACAGAAAACAAGCGTAGAATATGTCCGTTTCTCATATAAAAAACTATAAAAATGAATCACTAATTTACTTGACAATCGGACTGCAAATATACATTTTTTTCAAAAAAATATTTTTTTATAGACCAGTTGTGGTAAATTTAACCACAAAACAACAAAAAAAACGCCGTCAAGCATCACAACGAATACCTGACGGCGCTTTTTATAATTATTTTACAATACGACTATTTTCTTGGAATAGGGCCCTATTTTCAACACATAAATTCCGGGGGACAAATGATGGATGATGGGCACCGACTCGCTCCCGACCCTCACAAACGAATCACGGAACACACATTGTCCGTTCATATCGTAAATGGTTACGTTACCTGTAAAATTATCCCAGTTGTCGAATCCTATATGGAGGCAGCCGTTGCTAGAGGGATTCGGATAACAGAAAAAATCAATATCCTTTTGGGAAATATCAAAAAACCGGACAGTCTGGTTTTTAAACTCCTCCTGTCTGTCGTACAAATACCGGTCAACTTCATCACAATAACGGGTCCAGTCGCCGACACTGCCCGGGTTATGGAACCGTTCCACCTGATGAGGAATTTCAGCCTGGATCATGCTCCGGATGCTGTCGAGATAGGGTTTGGTGTTGCGGTAGGCCAATAGCGTCGGGGCCACCGCTCTCAGGCGAGCGAGGTAACTTCCCACAAACTCCTCGCTTTCAAGCAATCTCCGGAAAAAGAGCGTTGACCATCCTGCCGTGGGATACACAACTTCCTCACCGGCGTAGGTGATATTCGCATACACATCGAACTTCTGGTCATAAAAACAGCAATCCCCGTCATAGAAAAACCAACGCCACGGGGTGTTCCCATCCTGCCAACATCTCACATTGTTGATGGGCCAGTCCACATTGCCGGAAAAAAGCTCGAAAATCATGTAATCGATAAAGTTGGGGATGTCAATTTGTTCCGAGAAGTATTGGTATTGCTCCGGATCCGACAAATCCGCCGCAGCCAGCCAATAATACAGTTCATAGTACGAGTCTGAAGAGCCGTTCTCCAACCCTCCCCATGCGGCAATGATATTGACATTGTCGGGGTCAGCGCCATAATGACTCTCAAGATAGCGCTCGTCGCCTCTTTCTTCAAGGAAATAGATGCCCCAATACTCGCCGTTCAAAAAGAGGGCCACGGGACGGGATGCGAGCGTCCCCATATTCATCTGGGAGGCTATCCGGTTTGCCAACCAATCCTGAACGCCCGCAGGTGTAATGGCATTCCGGAAAGGTTTCAACACCAAATGCTTGTATTTATCCAGTTCCAGTTCCTCAAATATCTTGAATTTGAAATTTTTCTTACCATAATCCGCACGAGCATACAATTTCAGGCCTTTCTGCTGGGCACTACGGGCACGGGAGCCTCCATGCGTGCGTAAACCAGCCAGCTGATTAAAACCGGTATTGGCAGTTGTATAGAATTCGACATTGATTCCTCTTTCCCAATCCCGTCCGTGCTGGTTATAGTTGCCCGATGTTTCGAAACTGTCCGGATTGAAATAGACACCCGGCACCAGAATTCCCGAATCCGCGGAGAAGAACGACAAGGAATCGCCGCAAAGGGAGACCACAGGGAGGTCGTGGATCACGCAGCCGAGAGCGCTGATGAAGTATGACTGCGTGGCCACCTCGCTGACCCGCCGTCCCGAATTGTTGAACACCGCCGCCCGAATCACAATGGCTTTCATCACCGTATCGGGGTAAAAAGTATCCTCGTAAGGCGACATCTGTATTTTGTAAATATCTGAAGAAGAGACCATTGTTCGATCCAACGGCAAAGCGCCCGTATATAAACGAGCATTGGTGTCAGGCGTTGTACCGTTCAACGTATAACGAATGTGATGGTTAGGATTATGACAACTGAGCTCCACCGAAAAGGCCGAGGAATACATACCGCCACTGTGCGAGAACATGACCTCGTCAACCTGTGCCCAAAGAAGGATTGGAGACAGCAGTAACAGTATAATTGTCAGATATTTATACATCAGTCAATAAAGCCTGAGATGATAATGACCAACAGTGCGAGGGGAGCCACGTAGCGGAGGATGAAGTAATAGACATCGAACAGGTGGCCCTTCAGCGTGCCGCCGTTGGTAATTTCGTCCTTGACTTCCACCTTCGGGTAGAACCAGCCGAGGAAAATGGTTGTCGCCAAGGCGCCGATAGGCATCAGATAGGAGGCTGTGACCAAATCGAAGAAGTCGAAAAGGGTGTAGTTATGAATTCTCCAATGATTCAGGGGACCAAACGACAAGGCGCAGAACATGCCGATGAAAAAGACCACCAACATGCTGACTAGTGAACTTTTACGACGGCTCCAATGGAGTTCCTCCACATTGAAAGCTACGACAATTTCTTGAAGGGAGATGGTGGAGGTCAAGGCGGCAATGCCCAACAAGATGAAGAAGACCGCGGCGAACAATCCTCCCATCGGCATACTGTTGAAGACGTTAGGCAGCACCACATAGACAAGCTGCGGACCGCCGGCCGGATCCATACCGAAAGAGAAAACCGCCGGGAAGATGACCACGCCCGCCAAAATCGCCACCATGAGATCACAGATGGAGATCCACAGACTGGTTTTGAAGAGCGAGTCCTCCTTGCGGATATAGGAGCCGTAAGTCACCATCGCGCCCATGCCGAGGCTGAGGGAGAAGAACGACTGTCCCAAGGCGCCCAGAATGCCGGCACCCGTCAATTTGCTAAAGTCGGGATGGAACAGGAAGCGCAAGCCCTCTTTCGCGCCGGGCAACGTCAAGGAACGCACCACCATGAGCAGCAACAAGAGGAAAAGCACGGGCATCAGGATTTTGGAGATCTTCTCGATGCCTTTCTGTACCCCGAGGGAAATCACCACCGCCGTGATGGCTAAAAATATCAGCTGATAAATCACCGGCCAGTAGGAGTGCGCGGTGAAGGTGGAAAACGCAGTGGCCACCTCCTGCGGATTCATGTCCGACAGACGGTTGGTGCAAGCCAGCACGATGTAGTTGAGCGTCCAGCCGGCCACCACACTGTAGAAGGCGTAAATCAGGACAGCCGCCACAATGCTGATATTGCCGATCACGGCCCAGCCCTTCTTCCGTTCCAGCTTCATATAGGCACCGATGACATTGCGCTGGGCGCGACGACCGATGACAAATTCCGACATCATCAACGGGATGCCGATGGCCAGCACAAAGAACATGTTGACGAGCAGGAACGCCCCGCCGCCGTTCTGTCCTACCATGTAAGGGTAGCGCCAGATGTTGCCCAGTCCGACGGCACCGCCGGCCGCCGCCAATATCGCGCCTATGTTAGAGGTGAAACCTCGGTGTTCGTTATTCATTCTTGTTTCTATTACTTAATTTGCTTAGTATGTTATTATTAGGGGGTTTCGTTATGAAAGGTAGCAGTTAGCAGTTGGCCGTCATTCGCGGAGCCATTTGAAAATCGTTTTCCACGAGGGTTTCTTGCCGTAGGTCATGATGCCGATGCGGTAGATCTTGGCGGAGAACCAGATGCTGAAGGCCAGGAAAGCCAAGGCGAGGCCCATGGAGAGCAGCAATTCCCAAGCGTGCACGCCGGAGGGCAGGCGCACCATCATGGCGACGGGCGAGGTCAGCGGAATCATGGAAAGCCAAAATGCCAACGGCCCGTCAGGATTGGTGGAGATGCTCGGCACAAAGACGATGGCCAAAATCAACGGGATGGTAATCGGCATCGTATATTGCTGGGAGTCAGATTCATTGTCCACCACAGAACCGGTAGCGGCATAAAGCGTCGAATAGATCAGATAGCCCACCACGAAGAAGAAAATGAACGATAAGATGATGACTCCGAACGAGACGGAGAAGTAGTTCTGGATCACCTGGAAAATATTGTCGGGCGCGATGTCTATCGTGGCGGCATCCGGCACATTGTGATAGCCGACTGACGTGGTTTCCACCGCCTCCATCGTTTCGGACGAGAAGAGGTTCGGGGCAGCCAGTTGTATGCCCATGAGGATGGCCGCAGAAAGCGCGATCCAGATCACCAGCTGCGTGAGTCCCACCAGCGCGATGCCCACGATCTTGCCGATCAACAGCTGCATGGGCTTCACCGAGGAGATCAGCACCTCCACAATGCGGTTCGTTTTCTCCTCCAACACTCCGCGCAACACCTGGCTGGCGAAAATAATGATGATGAAGTAGATGATCATACCGCAGGCCATACCGAAAAGCTGGTTGATCTCCGCATCGTGCTCCTTCTCAACCCCTTTGTCGTCAATCTGGATGGTAACCGCATCCGACTTGGCCAACGCTTGCAGATGGTCGTAACGCACCGGATCGATCTTCAAGGAATCCTGCAGCAACTGGTCGAAGAAGATGTCATCCATCTGGCTCTCCACCTCGGACTCCAATCCCGAAGGCAGGTTCTTTTTGTAATAGATATTGGATTTCAGCGACTCGGAATTGTCCAGAATCTGCAGCACCACATCGAAATCTTGATCAAAAGCCTCTCTTTTGATCTGTTCGATGTCGCCGGAACGATAGCTGAACTCGAAATTCTTAGTGTCCTCAAAATTGTTGATGAAGATTTCGCTCTCATCCACCACCAGCACTCTGGAGAACTGGTTCTTCTCGTTGAGCAACACCAGCGTGACAGGCAGCACAATCATGGCCACCAGCAGAATCGGCATCAAAATGGTGATGATAATGAAGGATTTCTTCTGGATTCGCGTCAGGTACTCGCGCGAAATGATCAATAACGTCTTATTCTTCATGGTTGCGCGTTTGGTTAGACTGTTCCACCTGCTCGATGAAAATCTCGTTCATCGTGGGCAGGATTTCGTTAAACGAATGAATATCACTGTATTGCAGGAAGATTTGGAGCAGATCGTTGATGCTCTGCGTCTGGGGAATCGTCACCTCGAATCGGGTGTAATGCCCGTCATCGAGTTGCTGCACAATCTGGAACTCGCGACTCAACAGCTGGTCGGTCAACGACGGTTCAAAGCGGGAAACCTCCACAGAGAAACGGTTTTTCTTGAAACGGTTCTTCACCTCGAAGATGTCGCCTTCCAAGATTTTGTGAGAACGGTTGATCAGCGCGATATGGTCGCAGATCTCCTCCACGGAGGCCATGTTATGCGTGGAAAGCACGATGGTGGCGCCCTCCTTCTTCAATTGGGCGATTTCATCCTTCAGCAGGTTGGCATTGATAGGATCGAAACCGCTGAATGGCTCGTCCAAAATCAGAAACGAGGGTCTGTGGAGAATCGTGGTGATGAACTGAATTTTCTGCTGCATACCCTTGGAGAGTTCCTCCACGGGTTTGTTCCACCACTCCATGATCCCGAACTGCTCGAATTTCTCCCGCAGACGTTTATAAGCTTCCCCTTTACTAAGTCCCTTCAATTGAGAGAGATACATCGCTTGCTCGCCAGTCTTCATCTTTTTATACAGACCGCGCTCTTCCGGCAGATAGCCCATGTCATAGGTGTCGTCTGCGGTAAGCGGATGGTTCTTAAAGAAAATCTCTCCCTTGTCAGGAAACGTGATGTGCATGAGGATGCGGATCAAGGTCGTCTTTCCGGCACCGTTGGGACCCAGCAGACCGAAAACACAACCTTGAGGCACGGAGAGGGAAACGTCGTCGAGGGCGGCGAAACCCGAGAAAAGCTTTGTAATATGCTGTACTTCAACTATATTCATACTGTCGCTGCCTTATTTTTTTTCTTCTTTTTCTTCTTCTTTTTCTTGGCACCGGCCTGAGGCGTCACATAAAACGCTGCATTTGCCGTGGCAATGTTCAATAACTCTTTGGTATTGATGAAAGTAAAATCTTCAGGAAGCGTGATTTTCCCATCAGAGAGCTCCGAAAGCTGATGACGGATCAACAGGTCGTTCACCGAGTTGCGGTTATAAGTCAAATACATCATTTTCAAATGGTTGGCCAATGCAGGAGCAAACTTCTTGCGCACCTCTTCGGGATATTCGGACACCTTGCGGAGCAGATTCTGCATATTGACTCCGTAAGTGCGGAATTTAACTCTATTTTTATTATTGTAGGAGGGCTTCACAAACTCCTTGGGCTTGTTGTCCGGCTCGGGTTTCGGATAGGGAGCGTCCACATCCAACCGATAATCAGACATAATGAAAAGATGATCCCATAATTTGTTCCAAAAATCGTCATTATTCCGGCTCGTGTCGTGGGCCGTTTCTCTGGAATTGACCACATCGCTCATAATCCGGACAATGGCGTAGGCGGTACGTGTACGCTCTGCCCTGTCCTCTATCGCCACACACTGCTCCACCAACTTCTGGATATTCCTGCCATACTCTCTGATAATGAGTTTGTTACGTTTAGTATTGTATTCTATCATATTATATTTATGCGTTTTCAAAAATGAAAGGGCAAAAATACATTTTTTTTAGATTGAGGCAATAGTAGGCAATAGGCAAAAGGCATTGCCGTGGAGACGCGATGAATCGCGTCTCTACTTTCCTTCGCGTTTGAGAATAATCAGGACCGTGTAAATCAAAATCTTGATATCCATTTGGATGGACATGTTCTCGATGTAGAGGATGTCCCAGCGCAGGCGTTCCACCATCTCATCGACATTTTCGGCGTAACCGAAGCGGACTTGGCCCCAGGAGGTGATGCCGGGCTTGATGCCGAGCAGCAGCTGATAGTGCGGCGCGCGCTCCATGATCTGGTCGATGTAGAACTGTCGTTCAGGGCGCGGACCCACCAACGACATGTCGCCGCGGAGCACGTTGAAAAACTGCGGGGTCTCGTCCAGACGGTACTGCCTCATGAACTTCCCGAACGGGGTGATGCGGCCGTCATTTTTCGAGGAGAGCATCGGGCCGTCGGACTCGGCATTCTCGCACATTGAACGGAACTTGATGATATTGAACGGTTTGCCAAGGTATCCAATGCGTTCCTGCCGGTAGAATATCGGGCCGGGAGAGGATTTCTTGACCCCGATGGCCAGACAGATGTAAAGCGGGGTGAGCAGGACGATAGCCAGCGCGGAAAAGACGACATCGCAGCCGCGCTTCACGATGCGCTGCCAAGTAGGCAGATACTCGGGCGAGATGGAAATCATCGGCTCGTCCAGCACCGAAGAGGTCTTCACCGAACCGATCAGCACATCATGCTCCTGCGGCACCAAACTGATGGTCAGGTTGTGGTTCCGGTTAGCCAACGAAAGTACCGGCTGGATGTATTTCCGCTGTCCGTTGTGCATCGCGACAATAATCTCCTCCACGTGCTGCTCCTCCACCACCCTACCCAGGTCTGCGAGGTCGCCGAAACAGGGGAGCTTCCCGGCCATCATGTCGGGATCCTGTCCCTCCACACGCACATACCCCACAAACAGGTTGCCGGAATGGGACTTCTGCTTCCGCACGGTTTCGTACGCTTGCAACGCCATCGCGTCATTTCCGACCAAAATGGTGTTGAAGCCTATCTTCCCGCTATGAATCCCGTTGTTGATGTAGGATGTCACGATCACGCGCGGGATGTAGGTCAGCAAAAACTGCGAGGAGAAGAGGAAAAGCATGTATTTCACATAATCGAACGGCGAAGTGACAATATCATCCAGAATAAAGATGAAAAAGAAGAGCAGACAGCCGAAAAGCGTCACCCCGAAGGTGGTCACCAGCTCGTCGAGACGTGATTTTCTGTAAATCTTGTTATAATAACCGAAGAAAGCATGGCAGAAGAGCCACGCCAGCGGATAGACGAGCAAACCCACCCAGAATTTGGTGTTCACCCGCATCGAATAGAGGATGGCTGGCCAATCCGCAGCCTCGCCCACATGTTTCCGATAGGCATACAGGAGCACCCAGGTGATGGCAGCGGCCGCCCAGTCCAAAAACAGATATAGAGACAGTAACTTGATCTTGTTCATGAGCACTAGGCCGTTTTGATATACACCACTTTGACATCATCGATGTCCACGCGCTTCACCTCGCCCGGATTGGCCACCCCGGAAAGGACTAGGGTCATCGCCGTCACATTTCCGGTGGTACTGTGATTACCGTTGATAATGTTCGTCAGGTCGAAATGTATCGTCTTCCATTCGTCCGGAGATTTATAAATACCCCCCACAGCATAGGCGTTGTTGGGGTAATAGGCCGTGGCCATCTTGGCCGCCACCTGTATGTCCACTTCCGTTTTATAACGAATCTCCAATAACGTCCGGTAACTGCCCACCGGAGCATAAAACGATGAGGAAAGCACCTCGAAGCTCAGCCCGTCCTCGTCGTTCAGGACAATTTCGCCCACCTTGTTGCCATCAACCTCAACAAGATCGAAGCCTTGAGCCGTGGCAGAGACGGATGAAGGCGAGAATGAAGTGCTGTTGGAGAAGGTTTCGAAGAAGGGGAAACAGGCATACTCGCTATAGACATATTTCGGTAAATTCTGCGCCACTTCGTAGGTCACCCCTTTCTGCAGGACCACCTTCTGACGGCAAATATTCAAGAACGGGTAACCGGTAATGGTGTTTGACATACCCGAAAGGGGGAAGGCGGGCAGCAGCACCACCGTACTGGTGTCGGTACTGCTCACATCCAGCACGGGCACTTTGCAGGGCAACTGCCAGCAGCCCAGGTTCTTGTTATTCACATACACATTGACGTGCGTGAACTTGTGACGCGAGATGGCATCCAATTCATCCTGGTCGAAAAACTGGTCGTGGGTCTCGTTGAAATTGCTGACATCGATACAATTCTCCAGATCCTCAAGGGTGACATGGATATAAGCGGGGGTAAGGTCCGTGCGTTTGCAGGAATTCTCCAAAAATAATATTACTAAAACACTGAAAATCAAGTAACTAATCTTTCTCATACGCTAAAAACAACGCGACCATAACGTAAAAAGAAAGTTTTTATTGCAACATTTCAAAAAAAATCGGATTTTTGCGGCCATGAAAAATAACACCTCCTCTCATGGTCTCGGCTACATTGCCATTTTGTTCGCCATGCTCTTCTGGGGCATGAGCTTTGTATGGATTAAACACCTATTAATCAACAACTTCCCCGTATTCACCATCGTTTTCATCCGGCTGGTTTTGGCTTCCGTCGTATTCATCACGTTGTTAAAATTGCAAAAGAAATTGCAAAAAATAGAGCGTGAAGATTACAAAGATTTTCTGTTGCTTGCCTTTTTCGAACCGTTCCTCTACTTCATCGGGGAGGATTTCGGTTTGCAGCAGGTGGACGCCAGCTTCGCCGCCGTCATCATCGCCCTGATTCCCATCGTGATTTCCATCACCATGTATTTCACCGAACGTGCGCCCATCCGCTGGGAGTTCGTGGTGGGCACCCTGGTGTCCGTGGTGGGCGTGCTGATGCTGACCATGAGCACCACCGGACATATCGACTTCAACCTGAAAGGGACGCTGCTGCTCGGCTTAGCGGTGCTGGCCGCCAGCGGCTACAGCGTGCAGCTGACCCGTCTGCTCAAGAAATACACTCCGGCAACGGTGACCACCTGGCAGAACTTCATCGCCATCCCGATGTTCCTGCCCTTCGTCCTGATCTTTGACATCCGGCAATGGGGAAGCCTCAGTTGGGACGCCGGCAACATCTCCAGTCTTGTATGCCTTGCACTGCTCTGTTCTGCAGGTGCTTACATGCTCTACTCCTACTCCGTGAAACAGCTCACCGTCAGCAGAACCTGCGTCTTCACCAACCTCATCCCCATCGTGACGCTCATCGTAGCCGCCGCCATCGGCCAAGAGGTCTTCACCCCCATCAAGTTCTGGGGCATTTTGGTGATCGTGGCGGGAGTGACGTTTAGTCAATTAAGAATTAAGAATTAAGAATTATGAATGATGAATGCATAATGAAGAATGATGAAACGGCAAGACGCGCGAAGCGCAATTAACCCCACATAAGCGATGAAGGAGCGTAATGTGGGGACAGGACAAAAGACGAAGGCAATAACTATAAATGAACAAAACAGACCACCTATTATTAACGATCTTACTCATCGCAATCTCCCTCTCGGGGTGGGCGCAGCACACGCGCGTGACGTTGTCCGGCAGCGTGACCGATGCCACGAACGGCGAGACGATGATGGGCGTGTACGTGATCCTGTCGGAGGTCTCCAACCCGTCGAACGTGCAGGGATGCGTCACGAACCAGGCGGGCTACTATTCGATTTCGGTATTGCCAAGCACTTACAAATTAACCGTCAACTATTTGGGATTCAAAACCATAGAAGACACTATTGTCTTGAATCGCAATACGGTCCGCCGGATGGAGCTCGAGCCCAACGCCATCACGGGTGAGGAGGTCGTGATCCAGGGCGAACGCAGCAACGTGAACGTCATCAGCGGCGATGTCGGGCGCATGGAACTGAGCGTGCAGACCATCAAGGCGTTGCCCGCGCTCATGGGCGAGGCGGATGTCATCAAGTCCGTGCAGCTGTTGCCGGGTGTGCAGTCCAACGGCGAAGGCAACTCCGGTTTCTACGTGCGCGGCAGCGGCACCGACCAGAACCTCGTGCTGCTTGACGAGGCCACCATCTACAACGCCGACCACCTGTTCGGGTTTTTCTCCATCTTCAACGCCGACGCCGTCAAGAGCATCGAGCTCATAAAATCCGGAATGCCAGCTTATTACGGAGGTCGTGCAGCCTCTATCCTGAATGTTTACCAAAAAGAGGGCAACATGAAGAAATACGAAGTGGACGGCGGTATCGGACTGATTTTCTCGCATCTCACCGTGCAGGGACCCATCAAGAAGAACCGCGCTTCGTTCCTGATTTCCGCCCGCCGCACCTACGCCGACGTCATCATCCAGCCGTTCCTCAAGAAGGATTCGCCGATGAAAGGCACCAACTTCTACTTTTACGACATCAACGCGAAGTTCAACATCGTGATCAACGCCAAGCACCGGCTCTACTTCGGCGCTTATTACGGCAATGACAACTACGGATTCAAATCGAAGACGCAGCAGACCAAGATGGCCTTCCAATGGGGCAACGCGGCGGCCTCGGCCCGTTGGAATTACATCATCGCCAACCGTCTGTTCCTCAACACTTCCGCCACCTTCAGTTATTACAATTTCAACACCGACATGGCCATGGAGCCCTACTCCCTGGGCCTCTCCTCCGGGGTGCGCGATTACAGTCTGAAGAGCGAGCTCACCTGGATTCCGACACCGAAGCACAATGTGCGGTTCGGCGTCCACAACATCTTCCACGACTGCATCCCGGGACGCTTCAACGTAGAAGCAGGCACCGGAATCGCTTTCAACCTGCCGCCCCAGCAACACTACCTGAGCAACGAGCTGGCCCTGTATGCACACGATGAATGGGACATTTCCAAACACTGGAAACTGAACTTCGGGGTCCGTTACACCAATTTCACATTTCTCGGGCCTTTCATCCGCTACATCCTCAATGAATTCAGCGTGGCGACCGACTCCATCACCTACAAGCCCGGGGAGATCATCGCGCAATACAACCGTGCCGAGCCGCGCCTCTCCGTGCGCTGGCTTATCGACTCCACCACGTCCATAAAAGCCTCTGCCACGCTCAATTACCAGTTCATGCACCAGATCGCCATCGCCAACATTTCGCTGCCGACCGACCAATGGATGCCCTGCACCGACCTTCTGAAACCGCAGACCGTGTTCCAATACAGTTTGGGCGTGTTCAAGAATTTCTACCACGACATGTTCGAAACCTACGTGGACCTATACTATAAACAGATGTATAACCTGGCGGAATACCGTGAAGGACTTGACCTCAGCATTTTGACGGTCAACCCCGACCAACTATACGTTTTTGGAAAGGGGTGGTCCGCCGGCGCCGAGTTTTACATCAAGAAGTCGAAAGGGCGGTTCACCGGCTTCATCGGCTACACGTTGGGATTCACGCGCCGGCAGTTCGACGACCTCAACGGCGGGAAGCCCTTCTGGGCGAAATACGACCGTCGGCACGATGTCACCATCAGTCTCGGTTACGAAATCATCCCCAACAAGCTGAGAGCCTCCGCGTTATGGGTGTTCCAGTCGGGCAACACCATGACCGTGCCGCTCGGCTACTACCTCTACATGGGTTCGGTGGTGACCGAGTACAGCGGCCGCAACGAATACCGCGTCAGTCCCTACCACCGTCTCGACATTTCCGTGGACTGGACCATCAAAAAGACCGCCAAGTTCGAGACCGGTCTGAACTTCTCCATATACAATGTCTATAACCGCCAGAACCCCTTCCTGGTCTTCTTCGAAACCAGCATAGAGACCGACAACGGCGACCTCACCAGTTTTGCGATGCAGAACCACGCCTACCAGATGAGTCTCTTCCCGATCATCCCGTCGGTGATGTGGACGTTTAAGTTTTGACGGGTGACGGGTGACGGCTGACGTTGGATTTGCGATTTGCGATTTACGGTTTGCGGTTTGCGGGGTGCGGTTTTATCAACATTTTTCACCTTTTTCTGTTAATATTTTTCACGTGCTTTTTGGGTGAAAAATGTATATTTGCGGCTTCAAAAAATTGGATGTGATTTTGACGCGGAAACACAATATACTTGCCGATTTTCAGATGATTACAAATGTTAAATTATCTATAAAGTCATTGTCACCCCGCGTTATTTGCGACATTTTCAGCACCTTCACCTGTTTGTTTCTCAAATGGGGAATGACCTTCTACCGAATCCAAAGACCAACAGCTACACGGAAATCAAAATTTCGTGTAGTTTTGTTTTAAATACTGAGCAAAAATTGATATAATGGAAAGAATAAATCTACAAAACATGAGATCTCTTGTGAAACCCTTTATGTTCCTGGCGCTGATCGTGCTTGGCGCGACAGGTGTGTGGGCGCAGAACAACACCACCATCGACCTCTTGACGGTGACCAGCGACATCACCGTAAATAACGGATATACGTTGACCGGCACGCTTAGCGCAAATAAGAAAATTTCCATCGCATCTGGTGCCACAGTGACATTAAATAATGTAACCATCAATGGTGTGGACAACGGTAGCTATAACTGGGCCGGAATCACCTGTAATGGCAATGCCACCATCATCCTTGTTGGCGAAAACACTGTCAAAGGATTCTATAGCTATCGTTCTGGCATTTTTGTGCCTGCGAACAGTACGCTGACCATCCAAGGCAGCGGCTCGCTCACAGCCAGTAGCAATGGCAACGGTGCCGGCATTGGCAGCAACACAGGTAGTAGCGGAGGCAATATCAACATCGCAGGTGGTACCATTACGGCTACCGGAGGAGACAGATGCGCCGGGATTGGCGGATGTGGAGGTGGTTCCTGCGGTAATATCAATATTACAGGTGGCATGGTGACAGCCACCGGCGGAAATTCCGCACCAGGAATTGGGGGCGGACAAGGTAGCTCTTGCGGCTCAATTACCATAGCCAATACTGTTACAGGTATAAGAGCTGTTAAGGGAGGAGGCTCTGCCCAAGCTTCATATAGCATCGGCGCAGGATATGGTGGCAGCTGCGGTACAGTGACCGTCAACGGTAACGTCTCGAATGGTATAATGACAAATCCCTATAGTTACCCTTCCTATACTTTAGATGATATCCCTCCTGGTTGGACGGTGAAGGCCGACAACCAAACGGTGTCAGTGACCGATGGTGTGGCTTCCATTCCTGTGGGCGCCACCGTGATGCTGACCCCTCCCACCCCCGACAAGCCCCGCGTGAAGGATGTCGAGTTATTATCGCCAGAAGAGATTCCGCTCACCTTCGAGGCGAAGACGGCAGGATCCATGGTGGTGTTCACGGAAGGGGAAAATACAACATTGAATCCTCTATTGTATAGTATTAACGGCGGCAACTGGGCCGAATACACCTTTGGCGACACCATCACCCTCGCCGACAGTGCTGCGAAGGTCTCCTTCCGCGGAACCAACGCTGCGTATGCACTATATAGTGAAGGCGACGGAGCCAGCCACTTCTCCTGCACCGCCGACTGCTATGTTTATGGTAACATAATGAGCCTTATCGATTCCGTCAACTTCGCCACCACTACTGCATTGACCAGCGACAACACATTCTGTTCCTTGTTTATTAATAACAGCCACATCTATAATCATGCAACCAAATCGTTAGAGTTGCCCGCCATGATACTTAAGGAATACTGCTATGCAAGCATGTTCAAAGGCTGCACGAACTTGACATCAGCTCCCGCACTGCCCGCCATGACTATGGCTAACTTATGCTATCTTAACATGTTCCAAGGTTGCACAAGCCTAACCACGGCTCCCGCGCTGCCCGCCACTTCGTTGGCTGAACAATGCTATGAAGGCATGTTCAGTGGCTGCACGAGCTTAACTACAGCTCCCATACTGCCTGCCCAAACTTTGATTCACGGATGTTATTCCCACATGTTTAACGGCTGTTCACTCCTGAGCAGTGTAACCAGTCTTGCCACAGACATATCGGCACAGTATTGTACTACGAATTGGCTCCTTGACGTGGCCCAAACGGGCACCTTCGTCAAACCAGCTTCGATGGACGAATGGGACATCGACAATCCCAGCGGTATCCCTGAGGGCTGGACTGTGAAAGACTACGAGACCTTCCTGCCCCTTACCTTCGAGGCAAAGACGGCTAACGCCACGGTGACGTTCACAAAAGCAACATCATTATCATCGCTTTCAATAGAATATAGCTTGAATGGCGGCGCATGGACAGTTTACACACAGCCCATCTCCCTCGCCGACAGCGGCGACAAGGTTTCGTTCAGGGGAACAAATATGCAATATTCCGATGGCATTAATCACAGTACATTCTCCTGCAACGATTGTTATTTCTATGGCAACATCTTGAGCCTTATCAATAAGGACAATTACCCCACAATAACAAGTATGAATTACGATAATAGCAGAAACCATACATTCAATAGTTTGTTTGGACAGCAAGACAATGGGGTTTATAATCATCCATCCAAAGAATTATTACTGCCCGCCACAGATCTTACGCCGTCTTGCTATTCAGCAATGTTTGAAGGATGCACACATTTGACCTCTGCGCCTGCGCTTCCTGCCACTAATCTTGCTTTTAGATGCTATGATAATATGTTCCATGGATGCACAGGGTTGATCTCTGCACCAGTGCTACCAGCCACTAACCTTTCGACCGCTTGCTATTCAGCAATGTTTGAAGGATGCACACATTTGACCTCTGCACCTGCGCTTCCTGCCACTAATCTTTCGGACGCTTGCTATTATCGTATGTTCGCCGGTTGCACATCGTTGACAACAGCGCCAGAGTTACCTGCCTCGACGTTGACAAACTATTGTTATGCAAATATGTTCCAAGGTTGTACCAGTCTGACTACGGCACCCGAGCTGCCTGCCACGACGTTGGCCGAAGAATGCTATTATCACATGTTCGAAAGCTGCACGCACCTGAACCAGGTGACCTGCCTTGCCACAGACATATCGGCACAGCATTGTATTGAGAATTGGCTCAACAACGTGGCCGCCACAGGCACCTTCATCAAGCCTGCCTCGATGAACGATTGGACCCTCAACAGTCCCGATGGTATCCCTGTGGGTTGGACGGCAATTCCTGTTGTTCCCGGCAAGTTCAGCGTGAACGCCGACGGCGACCAGATCTACTTCTCGCAAGGCAACCTGCAGGCCACTACTTCCGACCATGGAGCGAACTGGACGTGGTCCTTCGCCACGAACCAGTGGGACTACATCGGCAACGCTGAGGCCAACACCAGCATCAACGGTGACGGCACGGTTTCCACCAACGGCACCGTCGACCTCTTCGGCTGGGTAGGCGCATCGAGCACCTGGACGGGTGCCGCCCAGTATGGTATCAGCAACGCGACGACCACTAACAGCACCTACACCTACGGCAACGTGGCAGACGAAGCCCTGAAGTCCGACTGGGGCAACAACATCGATTCCAGCTGGCGTACCCTGACTATAGATAAGTGGCAGTATCTGTTCAACACCCGCGCCAGCGGCAGCACGGTCAACGGCACCTCCAATGCCCGTTACACCCATGCCACCATCAATGGAGTGAACGGCATCATCCTGTTCCCCGACGGCGTGACAATCGCCAGCGGCGAGGCCACCCAATGGGGCGCCATCAACGGCACCAGCGCATGGGGCACCCAATGCACCTCAGACCAGTGGACAGCCCTTGCCGCCAAAGGCTGTGTGTTCTTGCCGGCTGCAGGCGACCGGTTCAATGGAACAAGTATTTCCAGTGCCGGTGACCAAGGTCTTTACTGGTCGTCGACTTCATATACGACGGATTCCAACCCTGCTTATTGTATAAAATTCGGCTCAAACAGCCTGATCACTAACGAATCTTACTACCGTTTATATGGACTCTCCGTCCGCCTGGTGCGCGACGCTAACTAACAAGCCATGCCCTCAATGAAAATGCAATTAATGATGCGAAACAACAAACAAGAAACTCAATATAAGATGAAAAATATTGCAAAACAGATTCTGGTTTTCACGATGATGATTTTGGGTGCCACGGGCGCGTGGGCGCAGATCACCCCGGAGCGACAGTCCGACGGCAGCTGGAGATTCACCATGCCCAGCGGCAACCGGCTGCTGAATGTCGAATGGAAAGCCGAGGCCGAATTGGCGTGGCAGCTTGGCGGGCAGCCCGTGCCTCAAGAAGGCGTGAGCGGATACGTCGGCTTCGAAGATCATGTCACCTTCCCGACGCTGAGCAACCCCCACGGTCTCCCGGTGACCTACAGCTCGACCAACACCAACGCGGCCACCATCGACGCCAACAATGGGGTAATCACCTTTGTGGGCGCTGGAGAAACGACCATCAAGGCCACCTTCGCCGGCAACATCAATTATGCTCCCGACACGGTCTCCTATACCCTCACGGTCGAAGATTCCTACACGCTGACGCTCGCCGTGAACAACAGTGCGATGGGCGCAGTGTCGTTGGTGGACACCCCCGATCATGTAATTCCCATTACCACTACTGCAGGCACCTTTAAGGTCATTCCCGGCACCAACGTTAACGTCACTGCCACGCCTGCGGAGCACCACTATATGCAGAAGTGGAACAACGAAACGGCTTTGAACAGCAACGTGCCTGTCAACACAACCCTCCATATCACAAAAGACACTACCCTCACGGCACATTTTGTCCATAAACCCATTTTGACCTTGAAATCCAATCCCTCCAGTGGAAATGCAGGCCATGTAGATGTGGACAGTGTGAATCACGCTCTCCCAGCCGGTGTGGTAGCATCGAATGACACCGTATATAAATATATTGTGGATTACGACACCACGGTGACGGTCAAGGCTATTCCTGCCCCGCACTATCACCTCGCTTCTTGGAACAACACCGGTGGCAACGACCTGCAGCAGGAGGTCACCATTACCCAGGACATGGAAATCACCGGTGTCTTCGCTATCGACACGTTCACCCTGACGCTCAAAACCAACGACATAAACAAGGGTACTGTGGAGGTCACGAATCACTTAGGCAATCCCGATATCGTTTCCCATGATCCTGATGCTAACGGCACCCGCACCTATAAGGTCAACTACGGCGCCGAGGTGATTATCAAGGCCACTGCCAATGTTAATAGCCACTACCATTTGGCATCCTGGAGCAACGGTGCCACGGTCAACACGGAGGACACTATCCACGTCATCGAGACTGGGGACAGCATCATTATGGCCAACTTCGGTCCAAACACGTACCATGTGACCCTGAACACCAACGGCGGCACCATCAACAGCGGCGACGTGAGCTCCTACACGTACGGCGAAGGCGCGAACCTGCCCACCGACATATCCCGCACCGGACACACCTTCGACGGATGGTACACCAACGCCAACCTTACGGGCGATGCCGTGACGAGCATTCCTGCCACGGCGATAGGCGACACTGCATTCTGGGCCAAATGGAATATTAACAGCTACACCATCGCCGCCTCTGCCAATCCGATGGAAGGCGGCACGGTTACTGGCGCTGGCAGCTACGAATATTCTGCAAACGTCACTTTAACGGCTGCCTATAACCCCGGCTACCACTTCGTGAAATGGACCGAGGCCGACACCACCTACAGCACCGAAGCCAGCATCACGGTGCAGGCCACCGGCAACCGCACTTTGACAGCCCAATTCGAGTTGAGCAGCTATGACGTCACCGCCAGCGTGGCCAACACCGCCGACGTGCGCGGCACCGTGCAGATCAACTACACCGATGTGGACGGACAGAGCCAGATCACCGCTGCGGGCGCCACCGCACAGGCCACCGCACAGAACGGCTCTACCAGCACCCTGACCGCCACGCCCGCTACGGGCTACCACTTCGTGAAGTGGCAGAACGCTAACGGCACGCAGGTGAGCACCGAGAACCCCCTGTCGGTCACCTCTGCGGTCGACACCGCTTTCACCGCCGTGTTCGCCCCCGACACCTTCACCATCACCTACATGGACGGCGATGTGGAGTTGAATGTGGACACCTTCTACTACCGTCAGCCCATCACCGAATACACCAGCTCGAAGACTGGGTGGGATTTCATCAGCTGGAGTCCTGAAGTGCCTGAGCTGATGCCCGCCGAGAACCTGACGGTTTACGCTCAGTGGTACCGCATCTGCGATTCCATCCAGGATCAGGACGGAAACAAATATGCCTCTGTGAATATCGGCAACAAGTGCTGGATGGCCGCCAACATGAGAGCCACCCACTATGCCGACGGACGTGCTATACCGAATGTGTACGAGTATCAGAGCACCCTATATCCGAATGTAACCGAGAACGTGAACCTTGCCGGTCGACTGTACGACTGGTACGCCGCCATGGATGTTGAAAACCCGACAAAGGCCGCCAGCATACAGGGTATCTGTCCCAACGAATGGCGAATGCCCACCGCAGAGGATGCAGCTTTGTTGAACGCGGTCCCTGCCACGGAACTGCGCACCACAACGGGCTGGATTTCGCCCAACTATAACACCAACAGCACCGGCTTCTCTGCCTACCCTGCCGGATTCTACAACTCCACCCTCGGCCGTTTCGAGGGAATGGGCACGGAAACTGATTGGTGGATGGTGAACGGCGCATCGGTGTATGGCACCACCTCTGCCGGAGGGACCACATCGTCGATACAGATTCCGTATTATTGCGACACCTACCTCTCCGTGACCCGCGATCCGAAAGACGCGATCAGCGTGCGGTGCGTGAAGGATTAGGAGCCGCAGCATCCTTGCTGCGGAACATATACATCGCCTAGGAAGGCGATGCTCCTAGGCGATGTATTGTGACAAAACAAAAACGTCCGAGCGGTTTCGCTCGGACGTTTTTATGTTTATCGTTTTGCAATCGGGGGAGTGTCGCCGCCACCGGCTTGAATCCAGTCGGCTGCTGTTTCGATGATATTGTCCTTGCCTTGGGCCACAGCCGCAGGATCAAGCGTTACATACACATCAGGCGGAACACCGTTTTCGTAGTTGCCGCCATCCAATGCGATGGTGCGGGAGCAGCTGAAACGATAGAACCAGCCATTGGGCAGCGCACCGCCGTTGGGAAGTCCCGTGCCGCCGCCGGTGTAGTCGCCGAACAGCTTCACGTTGTCGAACGCCTGCGTGGCAAGGGAGAAGAAAGAGGTGGCGCTGAAAGAGCCGCGGTCCACCAACACGGCCACGGGCTTGAGGTATGGATTGTTTTTGCCCAAAATGCAGGTATCGGGAGCGTAATCATCCACGAGAGGGGTAAAATCGTTGTGGGCGGGACCCGCCTTGTGCTGCACGGAATAAATCTTCTGATGATGACAATCGAAAATACTCATCAACTCTGCCACATTGTTGACACTGCCACCACCGTTCTGACGCAGGTCGAGAATCAGGCCGTCGCAGTCTTTATAGCGATCCATCACATAACGCAAGTCATCGTCGGTAAGACTGGAGGAGAAAGAGGCATAACGAACGTAGGCCACCTTGCCGTTGCGGATGGCGTTGTGCTTCAGCGAGCCGGTCTGGTGACCTTGCAAGGTGAGATAGTGGAGCGTGATCAAATCGGCATCGAAACAGTTATACTCGCTCATCCAATAGGAAATGGTGTCGCTGCGCATAATGTCGAAATCGCTCCAGAGGTTGGTGTGGCCGTCACGCAACGTGTTGAGCATGGCGGCACAAACGCGGAACAGGCTGTCGTCGCTCATCTCGTCATAGACCATCGGGCGGTAAACCGTGTACACTGAATCCCAATTCACCCCCTTCACATCGAAGAAAGTGTAGAGTTGATCCACTCTGTTCCACAAATATTCGAAGACGTTGGTGGGGCTTTTATCCTCGTCTTTATCCAACAGCAATTGTTCACAAGAAGTGAGCGTCACTGCCAAAAGGCATATAATAATGATGTTGATTTTTTTCATAGCGGCGTGGAATTAGATTTTGAACATGAATTTGATATAACCCGTTCTGCAGGCATTGTCATAACGATAGGTTCCCTGTTTGCCGGTGGAGAAGAAATCCACACGATGACCGAATGCGAAGCGGTTGCCGTTGCGCAGGTTGACGATGAGACCAATGTCGTAGGAATAACCCGGAAACCATTTGCTCACCGGCTCATTCTTGCCAGCCAGTAGGGTCATGACATCGTCATCGTTCAAGGGCGGTTGCACGTAAGCGAATCCCGGGTGGGAGCCGTATGCGTAAAGGGGCAAGGAGATCTGGAGCGCCGCCGTCAGCCAGGGATGGGAGGCGTCTTTCTTGTCGTACGCGAAATCGACCTGCAGCTGCTCTTCCAGAGAGACATCGCCGAAGAAAGTGAGCGAGGTTTGAGCATTTTGCAAATCGGAAAGGACTTTCAG
>Ga0265301_10002292_pt1 | contig 22520 bp, 16 predicted proteins | sample AusTroGonzalo_MG_2_FD_193488 | JGI IMG/M metagenome (GOLD analysis project Ga0265301, IMG submission 193488) | Bovine rumen microbial communities from tropical cattle in Woodstock, Queensland, Australia - Gonzalo_04 | ecosystem: Host-associated > Mammals > Digestive system > Stomach > Rumen ... | reverse complement strand
GAGAACGAACAAGTGCTGGTGATCCATGTGAACCGCCCGCTCTGGCTCAGCTGGTGGGCGATGACGCTGTATTTCCTGGCCGCCTTGCTGCTGTTCTCTCTCTCCGCCTACTCGATCAACACCTATAACAAGTTACGCCGCGAGGTACAAGTGGAGCAGCAGGTGACGGATATCAAACTGCGTTTCTTCACGAATATCAGTCATGAGCTGCGTACACCGCTGACGCTCATCACCGCGCCGGTGGAGAACATCCTGCAGACGGAACGCATCAGCCAGAGCGTCCGCAGCCAACTCGAGATCGTGCAGAGCAATAGTCAGCGCATGCTGAGGATGGTCAACCAGTTGCTGGAGTTCCGCAAGGTACAGAACCAGAAAATGAAACTGAAGGTGCAGCAGACCCTGCTCAGCGCCCTGGTGGAAGAAGCCTGTGAGAACTTCCGCAAAGAGGCGGATGACAAGCACATCCGATTCGAGGTCATCAAGAAAGCGGAAGACTCCACCGTATGGGTGGACAGACAGAGGATGGACACTATCCTCTGGAACCTGCTCAGCAACGCATTCAAGTTCACGCCTGCCGGCAAGTCCATCCGCGTGATTGTGGATTCCAAGCCAGGTTTCGTCACCCTCACGGTACAAGACGAAGGTATCGGCATCCCGCCGGAGAAACGGAGTGTGCTCTTTGAACGATTCAGCAGCAATAACGAACTGAACAACACCAGCGTCACGGGAACGGGTATCGGAATGAACCTGACCAAAGAGCTGGTGGATCTGCACCACGGCCATATCGATGTCGAGAGCGAAGTGGGCAAAGGAACCACCTTCACCGTGCTGCTCCATACCGGCAAGGATCATTTCGGTACGGAAGTGGAGTTCATCGCCGATGATATATCCGTAGCCAACACCGCTTCGCAGACCTTTGAAGAAAAGATCGAGCAGCTGGAGCAGGAGCAGGAACAGGACACCATGCATTCCATTCTCGTCGTGGACGACAGCCGGGACATGCGCAATTTCCTCTACAAGATACTGAGCAAGGATTATCAGGTAGTCACTGCGGAAGACGGAGAGGAAGCGAAACGGATTATCCAGTCGCAGACCATCAAACTGGTCATCACGGACTTGATGATGCCTAAGATGGACGGTTTGGAACTGACCCAGTTCATCAAGGGCAGTACCGAATACGACTTCATTCCTGTCATTCTGCTTACCGCAAAAACAGCCATCGAAAGCCGCTTGCAGGCTTTGCAGTACGGCGCTGACGATTATGTGGTCAAGCCCTTCGAACCCGAGTACCTGCGAGCACGTGTGCATAACCTGTTGCAGCAGCGGCAGCAATTGGAGCATAGTTACCGCCAAAGGCTGATGAGACTGGAGACCAACAACTCCGAGGAAACCATTCCGGGAGATGCCTTCCTCGCCAAACTGCTGAGCGTAATGGACAAACAGATGGACAACAATACGCTCACGGTCGACGAACTGGTCGATGAGATGGGAATGGGCAGAACAGTGTTCTTCAACAAACTCAAGAGCATGACCGGGCTCAGTCCGGTAGAGTTCATCCGGGAGATGCGTATCAAACGGGCGGCACAACTGCTGGAGGAGCGTAAATACAACATTACGGAAGTGACCTATATGGTCGGCATGAACGACAGCCGCTATTTCGCCAAGTGCTTCAAGAACACCTACGGCGTCACGCCAAGCGAGTACCGGAAGGCATTGGAGAACAAAACGGAGAGTTGACAAATCGGACATTGAACATGGGAAATTTATTGACAGATTTACGATTGACGATCTATTGAGATTGACTGATTTACAGATTTACGATTGACGATTTATTGACAAATTGAGTTTAATTGACAAATTATGCTATGGACAATCGTCAATAATTTAAACTCGTCAATCAATCGTACCTCGTCAATTAGTCAATCGTCAATTGAAATTATTTGATATTTAAGATATGAAGAAAAGTGTATTTTTAGGACTGATAGGTTTGGCGCTTATTGCAGCGGCATGCAGCAATAATACCTATTCGCGTCTTCGTAGCGAAGAGGACAAACTGATTGCCAACTACATCAGCCGGAACGGACTGCAGATTGTACACGAAGAGCCGGAAGAAGACCATGTATGGGGAGAGAAAGAGTACTATAAAGTGGCCGGAGTGGATAATTTCTATTTCCACCTCATCTCGCGCGGAGACTCGGTGCGTCTGGATTCCGTCAGCGAGACAGAGACGGACACCGTGAACCTGCAGATTATCCGGAATGACCTCATCATCGCGCGCTACAAACGCTTCGGACTGACGGAGAACGCAGATACGCTCAGCTACTGGTCCACCCTGGACCAGGCATACCCCACTACGTTTCATTATCTGAACACCTCCGAATGCGAGTGTGTGGCATGGCATCTGGCCATCGGACTGATGAAATATCCGGATTCGCAATGCGAAATCATTGTACCCAGCAAGCTGGGTTTCTCGGCGGAGCAGTCTTCTGTCACGCCCTATGTATATATTTTGAAAATCAAAGTAAAACAATAAATCATACATCATCCTATGAGTTTGGTTAAAAGTATCTCCGGCATTCGCGGAACTATCGGTGGTCGCGTCGGTGAGGGTCTTAATCCCGTGGACATTGTCCGTTTTACGGCAGCGTATGCCACGCAGCGCCGTGCCGCCATGCCCGGGAACAATAAGATAGTGGTAGGTCGTGACGCCCGTCTGAGCGGTCACATGGTGGAGCAGATCGTATGCGGTACGCTGATGGGTATGGGATACGACGTGGTCAATATCGGGCTGGCTACCACTCCGACGACAGAGTTAGCCGTTACAGGAGAGATGGCTGCCGGTGGAATCATCCTCACCGCCAGTCATAACCCCAAACAGTGGAACGCGCTGAAACTGCTGAACGAGAAAGGCGAGTTCCTCAATGACGCCGAAGGCAAAGGAGTGCTGGCTATCGCGGAAGCGGAGGATTTCAGCTTTGCGGAAGTGGACAACCTGGGACATATGACGCATCAGGACTACCTGCCCTATCATGTGCAGCAGGTGTTGAACCTCAAGCTGGTGGATGTCGAGGCAATCCGGAAACGCAACTTCACAGTAGCCATTGACTGTGTGAACTCGGTAGGCGGACTCGCTATCCCTGCTATTCTCAAAGCCGTCGGAGTGGATAACATCATCGAACTGAACTGTACGCCCGACGGTCATTTCCCGCATAATCCGGAACCGCTGCCGCAGCACCTGACCGAAATCAGCAATCTGCTCAAGAGCGGTAAGGCGGATGTCGGCTTTGTAGTGGATCCTGACGTGGACCGTCTGGCTATCATATGCGAGAACGGAGACATGTTCGGAGAGGAATACACGCTGGTCAGCGTGGCGGATTATATCCTGCGTCATACACCGGGCAACACGGTGAGCAACATGTCTTCCACCCGCGCCCTAAGCGATGTGACTCGTGCGCACGGAGGCGAATACAGCGCGAGCGCCGTAGGCGAAGTGAACGTGGTAGCGGAGATGAAACGGGTGGGGGCCGTCATCGGCGGTGAAGGTAACGGCGGTGTCATCTATCCGGAGTGCCATTACGGCCGCGATGCACTGGTAGGTATTGCGTTGTTCCTCAGCCATCTGGCGCATCTGGATATGAAAGTGAGTGAGCTGCGCCGCACCCTGCCGGATTACTGCATCAGCAAGAACCGTATCGACCTCACGCCGCATACCGATGTCGATGCCATCCTGGCACGCGTCAAAGAACTCTACCGCAACGAACGGGTGAACGACCGTGACGGCGTGAAAATAGACTTTGCGGACGGTTGGGTACATCTGAGAAAGTCCAATACGGAACCGATCATTCGTGTGTACTCCGAAGCGGCCACCATGGAGCAGGCCAATGCACTGGCACAGCGTGTAATGGACGTGGTGAAGGGGTAACGGATGACATTCAATCGTCAATTGAAATTTATTGACTGATTTACAGATTTACGATTGACGATTTATTGACAAATTTATTGAGATTTACGATTTAACATTCAATCGTCAATAATTATAACTCGTCAATCAATCGTACCTCGTCAATTAGTCAATCGTCAATAATTAAAACTCGTCAATCAATCATACCTCGTCAATTAGTCAATCGTCAATAATTTAAACTCGTCAATCAATCGTACCTCGTCAATTTGTCAATCGTCAATAATTATAACTCGTCAATCAATCGTACCTCGTCAATTTGTCAATCGTCAATAATTATAACTCGTCAATCAATCGTACCTCGTCAATTTGTCAATCGTCAATAATTATAACTCGTCAATTGGCCAAATATTTTCTCATAGCAGGAGAAGCCTCAGGGGATGTGCACGCCGCTGCACTGATCAGACAGATCAAGCGGTGTGACCCGGAAGCACGGTTTGCCGGACTCGGAGGCGACCGGATGGAAGTAGCCGGAATGCGTTTATACCGGCATATCCGTCATATGGCGTTCATGGGGTTTGCGGCAGTGCTCCGGCATTGGCGGGAGATAAAGGACAACTTCCGTATCGCGCAAGACGCACTGCGGAGCGAAAAGCCGGATACCCTTATCCTCATTGACTACCCGTCTTTTAACCTGCGGATGGCTGAGTTCTGCCGCCGGTATCTGCCTGACACGCGTATCATCTATTATATTCCGCCTAAAGTATGGGCATGGAAGCGCAGACGGGTGCACCGGATAGCACGTCTGTGCGATCAGGTGCTGGGTATTTTTCCTTTCGAACCGGCTTTCTACGCGAAGTACGGCTACACCTGCACGTATGTCGGCAACCCCACTGTAGAAGAACTGGACCGCTACGCTGAAAAATCGCAAATCACAAATCACAAATCGCGAATCACAAATCGCAAATCGCAAATCTCCCATATGATCGCTCTTCTTCCCGGGAGCAGGGAGAGCGAGATTCGTCACTGCCTGCCTAAGATGCTGGCGGCGGCACAGCGTTTTCCCGACTATGACATCACCGTCTGCGCGGCACCCGGGATAACGGATGATTTCTACACTCCTTATTTATCACACACACGCGCTACGCTCACGCGCGATACGTATGGTACCGTACAGACCGCCGCAGCGGCAATCGTCAATTCCGGTACGGCTACGCTGGAGACGGCCCTGTTAGGTTGTCCGCAGGTAGCGGTGTATCATCTGGCCTGTCCGCATCTGATCGGATGGATCCGATGGGCGCAACCCATGCTCTTCTCCATCCGCCATTTCACCCTGGTCAATATCATCGCGGGCAAACAAGTCATCCGGGAGTGCATCGCGAATGAGTTCACGGTCAACAAGGTAGCCGGAGAGCTGCAACGCCTGCTGACGGACGAAGCGTATCAAAAAGAGATGCTCGCATCGTACGAACATCTCTCTGAAGTATTAGGTTCCCAACCGGCATCCTCCACTGCCGCCGGTATCATCACATCACTACCATCAGCGAAGCCAGCAGATAGGGCATCGCGCCGATAAGCACCCCTTTGGACAAACGCCACGTATCCGTGGAGTAGAAGAGGAAGATGAGTGCCAGATCCGGAAAGACGGACACCATCAGCAGTTTGCTGAGCAACCGACCGTGAAAATCCCCGAGCGCGAATCCCATCACATGCAGATACAGGAGCGCAAAGGCGGCAGGGATAACCAACCCGGCCAGAATACCTATCCAATATCGGTCAAAGCGATCCATATGCGGTCCAGTCAATGGTAAGCGGCGTGATCGCCAGTAACTGATGCTCCATCGCCCATATGTCGGTATCCGTCGCATCCGGTTCGTCATTCACGAACTCACCCGCCAATTTCCATCCTTTATCCATTCCTTCCGGTAAGGGTCCGTCTATCGAAGCCAGCTCCTTGGACCAGTGTCCGGCGCATTGGCGCATCCAGCGGATGCCTTCTATCTCACCGGTCGGGGCATTGATATTAAACACCGTGCGCGGCGCTATCCCTTCTTCCAGCAGATGCTGGGTCACCTCGACGAGGAACGGTTGAATCCAATGCAGATCCACATCCATCGCATGGCTGTTGATAGACCAGCCTATGGCCGGAATGCCCTTCTCCGCCGCCACCAGACAGGCGCCTATCGTGCCGGAGTACATCGCATTCACTGCAGCATTGTTGCCGTGATTGATCCCGGAGATGAGCAAGTCGATACGCTCGTCCGGGAAGAGGCACTCGCGGGCTATCTTCACGCAGTCGGCCGGCGTGCCGTTGGTCACATAGACTTCCGCGCCGTTCAGGTCATGCTCTTCGATACGGCGCATATAGATCGGGGTCGTCACGGAGATGGCCGCCCCGTTGCCGCTTCGTGCTCCGTCCGGCGCTATCACCGTAACATGACCCAGCTTGGTCATCTCTTTGGCAAGCAGGCGGATACCTGCCGTCCCCCAACCGTCGTCGTTGACAACTACTATGTTCATACAATCAGTTACAATTTACAGATTTATGATTGACGATTTATTTACGATTTAAAGAGATTTACGATTTTACATTCAATCGTCAATAATTTAAACTCGTCAATCAATCGTACCTCGTCAATTAGTCAATCGTCAATCAATCGTACCTCGTCAATTAGTCAATCGTCAATTAATTTAGTTCTCCGGGAACATGACGACTTCCAGTACATTACCGGAAGAAACCAGTTTCTTCAGCATCTCCTGTACCGACTCTGCCGTGATGTTCTCTACCGTCGTCCGGTAGTCCTTGAGATAGTTCTCGCCGTACATATAATAGCGGTAGAGGATATGGCGCCAGTAGGAGTTCTGCTCCAGTTCCTCCTGGAAATCCTTGAGCATGGACTCTTTCTCTTTCTGCAAATCGCTTGCCAAAGGACCGTCCTGGATAATCGTCTGGATCTCTTCGTGGATAATCTCCATCAGACGCGTCTGTTTCTTGGGGTCAGTATCGAACTGCATCACCAGCTCCGCCTGCGGTGACGGCATGCGGCTCATCATACCATAGGTGCTGACACCGTACGATCCGCCTTCACGCTCACGGATGGACTCCAGATAACGCTTGGCCAGGATACGGCCGATCATCGTCATGTTCATGGAGTTCGCCAGCGAGAACGGGACGTCATACGAGGTGTATTGGATATAGTTGGAAGCGGTAGTGGTCTCCATCGTACGGCTGAAATAATTCTTCTGCTCACCCGCAGGTACCTGCACATGGTGGTCCACCACAGACTCTTTGCATCCTTTGCTGGTCTTCATGCCGCCTAACCACAGGCTGATCATCTGTTTCACTTTCTCATCCTTGGGGTCGATGTTTCCGACGAAGACGAAGGTGAAGTCCGCCGGGTTGGCGAAACGTGCCTTGTAAACCGCGAGGGCTTTGTCCAGGCTTGCATTGTCCAGCAGCGCCTGGTTGAAGAGCATCGTACGGTCCGAGTGATTGGTGGTCATCAGCGACACGGAGTCTCTGAAAGCCACTTTGGGATTGGAATTCCGGTTCGCCAACTGGTTCTTCAGGATTCCCTCCAGCGTAGCGTATGCCTGTTCGTCACGGCGCGGCGCGGTGAAATAGAGATAGGTCAGTTGGAGCATCGTCTCCAGGTCCTTGACGGTAGAAGTACCGTTCATGCGCTCGATGATATCCGAGATATCCGGAGAAACCGACACATTCTTGCCGGTCAGCGCTTTCTCCAGCTGCGTGTAGTTGAACCGTCCGATACCGGAGTATGCCACCACGGCAGTCGCCAACTCAGCCGACGGCAGATCAGCCGTCTTCACCAGGGATGTGCCGCCCTTGGAGAAGGCGTACATCAGTATCTCGTCCGCCTTGAAGGATGTCGGATGGAACACCACCTTGATACCGTTGGAGAGCATCCATTCCGTGGATTGGATGTCCTCGTTATACTTGACGGATTTGATCTTGCCTTTACGCGGTGCTTTCTTCACCAGTTCATAGTCGGTCTCCTCCTCTGCCGGAGCCTCGATAGCCAGCGCTTCCTGTGCGTTCAGCACAGCCAGTATGGTCTCTTCCGACGGGATGTTCACGCCTTCCTTCTCCGGTGCGGTGACAGCCACGGTGGGGTTCGGATGAATCATCGCTTTCGCCACTTCATTCACGGACTCCAGGCGCAGCAAAGGCAGTACGGCATTGATATACTCGTATTCCCATTGCGCACCGGGCATATAGCCGTTATCCTCGAAATGACGCATGCACTCACGGGCGATGGCGTAGTTCTGGCGGTTGTTGCGCTCGTTGTAATGCTTCTCTACCGCACTCAGCTTCTCAGTCTTCACGCGCTCCAGCTCGGCGTTGGTGAAGCCGTAACGGCGCATCTTCTCCAATTGGAAGATGATGTCCTGATAGGCCTCGGTCTCACGTCCCTCTTTCGGAACGAGATATGCGGAGAAGGCATCCATGTTCTTTACCACCTCTCCGTAACTGCCTCCGGCTCTGGTGAAGGACGCATTCGGGTCCAGTGCCAGCTCCGTGAAACGGTTGTTGAGCATGTCGCATACCAGTTCGCGGACGAGGTCCAGCGTGAACTCGGAGACGGTGTTCTGCGCGGCTTCGGGTAATTTGTCGAACTTGTATTCCAGTTCAATCGAGCTGCCCTGCGCCTCCGGATCGGTCACGATGACTACCAGCGGTTTGTCATTGTGATTGATGGTATAGACAGGACGCTCACCGTAATTGCTACGACGCGGCACATCCTTCCACAGCGCCTTGATCTTCGCTTCTATCGTATCTACATCGATATCGCCGATGACGATGATGGCCTGGTTGTCGGGACCGTACCATTTGTGATAGTAGTCACGCAGCGCCTGATATTCGAAGTTGTTGATGACAGCGGTGTCACCGATGACATCGCGTTTGGCGTACTGCGATCCCTGATACATGCCCGCCATGAGCTGTTTCCACATACGGCGGCCGGCGGTACGGCGCGTACGCCATTCCTCCAGAATAACACCGCGCTCGGCATCGATCTCCTCGTCCAGCAGCAGCAATCCGCAACTCCAGTCATAGAGCACCAGTAAGGCGGAGTCGACAATCCCTTCACGGTAGGTAGGCACATCGGACAGGTTATAGACGGTCTCGTCCAGATTCGTGTAGGCATTGATGTTGCTACCGAAGGCGACACCCTGGGTCTCGAAATACTCGATGATCCCCTTACCCGGGAAGTGCTGCGTACCGTTGAATGCCATATGCTCCAGGAAATGCGCCAGACCGTTCTGATGGTCCTCCTCCAGGATCGCACCCACCGACTGCGCGATATGGAACTCAGCGCGTTGCTTGGGTTGTTCGTTGTGACGGATATAATAGGTCAATCCGTTGTCTAACTTACCGTAACGCACGTCCGGGTCTAACGGCAATTTCACCAGCGCGTCCTGCGCTGAAACAGTCATGGCTGCACAAAGCAGCAATACATTAAGCAGTAGTTTTTTCATTTTTATCTGTAGTTTTCGTAGTCTTTTTCGTAGTCTTTTTCCGGGGAGCATCAGCGGTCTCTTGTCCTTCACGCTTCGCCTTGCGCGGGGCGCGTTTCTTCGGTTTCACCGCCTGTTCCGCTTCGGCTAATGCAGCATTGACTTCCAGCAGCTCGTCCCCGCGGCTCTTCCACGGACGCGGGCCCAGAATACGCGCTACATCTTCGCTGGTGATCACCTCGCGTTCGATAAGCAGTTGGGCTATCTGGTGGTGTCCTTCCGCATTCTCCTCCAGGATCTGCTTGGCCCGTTTCATCTGCTCGGCGATGATACGCTGGGTCTCGCTGTCAATCAGTTCCGCCGTCTTGTCCGAATAGGGTTTGGAGAAGCCCATCTCGTACCGTCCGGTGGAGTCATAGAAGCTGACGTCTTTCAGTTTGTCGCTCATACCGTAGTATGCCACCATCGAATAGGCCTGCTTGGTAGCACGCTCCAGATCATTGAGAGCACCGGTAGAGGTCTGCTGCAGGAACAGCTGCTCGGCGGCACGACCGCCCAGAAGCGAACACAGCTCGTCGAGAATATGGTCCTCGTTGGTCAGCTGACGCTCTTCGGGCAGGTACCATGCAGCGCCCAAGGCCATACCGCGCGGCACGATGGTCACTTTGACCAGCGGATTCGCCCAACGCAGTTTCCAGGAGATGGTAGCGTGTCCCGCTTCGTGGAAAGCGATAGAGCGTTTCTCGTCATCGGTCATGATCTTGTTCTTGCGTTCCAGACCGCCCACGATACGGTCAACTGCGTCCATGAAGTCCTGCTTGCCTATTCTCTTGCGTCCTCCGCGTGCTGCTATCAGCGCCGCTTCGTTACATACATTGGCTATATCGGCACCGGAGAAACCGGGTGTCTGTTTGCTGAGGAAGTCGAGATCCACGGTCTCGTCCAGTTTCAGCGGACGCAGATGAACTTGGAAGACCTCCTTGCGTTCCTGCAGGTCCGGCAACTCGACATGTATCTGTCGGTCGAACCGACCGGCACGGAGCAATGCGGCATCGAGCACGTCGGCCCGGTTGGTAGCAGCGAGGATGATGACGCCGCTGTTGGTTCCGAAGCCGTCCATCTCGGTCAGCAACTGGTTCAGCGTGCTCTCACGCTCATCGTTGCCGCCGGTCATGATGCTCTTGCCACGCGCACGACCGATAGCGTCTATCTCATCGATAAAGATGATCGCCGGCGCTTTCTCTTTCGCCTGGCGGAACAAGTCACGCACACGGCTGGCACCAACGCCCACAAACATCTCCACGAAGTCCGAACCGCTCATGGAGAAGAAAGGCACGTCAGCTTCGCCGGCAACGGCTTTCGCCAACAGGGTCTTACCTGTTCCCGGAGGGCCTACCAACAAGGCGCCTTTGGGGATTTTCGCACCTATCTCGGTGTATTTCTTGGGATTCTTCAGGAACTCCACGATCTCCTGCACCTCCTGTTTGGCGCCGTACAGACCGGCTACATCCTTGAAGGTGATCTTGTCCTTTTTGTTCTTGTCGAATACCTGCGCCTGCGCCTTACCGACGCCGAAGACACCTCCGGCAGCGCCGCTGACACCTCGGCTCAGATAGACGAAGAACATGATCATCAGCACGAACGGCAGGATATTGACCAGTATCAGATACCAGTAATCATGCGTCTTGGTATATTTGATGTCGATGATAGGCTCCGGCGGCTCCGCATTTCTGCGTTGGAGATTCTGCGCCTCGATATACTTGGAGAACTCCTCCAAGGACGGCACCTGCGCCTTCACGATGCCTTTCACTTCTTCGCCCTCACTCGGCGTACCGAACACCACGGCATAGGCGTCATGACGGATGGTGGCTTTCGCCAGCAGTTCGTCACTCACCTCTATCTTCTCAATGATGCCGTGCTCGATATAACTCTGCAGGTTGGTATAGCTCACATTCTTGCTGTTGCCGTTTTCCTTGTCACCGAAGAAATAGAATCCGATTAAAGCAAAGAGTACGACATAGAACAGAAAACTGAGCCATCTGCGTGACCGCTTGGGTTGTCCTTGCGGTCCTTGCGACCCCTGAGGCCGCGGTCTATTCATGTTGTTTGCCATAAAAACAATTTACAATTCACAATGAACCATCTACAAAGCGTTCTGGAGGATTTTGTACAACGTTTTGTGTCTGTACGGATTCTTTCAGTTCATACCCGACTCCGTAAGCCCTTTGTTCTTGGTCCTTTGTACCTTATTACAATACGTCCTCCAGTTCGGTGATCTTGCCGTCCGCCCAGAGGTGCTCAATGTCATAAAAAGCACGGGGCTCGCGCTGCATCACATGAACGAAGATAGTGCCGTAGTCCATCGCTATCCACGAGGCGTTCTCCTGACCTGATACGCTGAGCGGATGCACATGTGTCGTCGTGCGTACGAAATCATCCACCTCGTCTGCAATAGCAGCCACCTGCGTCGTACTCTGTCCTTCGCAAATAACCATCATCTCCACGGGAGCCTCTTTGATCTTACGCAGGTCAATCGTCACAATGCGTTGCCCTTTCCGGTTACGAATACCTTCGACAATGGTATCCATTAGTTTTTTAGTCGTTATCTCTTTCATCTATCAGTTTTTATAATATTTACCCAATTCGGGTGCAAATTTACTACAAATTTTTCAAATTTGCAAGATTTTGGAAAAAAAAATATCGTCTATGCTCGCATAAGCAGTATTTTTTTGCCCAAAAGATTGTAGTTTGCACGATAGTGCGAACGTAAGTTCGGGGGAATTACGAAGTAAGGCGGAGTCCGAATTTACTACAGATTTTCTCCGCAGGATATGAGATAATCGTGCCCTTGGGCTAAGAACTAAATTCGGGCCGGTGAAGAAGCCAATTGACTTTTGGCTTCGAAAGGGAAGGCGGTCGGGGTGGAGAAAGCAGTTGACTTCTGCTTTCGAACGGAAGGAATAGCGGAGAGCGTGATTCCGACATAGACCTACATGCCGACCGAGAACAATGAAGTAAGGCGGAGTCCGAATTTACTACAAATAACAATCGCCAATGCCTTTTTCATGTTTATGTCTTTTAATGGTTTTTGTTCGTTAAAAATACGAAAAATCCACCCAAAAGGCGTTTTTTCTTGCATATATGCGAAAAAAATAGTACCTTTGCAGCCGCAAAGGTGTTAGCACCTTGCTTATGCTGATACAGCAAACAACTTAAAACACTGATATATGGCACTTATTACATGTCCTGAATGCGGGGGTACTGCTTCCAGCCTCGCTAAAAAATGTCCGCATTGCGGTTATCCGTTTGCGCCGAAGACGCGTAAGACCAAAGAGGAAGTGACGGTAGATAACGAACCTGCTCCGGTAGTAGAACCGGCACCGGTTCAGAATCCGAATCCAGCTCCGGCATTTGAGCCGGAGACCGCAGCGGGTCCCCAACCGAATCAATCGCTGTTTATCAACCTGTTGCGCACCTCCGCCATTACCTACACGGCATACCTGGCGTTGATTATCATCCTGGTGATATCCGCTGCTTCCACGGCTTCATCGGGCAGTCCATCCGCTCCGGTGTTCGGACATATCATCAAATGGCTGTACTATTTCTTCTTCGCGATCTTAGCCGGTACCGCGATTATGTTCGGTATCACGCACAAAGGCCAATCACAGTCCTCTCTGGTAGGCAGTATGCTGCTTCTGGTATATGTGGTACTGAGTATAGTGATGATTATCATCGGCCATTCCGTCAACGCTATGAACATAACCGATACGCTGATAGACAGTGTGTTCACCCTGTTCCTCATTCGCCCCATCGTTCTGGCCGGCGGCTTTGTGGCCGTTGCACGCAACTATAACAATAACGGATTGAAAATACGCTCTATGATTCTGATGGTGCTGGCGTTTGTCAACATGATAGCGCTGCTCATCATCCGCAACTCCCATAACACGGACTCCGTTTCCGGTGCCGGAGTGGTGGTGGGGATCGGATTGCTTGCATTCAGCATCCTCGAGACTGTCTTCTTCTACCGCTGGTTGGCGGAGGAGAAGAAATCCTGTGAATGATCTGCGACGAGATACATAATGCCTTGGCTGCGCAGGTGGCCGGATATGACGCGGAGCAGATATGCGTGGTGGCGGACGATAAGATAGCGTTGGATACGGATTATCCGACGCTGCGCATGGCGGTGAGCGAGGGGGGCAAGAACCTGGAGAGTGTTTCGCGCATCTGGGATTTTCTGTTCGAGCACGGCATCACCCGTCGCGGAATACTGGTCTGTATCGGTGGCGGCGTGCTGACCGACTTAGGCGGCTTCGCAGCCTCCACGTACAAACGGGGCATTGATTACATCAATGTGCCGACGACGTTGCTGGCGATGATTGACGCATCGTCCGGAGGCAAAACCAGCATCAACTACCGCGGTCTGAAGAACAGTATCGGAACGTTTGCTCCTCCGGTAGCGACCCTCATCTGTCCGACATGGCTGCGCACCCTACCCGCGCCGCAGATGCTAAGCGGTTTCGGGGAGATGCTGAAGACAGGGTTGATCGATGTACATAGGGACAAGAGACAAGGGACAAGGGATCATCTGTGGAACAGGCTCCTCCAATACGATTTGGAAGCCATGCCCGTGGATGCCTTGACGCCGCTGATTGAAGCCTGCGTGGAGGTGAAAAGACGTATCGTGGAGACGGACCCGAAGGAGACAGGACTGCGCAAGGTGCTTAATTTCGGGCATACCTTCGGCCATGCGCTGGAAGAAGTACCGGGTGACGGGTCACGGGTTACGGGAGAGATGCCACACGGCTATGCCGTGGTATACGGTATGATTGCGGAACTGTATCTGAGCGTCACGCTCCTCGGTTGTCCGAAAGAGCCCTTGCAGCAGTTGACCCAACTCATGCTGCACCACTACGGAAAACCACAGTGCAAGTGTTCGGACATGGAGCGGTTGGTAACCCTGATGCAGCAGGACAAGAAGAACGAGCATAGCGCGGAGATCAACTGCACGCTGCTGCAGGCACCGGGCGAACCGGTCATCAACCAGGTCATCACGGCCGAGCAGGCCGCCGAAGCATGGGAATATTTATTTTCTTTGTAAGAAAAAATGTGAGCCAAAGCCATTTTAATCGTGAAATAATCGTTCCCCTTTGGGGATAAGAATTTTGAAATAATCGTTCCCCTTGGGGGATAAGAATTGTAAATTATTTATATGTCATTACAATGTGGAATAGTAGGGTTGCCGAATGTAGGCAAATCAACCCTTTTCAACTGTCTGAGTAACGCCAAGGCGCAGAGTGCGAACTTCCCGTTTTGCACCATCGAGCCGAACGTAGGCGTCATCACGGTGCCGGACGAGCGGCTTATCAAACTCGGTGAACTATGCAAACCCGAACGAGGTGTCATTCCTACCACGGTGGAGATTGTGGATATCGCCGGTCTGGTGAAAGGAGCGAGCAAAGGAGAAGGACTGGGTAACAAATTCCTGGCTAACATCCGTGAGACGGATGCCATCATTCATGTGCTCCGTTGCTTCGACGATGAGAACGTGGTGCATGTGGACGGCAGTGTGAACCCGGTTCGTGACAAAGAGATCATCGATGCCGAGTTGCAGTTAAAAGACCTGGAGACCGTCGAAAGCCGTATCCAGAAATGCGAGAAAGCGGCTAAAGCCGGAGGGGACAAGAACGCCAAGTTACAACTGGAAGTACTCGTCAAATACCGCGAGGCGCTGTCGCAAGGCAAGAACGCCCGCACAGTGGAACTGGAGAACAAAGACCAGGAGCTGGCCGCCAAAGACCTTTTCCTGCTGACGAACAAACCCGTCATGTACGTATGTAACGTCGATGAGTCGGCAGCCGTTACGGGTAACGCGTATGTGGAGCAGGTTCGTGAAGCCGTCAAGGACGAGGACGCCCAGGTGCTGGTACTGGCCGCAAAGATCGAGAGCGAGATAGCCGAACTGGAGACATACGAAGAGCGACAGATGTTCCTCGAAGAGATCGGTCTTCAGGAATCCGGTGTCAACCGGCTTATCAAAGCCGCTTATGCACTGCTCAACCTCCGTACGTTCCTCACCGCGGGTAGCGACGAAGTACGCGCATGGACATTCAAAGCCGGATACAAAGCCCCGCAGTGCGCCGGCGTCATCCATACGGATTTCGAGCGTGGCTTCATCCGTGCCGAGGTAATCAAATACGAGGACTTCGTGGCATTAGGAGGCGAAGCACAATGCCGTGCAGCCGGCAAACTGGCTACCGAGGGAAAAGACTACCTCGTGCAAGACGGAGACATCATGCATTTCTTGTTCAATGTGTAAAATAATTGACGCGGAGCGTCTTCCCGATGAAAGGGGAAGAGCGGCTTCCGCCTAGAAAGGATTTCAATCGTAAATCTGTAAATCAGTCAATAAATTTCAATTGACGATTGACAAATTGACAAGGTACGATTGATTGACGAGTTATAATTATTGACGATTGAATGTTAAATCGTAAATCTCAATAAATTTGTCAATAAATCGTCAATCGTAAATCTGTAAATTTGTCAATAAATTTCAATTGACGATTGTCCGTAGCATAATTTGTCAATAAAACTCAATTTGTCAATATGATAGAGAATTGGCTTTCATATGGAATATGGGTTGCGATAATCTTCATTATCGTCGGTTTTGTGGCGCTGGTGAAGGGTGCGGATTTCCTGGTTGACGGCGCATCATCCATCGCCAAACGGTTCGGCATCAGTGACCTGGTCATCGGTCTGACCGTCGTGGCTTTCGGCACCTCCATGCCGGAGTTCGTCGTCAACATGGTATCCGTCGGAGAGGGTTCAACCGATCTGGCGGTGACGAACATATTAGGCTCCAACATCATCAATACGCTGGTGATTGTCGGAATCACAGCCTTGATATACCCGATTGCATCCCAGCGGCATAGCCGCAATTTTGACATCCCTTTCTCAGCCATAGCCGGCATACTGGTCCTGCTGTGGATCACCATCTATGTGCCTGTGGGTGAGAGTTATCGCAGTATAGGCCGTATAGGCGGTGCTATCCTGCTGCTCTTTTTCTGTTACTTCCTATACGGCACCTTCCGTCACGCGAAAGCCCATCCGGAAGAAGCCGGGGAAGAGTCCGTCAAACCCATGAAAACCGGCAAGGCGGTAACGCTCATCGTGATCGGTCTGGTCGGACTGGTGGTCGGCGGAGAACTGATTGTGAAGAGCGCCGTGAACATCGCTCTCCGTTTCGGGGTGAGCGAAGCCGTGATCGGTCTGACCGTCGTGGCATTGGGCACTTCGTTGCCGGAACTGGCGACATCGGTCATCGCAGCCATGAAGAAGAACACCGACATCGCCTTGGGCAATGCCATCGGCTCGAATATCTTCAATGTATTCTTCGTATTAGGCACCAGCGCCGTCATCCAGCCGCTACCGGCATACGACGGTGTGGAACTGGATGCCCTGGTTGCATCTGCAGGCAGCATCCTGATATGGATGTTCGTCAAGACGAACAAGGAGCATGAGATCAAGCGCTGGGGAGGCGCCGTTCTGCTACTCGTCTATGCTGTGTACTTAACCTATCGGCTAATCACATTATAAACACATAAAATGTAAACACATGAAAAAATCCCTTCTACTTACCCTATGTGCGCTCTTGCCGCTATGTCTGTCGGCCGGTCCGAGAAGTATTGAGCAAGCGCAGCAGTTGGCAACCGATTATCTTCATTCGCAGAGCAGGCATCAGGCACCCGCAGCCCGACAGGCGGCGTTGACGCATTGCCATACCGCTCCGCAGAAAAACGGCCAACCGGCCTTCTATGTCTTCAACCGCGGTACGGACGACGGTTTCGTCATCGTATCGGCGGAAAGCAGGACACACACCATCCTGGGTTATTCCAACGACGGTCATTTCGATGCGGCCACGATACCGGACAACATGCGTGCATGGCTGGAAGGCTATCAGGAAGCAATCCAGTACGCCGCCTCGCTGCCGGAGAACAAGGCACGCGCGAACAAGCCGAAACGTGCTCCGAAGAGTTACACGCCGATTGCCCCGCTCTGCTCCACCCATTGGGGACAGGGTAATCCGTATAATCTGAAATGCCCTACCGTCGGCAGCAACCGCTGCGTGACAGGATGTGTGGCCACGGCTGCCGCGCAGATCATGAAGTATCATAACTATCCCTCCACCGGCAAGGGTTCGAACAGTTACTACTGGTATCGCTCGGAGAACGACTCCGTGCTGCTCTCCGCCAACTTCGGCAGCACGACCTATAACTGGTCACAGATGACCGATACCTATACCGGCAGTCCCACCACCGCGCAGAAGAACGCTATCGCAACGCTGATGTATCATTGCGGCGTATCCTGCTATATGGATTACGGTACCAACGGGAGCAGTGCCTATTCGCCGAACATGCTTGGCGCACTCATCAATAACTTCCGGTACAACGCCGGGATTCAACCGATTTTAAAAGACTTTATGAAGGAGGATGCCTTCCTCAGTGCCGTGATTGCGGACCTGCAGGCCGGTCGCCCGGTATGGTTTAACGGACGTACCAAAAGCGATGAAGGACATGCCTTCGTATGTGACGGACTGGATGCCGACGGACTGGTGCATATCAATTGGGGCTGGTACGGTTCGTCCGACAACTATTTCCGCGTATCCGCACTGGATCCGGAGGACCAGGGGACAGGCGGTTCTTCCGGCAACGAAGCTTTCACGGAGAATGTGACGGCATACACCCATATTATCCCCTCCGAAGGAGGTATGTACCAACCGGTCATCACGGCGGATTCCATGTACACGACCGGCACCCGCTTCGGACGCTATGACGACATCTGTTTTAATGCCAATAATTTCAGAAACCAGGGTTTGTCGTACTGGGAAGGTTCGCCCGCTGTACAGGTGTATAGGAACGGCAGTCTGTATAAGACCTGCAATATCGATTTCACCCCTACCCTCGATGTGGGCTGGTATTACTACAACATCTATTTCTATCCGGATTTCTCAACTCTTCCTGCCGGTTCATACGAGATTGTTCCGGTGGTCCAGAGCAGCTATTCCACCTACAGCAGCACGCCGACCCCTATCCTGGTGAAATTCATAGGCGAATACCGCTGCCAGATGACAGTGACGAGTGACTCCATCTTCCTCACGCTTCCGGAAGCCGAGATTCCGACGGATATACCCGGTCAGACGGCTATACCCGATCCGACGCAATACACCTATGCCGAGCTGCAAGCGTATTACTATCCGGAAGAAGACGAAGAATCGTCGTTCTGGAATCTGCAACTGACCACGGCGGACTTCTATAACAGCGAGGCAGAGAACCAGATGTGCATCCTGTTTGGCGTAACGAGCGCATCCACGCAGTCCTTCGCCGGTTCGTATCTGACAGACTCGATGGCATTATACCAGTGCTATCATGCCAATATGTTTAACGGAAATATCAATTCGTATCAGAAGGTCTCTTCAGACGAAGGGGAAGTGACACTTGTCTATCACTCCAATACCGATTCCTATGTGCTGCATTACCGCATCGTAGCGGGAAACAGGACCTTCGTCGGCCAGACGGAGATAGCGGCAAACAACGTATGGGGAGGATACGGCATGGAGTACGGCAGTCATGAAGAATATGAGACGATCACGCTGGATCATACCTTCTATACCCCCCTCACCACCTCCAAAGCCATGTGGATGATGGATTGCCATGACGTAGGCTGGCTGTCTCCTATCCCGTATGCGATCGGAGGCGAAATAACGCAACTGATGAACACTCCTGAGCAGATAGCCAACTACAAGAACTGCCGTCTGTATATCTCCGACGGCAACACACCGCTCTATGCCTATAACACCAAATGGCTCAACAACTCCAATTTCACAACCGGCAACGAGATTCAATTGCACGGTAAGGCGGTTATAGTTGGTCAACTCAAATACTACAACAGCACCACCAAGGAAATCCAGAGCGGTTATTTCTGCCGGTATGAGGCACCGGACAGTTCTTCCGATACGGAGAATATCATGCCGGACAACGCCGGACAATGCGTGCAGAAAGTGCTCCGTAACGGACAAATCTATATCATCCGTAACGGTGTCACCTATACGGTGGATGGAAAAAAGCCTTAGCCGTTGGAGATTGACAGATTGAAATTTATTGACAAATTTACAGATTTACGATTGACGATTTATTTACGATTTATAGAGATTTACGATTTAACATTCAATCGTCAATTAGTTTCAATTGGTCAATCAATCGTACCTCGTCAATTAGTCAATCGTCAATTAAAGGCCTTAGCCGTTAGAGAGCGCTGTTGAAATCACGGCGCTCTTTATCGAAGCACCAACCCCATTTATTGAAGTAGCGGCACATGTTTTGGATATGAATCCGAAGCATGTGTCTGTTTTTATAGGACTGGCGTGCATGCGCATGGACAATCGTCCACTGCGGATAATAGAGTGTGAGCCAGTTGCGGTGGATAGTACGCGTGAGGTCTATGTCTTCCGGGTACATGAAATAGCGTTCGTCAAACAGTCCCGCTTCCACAGCGGCCTTCGTACGCAGCAGCATGAAACATCCGCTCAGGTACGGCGCGTTAACCGGACGGCTCAGATCCAGATCGCGTAACTCATACCGTCTGTTCCGCTTCGCCATCATCCATTGGGGCAGAAACCGGCGGCCGAACACATCCAGCGGTGCCGGCAGGCGTTTGGCCAGATACTGCTGCGTACCATCCGGATGCACCACCTTCGGCATCAGTTGTCCCACCTGCGGATGAGCCGTCATCCAGTCGTGCATGGCGTCTATGTCTTCCGCCTTGACGCGGATGTCACTGTTCATCACCAGATGAAACTCCGTCCGGTGGTATGCGCTCTCGCGTAGGGCGATATTATGCGCTTTGCCGTAGCCTAGATTCGCGCCGTTGAACAGATAGCGGACCTTCGGATTGGAGATTGGAGATTGGAGATTGGAGATTTTATCTTCCGAATTGTCCAGCAGGTATATCTTGTTCAGGTTCCTGACACGCAGCAACTCCTCCACAAGAGGCAGTACCTCCTGTTCCCAATTCGGATGATATAGTACAATCGAGATGTTTAACACCGTCTGTATCTACGATTTTCTGATTTTCAATCGTCCCTCGTCAATGGGTCAATTAGTCAATCACCTTAGGAACTGCTTGATTTTGCGCAGTTGCTTGCAGGCTACGGTCAGATAGCCGGCCCCCACATGATTCTTCTTCAGCACGATATAATCCTCCTGTGTCTTGGACAAGCGCGCTTTGGTATTCTTGTTGCTTGCTCCGCCCGTCTCCATGGATACGATGACCTCCGGCAGATAATGCGACTTATAGCCAGCGGTGAAGATACGCAGCATCATATCGAAATCCGCTGATATACGGAACCACTCGTCGTACTCTCCCACCTGCTCATACACGTTTTTGCGCACATAGACCGTAGGGTGCGGCGGCATCCATCCGTACTTCAGGCTGCTGGGGTTGAAGGGGTTGCTCTGCCAGCGGCGTACCACACGGTTACCGTGGCAGTACTGCAGGTCCCCATAGACGACATCGACATCCGTATCCTGGAAGGCCGCGGCTATATGCTCTATGGAATCGGGAGCAAACAGCACGTCGTCGGAGTGCAGAAAACCGATCGCGTCACCGGTCGCCATCTTGATACCTTTGTTGAGCGCGTTATAGATACCGTCGTCTTTCTCGGATACCCAACGGACGTTAGGACGCTTCTTGGCATAGGCCTCAATCAGCTCGACCGTGCCGTCCGTCGAAGCCCCGTCCACAATGACATGCTCGATGTCCGTGTAAGTCTGTCCGATGACACTCGACAACGTGCGCTGCAGTGTCTTGGCGCTATTGAAGGTGATCGTTATAATAGATATTTTCATATACTTGTTTGACTTGTTTGTAGTTCGTATCCCATGAGAACCGTTTCGCGTTCTCCAGACCCGCCTGAATGATACCGTCGTGAGGACGTGACAGCAGTTCGCGCACCCTCGACGCCATCTCCGATGCCATCCGTTGCGGCGTGTCATGCTCCACCAGCAGACCGTGTTCACCTATCACTTCCGGTATGGAAGAGGCTTTCTGCGCAATCACGGGACATCCGGCTTTCTGCGCCTCCACCACCGGCAGGCCGAACCCTTCATAATCCGAGGGATACAAGAGACACAAGGCTTCATTGTAATAGCGGTTCAGCTGCTGTGACGACACATTCGACGCCGTCACCAGTTCCAGTCCCGTCAACCGCGCTACCGCCTGAGCCACATCATACCGTTTGTAGTCCACTTGCGTGTTCCCCACATACAGCAGATAGCCTTTCTTCTCTACCTGCTCCATCGGATAAAAGACATCGCTCACGCCGTTATACACTACATGAATCCGCTCCTCTTTCACCCATGGATAGAACTGCAACAGGTCACGTTTGGTGTTCTCGCTGATACAGATGACGGCTTCGCTATGGCGCAATGCGCGTTCCTCTTCCCACAGATGTACCGCTTTCGCCAGCCCGTGACGGTAGAAATGATAGGTCAAATCATGTACCGTCGTCACATTATGCACCCCTTTCTGCGGCAGCACCCGGAAATAGGAGGAATGAAAGACAGACGGTGTGCCGGCTTTATAGTCCGGTATTCTATACCGCTCCATCCACCTGGGTGCCATCGCCTGGCGGTAGTCCAGCTCCGTCAATGCGATGTCCTTATCCTTCCGCGCGCGGGACAGCAACTCATTCCACACCACGGATATGCCTCCGTAGCGCTGCAATGAATAGATAATATTATCCGCAATTACTTTCAACTTCTAAACTTCTTTCAAAATTTGACTTTAAACTTTAAACTTATCAACTTCTTTAAACTTTCAACTTTAAACTTATAAACTTCTTTAAACTTTCAACTATCAACTTTCAACTTAATTACTTCTTTCAAAATTTGACTTGTCAAATAATCGTGCCCTTCAGGGCTAAGAACTTTCAACTTATCAACTTCTTTAAACTCTCAACTTTCAACTTTCAACTTAATTACTTCTTTAAACTCTCAACTTTCAACTTTCAACTTCTAAACTCCCACCGCGGCATAACGGTCTCCTCACTATACGTCTGTCGGGCGAATGTCTGCGCTTTCTCAGCGCGTTC
>Ga0265301_10002291_pt1 | contig 22526 bp, 15 predicted proteins | sample AusTroGonzalo_MG_2_FD_193488 | JGI IMG/M metagenome (GOLD analysis project Ga0265301, IMG submission 193488) | Bovine rumen microbial communities from tropical cattle in Woodstock, Queensland, Australia - Gonzalo_04 | ecosystem: Host-associated > Mammals > Digestive system > Stomach > Rumen ... | reverse complement strand
ACGGGAAAGTGTATGTCAAAAATGGCCATAGCACCGTAGTGTACGGCGATGAGATAGGTCTGATGTACAACGGTTGCTATACCGTAAAGTACGGCAGTACATGGTACTTGTATGACGAAGACGGAGATAAGGTAAGCGGCGTCTATGGCGAGGAAATACTCTATTATCCGTTTAACTACGTGGCGTGTAAGAAAAGCAGCAACTTATGGTACGTCTATCGGTGCAACGGAGAGAAGTTAAGTTTCTATTCGGATGTCAGTCCGTGGATTTGTTCCAATGAATGTTGGATCGTGCAGCAAGGAAACAAGCAGTACGGCATCGGTCGTGACGGCTACAAAGTGAGCGGCGTGTACGGCGATGATGTCAGTATGACTAACGGTCGCTGGAAATGTGTGAACGGCAGTTCTGTGCGGTATATAGATGCCGAGTAATCAGACCCGTTCCGCGTAAAAGAGTGTAGGCTTGCCGTTCACCCGACAACCAATCACAAAAGCTGTGCCTCCGTCTCGGAGGTGCAGTTTTTTCTTTAACTGCTCAGGCGTGAGCGGATAGTTACGGCAAAGGACGTTGGCTTGAGAGCCTTGTGCATCGTGAATTGTGCATTGTGAATTGATTTGCCACACTCTGCCCGGGAAGTTTTCTATAAGGGTATCGGAAACGTAAAGATGCGTATTTACGTCCAGTTTTTGCAACCCATACCGCTGTGCTACCAACTTATACGCACCCGCTTTGAGAATAGCGGCATTCGGCTCATAAAGAAATCCACCATTAAGCGTAGCATCACCATTAATCAATGCACAATTCCTCTCTTCCTCTCGGGTAAAAATGAATGCTTTTTCCGGCTCGGCCAGATCAATGGCGGTGATGTCTGTCTTTTGGCTTTCGTCTTTCGACTTACGACTCAACAGCAATACTTCTTTCACTTCGTTCTTCACGGCAACCACATAAACTGACCACTGAATGCTTACAGCTGACAGCTCTTTCACCGCTTGTGTGATGTCGAGCATCGGGGATAGTTTGAGCATAATACGCCCTTTAGGCGTGAGGTGCGACAGCAGAGTAGGGAGCAGTTCTACTACATTCGGCGTGCAGTCTTCCAAACGGAATACTTTTCCGCCGTGATTATCCCGTCTTGCCGGATCTGCAAAAATCAAATCGAGACCCCTCCCGACCTCCCCTGAAAGGGAGGAGAGATAGTCTTCCGCAGTAGCGTGGTGAATTTTTAATTGTGAATTGTGAATTGTGAATTCAAAGTTATGCTTCGCGATGCGGCATAACTCCTCGTTTTGCTCTACATAGTCCGCCTTTTTAAACTGTTCACTCAGAAAATACGTGTCCACTCCGTAGCCTGCTGTTAAGTCCACCATCTTTTCTCCGCTAACGAGCGAAGCCTTATAGCGTGCAGTCAATTCGGATGAACACTGTTCGCAACTGAGTCGGACGGGATACCACCAGTCTTCGATGGCAGCAAACGTAGGCAATTTGTCTGCCGTCCGTTCCCGGCCTTCCACCTGCTGCAAAAACCAACGCCACTCGTCGTCGGTGAGGTGTTTGTATTTAGAGCGTTGCAACGCTAATTCGTGTACCGACATAATAATGTGCGAGTATTTGTTCGTGCGTAAATCCTTCTTCCGCCATCTGCGCGGCACCTATCTGACAGAGGCCTGCGCCGTGGCCCCAGCCATGGCCGGTTAGCGTAAAAGACCGTCCTTCGGACTGACAGACCGTTTCACTGACAGACCGTTTTACTGACAGACCGTCCTCCGGACTGACAGATTTCTTCACTTCAAACCAGGAACTATAGAGACATGTGTGGGAAAGCCAAAGGCGGATCTTGAGCTCTTTACCGATGATTTCGGTGCGTTTGGTACCTACTATTTTGAGTTCGCAGATACGTCCTGACGCTCCGCGCTTAAGCGGAATGAGATCCGTAACGGTGCCGAAATCCAAGCCGGATTTCTCCCGGATGATGTCCGATAACTCTTCGGCGGTGTAGGTTACTTTCCAATCATGAAAATCCTTCGTCTCCTGGTCGTAGTCATTGAGCACGAGCCGCAAAGTCTTCGCACTCACGCGTCCGCAAAACGGACATTCGACGGACTGAATATACGGCACATCGATATCTTCCCAGCACGTGCGCCAAATTTCGGAATGTCCACCGCAGCATTTATAGTATCTGCAGTCGCAAATCTCTTCCTTTGTCCCTTGTCCCTTGTCCTTTTGTACATTTACCAAGACTTGTCCTGCTGTCTCGCGGACTGCTTGCACGGCGCGTTCGTTCATGCGCCTCAGACCTTCGTAGCGCTGGCAGTGGTCATCGGCGCACACATGATAGCCCTCATGATTCGGTTTCTCGATGGCGCGGATGGCCCAACTGCGACTAATGACGGCGTGGGCTTTGAGCAGTTCCATCGGACTGTTGGCCGACATCTCCGACGAGATAACCGAACAGAGATAATCCTCGAGGTCGAGGGTGTTGATGGCTGTCTGCGTGCCGTCAGGGTTATTGCGTATCTCCAAAGAACCTGCAAACTCCTGGTCTTCGTAACGGTCCCAATGAAAGCCGATACCGATCTGCACGTTCTTTAACAAAAACGTGTCCTTGCGCTGCTCGAATTCAATCTTCGGCGCCGTTACTATGCCGACTCTTATGAGCATCAGCAATCAGCTTTCAGCATTCAGTCTCGCGATGAGTTCAAACGAACGCAAGCGATCTTTATACCAGTTATTGCGGTTCATGGCCACGATGTCGCAGTTGGCATCGGAGTTGTCTTCCCACCGGCGGCAGTTGTAGAGGACGTCGTAGATACGTCCGATAGGCCAGTCGCGCGAGATACGCAGACCGACAGCATAGTCTTCGCCGTATTTGGTGGTCGGGTAATTGATGGTACGGAGTAGCGGAACATAGAACCCACGTGGCGCACCTAGTCCGTTGATGCGGAGGGCATTGTTGCGTCCGTTGTCATCCGTCCACTCTTTATGGTCAATCACGCCCGGAGGAAGGATCTCACCAGCCATGTTCGTTAGTTGGTACGTACCAATCACCATACCGTACAGCGGCGCTGCCGCTGATTTATGATTTATGATTGCAGATTTCAAATTTCCTTCAAACGCATCGATGAACTTCTGAACAGTGTTTTCGTCGAAATAGGTATCATCGCTGTCCAACTGGATGGCGTATTTACCGCAACGCGGGTCATGAATGGCTACGTTCCAGTTCCCGCCAATCGCATGCCAGGTCTTGTCCTGCGCAATATATATTAATTTTTCATTTTTAATTTTTAATTCTTCAATGATTTCCGCTGTGCCGTCCGTTGAGTTATCATCCACCACAATGACATTGAAGGAGTAGGGAGCGCGCACTTTCTGTGCAAGAGCACTCTTGATCGCATCGGCAATAGTACGCGCGCGGTTCTTGCAAGGAATGATAACCGAAGCGGTGACGGGGTAATCTGAAGGCTGATAGCTGACAGCTGACAGCTCTTTATATTCTCCCGGTTTCAAGTACGCACCGATGCGTTTGAGATGCGCGGTGACGCATTGCTCCATTTCTATCTGCACCTGACGGTTACGCGGATCCACGTAGTCGAACAGTTTCTCGCCGGACTTACGCGTGTCTTCCTCTACTTCATAATACAGATATTCGGGAAGGTGGCTGATAACTGATGACTGATGGCTGATAGCCTGACTTGCGCACAAGCGCAAATCATACAACCCTGCGAACTCGTATTCGGTATCCATTTGTGCTACGAGGGCTTTCAGTTTCTCGGTATCCCAAAGAAGTACAGAACCGAAATCGAAATCGTCCCGGAGCGCACCGATCTGATAATCAATGACCGGTGCCTCGGTATTTATGATTTCAGATTTATGATTTATGATTTTTTGAAATCGGTCTGCATAGACCATGGTCGCGTTCGTCATTTCAAGGACTTGTACCATTCGCTCCTGTCCCAGATAAACCCATTCGATGTGGGGTTTGAGACAGATCATGGTGTACTTGGTGTTTGCTTTTTCAGCTATTTCACGGATGGCTTTGGTTGAGCAAACTCTGCCCGGAAGATAAAAAGTAGTTATCATGTGTTCGGCATGTTTTTGATAAAATTCGCTACAAAGATACTAATTTTTGCCGACATCGGCAAGTTTTTTGAGCCAAAAAAGTGTTTTTTTAGAGAATTTTGTATAAAATTCGCACTAGTTTTCACTATAAAGCAAATAAAACCTTTTTGTATGCTTTTGAGTTTCGCTCCCTATGCCTTTGTTTGTCAGACTATCTTTGTGAGCCAGCTCCCAAGTTAGTCTACCGTCCAAATCCATACTCTAACGTGTAAAAGCACACAAAAGCCATAAACAAAAATAAATATTATTGCTAGCGTATATACTCATGTACGCTAACGGGAAGTCGGTCTGTCATCAAGGGTTTTGTTGATACCGTTAACAACCGCCATCGGGTGAGGGCATGGTGCAAAGGATAGGAACGACGGGTGCGCAGGGGACGGTGGTCAATTGGATCGAAGGTGACGTCCTCGGATGGTGTAGGTCGCAGAAATGTCCGTGTTGGGCACATAATAGGAAATGATGCCTTTCAAACGGTTATTTATGATAGATTTCAAATGCCATGCCATTGGCTGTAAATAGTTGTATATATGTTTATTATAGGATATTTAAAAGAAGCATTGTCTAGGAATGTTTCGAAGGGCGTTCTCGCCAGTTCCAAAGTGCTCTTCATTTCGGTTGCAAAGATACAAAAAATAATTGGGATATGCAAATTTTGAGGGGCGGAAAAGTCAAAAGTTTCCCGAAATCCGCATAAAAATGCGAAAGAGAGAGAGAAGAAAGGGAGAGGCAAATAATATTTGCCTGCAATACGAAGAATCTAAACCGCCCGGCATGGGAGGTGTCGGGCGGGGTGATTTGGGCAGGCAATCGGATTGCCCTAAAAGAAAGAAAGGGAGCGGCAAATACTATTTGCCTGCAATACGAAGAATCTAAAACCGCCACGCGGTAAGGCATGGCGGTCATTTAAGAGCGAAATACGTTCCGTCGCACTCCTTCACGGTAAGCGACGGTGTTGCTTTCAATTTTACTAATTTTTATTCCGTAGTGGGGACAACGGCATCTTTGTGGTACTCCTTGAGCCCTTCGATGGGGTCTTGGAGAATGGTGCCTAACGGCATGCCCTCTGCCTTCATCGCTTCTTCGAGGATAGGCTTGTAATAATAGGCAATCGAACCGACGAAGCCGACCGGATCCGTTGGCTTGTACTGCACCAGGTTGCGGCGGATGAACTGCACGAAATGGTCATAGACGAGGGCGTGGATACGCGGGTCATCAATATGGTCTGCGCAGAACTTGGATAGTTTGGCGAGGAAACGGTTCGGGAACGGCTGACGATAGACTTTCTCAAAGATATCCGGCATGGAAGTCTCGTATTCTTTGAAGAACGCTTCCTTGAGATCATCGCCCAGTTGATTTTTCAATAGATCGCCTACCAGTCGTTTGCCGAGCACAGCTGCCGAACCTTCGTCGCCGAGGATATAACCCAGTGAAGGCACTCTCCATTCGATGTTTTCTCCGTCATAGAAACAGGAGCCGCTGCCTGTTCCAAGGATACATGCCACGCCGGCATTATGACCGAGCAGTCCGCGTGCTGCTCCTACCATGTCGGACTCCACGATGATCTCCGCTTTCTTGAAAACAGCCTGCAACGCCGTCTTGACAAAACCTTTCTTCTCCGGTGTACAGCCTGCGCCATAAAAGAAGATATGCGTCAGCGTGCCCGCCCAAAGGAGCGGCGCGATCTTCGGCAACAGGTTATTCGAAATGCTGTTCTGCATAGCAATCGTGGTTTGAAACATCGGATTGATACCATCGGTGAACACATCCGAACACTGACCACTTGCTGTGACCAAACACCAATGCACTTTCGTGCTCCCACTATCGGCGATGAGAATCATAATTATTGACGATTTACAAATTTACGATTTACGATTTATTGACGATTAAAATCTTATTGATGATTTTTTTCGGTGCAAAATTACAATTTTTTTTGCACATATGCAAATTTTTTTATATCTTTGCACCAAATTTGAATTTTTAATCTATTAATACTATGAATTCTTTCAGTCAACAAGACCTTGAGCAATTGGCGGCTCGGGGCATTTCTGTAGAGAAGGCGGAAGCTCAGCTGGAGTGTTTCCGTAACGGTTTTCCTGAGTTGGACATCGTAGCGCCGGCTTCGACGAAGAAGGGCATCCTGGCTCCGAAACGCGCTGAGCAGGATGAGTATATTGCCGCATGGGAGCAGTACCTCAAAGAGGGACATAAGATCTTGAAGTTCGTTCCGGCATCGGGCGCTGCCAGCCGCATGTTCAAGAACCTGTTCCAGTATCTGGAAGACGGCATCGAGACACCGTTCATTCAGGAGTTCCTGGCTCATAAGGATGAGTTCGCTTTCGGTCCTCAACTGGCCGGCAAGGAAGGTCAGGAAGCGGTGCGTTACCTGCTGCAGGATATGCACTACGGCGACCTGCCGAAGGGTCTGTTGCTGTTCCATAAATATCGTGACGGTGCGCGTACACCGGCATTGGAGCACTTGGTAGAAGGAGCGCAATACTGCAAAGGTGAAGGAGAGAAACCGACTGTCTTCCTCCATTTTACGGTTAGTCATGACCATCTGCCTTTGTTCCGTCAGCATATCGCAGAGAACATCGCCAAGTTTGAGCAGAAATACAATGTGAAATATGACGTGACGTTCTCGGAGCAATTGCCGAGCACGGACACGATTGCTGCCAATCCGGACGGTACGCCGTTCCGCACGAAAGACGGCAAGCTGCTCTTCCGTCCGGGCGGACACGGAGCGCTGATCGAGAACCTTAACCAGCAGGATGCGGATATCGTTTTCATTAAGAATATCGACAATGTGGTGCCGGACCGTCTGAAGAAAGACACCATTCGTTACAAACAGATTCTTGCCGGTGTTCTGGTTACCGAGCAGAAACGTGTGTTCGAGGCGCTGAAGGACCCGAACCTGAGTGACGAGGAGCGTGCCAAGCTGAACCGTCCTATCCGCGTCTGCGGCGTCGTCAAGAACACGGGCGAACCCGGTGGCGGTCCGTTCCTGGTTCGTGAAGCCGACGGCTCCATTTCTTGCCAGATTCTGGAATCGACACAGATTAGCGACCCGGCTCTGATGGCGCAATCCACCCACTTCAATCCGGTGGACCTCGTTTGTGCCATCCGTGACTACGAAGGCAAGCCGTTCAACCTGCCGGAGTACGTGGATCCGCAGACGGGTTTCATCTCCAATAAGTCGAAAGACGGCAAGGAACTGTTAGCGCTTGAGTTGCCGGGTCTGTGGAATGGTGCGATGGCGAAATGGAACACCATTTTCGTAGAAGTGCCGGTAAGCACCTTCAACCCCGTCAAGACGGTAAACGACCTGCTGCGCGAACAGCACCAATAAGCTTGTGCTAATAAACAAATAAAGGCTGCCAATCGGCAGCCTTTATTATTTTTCATCACTTTATTTCACCCGCTGTCCGGCGGCGTTGAAGATAGTACCGTCCGGAAGAAGGATATACAACCGGCCGTCGTGGAGCACCTTAGTGCTTTGGGTCTTGTCAATTTGTACATCTTCCAGTCCTTGCGGCGCAATATAGTCCGGGTCTTCGTCCCACATGCCTTTGTGATCGCGGATGGACGAAGCCATGGTGGAGAAGTTATAGGAGTTGCAGAACAGTTCCATGAACTTGCCCACATATGTCTTGCCGTCTGTTCCCACCAGTCGGAACTGACCGGTGTAGTAACCGTACCGATAACCGTACGCGGCTTTGTCATCATCATATCCGGCAAAATATAGCCGCACATCCGCATCTGTGCCCAAGATCGAGGTCGCTTGCGAACCGGTATAGAGATAGCAGGTTTCCAAATCAATGTTCTCGCGTGCCACGTTATATACGCCCGAGATGGCATTCTCCTTATTGGTGTAGAGCAGGAAGGTCGGCATCGGATAGCCGGTTCCTCCTTCTTCGCCGGTAGCGAACATCACCATCCATCCGTGTTTGCCTTCCTGGTAATAACCGCTGTTCTTGTCCAGATAAGCGGCTTCCATGCCCCACACGTTCATCACTACTGCATCTGCCGGTATGTCGGCTGCTTTGGACACGAAATCGTTTCCTGCAATCGCATTGCTGGCGGGGAAATACTTGCCGTTGGCGCCTTGCGTAAAGGCTTGTACGGTCCATGACCAGGTACCGTCTTTCGGCATGGTCGTTGTCTTGACCGTGTCACGGACGCTGAGGGTGGTGTAATACGCTCCGTCGAGGAAGAGCACGAGATCATAGAAATCAGCTATTGTATCGACCTCCCATGAGAAAGTCACGTTGTCGCCTGAGAACACCTCTGCGTGGGGATTGCGCGGCTCGAAACGGTTCACACCTACGGTGAAGTCACATGCCACCTCTGCCCCTAAGGGGTTCTTGTTACGGTCCAGAATCTGCACGGTAGCTGTGTACGATCTGCCTTCCGTCACGTCCACTGTCAGTGGCGAGGTGACAATCTCGAGGTTCTCATAGTTGTCATATGCGACCGTTTCTCCGGAACGTACGCTAACATAGAGCCGTTCGCCGTTACCCAATTCGGGCTGGCTCCAGGTGACGGTTGCCGTCTGTTTATTGTCCGCCACCACCGCTTGCAGGTTGGTTACCTTTTTCTCCGTCAGTTCAAACGGGATGGTAGTGATATGATCGCCAAGCGACGAGCTGCCGCTGGTGTATTTGTATATCTGCACCTGGTAGTGACCGGGCTTGAGGCCCAGCACCGGCGAAACGGCGGTACCGATGTTGATGACGCAGTCATCCCATGCGGAACCTTTAGACAATCCCTCTTCGTCCACATTCAAAATCCATTTGGTGGAACAGTAGTACTTGTTCTCATAGTCTTCGAACTCCGAGAACGTCACGCCGTCCTGGTATGCAAAACGGTCACATTCGCCTGTGGTTACCAAGATGCCGGCGATGTTGGTCTGTGTGTCGGCGTCAAACAATCCGATGCCGAAGGCCTGGACGGAGTAGGCGAACCATGTGAACTGCGCTTCGCAGTAAGTAAGACCGTAAATGCCCGAGTCGAGTACCGGTTCTGCATTCAAGTCCACTTCGCCGGAATGGCCGATTGGCGCAACGACGAAGTTGTCCATCGACAGACCACCGAAATTACTCGTTCCACCTGCAAAACGGAATGCGATATGCGTGGCGGTGGAAGGCACGTTGTTCAACAGACAGACGGCGTGCGTGTAGTTGGAGACATGTGGATATGTGTTCAGCGCAACGAAGGTGGCTGCGTCCGTCGCATCGGTCATATATCCCACCTCTAACACACCGTACGAGCTGCCTGTATAACTGTGTTTGTAGTCAAACGCCACCTCCAAGGTGTTCAATGCCGCCTGGAACGTCGGCAAGGCAAAGACCTGTACGGTGGTAGGTCCGCCACCGGACGCATAGAGATGCTCCGAACCCGGCGTCGCCGTCGCGTTACCGGCTCCGTCATATGTCTTGTCGGTTACCACCCAAACCTGATGAACAGGCGAAGAGACCGTCCAGCACTCCGGTTCAACCGCCCCCGTCGCATCACGGGTAAACGTCTCAAACCAAGGCACAGACTCCGGATCGCAGATAACGGCGTTGCTAAACTCTAACCCCGCACTCATCTGTACGCAGCACAACACAGCTGCTAAGATTGCAAAACCTTTTTTCATGTGTAATTCCTGTTAAAATTGGTGCAAAGGTACGAAATTTTCTTTAAACCGCCAAATGAATCCGGGAAAAATATAATAAAAAGTTGCACCTCTGTTCGAAATGCAACATATAAAGAGAAAAAGGCAATTTATCCAATTGTCCTTATCAATCAAAACACCATTTGATACCCAGACAGGGGTTGCACATGAAACCGTTTCCAGTGAAATTATAACTGAACTCGATTTCGGTGCCGATATTCAGGTTCGGACATTTGAACCAACGCCCTACGTTGTACCACAGTTGAGGTTCGGAGATCATGACGAACGACTGTCCGCCTGCGTTGCGCTGTCCCCAGATATCTAGGAAACCCGAGAACCTCAGACCGGGTGCCGTACAGAAATCATCGCAACCCCAGACGAAGGTGAACTGCAGCGGCACCTTATTATGTATCCCGTTCCAGTCGTCGGCAATGTATTTGTACAGCAGTTCGAGGTTGAAGATATTCTTGTAATCCGCGGTGTGGAGACAGTAGTTGAGTCCGACCAGGCCCGCGTGCTGGATCCCGTAGCCGCGGATGTCTCCTGCGGCGTCCTTATAGATACCCAGACCGCCGTTGTACTCCACCTGTATACTCAGATCTTTCGCCTTGGTCTTTCCCCAGAAATTGAGACAGCGTGCTATCTCCGTATATGCCATGAAGGGTGTGCTCTTCGGGTCATTCGGATGGATGTTGTAGTCGAAATCGACGAACGCAAACGTGTTGCCCCAATTATCCGGATAGAACAGCTCCAGGGTTGTTGTCACGCGGTTACTCCGCTGGTTCGGACATGCCGTGCCGAGACTGCCGAAATCGTAATAGACCTGCAGGTTGGTGCCTGCCTGTACAGGTGAAAGGTGAAAAGTGAGAAATGAAAGGAGTAGGGCTGCTACCCCTTTCATTACTTGTCGGTTTCTATGCATCATCCCTTTCATCTTTCAATTCCCAATTACTCCTCTTCCTCTTCCGGCTCGGATACGAGGATGTTCTTCACCTCCCATGTGGAGCAGGTCTGACCCGGTTCGCTCTTGTAGCGGAAGCCGATGTAGATAGTCTGGTTGTTCCATGCGCTGAGGTCCATGCGTCCCGAAGGATAGAACGTCCAGCTGTTCGCATCCGGGAAACCGGTATCGCCATCGAACTCCTTCCAGGGTAGTTGGGTCCATGTGGCGGTGGTCACATCGCCGGCGTAGTCGGTGGATACCCAAACGGTAGCCTGCTCGTAACGACCGTCTTCCGGCAGTGGACCGTAGTTCATTGCCATCTCGAAGCTGAGTGCCGGTTCAATAGAGTTCTTCAGTTTGATTTTCGGGGTGACGAACCATCCTTCGCCGTAGTGCGGGCCGCTCTTGTAGGCGGTTCCCTTCATACCGTAGAGGTTGTCGAACTTCCAGATATAGGTAATACCGTCCTCAAGGTTGAAGTCCTGAACGGTGATCTTGCCTTGGTTGCCATCACCTGCGACCGCCTGTTTGTAATAGGTGGAGAGGTTGGCTGCCCATCCGCTGCTCAGCGCAAACGACATCGTCTCCTCTACGATACCGGTAGTGGCGTTCCATGCCTCGCCGTCGAAGGTGTATTCGGTAGCTTCGTACAGCTTGGAGTTGCTGTTGTAGTTCATGAGTATGACCACTTGGTCCGCCACCGCATAGAGGTAGTTGTTCGCCAGCCATTTCTCCGCCTGACCGTTTGCCTCGGCCGGTAAGATATGCACGTCGTATTCGGTGCTCTCGTAGAGCTGCCAAACGACACCGTCCTTGTAGATATAAATGACTTCTTTCGTGCTGACCGGAGCACCCGCAGCTTCTGCAAACGCGTACTTGACACCAATCAGGTAGTCGTCCTCAATCATCGGCAGGAACTGCGTCACCTGTGCTTCTTTCTCCGGGGTCAGGTATTTTGTTTCCGTATCACCCCAAACGGCTTTGTAGTCTGCCGCTTTGAGTTCATAACGACAGGTCTGGTTGAAGTAATCGAGGTAGAGCGGCTGTCCTTCGTCGGTCATGTAGGTGACGTTAAACATCGAACCCGGATCGAGGTGCGGGTACTTGTTATAAATGAACGCAGGCACGTACATGTCCGCGGACGCGATGTCGTTGAAGCAGCGGTTGGTGCCTACAGCCGCCAACGCGGGTACGTTGATGTCGGTCTGGTTGAGCGAGTCCAGTTCGGCCGCGAAGTTCTTATTGGTCTTGTTGTCGGCGATTGTCTTGTAATCCGCATCGGTCAGCACATAGTCATATGTCTTGACCACACTGATCTGCGGGTCGCCGTTATCCATGTATTTCTCGTCGAAATAGTTGTCACAGGAAGTACAAAGTGACATTGTACCAAGTACAAAGGCTACGCCTAAAATATATTTCGTTTTCATAATTGTTTTCGTTATTACGTTATTACGAACGGTGATTCCTTAGAACTGCAATTTTAAGCGGATGTTCCACTGACGTCCCTTGTTATAGAAGAAATAGATGTTATCCTTCGTGTTCTCAGCAACGGTCTGCGTAGCGGTGCTGGCCGACCATGCTTTCTCGATGTAGTACTGGTTGAGCACGTTGGTCACGTTACCGGCCAAGGTGGCACGGAGCGGACCCATGTCGAACGAGTAGCTGGCTCGGATATCCAGACTGCCTCCTAACGGGCAACGGTACGGCTCTACGATATTCATATCTTTGCCTAAGTTCAGGTTGCTTCCCGAGAATGAATAGTAACTGTAGTTACGGTCATACAGCGTATATTCGCCGCCGATGCGGAAGCCCTTGAACGGTTTGAAGGTTACGCCGAAGTTAGCCGTTGTCTGTGCCTGACCGCCTACGTGGATGCCCTTCATGTTGATTTTTGCCCATGCATGGTCGTCAGCGCCGATGGTGGTACGTTTGCCGTCTGCCGTCATGGCAAATCCGTGTTCGTCATAAGCACGGCCAATCACGCTGTCGCTATCCCACTGCCAGTCGCCCAAGGACACCATCGCACTCAGCTCGAGCCATTTGGTCGGACGGGCTTTCGCCTCGAACTCCAGACCCATGTGACGTGCATTGACACCGGTCATGTTCATGTAGAACTGCGTCTGGTCCGGGTCGCTGAGGTTGCCGTATTTGGTCATCGTCTTATCCATCCACTCGGTGAAATAACCATTCACGTGAATGGAAGCGTACTGGTTCTCAAAGCCGTAACCTACTTCTACGGAAGCAATCTTCTCATTCTTCGCCTCGTTATTGATGGCGTTCGACGTGCTGACACTCATATAAATAGCCTGATATTTCGGAGCACGACTGATGAAACCGGCATTCAGGAATACGTTATGCCATTTGGCGAACTTGTAGTTGATACCACCTTTGACGGTACCGCCGATGCGTGCCACCGAGTCACGTGCCGTCACGTTGTTGTAGTAATACCGGTCTGTACGCCAGTTGTGGTTCAGGCTCAGCGAAGCGTTGACGAACGCGGAGAGGTTGTTCTTGCTGTACTCCAGGCTTCCGAACACACCTTCCTGAACAATCGTTCCGGTGTAGTCCCGGTAGGCGATATCACCTACACCCAGTTTCTCGTTCACCCATGCGTCGTCCAGACGGTTCGGGTTGTTCTCAGCCAGCACGCTCGAGCGCGTTGCATCGATATAATAACTGCCGCCGAACAGGTCACTGATGACTGCCTGGTGGATACCTTGATACCAACGGATGTCCACACCGGCTGTCAACTCCAGGCAGTCGAACCATTTCTTGTCAAAGGTCGAAACGAGGCCCACCCAGTTGTGGTAGTTGCGGTTCTCGCAAATGACCAGTTCCGATCCGTACTCCGAAGCCGCGTTGATCTCCTGTACGGCTGCGTAGTCGAACATACCGGTCACCGGATCACGGAACGTGGTCGTCACTTCGCCGTTATACGCGCCGCGCGTCAAATCACTATAGGAGTATGCGCTGTTGAGGCCGTTCTCTGCCGTGCGGCCGAAACCACGACCGATAGAAACGTAAGCCGTCGTACTGAGACTGCTGTTGTCGTCAATCTGCCAGATATGGTTCAGCGAGATCTGCGGTTTATGGTACTGGTTGTAGTTCGTACCGGTCTGCTTGCCGTCCTTGCCGATACCGTAGGACGGGTTGTATTGTCTTCTGTCCATGCCGCTGGGCATATACTGCGCCACGCGGTTCCATTCCGCCAGCGTCAGGGCGCCCGAACTGCCAGCCGGACGGGTCCAGTGCCATTGGGGAGCACCGAAACCGGAGAGACTCAACTGATGGCTCTCGTTGATACGCTTGGAGATGTTCGCGAAGTAACTGTAGCCCTGGAAACCGGTTCCCTGGATATATCCGTCACCCCATGTGCGGCTGCCCATTACGGTGATTGCCCAGCCGTTTTTCATCAGACCCGTCGAAACGGAGAACAGCACCTTGTTATAGCCGTTATTACCCATTGAGTAGGTGATGTTACCGCCTTTCTTGGCATCGATACCGCGGGTTACGATATTGATCGTACCGCCGACAGAGGGAGCAGACAATTTCGAAGCACCCATACCGCGTTGGGTCTGCATGACAGATGTCACGTCGCTGAGGCCCTGCCAATTGGACCAATAAACGGTACCGCCTTCCATGTCGTTCATCGGCACACCGTTGATCATCGTGGCTACGTTCGTGTTGTCAAAGCCGCGCATCCAGATCTCGGAGTCACCCCAACCGCCACCTTGACCGTTGGCATGCACACCCGGTGTGTTCTTCAGTACTTCCGGAAACTCCTGACCGGCGATACGCTCCTCGATCTCGAGCGCCGTCACCTGGCTGACCGCCACCGGCGTCTGCTGGGTACGGGCTAACTGACCCGTTACCGTCACGTCTTCCAACGCGACCGCTTCCGGCTCTAACTTGATGATACCCATGTCACCTTTTTGGGCCGGTAAATCAAGGGTATGGTAACCCACGTACGATAATTGGATCCTGGCACCTTCTTGAACCGTAATGATGAAATTACCGTCCAGGTCAGTAATGATACCGTTGGTTGTGCCGGCTTCCAAGATCGAAACGCCGATCAGCGCTTCGCCTGTCTTGGCATCCTGCACATTACCTGTCACTTTCTGTGCTTCGGCGAACAGACTAAACGCCGTGAACAAGCACAAACTCAAAGTAATGATTTTTCTCATAGAAGAGTTAATAAAGATTGTTTGTTATTGTTGTTATTTCCAGGTCTTCCCGGTTTATCCCAGGTTGTCCCGGTATATTTTAGAAAATCTCATTCAGCACTTTCGCCAACCGTATTCCGGCAATGTACAACTGATATTCCATCGGTTGCCGCCAGTGGTAGATGTAATGGTACGTGTTGCCGTCCCAGGTGTCCTGATAGGCGTAAATGGCTTCCGTCACATGGTAGCTGTTCACCAGCAGTTCCGCGTCGCCCGCCTGCAGGATATCCTGTTTCATCGCTTCGTACTCCAGTTCCAGCTTCTCTGCGTATTCGGTATAGCTGTAACCCTGCGAATCAATCAGTTTCGTATCCCATACAGCATGCAGATTCGTGTTGGTGTTCTTGCTGAACCATGCCATCTTTACCGTATTGCCGCCTTTGTCATCCATATGTGCCATATGCACGGGGCAGTAACGGTCTCCGCTCAGATGCACGACAAAACGCAGCGTGTACACATCGCCTTTTCCGGCTTTCAGTACTGCGGTCAGACTGTCCAATGCGCGGAACAGATTACCGCCTTCCGACGGATAGTGCACCAACGCGTCGGCCACGAGGCTGTCGCTCATCCCGCCGTTGAAATCCTGGTAATGCCATCCGTCCCGGATGCTCTCCGGATAGATGGTGTCACTCTTGATCTCGTCCGGCCAGTTCGACCAATAAATGATTCCCTGCTTGCCCAGAATCTTGTCCACGGCTTTCCTGGCCTTCTTGTCCAGGTTGTCGTAAGCAATCTTAGCGATAATACGGTGCCCTTCCTGACCCCAACCAAACGCCGGAAGACAGTACATGCTCATGCATGCACCGACAACGAATAGGAAAATAAAGCGTTTCATAATAATTATTATTCGTAGTACTCAATTGTACACTCCTCAATCTTGCAGAAATTCGGATTCGAGGAAAGACATTCGCGACGAATGTAATTTCCGTGATCATCGTATATGTACGTGTACTGATTTTTCAATTCATAAAACGAATGCATAACGCGATATTCAACTACATCTCCTTGCTCATTGTATACATGATAGAAGGTAGCGGATACTTCACCTTTCGCATCGTAGCACACCGATTGCGTCTCACGACCATTCTCGTCATGTTTATAATCTGTATTACGGCTTACCAATTTGTTATCATCATACTTCTGGATCTCAATCAACCGGTGTCGGTCGTCGTAGCGGTATTCCGTTCTACTCTTCCACTCATCGCATACATCGGATTGGTAATCGCCCCATGGCGTGAAAGTAACCTCGCTTGTAATCAAATCGCCGTCCATATCCAACTTGCGAGTCATCTTATCTTGCGAATAAATGCATGTCATCTCTGCATGCCCGTAAGGCGAGTCTTGCACAAAAGAAATCGTTTGACCGTCTTTGTCGAATTTATGATATCTGGTTTGCCACAAAGCAGTTTTCTCCAATACACCATCCTTCTCCACAGCATCATATTCCTCTATTTTAATAAACTTCACTTTGCCTCTCAGGTTCTCTAAATCCCAACCGGTCTTTTTTGAATCATCCGAAGAAGAGGAGGAGCAAGCAAGTAAGGCAAAAGAGAACACAGCAAACGTCAGAAAGAATAGATTTTGCTTTTTCATAATCGAATTACTTAATGATTATTGATGGAATGTATATCGTTCTTCAAAATCTGCTGCAAAGGTACTGCTTTTTTTTGACATATGCAAATTTTTGAGTCGGAAAAATTTACTAACTATAGCTATTCCTTAATTAATATGTACGCGTGTGAGCCGGTTTGGTCTGAAGAATTCTCTTCGCGCACTGAAAAATTTGTTCCGATGTCGTATAAGTAGTATTAATACGGATTAACTATATATATTTATATATATACTATTAATTTGTCGTTTTTCATTTGCATATGTCAAAAAAAAGCAGTATCTTTGCACCGGATTTCCGAAATCAGATAATACATTATATAGACATGAAGAAATTTACAACATTTTGCCTCTCGCTGATAATGGTGATGACGGCATTTGCGGTGCCGGCTAAACGAGGCTGGCAAACGCGTACACAGGCAGACGGTACGACTGTCGAAATTCAACAATTGGGTGATGAATTCTATCATTACATGATCAATCGCGACGGCAAGCAGGTGCGCGAGATCAACGGCATGTATGTGGAAGTGGGCGAAGCGCCCAGTGCAGAGGTAGCCAAAGCACGCCGTGCAAAAGGTGTGGCGCGCCGTCAGCGCAAAGATGTCGGCACAACACCGAACCTGGCTCCGAAGGGTGTGGTTATTTTAGCGAACTTTAGCAACCAGTCTATGCAGTCCGGTCATACCAACGCTACGTTCGATGAGCTCTGTAATTCGCAGAACTGTACCGTAAACAGCGGCTATCCGTCTGCAGGCCAGTATTTTGCAGACCAGTCGAACGGAGCTTACCGTCCGCAGTTTGATGTGTTTGGTCCTGTGACGCTGAGCCGTAACGTAGCTTATTACGGAACGGATATACCCGGTGATGAAGATGGCGATGATGAGCACGCGACGGATGCAGTCGTAGAAGCTTGTATTCTGGCGAACCAGCAATTTACCATCAACTGGTCAGACTATGACTCGGATAATGACGGATATGTAGATTTCGTCTATGTGATTTATGCCGGTAAAGGTCAGGCAGACGGCGGTACGTCAGAGACTATCTGGCCGCACAACTGGTCTGTCGAGTCTGCGCGTCAGTATGGTTATTGTACCTACACGGCTACGCAATGCAAAGTAGGTGGCAAGAAATTGGATAACTATGCCATGTCGGGCGAGATGTCCGGTAATTCGCTTAGCGGTATCGGTACGCTCTGTCATGAGTTCGGTCACGTAATGGGTCTGCCCGACCTATACGACACCAGTTATGGCACGAACTACAAGAACTGTCTCACTCCGAACGACTGGAACATCATGGATGGCGGTTCGTACAATGGTGACGGTCACTGTCCGCCTAACTACGATCCGTGGGAGAAAGAGTTCTTTGGCTGGCATACAACTGTTAACTTGGGCAACGAGGGACAGAACGTAACCCTTTATGCTAACGGAACGGCTAACTATCAGGCATATCAGATTAACGCCAGCGGCAGCTATGTCAGCCCGACTACTTCCGGTGTTCGTTATTATATCGAGAACCGTCAGGCAGTAGGCTGGGATGCTCCGCTGACCGGTCATGGCATGCTCATTTGGAAAGTGAACTTTAACTCATCCAAATGGACGAGCAACGAACCGAATAACACCGCCAATAATCTGTATTATACGGTTGTATCGGCTACCGGCACGAAGATTGGTTGGGACGGCAGCACAGATAACTGCCCGAAGAATACCTTCCCGGGAAGCGGAAACAAGACTTCGTACACCGGCATCAGTGATAAGCCGCTGTTGAATATCGCGGAGAGCAATCAAGTGGTTACTTTGACATATATTGAGGAGCCGACTATCGTGGTAGATCCGTTTGATATCATATGGATGGTGAACGGTGCTGAGTTCGCGACTACCACCTCTACCGGAAAAGTCGTTCTGCCGGCAGAGGAACCTGCTTCTTGCGCAGCAAGCAAAGTGTTTGTAGGTTGGTGCAACCAATCTAACTACAGCAGCGCTACTACCGCGCCGACATTCGTACAAGCCGGCCAGGCTGTCGAAGAAGGTGCTATTTTCTATGCCGTCTTCGCCGAGCAGAGTGGAGAAGGTGGTCCGACTACATGGAATCTGGTAACCGATGCTTCTTCGCTCAACGCAGGTGATGTACTGGTAATGGCGTGCAGTTCCAAGGGTTTCACCGCAGGAGATATTTCTTCTCAGATCATGGCATCTGTTGAATCAACTTTCAACAGTAACAAAAACCAAATTACTTCATTGGGCAGTGGAACGGTAGAACTTACTTTGGGCGGTAGTGCCGGTGCATGGACATTACGTTCGACCAGTGGTTTGCTGGGTGCTACGGCTGCAAAGAAATTAGCTTGGGGCAGCGGTACTACTACATGGAGCATCAGTATTTCCGGAGATGATGCTACTATTCAAAACGGTACGGAGAGCTACGGACGTTTCTTGTATAACGTGAATAGTCCGCGCTTCACGACCTATACATCCAATACCAGTGTTTCTATGCTGCTACCGCAGTTGTATCGCAAGGGTGCCGGCGTAAGTTACCAGAACTACTCGACGGCCTGCGGAGACGGAACGGACATTGAGGAAGTACAAAGGGACAAAGTACAAAGTACAAAGGTCTTGCGTGACGGTCAGTTGTTGCTCATCCATGGCAACGCCGTGTACTCTGTAACGGGTGTACGGATTGAATAATTCTGACGAATGAAGGTACCGAACGACATATTGATTCCGGAATTGGCACGCCTTATTTCCGAAGAGAAAGAAGTGCGCTTCACGCCTTCCGGAGTCAGCATGCGTCCGTTTATCGAAGGAGATCAGGACAGCGTTGTATTGGCTCCGATGAACAGACCGCCGAGAATAGGCGATATCCTCTTGGCGCAGGTTCAAACGCTATGCGACAGGCAGACCTATGTGTTGCATCGTCTGGTGCGTATAGAAGGAGAGATTTATATCTTGCAGGGCGACGGCAACTTGTCCGGAGAAGAGCGTTGTGCTATAGGTGACATCATCGGTAGGGTGGTGGCAATAGAAACTCCCCAAGGACGCCGCAAATGTCTCACTCGGGGACGCTTGTGGTATTGGATGAAACCGATGCGCAAATGGCTTCTGAAGATATACCGCCATTCCGTGCTGAAATGGAATTATAATTAATTCGTTATTATGTGATTTCGTTATTACGTGATGACGACTGCTAAAAAAATATTTATATGAAAACAATTGAAGGATTCAAATTGCGTAAGTTAGGCAATGAGTATATTCTGGTTGGCGAATCAATGGCGTTGATTAACTTCAATAAAATGATTACGCTTAACGAGACTGCGGCTTTCCTATGGAAGGAGGCGGAGAAAGGTCCGTTTGATGCCGCTTTGTTGTGCAAAGCCCTTTGCGAGGAATATGATGTGGCGGCGGACAAAGCGTTGACGGATGTCCAGGCAACCATTGATTCGTGGAAAGAAGCCGGTGTGATAGCGTAATTCATTCTGCATTCTGTCTGTAAAGCGGTCTTATTTTTAAGATTCGGCTATACATTATTACTAATCGTGCGTGTAAGCGTGCGATTTTTTTGTACTTTCGAAGAAAAGTAGTAATTTTGCACGTTTTTTGGCACGAAAATTAAGATTATTAATAAAAATTACAATTTAAGGTATGAAGAAAATTTTTACTATTTTAAGTGCAATGTTGTTCGCAGCCGGTGTCTACGCCGCTACAGAACAGGCATGGTACAATGATGTAACTTCGATTGCTAACGGTGGTCAGTATTACATCTATTCCGTAAACGGAAACGGTTTCATGCAGGCCGGTCAGGCTCAGGTGAAATCCATTACAACGAGCAATTATACCAATGCATCGACGTTCAAGTTCACTATCGCCAACCCGTCTGAGGGTACAGTAAAGAGCGGTAACTACTATCTGAAGTGCTACAAAGAGGTGAGTGGTACATCCAGTGGTCCGCTTGTTACAAGCACCGGCAACGGTACCAACATCATCTTCACTTCGATGTCCAATGGCTCTTATTGGAACATTCACGGTCACTACAACGTATTCGGTCAGCGCTATCCGGCATTGTTCTACAAGGATGGTCAGTACGACGGCTATATTAGCGGTAGCGGTCTGAGTTATAGTACGACCAAGGATGTGCAGACTGCCAAGGAGTATCAATGGTATGTGGTTTCTCAGGCACAGTTGGATCGTCACTTTGCCATCTATTTCTTTGATGCATACAAGGAAACGCTGAATATTACGCAATATAGCGGACTTGTTCCGGCTGCCTATTATACGGCTTTGGAGAATGCATACAATCAGACTTTCTCGGTGCAGAACACTGAGCACACGGCTGATGTAGTCAATGCTGCAAAAGCCAATTTGGAGACTCTCTATAACGGCGCTGCAGATATAGCTGCCGCCTATGCAATGGCGAAGGGCGCTATCAGCACCTTGGAAGCAGTGGAGGACAAGGGCGAAGACTACTCTGAAGTAACGACCGATATTAATAATGCAAAGACTGCTTTGGAGCAAGCCATGACAGTGGCTGCAATCAATGCTTCGGTAGCTAACTTGAAGGCTATTGACCCGATTACCTTCAATACTACCACCTTTACCGCATTAGAGGCACTGGGCAATCCGGCTTCTACCGCAGCAGGTCGTACCATCACCTACAGCGCTGCAGATAAGACAATTATCAATGCGGCTGGTCAGCCGATTCATGCCGGCACAACCACTCTGACTGCCACGGCTGCAGCTACCAGCGAATACTACAAATTCGTACGCTCGGCACAGGTAACCGTTAACGCATTGCCTACTACGGCTGATGAGTATCTGACCATCACCTATGGCGAGGCTGCCAACTGGCATGGCAACGACCTGTCTGTTCTTGCCGTCGGCTCCCATAATCTGACATTTGTTACCACGAACGAGCAAGGCGGTGTGCATACAATCACGCTGCATTTGACGGTAATCAAGCAAGACGTTGTGACTGTTCCGGTTGACCTGGAGTTCTGCGAAGGCGATTCTGTTGAATACCGTGGAACGACCTATAAGACAGCAGGTTTCTATCCGGTATATGCAGAAGGCGAAGTGAGTGATACCGTTTATAATGTGACGGTTATTGTTAATCTGCCGACCTATTATGCCGATACGATTACGAAAGTATATGGCGAACCGTTGACTTGGATCGGAAATGACCTGTCCGGTTACGAGGTAGGTGTACATGAGCTGCGTTACGAAGGCACCAACGGCAAGGGTTGCGATTCGATTATTACGCTGGTATTGAGGGTGGAGAAGATGGAGACACTTTCGTTACAGGAGCCGCTTGGTTTCTGTGTCGGAGACTCTGTAGAATTCCGCGGCAAATGGTACAAGGAGGCTGTTTCGGAGGTTCTCTATTTCGAAGGCGACGTACGTGACACGATTATCTCCGTGGAGGCTGTTGTCTATCCGACGGAATATACAGTGACGAATGATACTATTCTGAGTGGTCATGATGTGATTTTGCCTGAAGGCGAATGGGTAATCGGTGAAGATACTGTCAGTGGCACCTATTCGACCATTCAAAGCGCTGATTCGACGGTGTTGACGTTCTATCAGTACGATCAGACCAACGACGGCTGTGAGGCGGTTATTGAGCTGAACGTGGCATTAATGCCGAATCATGAGGCAATTGACAATGTCTTTGTTGGTGAGAAAGCAGAGAAAATCTTCCGTAACGGCGTGCTGTATATCCGTCGTGGCGAAGGTCTTTACACCTCGGAAGGAAAGCGCGTAGAGTAAAAATTTACGCTGATTAATATCAAAGCGACATAGAGTATTCTGTGTCGCTTTTTTTATGTCCTATTTTTAAGAATCGGCTATACCTTATTATTATTCGTGCATGTGCACGCGAAAAAATTTGCACAAATCAAAGATTTGTATTAATTTTGCACGCAATTTTGGCGGTAAAAGTCAGCGAAATATGTGAATATGCTTAAAAATCGTACATTTTGCTAACTTGGCTTGACAAA
>Ga0265301_10002287_pt1 | contig 22597 bp, 12 predicted proteins | sample AusTroGonzalo_MG_2_FD_193488 | JGI IMG/M metagenome (GOLD analysis project Ga0265301, IMG submission 193488) | Bovine rumen microbial communities from tropical cattle in Woodstock, Queensland, Australia - Gonzalo_04 | ecosystem: Host-associated > Mammals > Digestive system > Stomach > Rumen ... | reverse complement strand
GGAATGGAGAATGGCGGTGGCATCCGTAATGACATCAAGGCCGGTGACATCACTTACGGCGACATTATCGGTATGTTGCCCTACGACAACACCCTGCGTCGCATCGCCGTCAGCGGCGAACAGATACAGGCCATGCTGACGCGCTGTACGGCAATGGTTCCCGTGCTCGACGGCAACTTTCCGCAGGTGTCAGGACTACGCTTCACCATCCACAGCAAGAGCCACACCGTCAGCGACATCGAAGTATTGCAGGCCGACGGCAGCTATAAGCCCATCGACCTGCATCATACCTACAGCGTGGTACTGACCAATTACAACCACGATGCAGGCGGTTTCTTCGGTTGTTTCAAGAAGTGTCCCGTACTCCAGGAGAGCACGCTCCGTTACTACGATGCTCTGTCCGACTACCTCAGTAAGGTTCTCGGCGGCACCACCGGCAAGACCTATGCGCAGCCTCAAGGCCGCATCCGCATCGTCAACGACTGATAAAATTTACTTGCGCTGGGCCTCCGTCTCCTGACGCTTAGCGCGGAAGAAGCGGTCGATGAAGTCAATCTGTTCACGATTGGGGTGCATGATGAGCGCGGCACCATTGGCAAACTGCATCGTCGTGGGCTTGTCAGCATCGAATGTCGGCCAATAGGGCAGTCCCTTGCCGTTGGGATTCAGCGTCTTGGCGAAATTCACCCAGTACTGCTGGAGGATCTCGGAGACAGCGGCCTCAGCAGGATATTTGTCAGGCTGTGTCAGGAACTGACCGTTCAGATACATGATGTCGTCAGCATGAGCCACACCACGACGACGGGGGTCTTGCGAGAAGCTCACCGTAGAAGGTTGGTCCAGATAGGCTGCATAAGCCGCACTCTTGCCCGTCTTCGACTGCAGGCTTACCCAAGCGTATGACGGCCACGCAAAGCCCATATCGCGGAAGACATCGGCATTGCCGTGCCAAGCCTCGTCGTCGGTATTGCCCGGATAGATTTTCAGGGCTTCATCGGCCATACTGCCAAACATGCCCTGCACCTGCTGACGGTAGTTCTCGGCCTTGATGTTGCCTGGCGTGAAGAGGGCACCCTCGTCGCTGTTGGTCATCACAATAACGGGAACGTCATTATATTCGCCGCGCTCGTAGAGGCGGTACTGGTCGTCGCAGATGACATAGCCGTCGACACACGGCCAGAAGCCTGCAAAGCCCACGTTACCATCACATAGTGACATCGCATCCATCTTGCGCAACTGCTTCAGGTTCTTTTTCTTCAGGTGCTGCTGGAAAGCCAGTCCCTGTTCCTCGGCACCCTTCTGCGAGGCATCCATGCCAAACGAACGTGCTTTGTCGCTCCACGGGGCAAACGAGCCGCCGCTATGGCTGATGCAGGCACGGAACAAGCCCTTGGCCAATGGCGATGCACACAGGATGCTACAACTGATGGCGCCTGCCGATTCGCCGAAGATGGTCACCTTCGACGGGTCGCCGCCAAAGTTGCGGATGTTACGTTGTACCCACTGCAGGGCGTAGATTTGGTCGAGCAGTCCGTAGTTGCCGGAATGGCCGTCCTTCGACTCCTTCGTCAGTTCCGGATGGGCCATGAAACCCAGTGCTCCCGTACGGTATTCGACGCTGACAATGACGACGCCACGCATGGCCAGATGGCTCCACAGGTCGCCACCATACCATTCCGTCTGGAATCCGCCACCGTGAATCCATACCATCACGGGCAGCATGTCATTGGTGCTCTTGGCAGGAGTGGCAATGCCCAGATACAGACAGTCCTCGCTCATCATGTCCGCCGTACGACCTGGACGTGTAGGCTGTGGGGGCAGTGGTCCGAACTTGTCGCACAGACGGACACCCTCCCACGCTTTAGCGGGCTGAGGAGCACGCCAGCGCAGGTCGCCGACAGGCGGTGCGGCGTATGGAATAGCTTTATACACTGCGAGCGAACCTTCGAGTACACCTTGTACGTCGCCCGTCTCTACATGGGTCTTCAGGAGCGGCTGCCCCTGCACGTCTGCCGCTGTCATTGTCTGGCACGTCAGCGCCATTAGCAGAAAGGAAAAAATTGTCTTCTTCATAGCCATATTGTTATGATTTGGGTACAAAGATAGTGTTTATTGCGCAAAAAAACAAATTTTCATGCAGATAATGCATTTTTTTTTGTATTTTTGCACCGACAATCAGAAACTAAATTCATTACGGAGACATGAAGAATCCTTTTTTATATGTTTTTGCCACCAGCTTGTTGATAACGTACGGGCTGCTCGTAACGTCATGCGGCAAGGAAAAAAGTCAGCCTCACGACCAAGCGAAGTACGAGACGATGATCGTGAGAACGGGGGATATGACACTCGAACGGCAGTACAGTGCGCGGATGACCGGACGACAGATCGTCGAGATACGCCCGCAGGTGTCGGGATGTATCACACGCATCCTGACGGGTGAAGGCGAGGCCGTAAAGAAAGGACAGACACTGTTTATCATCGATCAAGTGCCTTTCCGTGCAGCATTGGAGATTGCTGTGGCTACCCGTAAGAGTGCGGAGGCACGACTGGCAACAGCACGCATGAATTACAACAACGAAGCCCTGCTGAAGGAGGGCAACGTGGTGAGCGACGTGTCGGTACAGACCATGCAGAATGCACTGTTTGAGGCCGAGGCGGCACTGGCTCAGGCCAAGGCGCAGGAGGTGAACGCCCGCAACAACCTGAGTTATACGGAGGTGAAGAGTCCTGTGAGCGGTGTGGCGTCGATGATTCCCTGGCACGTTGGTTCGCTCGTAAGCAGCACCATCAGCGAACCATTAGTGACGGTAGCCGACGACTCAGAGATGTATGTCTACTTTAGCATCAGCGAGAACCATGCGCTCGACCTCATTGCGCAGTATGGTTCCATCGAGGAGTTTATCAAGAAAGCCGAGGCCGTGAAATTGCGCATGAACAATGGCAAGAACTACAGCGAACCAGGCCATATCAGTGCCGTCAGCGGTACTGTCGACGCGCAAACGGGATCTGTCACATTACGTGCCACATTCCCCAACAGCAACCATCTGTTGCATAACGGCGGTAGTGCGACGGTCATCGTGCCGACCCACTTCACGGACTGCATCGTCATCCCGCAGGAGGCAACGTATGAGTTGCAGAATCGCTCATTCGTCTACCGCGTCGTCAACGGCAAGACGGTGGCAACACCCGTCAAGCTGTATCCGCAGAACAACGGAAAACAATACATTGTCGAAGAGGGCATCAACGTCGGTGATACGATTATCGCCGAAGGTTCCGGCCTGCTGAGAGACGGAATGGAGGTAAAGGTAAAAAAGTAAAAAGGTGAAAAAGTAAAAAGGTAAAAAGGTGAACGTTAGGACTTTTATTGACCGCCCGATATTATCCGGAGTTATCTCGGTGCTGATGGTGCTCGTGGGCATCATCGGACTAAGCCGTCTGGCATTGGAACAGTTTCCGGAGATAGCACCGCCCACCGTGAGAATCATGGCCTCGTATACCGGTGCCAATGCCGAGACGGTGCAGAAGAGCGTGGTGGTGCCATTGGAGGAAGCCATCAACGGCGTGGAGGGCATGATGTATATGACGTCGTCGGCTTCGAACAACGGTACCGCCTCGATAGGTATCTTCTTCCGTCAGGGTACTGACCCGAACATGGCGATGGTGAACGTACAGAACCGCGCCGCCACCGTACAAGGCCGTCTGCCGAGCGACGTGGTGAAGAGCGGTATCACCGTGCGCAAGCGCCAGACGTCGAACATCAAGCAGATTGCTGTCTATAGTCCCGACTCGACCTTCGACCGCGCATTCTTGGCCAACTACACGAAAATCAATATTGAGCCGCGCCTGAGCCGTATTCCCGGTGTCGGCGAGGTGAACGTGATGGGTGCCGACTATTCGATGCGCATCTGGCTCGACCCGTTGAAGATGGCGCGCCACAATCTGACGCCTGCCGACGTGACACAGGTACTGAATGAGCAGAACGTCGAGGTGGCAACGGGTACGTTAGGTGCCGAGAGCGACAATACGTTCCAGTATGTGCTGAAGTACCGCGGCCGCTATGAAGAGGAACAGGAATATGAGAACCTCGTCATCCGCTCGCTGCCCGACGGCGACGTGCTGCGCATTGGCGATATTGCCCGCGTGGAACTCGGCTCACAGAACTATAACATCATCGGTGAGACCAACGGCAGTCCGGGCATCAACATCAGCATCAACCAGGTGGCGGGTTCAAACGCCAACGAAATCATCAAACAGATTGACGCGGAAATAGAAGAAATACGCCACTCGCTGCCGCCAGGCATCGTCATTGAAGACCTCGAAAGCAAGAAGGACTTCCTCGATGCGTCGATTGCCAGCGTCGTGGAGACACTGTTCGAAGCCCTCGTACTGGTCATCCTCGTTGTATGGCTGTTCCTCGGCTCGTGGCGCGCCACCATCATCCCCGCCATCGCTATCGTCGTGTCACTCATTGCCACACTGGCCGTCATCTATGCTATCGGCTTCTCGCTGAACATGCTGACGCTCTTCGCCCTCGTGCTCGTCATTGGTACAGTGGTCGACGACGCTATCGTGGTGGTAGAGGCGGTGCAGGCGCGATTGGAGCAAAGCAGTGTGGGGCTAGATTCCGTCTTGCCCACCACGGACCATAAACAGATGACCACCGACGCCATGCACAACATTACCTCCGCACTCATCACCACAACGCTCGTCTTCATGGCCGTCTTCGTACCAGTCAGCTTCATGGGTGGTGTCACAGGAACGTTCTACACGCAGTTCGGACTGACGATGGCCATCGCCGTCGCCATCTCGCTGTTCAATGCCTTGACGCTCTCCCCTGCCCTTTCGGCCATCATCATGCGCGACTCGAAGCTGAACCGCTTTCAGGCTGGTTTTAACCGTATCTTCACGTCGCTCACCAATCATTACAAAGGAAGTGTCACTCGCTTCATCAAGCGCAAGGCCCTCGCCGTCGTCCTCGTTGTCGTAGCCTTCGCCGCCCTCGGCTGGATGGTAAAGACCACCCGTACAGGTCTCGTACCCAACGAAGACATGGGTACCGTATTTATCAACGTCCAAGCCTCGCCAGGCAGCAGTCTACAGCAAACCTATCATATATTAAAAGAGGTGGAGTCGCGTATCAAAGACCTGCCTCAACTGCGTATCTATTCGTTGATTGCCGGCAATAGTAACAACTTTGAGCAGTCGTCGTCGAACGGCAACTTTACGCTGAAGCTGAAGAAGTGGGACGAGCGCAAAGGCAAGGGCGACGACGTGCAGAGCGTCGTGGACGAAATCTACCGCCGCACCGCCGACATTGCCAACGCCAAGATTCAGGTGAACACGCAGAACATGCTTCCGGGTTTCGGCCGTATCAACGGCTTCGAGCTGCACGTACAGGACAAGCATGGCGGTACCATCCAAGAACTCTACGACTATACCAACCGACTCATCACAGCCCTGAACGAACGGCCGGAGATCAGTCGCGCCTTTACCAATTTCTCGCTGAAATATCCACAGTATCGCGTAGAAGTCGATGCCGCCCTCTGCAAGCGTCGCGGCGTCAATCCCAGCGAAGTGCTCTCAGCCCTCAGCGGCTATGTCGGCGGTCTCTACGCCTCCAACTTCGTGCGCTTCACCAAACTTTACCGCGTTATGGTGCAGGCCTCGCCCGAATACCGTCTCGACACCGAGTCGCTGAACAACATTTTCGTGAAGAATGCGCAGGGCGATATGTCACCTATCGGACAATATATCACCCTCACCCGCGTCTACGGCTCCGAGACCCTTTCACGCTTCAACCTCTTCCCGTCCATTCAGGTCGGAGGAACTGCCGCCGAGGGCTATAGTAGCGGTCAGGCCATTGACGCCATCCGCGAGACAGCGGCCGAGGTACTGCCCGAAGGCTATGGTTACGAGTTTGGCGGTATGACGCGCGAGGAAGCTTCGTCGCAAAACACCACGACCCTCGTCTTCGTGCTTTGCATCATCTTTATCTACCTGATTCTCTGTGCACTCTACGAGAGTCTCTTTATTCCGCTCGCCGTCATCCTCAGCGTACCTTTCGGACTCGCGGGCTCGTTCCTCTTTGCGTGGATGTGGGGACTGGAAAACAACATCTACATGCAGACCGGACTCATCATGCTCATCGGATTGTTGTCGAAGACCGCCATTCTGCTCACCGAGTACGCCTCGATGCGCCGACGCGAGGGCATGGGCATCGTTGAAGCTGCCCTTGACGCCGCCGCCGTCCGTCTGCGTCCCATCCTGATGACGTCGCTCACGATGGTCTTCGGCCTCCTGCCGTTAGCCCTCGCCACAGGTGTCGGAGCCAACGGCAACCACTCGCTCGGCGTCGGCACCATCGGCGGCATGGTCATCGGCACCGTCGCCCTCCTCTTCATCGTCCCCGTCCTCTTCGTCATCTTCCAGGCCATCGAGGAACGGTTCACGAAGCGGCAAAAAATGAAATAAAACTAAAATAAATTACAAAATGAAACATTGCATTATTCTACTTCTCCTGCTCGTTGCAGGACTGCTGCCAATGAAGGCAGACAACATCACAGTGAATGGTACCAACCGTTCGTATAATGTTTATGCGCCAAAGGACTTGGGCGAGGGTCGTCCTTTGCTCATCTTCTGTCACGGCTACAACCAAGACGCCAATTGGATGCAGAACAACGAATTCAAGAATGACAAGGTCAGTATGGAGGCCGTATGTGACACTGCCAAGTTCGTCGTCGTATTCCCCAATGGTATCGACAAGGCATGGGACACTTCCGGCGACCGCGACATTAATTTCATCAAAGCCATTATCGACAAGATGGCCACACAGCACAAGATAGACCGTAACCGCGTCTATCTCGGAGGTTTCTCTATGGGCGGAATGCTGACATACCACGCCATGAATAAGATTTCCGACCTCATAGCCGCCTTCTGTCCTGTCAGTGGCTATCCCATGGGCGGTGCTACTGCCAATGCCAATGCGCGTCCCATTCCCATCCTGCATATTCATGGTACAGCTGACGACGTTTGCGCCTTCAGTGGTGCACAGCCTGCACTGAACGTTTGGATCAATCACAATAGCTGTCCGACAACAGCCAAGGTCACCAATAACTATAACGGTTTCAGTGGTGCCAAGCTCCATGTCTGGGGCCCTGGTAACGACGGTGTAGAAGTCCAGCTGTTGGAGTTGCCCAATAAAGGTCACTGGATATGCAAGGAACCTCAAGTGTATACAGGAAAGGAGATTTGGAATTTCTGCAAGCGTTTTTCGCTGAACAAGACCTCGCCAAACGTCAAAATCACATCTCCGCAGGCAGGCGGGAATTACATCTGTTTTTCGCCAACAAACGGAACGGACAACGCCACATTCCCTGACCTCACCATCACGGCTACAGCCGACGACTCGAACGGTACCGTAGAAAAGGTAGAATTCTTTGACGGAACGACGCTGATTGCCACCTGTACGGCTGAACCCTATCAAGCCGTCTTGACGGGAGCCGAGGCTGGAAAGCATACATTGAAAGCCGTTGCTACAGACAACGACGGTGAAACAAGTACCTCAACCGTTGAAGTGACACTGCAGGCACCGACAACGCTCACCATCTCGTCGGCGTTCAACGAGGGAGGAGCACTGCCTGCCGGATGGACTACCTTTGACGGTAATGAACAGCGTACCGGCTATAGCAACGGATACAACCAGGGCTGTCGCGTATTGAAATTCACTGGGTCCCCCCGCGGATTCGACTATGGTCTCTACTTTCGCAATATCGGAGGAAAGACTGGTGAGGGTTGGGGCAAGTACGGTCTCTCTGACGGTGGAACAACACTCAGCCTAGCCCCAGGCCACTATACGCTGAACTACAAGATCTGCAACTGGAACATGCCCGATTTCGGTACCATCGAGCTGAATGTTGAGACACGTTCTGGCACGAGCATTGCCCAGCAGACTTATACGCCGGACATCAACATCGGCAATGTGGCATCCAATAAGTTTAACACTCCAGAGCAGCAAACTTTCGAGTTCGACGTTACCAATCAAGACGACTATGTCCTCGCAATCTATGCGGCTCCATCAGAGTGGAGCGACTGCATTGTCGGACAGCTCATCCTGACTGCAGACAGTTACTCGCCCGCAGGCATCAACCCCACGTTCCATGACAAAGAGCAGATGCGAGGCGGTGATGCAGTCTACGACCTACAAGGACGGAAAGTCATTCACCCCACCAAGGCTGGCATATACATCCATAATGGAAGAAAGCTCATTGTACAATGAGCTTTCTTCCATTATGGATATAGATGCCGCGAGTGGGCTGTTGCACGCGACGGCCTTGGAGGTCGTAGTAGACGTCATCGGCGGGTGTGAGCCGCAGAACGGGAGCGATGCCAGTCGTTGAGGCAGCATTGACGCGGCAGTCCAACAGCAGGTATTCGGAATAGCCTCCATTGCTGGTAAAACTGATGACGTAGTCGCCGGCCTCGGTGACGGTGAACGGCAGTTCGTGGATTTCTGCGGTGGACAGATCGGCGTTGTTATTGCCGTCGGCATTGGGCGTAGCGGTCAATGTCTGTGTCGAGGCGATGGATGAGTCATCGGTCAGACTCAGGATGCTGGCCTTATACTGGGGCGTACCCTTCCAAGCAGCCATAGCGAACTTCAACTTATAGTCGCCGGGGGCAAGTGTCAGCGGATAGCTCTTCTGACGGCCGTACTCCGCATTCTTCTCACGCCAATAGAGGGCCTTGCCCTGGAAACCAGTGAAGCCCACGAAGGTACGTGCACCCTGACCATAGCTATTGGGATATTCGTGTACCCCATCGCCCTGTTCCGAGCGCCAACCCTGAGGCAGCGTACCTGCCAACACATCAGTGAAGTCGAGCTTATAGGTCGCGGAGGCATCCTCGAATACGGGCTGCAGCACCACAATGTCGTCGGGCATCTGGAACGTCACCTCGCTGGAACCGGGGGTAAAGGCGATGGTCTTCTCCATGGTGAAATAGACACCGTTGATGACCTTCAATTCCTTCAGCACACAGCCTTCATTGGGGTGTACGGTGAGTGTCACGGTCTCGCCCTCCACAGCCTCGCTGACGTTACTGGTGATGCTCCCCAGCTCGGCGTCGCGGACTTCTATCATGTACTTCTCGGGCTCCGCATCGGCGGGGGTGTAGATAATCTGGTCGACGAACATGCTGATGCCTTCAACGTTATTCAGGCGCAGATCGTTGACGCCTTCGTTCAGATGAGCCGTAAAGGTGGCCTTCTGCCAGTCGTTCTTGCCAGCCTGCGCGATGTCGATGGTCTGAGCCACGTCGTTGACGACGGCCTCCAGATGACCTTCCTTCGACGTCTGGCTGTAACGCACGGCGATGATATAGTCACCGGCTTTGTCGAGCGTCAACTGGTGGCGCAGCGAACCCTTGGTGTTGGTGCCGAAAGCAGCATAGCCCAAGGCGGCGAATTCATTCACGTCGTCGGGAACTCCGCCATTGGTGGTAAACTTAATACCACTGATGCTCTTGTAGTCCATGTTCTCGCCCTCGATGACGATGGGCAGGTTGCTCTTGTCTGGCTGTTGGGGGATGGGCAACGGCTGTGCCACGTCGACGGCAGGACGGCTGTTGGTGCCAGCACACTGTATGGAGAGATCGACGCCACCCTTGTGGCTGACGTTGAGGGTGAAGATACCGTTCTCGGCATCCCATTCATCGGTGATGACGCTCGTTGCCGACTCACGATTATTCTTCGTATAGGTTGGCTCTGCCGTTACACCCTTGATGGTGATGATGTCCTTGACCATAGTCGTCGTATCTGTACGGAAGTTGTTCAGATAAAGGTCGATGTGGTCGCCATACTCACGGACGACGCCGCTGGACAGCTTACCATAGTTCAGGATGATCGAGTCACACGTGTTGTAGTTCAGGGGGATGCGGCCTTCAGCCGTAGTCTTACCATTCAGATAGGAGTACGGCGTGTAGGTCACTAACTGGTTACCCATGCGGGCCACAAAGAGGTCGCCCGTGGACACCTCGGGATACTGGGCATCGAACTCGTCAACCTTTTTCGAGAGCGTGTTCCACTGCTGGGTGCGCTTCGACTTCTGCACCTGCACGGGAATACTCTTGGCGAGGTCGTCGTAGAGTTCGAGCGTCACGGGGATAGTGGCATAGCGGCCCGTCTTCTTGAAATAGCAGTAGTTGTTCATCCATTGTCCGTTGCCCTTGTTCATGGGGTCGTCCTGCTTGTAGATTCTGTCGTAGAGGTTGCCCCAGGCAGCATACTTGTCCTCATCGCTGTTGCCGGTGTTGATGTCGTTGACCACCACTATCTTCGTGCGTTCGACAACCTCTTTACGGGTGGGAACGCGCAGGGTGCCGTCGATGACCTTGCGGAACATATCCGTCCAAATGGCCTTGAAGTGAGGCGTAGCAGCCCAGTTGCGGCGGGAATAGGTGTCAACAGTTTTCGAACTTACCTCCGTGAAGCCCTCGCCACCGTTCGTCCATGTCAGCTCAGGACCGTCCCAAACGGCACCACCATTGATGCCCGTCTGCTCCATGACCGTACCGATGCCGGCAGCACCAGGGTACTTACACTTGCCACTGCCCATGAGGTCGCTCATGGCTCCCTCCCATCCACAGTAGTCGTAGCGCACGCCGTAGTTCTTGGCCAGTCCGGAGATGAACGGCGCGATGGTCACACTCTCGTTGTTGTAGAAACAGCTCGACGTCGTGTATTTATATAGCCAGAGGATGGACTCAGGATAATTCTTGCAGGCCTCCAGCAACTTCGGCTCACGTTTCATCTCGCCAATGGGGTTCAGCGGATGGCTCCAAATGTTGCCACAGAAGCTCACTGTCAGGAAGCCGCCATAGCGGTGGGACATCTCCACCAGTTTGGCAAACAAGGCCCAACGCGACAACTGCGTCGACGAACTCTTGTCGCCAGGCTCGTCGAAGCCCCAGAACTGCTCGGCATAGTTCCAACCCAAAAAGTTGGGATAGCGTTTGAAGAAATATTCGAACGTCTCGAGGTCGTCGTCCTGAATATGCGTATGTCCGCCACTGGCCGGCTGACAGGTAAACCACATGCCGTTCTTCTGACACACGGAGCCCCATGACTTATAGGTTCGCACGGCCGAGCGCGGGCGGGTATAGATATTTTTATCTTTATCGTACGCACACGACATCGAGAGGTTCATACACACATAGGGTCTGACATCCTCGGGGATCAAGTCGATAACCTTTTGCGGGTCTGCCGCAAACCACACATCAATGTGTATGAGCCACAAAGGATGTTCATTGTCAATAGGACGGCGCTGTTGTGCCGCTACATTCTGCCAAGCCACCAAGGCCAGCAGCAACAACGTTAGTAATCGTTTCATCATTGTCATTCTTTATTTTAGTTATTTATACTTATTTACCTTTTACTTTTTTACCCTTTTACCTTTATTTATAATCGTACGTAATCTTCTGGATAATCTGTCCCGGATCGACTATCGAAAGGGTAATGACATGCTGCTGACGCGACTGGTCGAGCGGGAAAGTGAGGACGAACTCCTTACGGTTCTCAAGCACCTGCTTCTTCCACTTCGGTCCCCACTCCTGGAAGACATTCTCGCAGACCTGCGGTTTACCACCGTCAACACTCACCTCGAAACGGTTGCTGCGATCGTAGGCTACAGGCCACACGGGAACAACCGAGAGACAAAGGGTTAAGGAGCAAGGGACAAGGGGCAGGGCGCAAGGGGCGAGAGGGATGTCGATGCTGCCCGTCGTGTCGAAATCGAGGGGCTGGCCCATCTGGAGCGCAACCCAATCAGTGCCGACACCTTCGAGCAGGCGGAAGGGTTCTGTCAGATGGAGCGTCGTAAGACTAATCTGATAGGGCAGTTCGGGGTGCAGCTGATCGTCAGGCAGACGGTAGGACTTAGTAGGCTTGTCGCTAAACTCAGGCATCTGCTGATATTTGGCACAGAAACCAGGCGGCACTTCGGAAATCATCTGGTCCCACTTGCCATCGAACAGCGTGTGGTAACGCTGGCGCAAGCGGTCAATCTCGCGATAAGCCTCCTGCGACATCTCAGCATCGTCGGCATTGCCCGTCTCGTGGTTCCGCTGGGCATAGAGGAACTTGCGATTCATCTGATAAGCACTATGGACGGCATAGCCCAACAGTTCGAAGAGGGCAGGCCGCGCGGCGGCTGGGAGCTCGTGCTCAATGGAATCGTAGACATTGCAGATGTCCTGATAATCCGCCAGACGCTTCTGGGCACTGCCGGTCTCAAAAGAGAAATCCGTGTCATGCAGACGGTTTTCCTCCATACTGCTCCACTCGTATTCGTAGCCCATAAACTCGGGCTTACGGTCCCATGCCAACCGGTAGTAGTTGTCGAGAATGAATTGGAACCGCCCCGCTAAGTCTGAGGGCTGAGGGCTGAGGGCTGACCCGCTATCCCCAAAGACCTTGGCCAGCCACTGAGCCTGATAGCTGTTGACGCTGTCATAGCTGAACGCGCGGAAGTCGTAGGCCATGTCGAAGAAGTGCTGAACCTCCATCTCCATGGGTTTGATGTCGCCCACATTCAGCAGCCAGTAGCGGTTGGCACCAGCCGTGTAAGCCTTCAGCAGCTCCTCATACATCAGCATGGGGGCTGTGGAGGCTATCCAAAGGTAGTCGTGCGGAGTACCCAGATACGACAAATGATAGTACACGCCGCTGCCTCCCTTGCGCTGCTGCTCCTGCGCGTTGCTCACGCGCTTCATATAGCCGTAGTTGTCGTCGGGCCATACCAACGTGATATCCTCAGGCACGCGCAGTCCCGCGTCGTAGATGTCGAGCGTCTCCTTGTAGGGTACGAAAATCTGGGGCAGTTCGTCAGCCTTCCTCTGTTTGTATTTCTCCAGAATCTGGCGTTGCTGATCGATGACCTTCTCAAGCGTACGAGCACGGCGTTGGGGATCCTTACTGCCTTTCATAGCTTCATCGTGCAGTCCACGCAGGCCCATGGTGTAGATGTTATCATACTGCGCTGTCTCACGAATGCGGTTGTCAAGCTTTCGCAGTATGGTAGCGCTATTCGTCTCATAGTTCCACTCTCCGTCGCGCGCCTTGTCCCATTCCGAGAGGGCTGCATTGTTAAACAACAACGGCTCGCAATGGCTGGTGGTAATCATCACGCCCCAGCTGTCGGCCACGACCTGACTCTCTGGATGACTATAAAATGCTCCTGTACACGAGTGCATGGCGGGAGCCAGCATATTACCTTTCAGACGGAGAATCAGTTCGCACACACGGTCGTAGGTCTTGGGGCCTATGTCGCCAAGTTCCTTTTCGAAGTTCTGCGATGCCCATGTCTTCAAGCCCCAATCCTCATCATTGATAAAGATGCCGCGATACTTGATAGTAGGTTCTTGTGACACATAGTCGGCATCAACAAAGAGCGCATCGTGATGAACGACAGGAACGTCGGTCCACCAGTACCAGGGCGAGACTCCGATTTTCTCAGACAGCGTCAACAAGCCATAGGCAGCACCACGACGGTCGGAGCCGACAATGACGAGTTGACGGCCTATCACCTTAATCATATATTGTTCCCATCCTCCCTGAATGGACGAGAGGTCGAGCTGATGTTTGGAAACAAGTTGGTCGATATAGCCGGAATGTCCTACAGTGGCAACGACAACGGAAGCCGTAGTGGCGTCAGCAGCCATCTGGGGACGAAAACCAGAGACACGTTCAACGTCGTCGGCAAAAAGTTCAGTGACCTTACGAACGGTCGTCAGCTCTTGGTCGGAAACATATATGGTAGCTGCCTTACCCTTGCTGACAAGGGCAAAGGCACCATACTGCTCTGAAACGTTTAGTACGCTTGTCGCAAGCACAGACAATGATACAAAACTCAAAGTCAAAAACAAAGTATGGCGCATAATCCCTACGCGCCATACAAAGCATGAATCAAAATCTGTCAAATGAAAAACCTTCATCTACTAATCTATTTATTTCTATTAACTTCTGAGTGCAAAGTTACAGACAAATTCGCAAGTAGCAATAGAATTTTGTATCATGAGACGTGGGAAAATGTAACCACACAAAAAAATCGCCATCCAATAAAAAAAATGGATGGCGAAATGTATTTAAGCAAGAATAAACTTGCACGTTTTCCTTACTCCCTAATTACTTCAGGATAACCTTCTTACCATTGTGGATGAACAGGCCCTTAGTAGGATTAGCAACTTCCTGACCAGCGAGGTTGTAGTAAGCACCATTCTGAGCATCAGCCTTCACGGTCTTGATGCTAGCCTCACCACCCTTCCAGAGGTAAGCAGCGCTAACGTTTACAGGGAACTCACCACCCCAAGCGTTCTTGAAGCAGTGCAGGTGTACGAAGTCGTCAATACGCTCGTCACCGGTCTTTACACCCTCAGCATCACCTTCGCCATTAGCGGTACAAGTCATGGTCTTGAACTCACTCAGGTCGATAACCAGACACTCCAAATCGGCATCCCAGTGTTCATCATCCTCATTGAAACCAACAACCAGGTTCTTCCAAGCGCCCTCGTCGATGATACGGTTGCACATCACGCGCATACCAGGACCACCAGTACCGAAGATAATCAGCTTGTCGTACTCAGAAATGTCAGCATACAGGTTCCATGTAACATTCTCAGCGCCGAGAATACAAGAACCAGCACCGATATCACTGTTCAAGTTCCATGCGGGAGTCATGTCACCAGTGATAACGGCATCTGCCTTACAATGGGTAGGATCAGACTCACTGCCCCACTGATGCCACATTTCGGGAATGATCTCAACCCACTCCTCAGGATTCTGCCAATCCTGAGCATTAGCTGTTGTTACACCTGCCATCAAAGCGATAGCTGCAAAAACTGATTTAGTAAAAAACTTCATAATCAATAAATTTTAGTTAATAATAAATGTTATTTTGTTGTTTTAAACGAATACTCTCGCTTTTTTCGACTGCAAAAGTACGAACTTATTATATAATAACCATAGAAAAACGTTGCATACGATTGCGAAAATGTTGCAATAAAACGTTGCCTGGGAAAATCAGTTATCCCAGACAACGTTAAAAAATACTTCTATAAGGCGTCAGCAACACTGGCATAAGTTACCTTACGGTTGTAACCTGTCGTCCACAAACCAGCATTGGTAGCCGACTCAATGACAGCACTGAAAGTGATACCATACTGCTGGTTGGCAGGAACCTGCTGCTTGTATGCAGCAACTGCCTGACCTAAGGCAGCGGCAGCATCAGCATCGTTACCACCAATATTCTGGATGGTCAAGCGGACCTGTCTACCAGTAGCAGCGACTTCTTTCAGCATCGTAGCAAAGGCATTCGCATCGAACGGAGCAGTGATGGATACCATGATGTCGATACCATTGATTTGATCCATACCAACAGCATCAGCCGACAAAAGCTGTATGAACTTTGCACGTACGGCAGGATCCAACAGATATTCACTAACGAACAACTTGGCATCACCACGCTGTTCACGCATCTTCTGTGCGGCATAGGCGAAATAAGTCTCACCCAAAGCCTGCTTCCAAATCAGATCGGGAGAAGAGGTCACAGGACAATCGGCCACCGTCCAAGAATTGATGGTGGGAGCAGCCTCCATAGCGGCTTTAATGTATTCGCTCAGCGAGCCACCGATAATCATGAACTTCTCCTCAGGGGTCTTCTCCACCTCATAAGTAGGACGATACTTGTACTTGAACGAAATGTTATCGATATAATAATCGCAGTTCAGCAACTTCGGTCCAATAACAAGCGTCACCTCTGTCTGAGCATTCTGGTCATCAGAGAAAGCCAATGCTGCCAAGGGGATGCTAATTAATCCACGACCCCATGAGTTCAATGAACAGCCATACTCACCGGCACTCTTAAACTCTGCATTCTTTCCACCCATTCCACAGAAAATCTTCTGATTGAGGGCAGTAGCATTCTTAGCATAAAAGTCGATGATCAAATCAGTATAGTTACCTAACTTACGGCCTTCAGGGAATTTAATGGTGATAGCGGGGAAGCTCTGATTGGTCTTGGTGACATGAATCACGTGGCCAGACTCGCCAGCAGGATCATCCTCAACAACTGCCGTACCCTTACCTTCTTCACCTGTAGCCTTCTGTAAAGGATAGGTCTTGCCGAGCTCATCAGACTCGAAGTTGATAATGTCTAAACCAGTAATCTCTTCCTCTTCAACCACAACCGGTTCAATAAGCTTAGCGAGATAGTCCGTATTGAGATTGGTACTGGCGCAAAGTGCGGGAGCAAAGATATTGATGCCCTTCGCACTGACATCCTTAGCCAATGAAGAGGCGGCAAGTGTATCAATCTTACCCTCATCATCCACCTGCTGGTTATGAACGTAAAGGTCAGGAATGAAAACCTCATTGAAATTTGACAATGTCAACGAGGAAGCCACGGTACCCTCATCGATATCAGCAGACGCCAGCGTATTGCCCAAATGGAAATTAGCAGCGTCGACATACGACACCAACGTTTTATAAGAAGCCAGCTGCTCAGCCTCTGCGACAGTTGCAGGCTTTTCACCTGCAGGAGACGAATTATCGAATTCATCTGCGCATCCGATCATCAGTGCTGATACTGCAAAAAGGCTCAGCAAAGAACTGATTGAAAATAATTTCTGTTTCATAGCTTACTTGTTTCTTGATTACTTAAAGGTCTCTGATGTGACACCACGGGTTTCCAAAGTCAGCACGTATTTCTCAGTAACATTAATGTCGAGCTCAGCATTAGAAACCGTGAAATCGAGATAAATCGTATTGGGATGACGGGCACCCACAAGCTGAGATTCATCATCCACTACAAAGCGTCCGGTACCTGAGACGGTAAAGCCCTCTGTTTCTGTTGAAACAGCGCAATTGCCATTATCGTCGAAGGTCAACAGCAATTCGCATGTATGGGCAGTACCACTGGCATCCTTGGCAGCATAGGCCATCAGGGATGTATTCAGACTCTTCGTGGTCACCTTGACTTTATTACCTTGGAGCATGCCATTGAGAATATACTCGCCATGATAGCGGTTCACATATTTGATAGCATATACCGTAAAGTCCTTGGCAGACAAAATTGAGTCAACACCGGTAGCATTTGTCATGCGTACGGGAATGGCATAATGGTTCGTGACGGACAAAGTATCTGCGAAGAAATCATCTGTGAGTTGAACCTCAACGCCACCAACAGGTTGACCAGAAGGAATGACAATGTTTGAAGCAGCCAACTGATAATATCTATCGGGCATCAAAGTAACTGCAGAGCCATCAGCAAAGGTCAATTCGTCTAAAAGCGTCGGATCCACGGAAATGCTGATATTGATGTCACGGGGATTGCTGTAAGCACCACCCATTACAGCCTGAATCTGGCACTTGTGCTGATTGTCAAGTGTCAAGTCAACATACAGGTCGTTACCCAACTCAATGGTACGTACGGGGTATTGCTTGGCAAAGTAACAAGTCTGATAGTCGAAATCAGGGAATTCCTGATCACCGCTCTTGCAGGATGTGAGACCTGCGGCCAAGCCGCAGCTCACAATACCTGCAAAGAGGATTTTACTCATATTCATCTTCTTGGTAATCATAATTTCTAATTACTAATGTCTAATTACTATTTTAACTTATTTCCATCCGTCATTCTGCTTCAGATTATTATACTTCAGCACCTCAGACTGAGGAATGGGGCCATAGTTCTGATAAGGCTGGTAAGCACGTATCTCAACGCTGTTCAGTGGGGTATAAGTGAATACACCAAGCGTTTCGTTGACGTCAAGACCACGAGCAGGCTCATTCAATTCAGCCTTCCAACGACGAAGATCCCAGAAGCGGAAACTCTCGAAGCAAAGCTCCAGACGGCGCTCGTTACGAATAAGTTGGCGCATCTTCTCCTTGTCGGCAGCACACTCGTCCAGATACTGGGTATCGGTAATACCTGCACGCTGACGGATAGCCTTGATGATGTCGTAAGCAGAATAGCCGTGAGAGCCTGTAGCCTTCGGCCCCCAAGCCTCGTTGGCAGCTTCAGCATAGTTCAGGAAAATCTCCGTCAGACGGATACGCGGAGTGATGTGGTCCTGACCTGACGTAGCAGAAGGATCACAGTTTACATTCATGCGCAGACGTTTCCTCATATAGTAACCAGTACGTGTCGACTTACTCTCCACGACATCGATACCATCGTTAGACCCCGACTTGCTACCGGTACGGATAACACTGCTGTTCACACCTGCAGTACTACCATCGTGGATGATGTAGATGTCCAGACGTGGGTCACGGTTAGCATAGGGATTCTCGGAATCATAGCCAGAACGGCTGTCGCTGATGGGGAAACCGTTAGCAGCGGGGAAGGCATCCACCAGGTTCTGGGTGGGGTTCATCATACCGTTGCCGAAAAGCGATGGGGGATAGTTATTGCTTTCCTGAGTGGTAGTGCTAGTTTCCTTGTTACCACGCCACAAGATTTCCTTGGGATTGGCACCCTCCGTACTAACAGTTACGTTATTGCCATCATAATAAGTAATACCATCGGCAGGCAGCGCAGAAACACCACCTAACTCGTCGATGACAGTAGCAGCAGCATCAGCGGCCTTATCCCAACCACTATTCAGGAAAGCAGGGCTGGCAGCCAACAGCAACAGGCGTGAGCGGAACGACTCGATAATCTGCGTATTAACCAACTGGCGTGCCTTGTTACCCATCACAAGATTGTAGATGGAGGCGTCAGTTGTGATGTCGCGGAACTTAGCAGGAATCTCTGCATCATCACTGATGTCATTATAGTCGAAAGGCAGATATTTCACAGCCTCGTCAAAGTCTGCCAGTGCTTTATTGACACATTCGGCAAATGTCTCACGAGAAACATTGAAGTCGCTGTTGATGTCCAATGCTTCGTCAAATAGCTGGACACCAAGTAACTGGTCATTGACAACACCAGCGTGGTTACGCAGCAGGAAATAAAGGTGGATGCCGCGCAGACCATAAGCCTCACCCAACAAACGTCTGGTCAACAAGGCGTTCGTAGTCTCGTTTTTCACATACTGCTGACCTTCTCTGATCTTCATGAACAGGTTCACATACTGGATAGCAGCGTATGAACCAGGCCATACGCTCAGTGTACCATTGTCAGCCGTCCAACCACCGGTAGCTATCTTGATATAAGCATCACTCTTCTGGTTGGTCACAGCATCGTCAGTAGCGTAGTCGCTGTTGTCATAATATGCAGGCAATGCAGCGTATGCATTCAAGATAAGACGTTGTACGGACAGCGCCTCCTTCTCTAATGCCTCCAAGTCCTTCTGGTTCTCCAAGGCAGGCTCCAGCAAATCGTCGCAAGAGGTAAGCACAAAGGTCAGACCCAGCGAAAGAACTGTATATTTTAATACTTTGGTAATCATATCTTTTTACTTTTTTACCTTTTTACTTTTTTACCTTTATCAAAGATTGACCTTTACACCGAGGTTGTAGAAACGAGCCTGGGGCGCAGCACCAATTGTCGTCTCCAACAGTTCACGCTCACCAGAGATGGTCAGCAGACTCTCGCCACTCAGATAAACGCTCAAACCCTTGACGAACTTACCCTCAAACCATTCCTGCGGCATGTCGTAGGTCACCTGGACCTTCGTCAGGTCGAAGCGGTTGGTAGAATACTTCCAGAATGAAGACGTCTGGGTATTGTTCGTGTTGTCAGTCGTCGTCAGACGAGGATAAGACGCTGTGGCAGCCGTAGCAGGTGTCCAGCGATCACGAGCATAAACACTATACTTACTGGTACCTGTCGGACAATAGTAACTATTGTTCTTGAAGGCAATACCACCAGCCTGGCCAGAAGCCAGTGCGAAGAACGTGAAGTTCTTCCACTTCAGTTCCAAGTTCACACCGTAGAAGAAAGGAGCAGTACCTTTACCCAGGTCAACCTGATCCTTAGAGTCGATAACATTGTCACCGTTCTGGTCCTTGTACTTCAGGTCACCAGGACGTACCACGCCAAAGGTCTGCGTTGCATGATTGGCAATTTCCTCTTCGCTGTTGAAGAATCCCTCACACTCATAGCCCCAGACGGTGGAGAGGCTGTGACCGGCACGATACTGATAGCTGTCGGCCCACACTTCGTCGCGCTTATCAGCCTTGGTGGTGTAGTACATGCCAACAAAGCCGAGAGAAGTCTCCACCTCACCGAACTTCTTATTGAAATGCAAGTCGAAGTCAAAACCACTGCGCTTGTCAGCATTATAGTTGGTGTAAGGCAAGAAACTGCCACGTGCATTGAAGTACGAAGGATAGATCGTAGCAGCACCATTGGTAATCAGTCCGTCAGTCTTCTGGGTGAAGTAGTTGAAATCGAAGGTAATCATACGATTCAGCAGGCTACCATCCAGACCAATGCGGAATTCCTTGCGCTTAACAAATTTCAGATCAACATTATCTGCACGGGTGGACAAAGGAACGGCGCCGCCCTGGCTGCCATCCTGCCAGTTATACCAGCCACCGCTGGCATTGTACGCACCTTGATACATATACCATTCATCCAGGTCGATATCCTGGTTTAGGCAAGAATAAGCGGCGGTAAGCTTCAGGTTGTCGACAAATGAAACGTTCTCCTTGAACCATTTCTCGTTGCTGATGCGCCAACCAAGGGCAATAGAGGGCGAGAAAGCGTTGCGATGACCTGCGGCCAGCTTGGCAGAATGTACGAGTGTACCGCTCAGTTCAGCATAGTACCGCTGTGCATAGTTGTAATCCACACGCAGACCGAGGTTCAAGTTGCTGGTGCGGTGATAGTCACTGCTGCTGTGGTCGGCGTCGCGGGCCAACTGTTGCTGGTAGCCCCAGCCCACCAATGTGGCAGCGAGGTTATGAGCGCCGAAGCTGTTCACATAATCAAACTGTGCACGGAATGTCGTGGTCTGCTGGTCAAAAGCCTGACCGATATACTCACTGGTTGCCGGCTTGTCCTCACCATACTTGTTCAGACCGATGATGACATCCTTACCGTTCATCTGAGACCAGACGGGCTCGTAGGTGGCATAGCTCTCATTCCAAGCCTCGTTATAGTCGTACCAGTAGTCGATGCTGAATACGGTGCTGAAAGTGAGACCTTTCAAAAGACCGTTCAAGTCAGCCTTCAAACCTACGTCAAACATAAAGGTACGTACGCGCGTCTTGATGTATCCGGCCTTCAGCATGTCGCCATAGACGGTGGTCTGGTTGGCGTTGTTACCGCCGAGCAGATACTGGCCGTCGACGCTGTTGGTGCTCGCCTTCACGGTGGAAGCGACGGAAGAAATGCTCTGATCCATCATGCTGATGGGCAGCAACGGAGAATACCAGTTGGGGCGCAGGTTGGCGGCGGCTCCCCAGAAGTCGCCACGGCCGGTATAGTTATTGTCGAACTTCATGGCAGCATTGGTGAAACCGGACAGCCAGTCGGTGATCTTCATGTCCACATTGGCGCGAACATGCAGGTTGAGGTCGTCGTCGTTTTTCTTGTCACCATACTTCACGAAACTGGTGTTGTACTCTGCACCGAGGTTGGCATAGTAGCGGGCGCGGTCGTTGCCTCCGGTAATCTCGAGGGTGACATCGCTGCGGTTGTAGGCCTTGCGCAGGAATTCGCTGGTGTAGAAGTCCATGTCGGGATAGCGATAGGGATTGGTGCCGGCAGCGGTGTTGTAGATGGTGGCGGCATCGTACTGCGGAGCAAGGCCGTCGTTGGCTCGGGCCTCGTTATACAGCGTCATATACTCAGCGGCGCCGAGGTACTTCGGGTAACGCTTGGCAAAATAGAGACCGCTATTGGCACGGACATCGATGTGGAGAGGGGTAGCCTGGCCACGCTTGGTGGTAATCAGGATGACGCCCTTGGCGCCCTTGCTGCCGTAGAGTGCAACGGCACTGGCGGCCTTCATGACGGTAATCGACTCTATCATGGTAGGATCGATCATGTCGGCATCGCGAGGGACTCCATCGACCATGACAAGGGCTCCCTGTCCCCAGACATTACCATTGTAGCCACCAATCAAGCTTGACAGCTCGCTGAGACTACTGGTATAATAATCCTTTTTCAGCAAGTCGGACACGTTGACAGCACTGACACCACCAAGGATATTCTCTTTGGCCTGCGTGCCAAACGCCACATTGACCTGTGTCGTGTCGGCCACCTGCTGTGCCTTTGCTACCGAAACTTCGCCTATGACGGCGGTAAGCATCAGTAAGGCAAATGTCTTATGTAGTTTCATATAATTTTTCATCTTTAATGTTTATTCTTTCATCATTGAATATTACCAACCGGGATTCTGGTCAAAGCCTTTATACAGCTGCACGTCCCGCTGTGGGAATGGGAGCCAGTTGTGCTTAGGCAATGTGTAATGACGCTCAACGAGTACCTCCTCGCGCAGGTTCAGCACGTGGTTCTCCTTAGGATTGGCGTAGCGGTCGGCATCACTCTGATCAGCAGCTCGGTCGAAGTAGACAGCAGTCTTCTTGTTATAGGGAGCCTTGTCGAGCAACAACCAACGGCGCAGGTCGGTGAAGCGGTGACCCTCGAAAGAGAGCTCA
>Ga0265301_10002286_pt1 | contig 22600 bp, 14 predicted proteins | sample AusTroGonzalo_MG_2_FD_193488 | JGI IMG/M metagenome (GOLD analysis project Ga0265301, IMG submission 193488) | Bovine rumen microbial communities from tropical cattle in Woodstock, Queensland, Australia - Gonzalo_04 | ecosystem: Host-associated > Mammals > Digestive system > Stomach > Rumen ... | reverse complement strand
GCAGCCTGCGCGGCGGCTAATGAAAGCTGATTATCAACGAGTTACAGAGTTAGTGTAAAGCACTGGCTCCTATTTTTAGACTCATTCTGCACGTTTTTACACGCTTTTGTCTACAAAAACATGTCTTTTGGCAGATAATCTGTTTCTATGTCATATTTTCTATTTTTTGTTTTACACTAAATTGCTCGATTTGTTTTACACTAAAATGCTCAACCTTTATCTTGCAATCGTTAACTATTTATGCTTTCAGAGTCAAGAGTCTTTGGCTTCGTAACTCATTCTGCATTTCTGCTTGCAAAAATACTAAAAATATTCGATATTAGACTCATTCTGCCTATTTTTCGTGCAGAATAAGTTCATTTTTACACAAAATAAGTCCTATGTGGTATCTAAAATCAACTATTTCGGTCAAAAAAGAAACAGTTTTGGGTTTAGGTTTAAGTTTAGATGTTCTTATATATATAATAAGGTAAAGTAAACCCAAGTCAGAAGATTGAAGGTTTAATCTGTTAGTTTAGATGGACATGTATATATACATGGGTAAACGTAAACCTAAACTTGGCAGGATGAACCTGCTTGTGCCCTCCCCTTCTCATTCCATTTCTCTTTTGATTGATGATTCGACAACTCTATAATAAGTATATCATTTATTTAATAGATGCAGAATGGCATCCTTGGGGGCATACCATATCATTCTTGGTCCAGCCCAACGCATCACTTTACGGATGGCTTCACGCTCTTTAGGTGCATAGCAATGAGTTGGGCAATCCTTGCAAGCAGTCTTGTTTTCACCATACTTGCAATGATCCAGACGGCGACAAGCGAAGTCTGCCAGATGCTGATATTCCTCTGGCATTGTGTCCAGATAAAGATGATGTCGGCAATATAGTTCAATCATCTTTCGGACTGTTCGCTTCTCTCGTTCTATCCTGCTCATTTCATTCTCTTTTCAAACTTGAACAGTCCATCTTCTTGGTTAAACTGCTCTGGCATGTGCGGGTCAGGATGATGCTCGTTGAAGAACTCGACTGTATGGAATCCTAAGCGGTTGATGTAGAAGTGAATGTTGCGACGGTCAAAGTACGGGGTGCAAGTTTCCCACACCTCCACCTCAGGATGCTGTACCTCGATGGCTTTCCAAATAGACTGTCCAATGCCCTTGCTCTGCACGCCTACCTTTACATAGAGGAATGCCAATTCGCCATGATGCTTGGCGGCATCAATGGCAATGATGGCACCGCCCACACGCAGACCATCTTCATCAATAGCTTCGTAGGCTTCTGCACCCTCTGCTTCTAACGACTGATAGAAGTCCTTGTCAGGCAGCACCTGCCAATTATTGTTTTCTTTGTAATACGAATTGAAGCCATGCTGAAATGCCTCCTGCATCTCTTCCTTCATGGCAATGGTCTGTGCCTCTCTGAGTGGCAATAACCGTATCTTTGTCTCCATAGACTGCATTGTTGTACTCATACCTTCTTCATAAATTTCGCAGGATTTCCTGCCACCAACGTTCGCGGCTCAACATCTTTCGTTACTACTGAACCCGCTGCAATGACTGCCCCATCACCAATAGTCACACCGGGCAGGATAGTTGAGTGACCGCCAATCCATACGTCATCGCCGATGGTGATTGGCATCCCATAGCCGTCGAGCGTTCTGCCTTCAGGCTCCAACCGATGTCCTGCCGTATAGATGCCTACGTCAGGCCCAATCAGACAATTGCGACCGATGCGGATTTCCGCCACATCGAGCATCGTACAGTTATAATCGGCATGGAAATTGTCGCCCACGTGGATGTTCTTGCCGAAGTCGCAGTGGAAGTTGTCGCCGACGAAAGGATTGCAGCCAACAGAGCCGAACAACTCTTCCACGATTTCTTCTTTCCTCGCATAATCGGCCAATGTCAGGCTGTTCAACTGCTTGACCAGTTCTGAAGTCCTGACCATCAGCATAAGCACGTCCTCGCTGATCTCTGTACGGCTGAATGTTATCTTCTCCATATAATCTGCTCCGTTATCGTCTCTTTTGCCAAAATGAACTATTCAATATTTAATACATCTTCCAAGAACTCTGCTGCATCAGCTACGCAGTCAGGACATTCTCTGAGTACGACCTTTGTACCTACTCCTTTGAGTAGTTTACATTGTGTGGCCCCGTTTCTTTTCTGGAACTTGGTCATTATCTGTCGCATCTGTTTCATGGACTTGACCTTGTCGTTACATACACACCCCAATACAATACCTGCACCGACGAGTGCGCCGCATGTGCCCTCCATGTTCCCCATTCCTGTGGCAAAAGCATTGCCGATGTTCACGGCCGTCTGTTCATCAAGTCCTGCCAAGTCTGCATAGGTATGAGTGATGGCCTGTGTGCAGTTATGACTTCCGCAACGTTTCTTTTCTGCTGCTATATGTTTTCTTGTATCCATAATATCAAATAATTTTACAGATCCAAATCCATTGCTAGCCAACCGTAGTCCTGATACATGGTGGCAGAGAGATTGTGGTCGCGAACGAAGGCACGAAGCACATCATGCCTGAGCGACTCGTGCTCATCGCCATCACTGTGATGGATTTGGAAGGTCTCGAAATATTCTCCGAAGATGCGCTTGGCACTGGGCTGGAAACGAGAGCCATCCTCTACTTGCTCGAAATCGGATACATAGAAATATTCGCCCATCTTACAAATGTGCATCAATCCCGGATGACTACCGCCAGAGACGCATTTCAGCGTGTTGCCTTCCTGTTTGTAGTTGTACACCCAGAAGTCGCCCCAGATACGGATGTTTGTGGAATCGCTATCATCGACGGCCACTTCTTGGTAGACGGGTACGCAGTACTCGCCTGGTGAATAGTGGCCTGCAATCTGTTCCGCCAGATAGCGGTCGATGGCTGCGTAGTAATCCTTTACCTGCTCGTTCACCATCACAATCTGCTTATCGGCATACTTTTTGTCGAGGATGATGAGCGACACCGGTTGAGTATTGTATGTACGTGCCTCACCGACCTTGGCATTGTAGAAAAAGAATAGCGTGTCGCCCTTCTCTTCAAGTCTGTCTGGAGTGATGTCCGTGGCGAGATTCGTTACAGGCAGGATGACTGCCAGCACGAACTGCTTTGTGAAGTCAATCTCGGTAGGCTTTCCATCCTCGCCCATCGTCGTGGCCATGCCGAAGAGCTTGCCGAACTCCTCTGCCGTCGTAATCTTCGGACTTGTAGGAATTTCCTGATCGTTATTAAAGAAGTAGTTCTTGGCCTCCTCAAAGGCCACTTCATTACTTGTTTCGCCACTCTCAGTGGGAGCGGCTGCCTGTTTGTTTCCACATGCTGCTATTATTATCATAGCAGCGAAAGCGAATAGAATCTTTTTCATGAGTTATATTAACTGTATATAGATGTTATCTTATGAATCCAGCCAGCGCTTCACAGTGGCTACTTTATCCTTGCTCACGATGATTTCTACATCGGGGAAGGCGGCGACGTGGATGCGCATTTTGCCTAAGAAATAGGTAGAAAGCTTGCTCACGGTAGCGGCACTCACTATAAACTGACGATTTACACGCATAAAGCGCTGCGGGTCGAGTTGACTCTCGGCTTCTTCGAGGGTCATGTTCAGGGCGTGAGTCTTGCCGTCGAGGGTGCAGAGGCGCACCACACCGTCGCGGATGGTGATGTGACTCACCTCGCTGACGGGGACTATCAAGTATTCGTCGGCACGATGGGGGATGAGGAAGCGCTCGCGATAGCGGATGGATTTGCTGTTCATCGAGGCCAATATCTGTGCGATGGCATCCGTCGTTGACGGAGATTTCAATTCTTCAACTTTTGAATTCTTCAATTTTCCTATTGCCGCGTATAGTTCCTCGCTGTCGATGGGTTTCAGCAGATAGTCGATACTGTTAAACTGAAAAGCCTGCACGGCGTATTGGTCGTAGGCGGTGGTGAAGATAACGGGGATAGCTGTCGGCACCGTCTTCAGCGACTCAAAACTCAAACCGTCGCCCAGTTGTATATCGCTCAATATCAAATCCACGATTGAGCGAGAACCATGCAAGCTTGCTTGCTTATGGTCGAGCGTGAGTGGATTCGACGAAGTCAAATCTACGTCAGCATGAGCCTTGTCAGTGAAAAAGGCTTTTACCTCAGCGTTACTGGCACACACGCCCACAATCTCGTGCTCACCCTCCAGCATTCTGCGCAGGCGGTCAGCACTACTCTGTTCGTCCTCAATAATCAGTATTCTCATATATCCGTATAATCCGTGAAATTCGTGTTCGTCAACTAATCAGCGGTATCGTCACGTAATACTCTTCCTCCGTCTCGCGTATCTCCACCTTCTTATTCGTCAGCAGTCGGTAGCGTTCGGCGATGTTATGCTGGCCCACGTGCGTGCTCTCGTCCGTTGTAATGGGGCGCTTGCGGTTACTCACGCTGATGCGTTGGCCCTCGGCCTTTACGTTGATGACGAGCGGACGGGCTGTAGTATGCTCATTGTGCTTGATGGCATTTTCGATGAGCATCTGTAGTGCGGCTGGGGGCAACGAGCCTTCGCAATGCGTCACCTCTTCGGCTATCCTCACCTGTATGCCCTTGCCAAAGCGCTGCTGCAGGAGCGACAGATAGCGCTGCAGGAACTCCAGTTCCTCCTGCAGCGTTACCGTACTATGGTCGAGGTGCGACAGCGTATAGCGATACACCTTCGAGAGGTTCATCAGATAGCTGGACGCCCGCTTGGGATCTACCTCTATCAGGTCTGCCAGGATGCTGAAGTTGTTGAACACAAAGTGCGGACTCAACTGGTTCTCCAGCGCCTGCAGTCGGAACTTGTCGCGCTCGCGCTCCGCCTTCTCTCGACTCCGCCAGTAGTACAGCGTCACCACCGTGGTGAACAGGCAGCAGGCGGCATAGTCAACCAGCACCATGCCCGACGTGAATGGCCATCCCTGACTCAGCATCTCCCTGAACTCCTCATCGGTTATCAGCCACATCAGGTAATAGAACAGCAGTCCCAGCACTGATAGTCCCAGCACTAATAATACTCCGTGTATGATTCGTTTCGTCTTCATTCGGTGGCAAAGATACGAATAATTTCTTAAATATAGGTGGTTTTATGCGAACAAATCACCATCCGCCGCCCCAATCTCCGAAGTCGCCGCCCCAGTCGCCGTCCCATTCGTCACGGCGCTTCTTCTCTTCCTTCAGGGCGTTCTTGCCACCGAGGATGTTGAACTTGTAGATGACGCGGAGCATGCCGTACTGGTAGATGGCGTTGTGGCGTGCGTCGGTGCGCTGCAGGGCGTCGATGGTGCGGCTGATGTTGGTCTGCTGACCCAGGATGTCGTTCACCTCGAGCATCACGGTGAGGGCACGGGCACGCAGGAACGAATGCGAGAGTTGGGCGTTCCACAGCAGTTCGTTGGTGTTCATCTCGCTCTGGGCGTAGCCTCGCCTGCTGCTCATGCCGATGTCGGTGGTCAGGGTGGTGCCCCAGGGGGCGGTCCACTCCAGTTCGGCACCGTAGGAGAAGTCGTAGGTATTGCGGTTGGCCATCGCGTTCAGGTCGTTCTTGGCGTTGGCGTACATCAGTCGACTATTGAGGGCGATGCTCACCTGGTCTGTGCGGTACGAGAAGTCAAGGCCGCCGTCCAGGTTGATGCTGCGGGTCACGGTCTTCGTGTCGGCATCGTCGGTGTCGCTGTTGTAGAAGCCCACGTGTCGCTGGTACTCGCCTCCCAGGTCGATGCCGATGTTGAAGAGTTTCTTGGCACCCAGTCCGGTGTTGAAGCCCACGCCGCCACCGCCGTTCCAGTTGCCGTTGATGTTCATCGGCATGGTGGTGCGCACGCCAGTCTGGTTGTCGTAGGTGGTACGGTTGTCGATGCTGTTGCGCATGGCGCTGAACCACAGCCACGAGTAGATACCCTGCTGGCGCTCGGCGTTGAAAGTATTGAAGTCGGCCATGATGTTGTGCGAGAACGAGGGCTTCAGTCCCGGGTTGCCCTTGGTGATGACCAGCGGGTTCGAGTCGTCGGTGATGTCGAGTAGGTTGGTCATGCTGGGCTGGCGCGTGCGACCGTTGTAGCGGAAATGCAAATTCGTATGCTTGTCGAAGTTCCAGCGCAGGTTCACGCGCGGGGCAATATTAAACACATTGCGCGTCACCTCCGGATATTCCTTGCCCATGTACTTATAGTTCAGCGTGGTGCGCTGTGGCAGCAGGTCGAAGCCTACGCTGAAGTTGTAGCTGTCGCGTACACGACGGAAGCTCACGCCGATGGTCTGGTTGTAGTTGCGATACTCCGAGAACTGGCTCAGTCGGTTGGCGATGGAGTCGGCACCATTCAAAACGTAGTGCATGTCGTCCATGAATCGCAGCACGGCGTCGATGTCGTAGCGGTTGACCACCATGCTCTCAGCGAGCGTATGATAGGCGTCGCTGTCGTAGATGAAGGCGCGTCGGTCGTTGCGGCTGTAGCTGTAGTCGTAGGTGTAACTCATTTGCAGATAGGTGCGGTTGGCGATGGGCTCGCTGTAGGCCAGTTGTCCGCTCAGTCCGAAGTTGCGCGATGGCGTGTCATAGTAGCGGTTGTTTTGTTGGTCGGTTCCTTGCTGGTTGTAGGTGATGCGGGCCGCCGACAGCTGCTCGCTCGTGCCGTTGCCGTAGTTGCTCTTGATGAGCAGTGTCAGGTTGCGGCCCTTGCTGCCGAACTTGCGGTTCATCTGCAACTCGCCGCTCAGGTTGGTGCTGGTGTTGATGCTCATGTTGCGGTTGGCGTTGGTGTTGATGACCATCTCCATCAACTGGTCGCCATACGAGCCCGATGCCGAGTGGCCTCGCCCGCGATTGCGCTGGTACGTCAGGTTGGGACGGAAGATGATGTTCGTCATCGTGTCGGGCTTCCATTCGAAGCGGAAGTTGCTCGTCAGGCGGTGGTTCGACGTCAGGTTCTTTGAGTAGTCCTGCGCAAACCGTGCCAGCGTGGCGTTGAAGTACTCCGTCGTCGACTCGTTCTCGTTGTCGCTGCCGTCGTAGCGATAGCGGATGCTGCCGCCCGTCTCCAACTTCGGCTGGGCGGTGGCAAAGTTGGCACCAATCTCCTTGCTGCTCTTCAGGCCCTCGCTGCCCCATCCCCAGCGACCGCCACCGCCGCCGAATCCCATGTCGGATACGTTGTTGGCGCTGCCGATGAGCGTCGCCTGGAAGTCATCCTTGAATCGGTTCACGTTCAGGCGCTCAGCGTAGCGGTGCTTCGTGCCGGCACCCAGGTTCACGTTGCCAAACCAGCCGTTCTTCATGCCCTTCTTCACCGTCAGGTCGAGCACCGTCTCCTCCTCGCCGTCGTCAATGCCCGTCACGCGCGAGCGGTCGCTCTTCCGTTCGTAGGTCTTCAACTTGTCGATCATGTCCGTGGGTATGTTCTTCATCGCCACCTCTTTGTCGTTCAGGAAAAACTCCTTGCCATCGACCAGAATCTTCGACACCTCCTTGCCGTTAATCTTAATGGTACCGTCCTTATCCACCTTCGCGCCCGGCAACTGCTTCACCAGCGCCTCCAGCGTTGAACCCTCCGGCACGCGATACGCTGCCGCATTATACACCAGCGAGTCGCCCGATACCGCGACTTTCGTCGCATGGCCCTTTACTTCTACGCCCTCCAGCGCAATAGCATCTGCCGACATCGTGATATAGCCAATCTCCACCTTTTTCTTTTTCTGATTTTGCAGATCCACGTTCACATACTTTGTCTCAAAGCCGATGTACGATACTTTCAGCGCGTACTCGCCCTTCTTCACATCCTTGAAGCCGAACTGTCCCTGCTCTCCCGTCGTTGTTCCTTCCACGAATGTGCTATCCGGTAACGTCATCAACTGGATGGTGGCGGCCACCACAGCCTCGCCTGTCGCTTTCTCCACCACTGTACCATTTACGTCAAACGTGCTCTGCGCCATCATACCGAGATGTGACAGTAGCACCATTATTATTACCAAAAACAATTTTTTCATCTTTCTTTATGGTTTGGTTTAATTATCTATGTTGCCGCCGAGGGCTTTAAAGAGGTTGATTTTCCCTTGTATATTGTCAAGCCAGTCTGTAATTACAGTTAGGCGTGACTGTATCAGAACGGATTGTGCAGTGAGAACTTCAAGGTATGTATTGGAACTATTCTGCATGATGATTTTACTCACATCGTAGGCCCGTTCTGCTTCCTCAACCTCCTGTTTTCGCAGATTCAGCCGCTCGTTGCTCAGCCGACAGGCCGATAGTGCGTCACTCAGTTCGCCGCCAGCCGCGAGCAGCGACTGGTTGAACGCTACCAATGCTTGTTCTTGTTGTGCTTTGGCAATGCGGATGTTGGCACGGTTTCGCCCCTTGTTAAACAGAGGCTGCACTAATGAACCAATGGCATTCAAGAGTATCTGACCGGGATTCACTATTTCACCCACGTTGTTTGTCCATCCAGCCGAAGCGGAAATCGTCAGTTGCGGATAAAATGCAGCTCGTGCTACATCCACCTGTGCCATTTGTGCTTTCAATGCGTATTCCGCAGCCTTTACATCTGGACGATTCGCAAGCGTTTCAATGGCGTATGACATGGTATCTGCGATGCAGACATCTGTGTCCTTCCATATAGTGCGGCCTATGCTATCATGCTTCTCACCGATGAGTACCATCAGCGCATTCTCCGTTGTTTTTATCTGTTGTAAAAGGCTCTTTTCCGATGCAGCAACGTTAAGATAGGCTGCACGTGCCTGACTGACGGCGGCTTCATTTTGCATACCCACCCCTTTTAATGCCTCCATCACCTCCACCGTCTGTCGTGCATTGTCTATGCTTTGGCGTGTCACACTAAGTTGCGCGTCCGTCATCACCAGCGTGTAGTAGTGTGTTGCCACCGATGCTATCAGCTGTAGCCGCACCGCCCGCTCCGTCTCGGCCGTACTCCAATAATTTGCCAATGCCGCGCGCTTCTCTCCACGCAAGCGTCCAGACAAATCTACCTCCCACTGCATCGTCAGTGGAACGTTGTACGTTTTTGTCGTTGTCGTGCCCTTTGTCTTCGACAGCGACCCTTCCGCGCCTACAGTCAACGATGGCAGCATGACCAGTCGTGCTATCCGCAACCCAGCATCAGCCTGTTCCACGTTCAGGTTTGCCGTCCGCAAGTCAGCGTTGTGCTCCAGTGCCATCTCTATCAACTTCCTCAATTGTGGGTCTGTGAATACGTTTCGCCACGTTGTAGAGTCTTCCGTCTGAGCCACAACAGAGATGGTTGAACATACCAAAATCAATAATACTATTATTCTATTCATCTCAAATTTCTTTCTTTTTACTTTGTGTATATTCTTCTATCTTCTTCATCTCCTCGATGATCAGCGGGTCGTCGCTGGGCTGGAAGGTGATGGGTTTGAACCTCTCCTGCAACGACTGGAAGATGACGAAGAGGGCGGGGACCACAAAGAGCAGTCCCAAGGTGCCCAGCAGCATGCCGCCGACCGTACCCACACCCACCGTGCGGCTGCCGTTGGCGCCGGCACCCGTGGCGAACATCAGGGGAAGCATGCCGAAGATCATGGTGAGCGAAGTCATCAGGATGGGACGCAGGCGCATGCGGGCGGTGAAGAAGGCACTCTGCTTCAGCGTCATGCCGGCGTGACGGCACTGCGTGGCGTACTCGGTCAGGAGGATGGCCGTCTTGGCGAGCAGACCTATCAGCATGATGAGACCCACCTGCAGGTAGATGTTGTTCTCGACGCCAAACAGCCAGGCGAAGAGAAACGACCCCGCGAGGCCGAAGGGCACGCCGAGGATGACAGCCAGAGGGATGAAGAGGCTCTCGTAGAGGGCCACCATGATGAGATAGACGAAGAAGAGGCAGATGGCGAAGATGACGAGCACGTTGCCGCCGCCCGACTGGCTCTCCTCGCGGGTGATGCCGCCAAACTCAATGCCGTAGCCCACGGGCAGCTCCTTCTGGGCCACCTCTCGGATGGCGCGGATGGCATCGCCCGTACTGCGACCCTTGGCTACCGAGCCACTCAGGTCGATACACGAGATCATGTTGAAGCGCGAGAGCGACTGCGGCATGTACTCCTTGGAGAGGGTGACAAACTGGCTGACGGGCAGCATCTGTCCGTCGGCAGAGCGCACAAACAGGCGGTCGAGCGACTGCTGGTCGGCACGCTCCTCGGGGCGCAGCTGCATGGTGACCTGATACACCTGGTTGTACTTGTTGAAATTCGACACGTAGCTGCTTCCGAGGAAGGCGCCCAGTTCGCTGAGCACCGCCGAGGGCGACACGCCGAGCTTCTTGCAGCGCGAGGCATCGACGTCGACGCGGTACTGCGGGTAGTCGATAGCATAGCCCGAGTAGGCGTCGCTGATTTCGGACCGTCGGTTCAGGGCCTCGGTGAAGCACTGGCTCACGTCGAAGAAGGTGCTGAGGGCCTGGTCGTTCTTGTTGGTGATGCTCAGCTCGAAACCGCCGCCGCGCCCGTAGCCGTCGATCATGCCGGGTGAGTTGGCGAAGCTCTCGGCCTCGTGCTCGTTGGCCAGGATGGCGTTGATGCGCTCCAGCACGGCCCATGACGTGTGGTCGCTGCCACGACGCTCGCCCCACGGCTTCAGCTGTATCTGCACCATTCCCTTGTTGGTGCCGCCAAAGCCCACGACGCCGCCCACGCTCTCCACCTCGGGCAACTGCTGTATCTGGTCGGTCAGTCGCACCATCACCTCCTCGGTCTTCGCCATCGTGTAACCCGACGGCGTGCTCAGGTCAACCATCAGCGAACCCATGTCCTCGTCGGGCACGAAACCCGTCGGCACCACGCGCATCAGCAGGGCCATCAGTGCCACGGCGCCAGTAATCGCGCCCACGGCCAGCCACTTGCGGCGGATGAGCACCATCGCCAGCTTAGTGTAGCGGCCAAGGATGGCGTTGAAGGTGGCGTTGTAGGCTGAGCGCACACGGGCGGAGAGGCCCTTGCCATCGTCGGCAGGCTTCAGGATGAGCGCGCAGAGGGCTGGGGCCAGCGTCATCGCCACCAGCAGCGAGATGCCCACGGCCACGGCCATCGTGAGGCCGAACTGCTTGTAGAAGATGCCCGACGTACCGCTGACGAACGATACGGGGATGAAGATGACCATGAAGACGAGCGTGGTGGTGAAGAGGGCCGAGGTGAGTCCGCCCATCGCATCGGTGGCGGCCTTGTGGCTGGAGCGGTAGCCTGCATCGAAACGGGCCTGCACCGCCTCGACCACCACGATGGAGTCGTCTACCACCGTGCCGATGACTAGCACAAGGGCGAAGAGCGTCAGCATGTTGATGGAGAAACCCGCCAAGGCCATGAAGGCGAAAGTGCCGACGAGCGACACGATGATGCCGAGGGCGGGGATGAGTGTGGCGCGCAGGTCCTGCAGGAAGAGATAGACGATGAAGAGCACCAGCACGATGGCCAGCACCAGGGTGAAGATGACCTCGCGGATGGAGGCGAAGAGAAAGTCGTTGGTGTTGTCGAACGTCACGATGCGGATGTCCTTCGGCATCGACTGCTCTACCTCTTTCAGCAGGCGATCGATGTCCTGATTGATGCGCGTGGCGTTGGAGCCTGCCACCTGACTGACGCTGCCCATCACGCCGGGATGACCGTTGATGCGGTTGCTGTACGAGTAATCGCTCTGTCCCAGTTCCAGGTCGGCCACATCCTTCAGGCGCAGTTCCTCGCCTGTGGTCTTCGACGCCAGCACGAGGTTCTCAAATTCGCTGACGTCCTGCTTGCGACCCGTATAGCGCAGGGTGTATTGGAACGTGCGCGGCGTGTTCTCGCCCAGCGAACCGATGCTCGCCTCCACGTTCTGCTCTTCCAGCAGTGTGGTGATGTCGCTGGGTACGATACCATGACGGGCCATCGCGTCGGGCTTCAGCCAGATGCGCAGGGCGTACTGTCCGCCCCACACCTCACACTTGCCCACGCCCTGGATGCGCAGGATGGCAGGGCGCAGGTTGTTATAAAAGTAGTTGCTCAGGAAGTTCTCGTCGTAGGTGCCGCCGGGGCTCTCCAGCGCCAGGATGCGCAACTGGCCGGGCTGCTGTTTTTCAACATACACGCCCATCTTGGTGACCTCGGAGGGCAACTGTGCTTGTGCCTGCACCACACGGTTCTGCACGTTCACCGCCGCCATGTCGGCATTGGTGCCCTGCTTGAAGAAGATGCTGATGCTGGCCGAACCGTTCGAGGCCGACGACTTCATGTAGGTCATGTTGTCCACGCCGTTGATGGCTTGCTCCAGCGGTGCCAGCACACTCTTCAGCACGGCCTCGGCACTGGCACCGGGATAGCTGGCCCACACATTCACCGTAGGCGGCGCAATATCGGGATACTTTTCTATCGGCAGTCGCGTCAGGGCGATGATGCCCACTGCCACCACCATCACGTTGATGACGATGCTTAAAAGCGGGCGGTCTATAAAAGTCTTGATTTTCATAACTCCTTCTTACATCATATATCTTACATCTCTTGTCCTTCCTTTACGTAGTTAGCACCCTTAGCCACAATCTTTTCACCAGGAGTTAAGCCACTGGTAACCACATAGTGCTGCCCGTCGTTCATAGGCAGAACGGTGATAATGGCCGACGATGCGCGACCCTTCACCACCTTATAAACATAGATTTTATCTTGGATTTCGTAAGTAGCTGTTTGGGGAATCACAATCACCTGATGCAGGGTATTGGGAATAACCAAACGACCCGTGCTGCCGCTTAACAGCAGTCCGTCGGTATTTGGGAAAACGGCACGTGCCGATACAGCACCAGTAGCACTCTCTACCACACCGCTGATACTCTCTATACGTCCCTTTACACGGCAGGTATCGCCATTAGCCGTTAGCAGCGCTACAGGAGGAAAAGCTTTCACCACCTTATCCAGCGAGCCGTGCTCGGCTACACGACTCATCACATCCCGCTCCGTCAACGAGAAGTACACATACATCTCCTTCGCATCGGCCACGGTGGTAAGAGCCCCCTGAATGGTGGGACTCACATAGTCGCCCACACGATACGGCAGACTGCCCACCACACCGTCCGACGGACTGCGCAGCACGGTGTACGACAGGTTGGTGCGAGCCGTTTCCAGTTGTGCCTGCGCCTGCTGTAGTTGCGCCTTCGCCATCGCAAGGTTCGAGGCCGATGTGCGCAGATCATGGTCAGAAACCACGTTGTGCGCATGCAGGTTCTTGCTGCCGTCGTAGCTCAACTGCTCCTTCGTCAGGTTGGCCTTCGCCACCTCCGCATTAGCCGCAGCCGCCTTTACCTCGGCCTGATAACTCGCCTGGTCAATCACAAACAGCACCTGACCTTTCTTTACACGCTGTCCCTCCTTCACGCATATCTGGCGCAGATACCCCTCCACGCGAGGGATGATCTTCACGCTCTGCCGTCCCTCAACGGATGCCGGAAAACTCTGAGTCAACGTAATATCCTGCTTCGAAACCGTCATTGTCTCAAAGCTCTTCTGCTCGGCAGCATCTTCGCCACCCTTATTCTGGCAGCCCGCCATCATCAGTCCCGCCGCCAACAAAAAAACTACTTTCTTCTTCATATCGTCGTATTTTGGCTGCAAAATTACGACCCTTTCGCGCGAAATAAAAGAAGAAAGTAGGTGAAACGGGAAAAATCGCCGGTGAAGTTTACATCATAAGCCTGCTTTGGGTTCGCAACTCAATAACCTCAATTTGGGCAGACATCTTCTCATTGCAATATTCTCTGATATAATTGTGTTTGTCCCTTGTCTTTATTCGTAATCCTTATCTGAACCTTGGTTGGACGTACAATCTCTTCAGGCAAATTCGAACGGAGTTGAGTTATTACTTGTTCAACATTTGTAAATCAAGAGTCCTTGATTACTGAAACACACTAACCGCTGATTTAACATTCTCTCGAAGGAATGACAGTATCTTTACGATTGGCTATATATTGATGTTTCTCAATCTGCATTTAGTGAAATCCCTTCCCTTTTTGATGCTCATACATCCATTTACCGCCCTTGTCTATGTTTTCGATCACAAACTGCACAATTGCCCCCGTTGGAATGTCTTTCGGTAATCTCTTTATGAGTAATGCAACAAGCTGACCTTTATTGGTGAATCCTGTTTTTTCCTCTTCTGCAACAACTTTTCCTTTGTAAAATGCAGTTCCTCGAAGTAGATTGAGTTTGGAAATCCGATCCGTTTCCAACTTCTTTTCTTCTCGGCGCAGCTCTTCATTTCCAGGATTATCACTGAAAAATATAAACTCAACAACCTTGTCATTCAATTCCCATGCAGGACTAAAATCCTTTTTCACATATGTTTGAGTGACACGATGAGCTGAACCATGATTCATTGCGAACGCTACTGCTTGCCAATCCAACCCAAGTTCGTTGAATGCGATAGTTGCCCAAGTGTGACGAAATGTTAGAATGCTATAGTCCTCCTCCTTGCTTAGTCCCATTATTTTCTGACAGATTTGTCTGATGCCGCTATTTACATTAGCGCAGAAACTTTCTTCCGTAGCGTACATTTCATGAAAACAAAATAATGGGCCTTTATTTCCTGAAGATTTGTATTTCTTGAACAATGGCTTAATAATATCCGGGACGCGCATCTCCATATAGGCACTATCCTTTCTGCAGTGTTTCGTCTTTGCTCTATAATAATGTATGATTCCGTCATAGTAATCTTCTTTCTTTAGCTCATACAGATCTGCGCAATACATTCCACCAAGGCAAAAAGCCATTTTTGCTACATCGCGACCAAATTCCATAAGAGACATGGCAAAAGGCTTTGAAGGTATTGGGCAAGAGAAAAATGTACGCATAGCATTAGGACTTTTTGCCTGTTTTACCGTGCCGTCCGATTGGGGAATAGTTATTCTTTCCCATGGATTGTACTTTATCCTTACTATTCCTTGTTCGGGAACATTCAGTTCTTTCATGGCATTTCGCCATATATGACGTATGCATACGGGGTACATTTCTTTTGCCCTCTTTTTTCCGTCTCTTATCATAGCGTCAATCCATGCATTCAAGCTGCTTTCTGTCAACGACTGAAACATGAGTTCACATGACCCCATATATTTCTCAAGATGCTTTAGAGCAAGGGTGTAGTTTTTGGCAGTTCTTGGCTTATCTATCTTTTCAATGTAAGTACGTGCATAATTACTGAAAGAAACATGAGATTCTGTTGTGGTAACATACTCGACAATGTCCTTTATGCTCCACATGGAATAATCTACATGATTGAGTTTCTCCATCCATTGGAGAATTAACGAACTGCAATAACTCAGAACATAGGGATCTGTAATCTCTGATTTTGACTTAACATTTTGTGATGAGACAACCTTTGAGGTTTTCCAAAATTGACATCGGCCATCAAATGTGAATCGGATGTACACTGTCCAAAAACCATCCTTCCGAGGGCTTTGAACAACGGGTTTCATTGATACTGTTTTCATAATTATAATTTTTATAAGAAACAACTCTTATATACTCTTATAATGTTAAACAGTTACTCTTAAAATAACCTATTCCGAGTAACAATTTTGCGATTGTCACACGGAATAGCGGCTATTTTTAGGTTTATTTCAGAATAAAAAACGAGGGATTAAAGTGTTATAGTATCACTTTAATCCCTCGTAATTAACTATCTGTTATTCAGCGAATTAAAATTATTCCTCAACGGCAGCCTGCGCGGCAGCCAGACGTGCGATGGGCACACGGAAAGGAGAGCAAGATGCGTAGTTCATGCCAATCTTAGCGCAGAACTTCACTGAGCTGGGCTCACCGCCGTGCTCACCGCAGATACCGCAGCGCAGCTCGGGACGAACCTCACGACCGGCCTTCACGGCATACTTGATGAGCTTGCCGACGCCCTTCTGGTCGAGCACCTGGAACGGGTCAACCTTCAGGATCTTCTTGTCGAGGTATACAGGCAGGAACGAAGCGATGTCGTCGCGGCTGTAACCGAAGGTCATCTGAGTCAGGTCGTTGGTACCGAATGAGAAGTACTGAGCCTCCTCGGCGATACGGTCGGCGGTCAGGGCAGCACGAGGAATCTCAATCATCGTACCAATCTCGAACTCAACCTCCATACCATACTCCTGGAACACCTCCTTAGCGGCGTACTGGATAACCTCCTTCTGCTGCTTCAGCTCGTAGAGCGTACCAATCAGCGGAACCATGATCTCCGGCATCGGGTTCTTACCCTCCTTCTTCAGCTCGCAAGCAGCAGAGAGGATAGCCTTTGTCTGCATAGCGGTGATCTCGGGGAAGGTGATGCCCAGACGGCAACCACGGTGACCCAGCATCGGGTTGTTCTCAGCCAGCGAAGCTACGCGGCGCTGGATGGCCTCGAGCGATACGCCCATCTCCTTGGCCATGGTCTCCTGACCAGCCAGATCGTGGGGAACGAACTCGTGGAGAGGGGGATCGAGCAGACGGATGTTCACGGGCAGACCGTCCATAGCCTCGAGGATACCCTTGAAGTCAGCCTTCTGGTAGGGCAGCAACTTGGCCAGAGCCTTCTCGCGGCCGGCAACGCTGTCGCTCAGAATCATCTCACGCATGGCGATGATCTTCTTGTCCTCGAAGAACATGTGCTCAGTACGCGTCAGACCGATACCCTTGGCACCGAAATTGCGGGCAACCTGTGCGTCGTGGGGTGTATCAGCATTGGTGCGAACCTGCAGCTTGGTGTACTTGTCGCAGAGGTCCATCAGCTCCTTGAAGTCACCGCTCAGCTCAGCTGCCTTGGTGGGAACCTCGCCAGCGTAGACCTGACCGGTAGTACCGTTCAGAGAGATGTAGTCACCCTCCTTATATACAACGCCGTCAATCTCGACAGTCTTGTTCACGTAGCTGACGTTCAGCGAGCCAACGCCCGAGACGCAGCACTTACCCATACCACGGGCAACCACGGCAGCGTGAGAGGTCATACCGCCACGAGCCGTCAGGATGCCTTCGGCAGCAGCCATACCGGCGAGGTCCTCAGGTGAGGTCTCGATACGTACGAGCACTACCTTGTGGCCGTCCTCGTGCCAAGCCTTGGCATCGTCAGCGTGGAACACAATCTGACCGCAGGCAGCACCGGGGCTGGCGGGCAGACCCTGTGCAATGACCTTAGCAGCAGCCAGAGCCTTCTTGTCGAATACGGGGTGCAGCAGCTCGTCGAGCTTCTGGGGCTCGCAGCGCTGGATGGCGGTCTTCTCGTCAATCTTACCCTCGTGCAGCAGGTCGATGGCAATCTTCACCATGGCGGCGCCGGTGCGCTTGCCGTTACGTGTCTGGAGGAACCAGAGCTTGCCCTCCTGTACGGTGAACTCCATATCCTGCATGTCGCGGTAGTGCTCCTCGAGCTTCTCCTGAATACCGTTCAGCTGCTGGTAGATCTCAGGCATTGCCTCCTCCATAGAGGGATACTTGGCCACGCGCTCCTCCTCAGAGATGCCGGCGCGCTCAGCCCAGCGCTGAGAACCAATCTTCGTAATCTGCTGCGGTGTGCGGATACCGGCCACAACGTCCTCACCCTGTGCGTTGACAAGGTACTCACCGTTGAACAGGTTCTCACCGTTGGCGGCGTCACGGCTGAAGCATACACCCGTTGCAGAGGTGTCGCCCATGTTACCGAACACCATGGCCATCACGCTGACGGCTGTACCCCACTCGTCGGGGATTCCTTCCATCTTACGATAGAGGATGGCGCGCTCGTTCATCCAGCTGCGGAACACGGCGCAGATAGCGCCCCAGAGCTGCTCGATAGGATCGTTGGGGAAGTCCTTGCCGGTGCGCTCCTTGATGGCAGCCTTGAACAGCACGACGAGCTTCTTCAGGTCCTCAACAGAGAGGTCCTTGTCCAGCACGACGCCGCTTTCCTTCTTCACCTTCTCGATGATTTCCTCGAACGGGTCGATGTCGGTCTTGTTCACGGGCTTCATCTCCAGCACCACGTCACCGTACATCTGTACGAAGCGGCGGTAGCTGTCGTATACGAAGTGGGGATTGTTGGTCTTCTTGGCCATACCCTCGGCAACCTCGTCGTTCAGACCCAGGTTCAGGATGGTGTCCATCATGCCGGGCATAGAAGCACGGGCACCCGAGCGGACGCTGACCAGCAGGGGGTTCGTTGCATCGCCGAACTTGCAGTTCATCAAGTCCTCGATATGCTTAACGGCTGCCATCACGTCGTCGTTCAGCAGCTCCATGATCTTCTGCTGACCAACCTGATAGTACTCGTTACAGCAGTCGGTTGTGATTGTGAAACCTGGAGGAACAGGCACACCGATATGGTTCATCTCGGCAAGGTTAGCACCCTTACCGCCCAGTTCCTCACGCATTTTTGCATTACCTTCGGCCTTACCATTACCGAAGAGGTAAACTCTTTTTTGGCTCATACGTAGTGTTTGTATTAATTGTATTAAAAAATGATATTTTGCTCTTGTTCGTGCAAAATTACACGATTTTCCCCACATATCCAAAGAAAATGGGTAAAAAAAACAATTTAGCCGACAATCTTCACACTTTTTGGGAAAACGCCCTACTCTTCCATTAGCTTACGGTAGCGTGCGCGCTTGGGTTCGTCGAGTCCTAAGCGCTGGGCTTTGTTGGCCTCATACTCCGAGTAGTTACCCTCGAAGTAGAAGACATTGCCCTCGCCCTCGAATGCCAGGATGTGGGTGCAGATGCGGTCGAGGAACCAGCGGTCGTGGCTGATGATGACGGCGCAGCCGGCAAAGGCTTCAAGACCTTCCTCCAATGCACGTAACGTATTGACGTCTACATCGTTAGTCGGCTCATCCAAAAGTAAAACATTACCCTCCTGCTTCAGGGCTATGGCCAAGTGCAGGCGGTTACGCTCACCGCCCGAGAGGACGGCACACTTCTTCTCCTGGTCGGCGCCGTTGAAGTTGAAACGGCTCAGATAGCCGCGCACGTTGACGTCCTTGCCGCCCATGCGGATGGTCTCGTTGCCCTGCGACACGACCTGATAGACCGTCTTTTCCGGGTCGATGTCCTTATGCTGCTGGTCCACGTAGCTGAGTTTCACCGTCTCGCCCACGCTGAACGAGCCAGCATCGGCCTGCTCCAGTCCCATGATGAGCCGGAACAGCGTCGTCTTGCCTGCGCCGTTGGGGCCTATGACACCCACGATGCCGTTGGGCGGCAGCACGAAGTTCAGGTCCTTGAACAGCTCCTTCTCGGGATACGACTTCGCCACGTGCTCGGCCTCAATGACCTTGTTGCCCAGTCGCGGACCGTTGGGGATGAAGATTTCCAGCTTCTCCTCCTTCTGCTTCTGCTCCTCGTTCAGCATCTTGTCGTACGAGTTCAGACGGGCCTTGCCCTTGGCGTGACGGGCCTTCGGCGCCATCCTCACCCACTCCAGCTCGCGCTCCAGCGTCTTGCGGCGCTTCGAGGCGGTCTTCTCTTCGAGAGCCAGTCGCTGCGACTTCTGCTCCAGCCACGACGAGTAGTTTCCCTTCCAGGGTATGCCCTCGCCGCGGTCCAGCTCCAGAATCCACTCGGCCACGTCGTCCAGGAAGTAGCGGTCGTGGGTGACGGCGATGACCGTTCCCTCGTACTGCTGCAGGTGCTGTTCCAGCCAGTCTATCGACTCCGCGTCGAGATGGTTGGTGGGCTCGTCAAGCAGCAGCACGTCGGGCTTCTGCAACAGCAGGCGGCACAGTGCCACACGACGGCGCTCGCCGCCAGAAAGATTCTTGACACTCCAGTCGCCAGGAGGACAGTTCAGCGCAGCCATAGCGCGGTCCAGCTTCGAGTCCATGTTCCACGCATCCGTAGCGTCGATAATGTCCTGCAGCTCGGCCTGGCGCTGCATCAGCTTGTCCATCTTGTCCGGGTCCTCGTAGTACTCGGGCAGTCCGAACTTCACGTTGATGTCGTCATACTCCTTCAGGGCGTCATAAACGCTCTGCACGCCCTCCTGCACGTTCTCCTTCACCGTCTTCTCCTCGTTCAGCGGCGGGTCCTGTGGCAGATAGCCCACGGTGTAGCCCGGGCTCCACACCACCTGTCCCTGGAACTGCTCGTCCAGTCCGGCTATAATCTTCATCAGCGTCGACTTACCGGCGCCGTTCAGACCGATGATGCCTATCTTCGCCCCGTAGAAGAACGAGAGATAGATGTTCTTGAGTACTTGTTTCTGGTTCTGCTGGATGGTCTTGCTCACGCCGACCATCGAGAAGATGACTTTCTTGTCGTCTACTGTTGCCATTCTAACTTCTTAAAATCTTTAATATCTCTAAATCAACGAGAATGCCACGTCCATCATGTGGGTGAACGTGTTCTGACGCTCTTCAGCCGTCGTCACCTCGCCCGTCAGGATGTGGTCGCTCACGGTCAGTATCACCAGCGCGCGCTTGCCGGCGCGGGCAGCGTTCATGTAGAGAGCCGAAGCCTCCATCTCCACGGCCAGCACACCCATCGTCATCCACTTGTCGTTGTGGGGATTGTCCGAGTAGAACGTGTCGCTCGACAGCACGTTGCCCACCTTATATTTATAGCCGAACTTCTCGCAGGCCTCCACGGCACCGCGCACCAGACTGAAGTCGGCAATCGGCGCAAACGTGCCGGGCAGCTCGTACTGGTCGCCGTAGCTCGAGTTCGTGCAGGCACCCTGAGCCACCACAAGGTCGCCCACGTGCAGGTCCATGTTGATAGAGCCTGCCGAGCCCACGCGGATAATCGTCTTCACGTCGTAGAAGTTATAGAGCTCGTAGGTGTAGATGCCGATGGACGGGATACCCATGCCGTGGCCCATCACGCTGACGCGCTTGCCCTTGTAGGTGCCCGTGAAGCCGAGCATCCCGCGTACATTATTAAATTGAACGGGATTATCCAGGAATTTCTCTGCCATGAACTTAGCGCGCAACGGATCGCCTGCCATGATGACAGTCTCGGCGATTTCGCCTAACTGTGCCCCGATGTGGGGTGTAGGAGTTTTTGCCATAATCTTTATGTGTTTTGGTTAGTATTGTTTATTTTCACCTTTGCAAAGATAGCGAAAAAAAACGAGAAATATCTTGTCCGTCCCATATTTTTTATATAATTTTGCAGAAAACTCATCAAAAACGCTATTCTTATGGTCAAACACATCATCCTCTGGACCCTGAATCCAGAACTCTCGGAAGCCGAGAAGAGTGCCGTCAAGGCAGGTATCAAGGAAGGACTCGAAGGCCTCGTGGGCAAAGTCCCCGGTCTCATCGACGTCAAGGTTCACATCGACGGTCGCCTCGACTCCTCCAACGCCGACGTGATGCTCGACAGCACCCTTGAGTCGGCCGAGGCACTGAAGGGCTACGCCGTACATCCCGACCACGTCGCCGTCGCCAACGGCAAGGTCCGTCCCTACACCGTCCAGCGCTCCTGCCTCGACTTCGAGATTTAGAATACCGCCTGAAAACGCGGTAAATGTTATTTGTTAATTGTTAATTTCGCCGTTTCCGCAGTGTTTACTGCGTATAGCGGCAATTCCACACTACTCGTCTTAATGTTACTTTCAACAAGAAATATTATCCGACATGAAATAGTAACAAGTAACAAGTAACATTAACCGTGTTTTTGGAAATGTTAAAATGACATTTTTTAAGAATTTACTTTTATATATATTATATATATTAATATATATAATATATATAATGGTTGAAATCACTGTAAATGTTACTTGTTACTTGTTACTTTTGCCAAAGCGCTTCCGCAATGTACAGGGCGTTTCAGCGAAAATCATCATGTCTTAATGAATTGAAACGAGAGCGAACGAATGTTAAAACGTGGCTTTGTTTAACGAGTTTTAACAAACGAAACTGACAAACGTAACATGAGGCCCGAAGGGCTGAAAATGCCGCCAAACGCAGTAAACACTGCGGATGCGCGAAAAGTAACAGGTAACAAGTAACATTTACGGTTTTTCAGTGCCGAGGCGGCACGACATGTCAATGCTCCCAAGTGCCTATCACCCTTCGCCGCAGACCCCTCACGATTTTCTGAAAATACTCCATGAGTTTCGGAAAATACTCATGGAGTATTGAAAAATTCTCATGGGGTATTTTTCAAAAATCGTTGAGTATTGAGGATAAAGAAAGAAATTAGCAGAAAGGACAACTAAAAAATCAGATGCGAAGGTGACTGAGCAGCTGGGAGCGGAGACGGGCGGTCTGGCTGTCGTCGACGGGGTCGGCGGGCAGGAAGCCTTCGTTGAGCAGCGTCTGCTCCTGCAGGAGCCGGAGGATGCGGCGGAAGAAGCGCAGCAGGCGCTTCTCGGTGAGTTGGTCGACGATTTCCTCGTCGTTGGCGTCGTCGCGGCGCAGGGCGCGGTCGAGCTCTACGAGCTGGCGCAGCGTGAGGGGACCGTGGTGCATCTCGCTGGTGATGCCGACAACGGTGTGGTTCTCGACCTTAGGCAGCTGGTAGGCGGTGGGCAGATAGCTCTTGATATGGGCGGTCTCGATGTAAGGCGCGCGGATGTTGAGGACGTGAAGGCCGCGGTCGACGACGGCACGCACGTTCTCGTGGTCGGCATAGACGAGGAGCTGGCGCCAGGAGGAGTCATT
>Ga0265301_10002285_pt1 | contig 22605 bp, 17 predicted proteins | sample AusTroGonzalo_MG_2_FD_193488 | JGI IMG/M metagenome (GOLD analysis project Ga0265301, IMG submission 193488) | Bovine rumen microbial communities from tropical cattle in Woodstock, Queensland, Australia - Gonzalo_04 | ecosystem: Host-associated > Mammals > Digestive system > Stomach > Rumen ... | reverse complement strand
CCTCCAAACTATTAACCCTCGTAGGGATGACCGACGATTTCCTCAAACTCTTCCTCGGTAATCCAGCCCTTCACGACGGCGTTGGCAACCTGGAACTCCTTCCATAAGCCTCTGTCGTAGTAGTTTTTGACCTTATCAAATTTCGGACTATGATTCATGGTTAGACCTCCTCTTCAGCGTTGACCTCGGTAGGCTCGTCTTCGCCAAGCTCAACGTCGCACATCATGGCGATGTACTCGATGTTGGCGGCGTCCTGTGCCTGAGCCGCGCCAATCGCAGCGTTCTTCTCACGCTCTTGCATGAGCTGGTCTTTCAGTGATAAATACTTCATAAGACACCCTCCATAGTGATTTATAAAAACGTTTCATCCTCAAGACTGCAAAATAATCATTTGACCTTCCGATAAACGGCGTGCCTTTGCGGGCTGGCGTTGGTTCGCGTGTAGCATGGGCGAGCCACGCCTGGAAGCATTTATCCATCTTGTCCCGCGTCATTCTCCCGTCTCTGACAAAATGAATGAGACGTTTTAATTTTCTGCGTTCGTGAGACAGCTTCTCCCTGAGAACCCGTTTCACTACCTTTCCGGTTTTCGTAAGATGGTATGAGAATCCAAGAAAGTGAATCGGTTGCGTGATAGGGAATATCTGCGTTTTCTTTAAGCTCAGCTTTAATCCGAGTTTCGCAAGCTCTTCGCTTATAAACGCGAGACAGTCCTGTAATACCTGCTTGTCCTCGTGGATAAGAATGAAATCATCCATATATCGAACATAGTGCTTGATACGCTTCCGTTCTTTGATTGCATGGTCGATGTCGTTCAACACCGCGAGCTGGCAAAGCTGCGTTACCTGCGAACCAAGTCCCATTCCGACTTCTGGGTTCTCAGGCGTACCGAAGCTGTCGATGATACGCTCCAGTTGCTTGATAACCCACTCGTCGTCAATGAGCTTGAACACTTTCTCTTTCACAACCCAGTGTGGTGTAGAACCAAAGAAATTCGTAATGTCACACTTCAGGACATATCCTTCTCTCCCGTGCTTGCGGTAGAATCTCTGCATATGACACTCAAGGCGCCTTCTCGCAAAATCGGTTCCTTTACCGACGAGACAGGCGCCATTGTCATATATGAAGTGTTTTCTCAGTTGTGCGGTAAGATAGTTGTCGCACAGGCTTCTTTGGAAAACTCTGTCCTTGAATCTTGTGCTGACAATATCTCGCTTCTTCGGTTCGTAGATAGTGAATCGCGTGTATTCTTCAAGTTTATATGTGCCATTAAGCAAGTCGCGTTCAAGCTTTGCGCAATTTATGGCTCCATTCTTGTACCATCCAGCGACACTATCTTTCCATATCACACCGCTCTTACAGACCTCCATTGCGGCGTACAGATTTTCAAAACTGCACACCTTATCCCTGACTGTTTCAGTCTGCACGGTAAAACTCCTCAAAAAATTGTTTGGGCACCGTTGATAGTACGACATACTACCGTTGGTTGAGTATCACACATCGGCACCCCTGTTTCACCTTTTACGGTTGGGATAGTCATTCCTTGCGTGGTGGTTCGGTTTTGTCACAAAAGTGCTACTCCTTACTATTCCACCCAATCGGGGGCGACGCCGTTGCTGTTGTTGGCATTGTTGTTGTTCATAGACCCGTCCGTGTTCACGTTGCGAACATTGTTACCGTTGCTGGCGTTGGGAGTCCGCAGCCACCAGTTGGCAGCCGACGACAACACACAGAGTCACGTTCTTACAATGACTACCCCGTTAAGGCTTACGCCTCTTTATGAGTAAGCCCAAATCTGTACTTGTCAGATTTGCGCCAACTTTGAATTTTCTTCTTCAAGTCTCCTACATCCGTGCCAATCTTCTTTAAGCGTGTGCTCTTGAGTTTCCTCTTGCGGTACATCACGGATGCAGCCGCGTGAAGATTCTCAAGAGCACGTTCCGCTCTATCTTGAAATTTCTTTCGCTCATTGAGGGCTTCGATATCGTCGTCTACGATAATACGATTTGCCTCTTGAACCTGACTCAGACAATCTAACGCCATACTTCGCATCCGCTCCGCAAACCATTTGCATTGCTCGTGCTCCTGTATGATTTTGTTTTTGTCGTCTCCGTCTTCAAACTCCGGTGGTAGATAGTATTTCGTAGTGATGTCACAAATGTAATCAAGAAACTTGAACGCTTCGGTTTCGATATTCAGTTTGCCTTTACTTCGTTTTCCTTCCGGGACACTCATTTTGGATTCCTTTCCGCAAATATCGCCCCTGTCGGGGCGGATTATTTGCTGTTGACAGACAATGCGACCTGATTTACACGATTACGCAAGCGGGGGCGACGCCGAGGCTGCTGTAGGCATTGCCGTTGTCCATAGACCCGCCCGTGTTCACGTCGCGAACACGGTTACCGTTGCTGGCGTTGGGAGTCCGCAGCCACCCGTCGGCAGCCGTGCCGCCTCTGTACTTAACCCGGTGACTATCCGCACCAGTACCAGGCGCGTTCAGACTGGAATATCCAGGGCCGTAGTAGGTGTAAACCTTACCGTCCGGGCCATCAGTGCTTCTCTCAGCGCCCATATAAACCTCGGGACGAGAAAGCAGGAAAAAGCGTTCGGTGCTTGCCTCAAGGCCGTAACCATCCGCAACACTGAGCTGCGTTGACTTGCTCACGTCTCCAAGAACGGCGAGGAAGGATGCGTCAAAGTCCTTCAGGAACCCGGCAACAGAGGCGTTGCTCGGCCTGTCGAAGTTGTTCTTCGCAGTCCACCATGTATTCGCCGCGCCGTCTGTGTTCAGCCACTGACGCAGAGAAGATTGAGTCCAGCGGTTATTGCCACGCAGCGCTCTGTGCATATGATTCATATTGCCAGTATTGTTCACAGCACCCAAATCGGTGCCAGAGCTACCGAGGGTCACAGTAGCAGTTTGGGCAGCAGTAGTGCTGTCTGCGCTGCTATAAACGCTGATAGTAGAGTTGGCGAATGTGGCGTCGTAAGCATTGCCGAAAACAAGCTGGCTACCAGCAGCGGCGTCGCTCGCAAGGGTAAACTGATATGTCTTACCGTTGTCGCTCGTATACCACGCATCATCCTGAACGGTAAAGTGGTATGTACCGGCGGTAAGGCCATTTTCCGCGTAATAAAACGCTTCTTTTGCGTCGAACGTCATCGTGCTGCTAAGCTGATTATGGAGCTGCAGCGTCATGCTGTGCGTCTTGGTGTTATCGCTCGGCGTATCATGGTCGATTCCGATGATATCAAACGTGTAAGAAGTGGTAGCTACAATCACGTTGACAACATCGCCGACGGCAGGAGTTCCTGTAAGCTCGACACCATAGGTTGTAGACAGAGCGACAGTCGCGCCACCGACATCTCTCCAGTTCGCGCCGTCATATGTATAGGTATATGTGCCAGCCTTGGTTTCGCCGATGGCAGTCAGAAACGTAGCGGCAGTCACGCTAACGCCGGTAATGCCAGTGCTGCTGCCCTTGTTGGCGGTAACAGAACTGAGCTTCTCCGCCACAAGCTGGTCTCCGATATCGAAATACTGAGCCGCAGCGCCGCTCCGCACGATATCCTGCACGTCTTTCCATGTCTCAATTCCGCCGCCAAAAACCTTCTCGGCGACTGAGTCCGCCTTCGCCTGCGCAGCAGTCACCCGGGTATCCAGACTGCCATAAGCAGCGTCAATTTTCAGCATGTTACTGTCATCCTCGCCGTTGATACCGACACGCCACGTCTTAAAAGTCGTGGTTGAATCGGAAGCGGGGGTAAGCAGTAAATTCAGATTACTTGTGTAACTCATTTCATTTCCTCCGATTGTTTTAGTTTTGATTTGTTATGCTATTCTTGCAGCTTCCGCCATATCTTCCAGCGTCCAGCTATCCCATGCCGTAAGCAAATCGTCGTCATATAGTTCAAGACCGTAGAACAAATCAATCACATCACTCATCGTCGTACCGAGCGATAATGGATTGTTTACTGTAAACACAGCACTCAAATTCACATCTTGCGTTATTTGGTTGTTGAACGACAAATCGAACGAATTTGTTGCCGGGAAAGATTCGATAATGACACCAAGCACATTCTCGATGAGTGACGAACTCATATATCCGTAAAGCGATTGCAATAATACATCGTCCATCTCACTGAGCGTCAAATCATCGTATTCGGCAACTTTCATACCAAGCCTAACAAGAGCTTCTTGATATACCCCAGTTTTGCTGGATGATAAACTCATACTGTTTTGTTCCGGCTCTGGTGAAATAATACTGATAAAATCTGCAATCTGGCTTGATAGGCTCATATCAAAGTCGCCAGGGGATAACCAGAATTGCATGTATACGTCACCATGGGTTTGCACCAAAGACATCTTTGGCAAATAGTTTTCCATTTCTCCAAGCGTCAAATCATCATAGTCAAAAAGGAGACCGTCGAGCCAATGTATCCCTCGTTCAGTTAGAACAATGAACACTTGGTTAATGAGTTTTTCCACGATACTATCAATGAGAGACATATGATTTGATATCGGAGTTACAATGGAAATGTCAGTGACATCAGTCGATATGGATAGATGCATAACTGAACTGCTCGATGAAATATAGCTCCTAAGCGCCACAGCCATCTGTGTTGCGAGTTCAATGTTCGCACTTATTGGCGTAACCGAAGATGTTGTAGCAACATGCACTTCGCTTTGTGCCAATGACATCGTATTATAGCTACTAAGACTATCCATCTCTTCAAGCGTGACATTCTCCAGTTCAAAGAGATAGTTGTCGTCGTAGCTATATAGAAATGCTCCGGCTAACAGGCTGACATTTAAGAGGCACTCAACCTTATTTTCCGTCAGATGGAAGATAAGCGGTAAAAGCTCGTCACCATAAATTCCCTGTTTGTCGAACAAATTCTCAATTTTAAGTTCGATTGATAAAGGATTTCCAGGAACTGTTACATCGTAGACTTTGCTCTTTCCGACTTGTATGACATAATCAGACGGGCGCTGCCGAAGCACAACTTCCATCTGCTTCATGGTGCATTACCTCTTATTAGTCAGTAAGCTGCAGATACAAGCTCGACGCTTTGATGGTTGCGATTGTATTTACCTCGATAACACGCGACGCTGTAAGAGCGTTATACATCAGCAGATTGCCGCCACTCTGCGCGTCATAAATAACGTAGTGAGTTGCTGGAGCATCAGAGCTAAACCATGTTGCTGTGCTTTCAGGCCAACTGATAGCTGCAGAGTTCGTGATAACACCGCCGTCAGGAGCAGTCAGTGAGGTAAGTTGCACACGGGTGTACGCCGTGCCTGTGGTTGATGGTTCTGTGACGTTCCCGCCAGCCGCAGTCGGCGTTGTGCTGGACAGCCCGATGTAATAAGTAGTCGGCAGGGCTGTACTCGTCTGCGTTCTAAACAGGTTGCCCATGATAACGTTTTTGAAATAAGTGGTGTTCATTGATTCCCTCCAATCTGAATTGCCTATAAACGCACAAAGGCCGCTGCATAATGCAGCGGCGTGCGCGCTATATGATATTTAATCAGAGGACAAAATCTTGATTGATATTCCTCGTGATATTCATTATCCCTTGATTCGGCACTTCTGAATCGCCTCTCAAGTCGATAATCGTGATTTGATAGATGAACTTTCCAGCGAGCTTTGCTGTGTCTTCCTTTGGTATCGTAACCAAAATGATACTCAAAACGCCGTGTTCATCAGAAAGCAAGGTTGGTGTGTAACTAAGAATGGGTTCACCAATCTTGTTTGAGTAACTACAGATAGAGAAATCAATAGTTGCTCCATCTGCGTCAAACGGATTGCCGCCCTCGTTCACAAAGTTGAAACGAAGCTTTTGTGTCTCTCCGCCAACAAAATTGATTTCCGGCAGCGTATAGATATTAGTCTGCATGTTTAACCTCCTACGCTAACAGGGAACTCACATATAATCTGCAGCGTCCCAATCCCATTCACGGCAAGCACGTTGTTCCCGCGTACCAGCCGGAAGAAATGGAAGTTAAAATACGGATACGGATTTGAAATCTTATTGCACGTTATGATTTCGTTCTCATTATCCATCACAATGTTTGTGACGGAAGACGGCAAGTCATCGAACCGCATCAAGCGCCCGCCGTCACTGTTGTTCTGGATACTGAAATCTCCTCCGTTTCGCGGAGAGATAATTAACATCGGCTTGTAGAAACCGCGATAGGAGCTCTTGTTATAGAACGTGAACGTGCTGTATCCGTTGATGGTATAGGTATATGACTCCGGGTACATATAGGCAAACGGCGAATCACAAAGCACGGTGCATGTCATGCCCCAAGGAATCTTTCCAAATTCAACATATTTCAGATTCGTAATAAAGCATCTGTACCGTACTGTTTCCATATCCGGCTGCGTGATTTCCAACCACTTATATGTATCATGTCCGGTAAGCCAGCTCATAATGGCGTCCATGTCCCATCTGTCCAGATGAACATCCTTGTCGATTGCGTCGATGTCAGCCCCAAAAGTCATCGTGAACTCAAGCGGCTTGTTCATCACCGTCCCGTAATGTATCGGCTTGTACTTTCTGGCGATTCTGTCCTCAATGATGTCAATACCAGATAAGAGCGTGCCGTTATCCGAGCTGTTCGTTCCGAACTCATAAAGCATCAAACCGTACTCCGTGCATGGGACGCCATCAAAGCTGAAATGACATCCGTAGAAAGACATTACTTCACCTCTTTGTCTTTCGTTTCCTCCTCAATCTTTGCGGCTGCGACCATTTCAGCCACCTCGCGGAGCACCGTGATACTGCCGCTCAGATTTGCGAGATTCTGCTCGCCCTTTACGGAAACGTTATTAAGCGCATTGATAACAGAAACAATGCGCTGTATGATTTCATTTTTCATTTTGTTCTCCTTTTCTTCTTATAGTGAATCAATCCAACCGTTAATCTTCGTGGCAAGCGTGATGAAATAGGATGCGTAAACCGTATCTCCTTTTTTCACCTCGTCTATCCCGGTTGAATATCTGGAACCGATGTTATATCGCAGAGAATTGAAGCGGGCGGCAGTCAGCGTCTTATCGCTGGCGCTCATTTTTGTTTGCACAAGCGTAAGACCGTAATACGTGCTCCATGTTGTGCTGATAGAATCAAGAATTTCTTTCACCTTATCACACATATCGTTCCATACAAGATAGCTGAAGTCAGAGCACTTTCCTCCTTTGTACAAAGAGTTATATGCAGCGGATGTAACGGAGGCGCTTGCATTTCCGTTTGAACCGCTCCACGTCCATTTGGAAATTCCACTTGGAGGCGTAATGCAGAAGGTAGTGCTCCCGCTTACTGTATTTGAATATAGACGAACATAAACGTAATACGTTGTGCCAGCAGTCACGTCATATTTGATAGAAAAGTTATTACCATCTCCGCTGTCATCATCCTGTTTCAAATATGTACTCGGCGCTCTTGACGAGCTGTCCCATGTGGCAGATGCACTCAGATAACCGTATGTATCTGATGAACCAGTCGTATAAAACGTCGCGCTACCGCTCTTCGCAAATGTGATTTTGAAACGGTATGCCCCGCCAGCAGAAATAGTCAGCGCCTGTGACTTTGCCGAAGATACACTTGTCCATGTATACGTTTGGATATCACTTGAACCGCCTCCTGGTGGAGTGATGGTTAATGTTGTCGAGCCAGATGATGTGCTGCTGTAACAACGCATCCAAATGTAGTACGTTGTATTTGCAGATACGGAATACGATATTTTGAAGTTGTTTCCGCTACCGCTGTCGTCATCGTATGCAACATAACTTGTCGGCACGCCATCGTCGCTATCAAATCCTGTGGATGTGCTAAGATATCCAACAGTATCAAGAGAACCACTTGTCTCAAACGTAGCTGTTCCGCTGTTCGTAAACTTGACTGAGTAACGATTGACTCTCGCAGTGTTGATGGTAAAGCTGTTGGTGTACGTTGAACTTACAGTACCGATATTCCCGGTTGTCTGAGTCCACGATGAGCCCCCTCCTCCACCACCTCCTCCACCACTCGACTGGCTTTCTGCTCTGATATAGATATCTCTTCCAGAGCTATATGTGAATGGATTGCTATAACTGTACTGAACCGTTCCAGATGCGTTATCCAATCTGTATACCCATCGATAGAACGAATAACCGCTTGCTGCTGTTGCAGTAAATCGTAAACTGCTGCTGAACCCACTCATTGTTTTGCTATAGTACCCATCACCATCAGGGTCTTGCAAATAGTTGTATGTGTAGGTACTACCTGCATCATAGCTATAAATGGCAGTTTGTGATATTCCCGAGTCGTTGAAATATGCTTGGAACTTATAACTCAAATCAGTTCACCACCTTATCCGAATACAGCAGTCGCAGTTCCGCCGGAACCTCCGCTCCCGATATCTGTTCTTACACCGTCAATGTATTTATAGATAGCATCCTCGTAGAAATCAACAAAGATTCCTGTGCTTCCATTCCCTGTAGGCGGCTGATTTCCTGTATACGAAACAACATCAGACGAACCAATCCATATGCCTCGTGCAAACTTCATAACAAGCCCAGCATCATTTGCAGCAGTTCCGCTTCCAACGCCGAGGATAAGATACGGGTATGTATAGTTCGATGAATAGTATCCAAGCCCAATCTTATTAGCACCGTTGCTGTCATACACATTTAATCCGCTTGATGTCATTTGTGTATATCCATTACCAGTTCCGGCATAGATATTCGCACCATATATATTACCGCCTTTAATATCTGGCGCATAAATAAATGCACTTGACATTGAAGCTGGTGTTCCACCCGACCACGTCTTGAATAGATTGCTAAGGGCAGAGTTTACGTTACTAAATGTCACACTTGCATCAGAGCCATCCTTGCCGTCCTTACCGTCTTTGCCATCCTTACCGTTGGTGCCATTGGTGCCATTGGTGCCATCTTTACCCTTGATTTGGATAGCACTCGTCCATGTACTGCCGCCATCATAGCTATATCTCGCATAGTAATCTGTGCTCGCAAGTGTTGTGTGCCAACTACTTCCATTCGTACTATACTGAACCTTGACAGGACTATTACTGCTTCCCCAAGTGATTGTCCCGGCGCTCATATTGATACTGCCCTTCATCGTAACATTGCCGTTTGTATCAACATAGAAGTTGCCGCTGGATGTCGTCGGATTACCACCGATGCTAAGTCCTGCGCCGATAATCCATGTGCTCGCATCGGCTTTTAACTGTCCTTTGAGCGTCGGGGATTCAAGTTTTCCCTTGAACGTGCCGCTGTTTGCCGTAAGGTTGCCAGCGGTATCCACCTTGAACGCAGGATTTGAGGCCGTACCGCCAATGGTGATTTCGCCGCCTTTGATAGTCACGGCGCTCAACGTTTTACTGGCAAGCGCGTCAGCCGTGATGCCATCGTGTCCGATGGCGGTTGTCCACGTCCATGTAGTTTCCGGGGTGTTTGATTTGTTGCCAGAGCCAAACAGGATGCCTTGCTCGTTCATCCAGATTGCCTTAGTTGATGTTGCTTTCGTTGTGCCGTTCATCAGCCAAAGCCCGTTACTGTCGAACAGCACGTTGCCCGTCCCGCTCTGCATCTTTGTATTCAAAGAATTGATGACGCCCTGAAGCTGTGCCGCCTTTAGATAGCCGTTTTCATTGATGATGCTTGAAAGTGTTTGTTCGTGTGCATCGACAGCTTCCTGCAATTTCGGAATAGAACCGTCTTCAAGAGACTGCCACGCACTACCGTTCCAACGGTACGCCTTTTTCGACAGGCAGCCGTCAACTGTCTTGGTTGATGTGTTATACCAGATGTCGCCGACGTTCTTCGCCTTGTCAGCGGCGTTCCATTGTTTTGCTGGGTTCGTCGCTTGATAGTATGTGCAAATCTTGCCGTCCGCCGTATCCTGCGCGTTCTGAGCTGCGGCAATGGCTGCGGCAATATCCGCGTCCTCGATTAGCTCCCATGTTCCGTTGGAATAACAATAGAGCTTTTCATCGTCTGTATCAAACCATAAATCGCCTTCATTCGGGTTGCTCGGCTGTTCGTCTTGATAGTATGTCGTGATAGTACCGTCAACACGCTCATTCAGTTCAGCCACAGCTTCCTCCAGCGCGTTGGAGTTATCAATGATACCCTGTTCCAGTTCGTCCAGCTCGTCGGCAATAGTTTCATATTCTGAGCCGCCGTGCGTGATATAGAATTTGAGCGCGTCAATATAGACGCCGCTCGCGTCTACACGGAATCCGCCGTTCTCCGTATCGATGATAAGGTTCTGACCGGCAAGCAGCGTACCGACGATATACGGGGCAACGATACCGTAAGCTGTACCGGAAGGATTATCGGAAGAAACCAGATTCTCGTCAATGATTTTGCCGATAGCCATTTTTGCTGTCTGCCAACCGTCATCGGTAAACACGATGGCGTTGTTAATCATCCAAATCTGCTCATCCTCAAATCCTGCGTCCGGGTTATCCGGGTTGTTATACTTCCTCAGATGCAACCCAGTTTCATCCCAGGAGATACCTTGCCCCGTACTTGACAGCACGGCGTTCTTTGCAACGTCGAGAGCCGCGTCCATAAATTGCTTCACGGCTGTTGAAGCTCCGCTGTCTACAAATGCGGAATAGCTTAGCTTGTTTGAGTTCAGCGTCTTGCCCATTGAAATGCTTCTATCCAGTAAGTCAACAAGTTTGAACGCTTTGTCGGAAGCGCTGTATTTATCGCTGAATATCAGAGAGAGTGATGACTTATTCTCGAAGTCGATGGCAACTCCGATGCAGATTGGCTCAAGCACATCGTCGCCGGTGTTCAGATAGATGCGTTCACCGAGCTCGATTGCGTTGACAAACTCCTCAAAATCTTCTGACATAAAGAAGTTTGCCGAAGAAATACTGAACGAATAAGACGGATATGCAAGAACGTCAAGGCACTCTTTTCCGTAGTCGTAGAGACTCCACTCAACAGAATACTTCTCATATTCCGTGGTATTTCTCGTAAAATAGAGTCTACCGCTTCTGACCGTAAATCTAAGTGCGGTGCCTGTGGCGTAGGCGTCCGTATTCGATGCGTGAGAGACGTTGCTGCTCGGAGAGAGGCATGTGCCTGTAAACGAGATACAGCCGCTCGGGAACTCCGTCGCGCCAATCGTGCCGTTGCTCAGATACACAGCAAGCACAAAGCTGCCATCGCTGCTTTTGCGCTCGAAGCTTGCGCTTACAACAGATGAATTGATGGATGCAGATGAACCAGTACAAACCAGTTTTCCGCCAGAAACGGTGAACAAATCTTTCCCACTTAGCCCAAGAACCTTCGTGACTGTTCCACCTGTGAATTGAAACCTGATATTGGAAATCTCGTTGCTGATGTCGCTGTCGCTGTAGGAATCAACAGCGGATAGGACAAACGAACTGTCCTCGATACTGTCCTCTTTGAAATACCGCTGCAGAACCAGAAGTTCGCTGTCTGTAAAGAAATTAGAAAAAGCAACAGCGTTTTTGATAGCAAGAAGCTCTTCAAGAATTTCGTCTCGCTCTGCCTCAAGCGCAGCGATTCTTGCTTTTTGTGTTGCTACCTCCGCCTGCTTTGCGGTTATCTGCGCATTTACCTGATTCAGAAGGTTTTGATACTTCTGATACTCAGAGCTGGATTGATTCGCTATCTGCGCCAGATATTCGATATAAATAGCGCGTTGGTTCAGCAGAGCGCCGAGCTGCACGCCTTCAATATCAGCGAGCTTCGCCTGCTCCGTCAGGATAGCGGATGTTTTCAGAGATTGCTCGACGGACAGATTGTAAAACGCAAGGCGGTTATTCTCATAACTCGTTTTCCAGAGATTCCATTTATTTATCATTCTCTGACTGAAATGCGACAGGTTCATAAAATAGTCGAGGTTGTAAATCTTGTTGGTGCCGAGGGGGTTGACCATGCGGATATCTACATCCTCGCCGCCGTTCACATCCAGAACCGTAACAATACTCTCTGTATCCTCGTTAATATCAATCGTTTTTGCGAGGTTGTTCATAGAGATATGAACCGGCTTCGTGATTGCACCAGAGTTTGTGCTTCTCACATAAATCTTTCTGGTATATGTATCAAAGTCGAAGATACAGTTATACGTCTTCTGCACCGTGGACTTGATGAAATTGTAGACGTTGGCATTTTCCTCTGAGAATGTACGATATTTCCCGATAAGCTCTTCATCGACATGTCCAATACTCCATGACGGAGAATCGGCAAGGAGTAAACCGAGCACCGTATTGTCGGGCGCGAGCGGATTCCAGAAGTTATACGTCGCCTCTTCAAAATATGTCTGCTTGTATGTCAGTTCATATTCCAGAGAATATGCCTTGCAGCTTTTGATTTCCTTTGAACCATCGTTGCTCGTTTCTGGATTGACAAGAATGAACTGTCCCCACCCCTGCATATCGATAATTCGCATACCGATAATGTCTTCATAATGCGGCGTCTTGTCGCCATCCACATAAGCCGGTATATCAAAGGTAATAGTGGATACCTCGTTATAACGAATATCCGCTTTCAGATTAAACGCATAGCCAAGCGTTTGAATCGGTGTGCCGTCTACATTTTTCAGAATGAGTATCGGCTGTTCTTTCATCACTCCGATTGCGGAAAAATCGATAACCAACGTACCACCTCCTTATTCCGCGTATATAATGATGGATAGGGCAGGGGGAGAACCCGCCCTATCCGTTAGCTTATTTCAATGCGGCATTACCGAGTGTTGTAATACCGCGCTTGGAGAATGCATCTTCAAGCTCCTGCAACGCACTGTCTGCGGCAATCTTGCCGTACCGACGCGCATCGTTTTCTGACAGCGTGCCGCTGTGACTGATATTGACATTGACGACAGGACTGAAAGCATACTCGCTGTTTGAGCCGCCGTTTATCAAATCGCGCACAGGCGTAATCATGTCGCCGCCGCCAAAGTATCTGCGTCCGATATCTCCGGGTTTCAGAATCATTCCCATCTTATCGGAAAGCATCTGCACGAAGTCCAGAATCCTGTACAGACCTTGTTCACGCTTCTCGTCAAGAACCGGCTCGCCCTTCTTCAGAACCGCCATGACTTCGTTCTGTTTGAGCGTCGGCCTGTCTCCGGCGATACCGCCGCTGTGGTAAAGGTACTGCTTGTATTTCTCGTAGAGCTTTTCACCGCCGACGCTTCCGACATACCAAACGCCGTCGCTGCCGCGAACCGCGTTGATGCCATATGTGGCGAGCTTTGCGCCGAGTTCGAGGTTCCGCTTGTTCAGCTTGTCTCTCGTATCGGTGTCAGCGGAACTCCACGCCTGAGAGTTCGCCCACATTTCTTTGATGATTGCGTGAATTGCTTCCTCTGCGGTATAACCGTCGTCGTACACAACGTCGTGGTGTGTGCCGCCTCCGGCAGCGCCGATGTCTGCGTCAATGCTGGAAAGCGCCGTCACATAGTCGCCGTAACGCTGTGCGGCTGCAAGCGCAGCTTCCCACGCACTCTCAATGTCGGACTGGAAGTTCGTGCCGACTTCATAGTTCCACTGGATAAGCTCGTCCTTGAGCGTAGACCAGTTCTCTCTGATATACTCGATTGCCATCTGATAGAGCTTTTCGGTTGACGAAATACTCTCTTCGAGAGCTCTGATTTCGTCGTCCTTTTCGTCCTCGTATGCTTTCTGCATATCGTCGAGCGCGTCTTCCTGTGCCTCTCTCGCGTGGTCTGCCTGGTCGTCTGCCAGTTCCTCCTGCAACGCGGCAAGCTCCTCCTCAAGCTTTGCTCTCTGCGCCTTTGCCTCACGACTATCATCCAAAGCAAGAGCGTTGATTTTCGCTTGCAGCTTTGCAATCTCCTGTGTCCGCTTTGCGACGTTCTTCTGGTAATCGGCTTCCTTCTTCGCGTCATTCAGCGCCTCTTTACGAAGAGATATGATATTAGCAAATGCGTCTTTCATATTCTGCAGCGCCTTGATTTGCTCATTCACGCGATACTTGAGCATATCCATGACGTAGTTGAGAATATCGTTAAGCCCTGACTTCATCGTGTTCAGTTGTTCCGTCGTCTCTCCGGCGACGCGCCCGATACTCGTCACCGCACTGTCCGCCAGAGAACGAATCGCGTTGATGTTATGAAGCGCGGCCTGATACTGCTCGTCGTCAAGCCCAAGCAGGGCGAGGTTCGCATACACAAGCCCCCATGTCGCGTCAGTCGCTTCTGTCGTTGCATAGAGTAGGTTGTTCAAATCCTCTACGGAGTCTGCCTGCATAGCAAGACGAAGCCGCTCCACATAGGTAAGCGCCTCTTCCAGCGCAAGCTCCTGCGTCTTCGCGGCAAGCACGGCGTCAATGCGCTCATGGTTGATGACCAGCGCACCGTTTTCATCCATAAGGTACTGCATGTACTGTGCGCCGAGACCGAGAAGCGACTGCAGCGTGTCGATTGTGATGAACCCGCTGGACGCAAACTCGTCAGCAGCCGCGTGTAATGTGTCATAAACGTTTTGGTATACATCGACTACATCGTTTGCTTTTTCGACGATACCTTTCAGATAGTCAATGACTTCCTGATTTGCGGCTTTGATTTCCTGCTTGAGCTTCCGTAAAGAATCTGCGCCTTCCTGGTTGGAAGAGTTCAAGTCGTTCATCGTGTTGATGAACTCTTCCGTTTCTTTGCGAAGCGCGTTTGTGGCTTCTTGCAGAGAACCATACTCGCCAACCGATGTCGCCTGAAGCTCATTCAGATGTTCCAGGTTCTCAATGTAAAACTCGTTCGTCTCTGCGTTATACTTGACCTCAAAGCCGAGAGCTTGGAGCTCAGCAACGCCTTTGGTTATCGTATCACTACGAAGACTGTTTAGATGCTCCATCGCATCTGCCTGCTCGCCATACAAGTCAATAAGCTCTTTAGTGAGCAGTATCTTCTCTTCGTCGGTATCAGCGTACTCGATGCGAGACTGCAAATCGGAGAGACGAATCTCGATAGATTCAAGGCGTTTCAGCGCCTCGTAATACTCGTCGATATCCGCGATATACTCTTCGATTTCCTTATCGGTGTCGGTATTTGTACCGCCGCCTCCGGTACTCTTATCAATCCCGCTTCCACGGAATCTCTCCAGAGGCATGTTCTTGATAGCCTCCAGAGCAGCAATCTGACCGTTAATTTGTGCGATTGCATCCTGATAAGAAGCAATATCAAGCTCCAAGTCAGAAATGAACTCGTCAAGCCCGAGCGTTTTCGCTTCGTATGTATAATCCGTGCCGACGAAGTTTGCGCCGCCAAGCGTGATTTCAGCGTTGTATCCGCCTGAGCCTCCGCCGGAACCGCCGACAATCGCAGAACTGCCAGCCTGTACTCCTTCCGCCATCGCAGCGATAGCCTGAGCTGTTTGATGAGCCTGCGTAGCCAGCGAAGCAACGTCGCGCTTTGCGCTGTTCATATTCTGATAGATAGCTTGCGCGGCAGCATAAGCGGCGGAGTTGAAGTTGCCATTTACATCTGTACAAACCTCTGCTGCGATTCTGTCAAACTCCTCAGCGTTCCCAGCCATAGCAGCGGCTGCAAGCTGAAATGCCGTAGCTTCGTCAACGCCTGCCTGTATCAGCGCCGCGACAAGCTGGTTTGCGGTATCCAGACGATATTCGGCAACCTCTTTTGTAATATCGGCTTCACCCTCGCCAACCTGCTTTGCCATATCAAGCTCGGCCTGAGAGAACTCCATTTGTGCCTCAAGAACAGCCTTTTTTGATTCGAGCTCTTGAATCTGTGCGTCTATGGCATTACGAAGCTCAGCCTCTTTGCCTGCAATGAAATCGTTGACAACGGTTTCATTCAGCAGAATCTCGCCTTCTGCAGTAACTGTTGCATTATTGAGAATCTCCGGGTAAACCGCTGCAAACTCAAGCGCCTTTTCCAGAGAAATTGCGAATCCGTCAGAAACTTCATCCTGCAAGTCCGCAAGCGTCTGCATCGCGCTCGAAACGTCGTTGATTGAATCAGCAATGTTTGCAAAGTTATCCAGAGCATTTTGATATACGTTAAACGCCTCTGTAGCAGAATCAGTTATTGAGTTGAAAAGTGCTCCATATACTGCGAGCTTACCTTGATTTGCGGCGATAAGTTTTGTGTTCTCTGATATCTGAGAATTGAACGAATCTATTTGCTGCTTCGTCCATATATCGCCGCTGAGGAAGTACATCTCAACATACAGGTCTCTCTGCTCCTGCAGCTTTGCATTTTGTGCTTCAAGCGCATCGATTTCTTTTTGGATTTCAGCCATTTGAGCCTTCATTTTGGCGTTTGCATTTTCTTTCCACGCTTCAGTGTTGAGCTTAATTAGGCCGTTTTCCTCATAGAGATAATCAAGATAATTTTCATCAGCGGCAGCCAATGCGTTAATAGTATCGACAGATAACGCTCCCGCTTCTGAAGCCATCTCTTCCTCTGCTTTTTCGAGAACATCATATGCAGATTTAAGAGCAGAAACAGTTTCTTTTAACCCTTCGAGATTGGCTTTATATGTAGACGCGGCTGCACTTCCGCTATTCATTGCATTAGTTGTTGTCGTAGCAAAATCAGCAAAACGAGATTGCTGACTTAAAACAGCATCAACAGCCGCAACAATGTCGTCCTCACTTCCGACGAACTCACCAGACGCAATAGCAGCGTCAATAACAGATTGCCTATATGTGTTGTATTCGTCAGTCGTGGATGGAATAGCTTTCCCAATCAAACCCTGTAACATATATTGTTCAGCAAGGTTTGTATTAAGACTTCCAATTGAATCCTGATAGTTTTTCAGTGCGTCGGAGACTCGATTGTATTCCTCATAAAGCGACTTATAGACTTCGTTGTTTGAACCAACCTTATCCTGAACGATATCAAGCATCTCGGCAAGACGCTGATGCGCGTTAATAACTCCTTCGACAGTAGATAAGTCATATCCATCTCCGGTAAGATATAACTCCATTCCACCAGTCCCGAAAGAGCCGCTGCTGATATACCCGGCGTCAACAAGAGCTTGCAGCCCAGCCCGGTTCGTTTCGGCGTCTGATTTGCTCCATGTGGCTGTCATATGGTTCATTGAGAACCCCGCGACACCATGGGCGCCTGCCTTTTTGAGAAGTTCTTCTTCATACGCATTTAAGCCGCCGCGCAAATCACGTTCAGAATCTTGCAATGCTTCGACGGAAGCGGCTTTAATAGCGTCGCTTAGATTTCCATACTCCTTGACTAAATCCTCAAGACGACCCTTCTCAATATCAAGCTTTTTAACGAGTTCGTCTTGGACGGATATTAAATCCTCTTTCGCGCTACTGTCTGTCTTAACTGCCTCAGATAAATCAATATATCTATCTACCAGCGTTCCGATTTCATCTGATAAATCATCCGCAGATTTGGCGGCCTCTATTGCTTTATCTCTTGCCTCTTGCTGCGCCTGTTGCCATTTTTGATAAGCGATAAACGCAATACCGATAATTGCAACAAAGGCTGTTAAAGCAACTGTAGCGACGGACGCTGCACCTCCAAGCATATAAAACGCGGAAGATGCAGCCTGGGAACCAGTTTTGAGATAAACCAACCCAGCGTGAATGGCTTGAATACCCTTCACAAGATTGCTGTTAAAAATCGTTAGTGCGAGCTTTTTGATAGAAGCGATTATACTTGTGATATTCAAAGCCGCAATCAATGCGATTGTAATTGGAAGAACCGTATTCAAACCGCCGAGAGCATCAATGATTTTCATAATGCTCTCAACAACGCCAAGCAACCCGGTTCCAATATCAATCACATTGTTCAGGAATGACGTTGTAAATGTGCTACTGCTTAATGACTCAAACGCCGCTTTGAACTGATTGATATGTGCCTGGGTGCTCTGCATGAACGTAGCGTAAGCTTCATCAAGCGCTCCGGCGCTGTTTGCCATCTCGTCCATGGCACCGCTTGCTTCTTTGAACTGCTCAATAATTGAATAGAAGATTGCCTGCTGTCTTGTGCCGGAAATTGTGGTAGCAAGCCCTGCTTGAGCAGTTGAACTCAGAGTATCCCAGACTCTGGCGATATCCGCCATGATGTCATAAGTGCTTCTGAACTCGCCATTGGCATCCGTCAGCGCGACGTTTGCATCCGTCAGAGCAGACACAAGCTCCGCGTATGTCGCCTCAGTCATTGCCTCGCCCAAATCATCCAGCTCTGTCTTCGTATTGCGGAGACGCGCAGCAATGGTTCTCAAGCCAGTAGACGCTTTCGCAGCGTTCTGCACGGTGGTATTCGCTGCCGTCAAAAGCGCGACTGATTGTTCAAATGTATTACCAGCAGCATGAAGCGTCGAGGACGCATTGTTCATGCCCTCTGCAATTTGGCTGACAGAAATAGGGAAGTTGTTACCAACCGCAACGAGCTTATCCATAATGCTTTCAATGTCTTTAACGTCTACATTGTAAGCTTTAATGATAGCTGTCATCGCGTTCTGCGCATCCTGGACATCAATATCGCCGACATTCTGGAGCATCGTTGTATACTCTGCAAGGATGCTTGACTCGTTTGTATCATATCCAAGTCTGGCGAATACCGTCGCGCTGCTCACAAAGTCACTGATGGAAGCGCCAACTCGCTGTGCCGCTTTCGCCGCCGTATCACCAAATTTCTGCATCTCGTCGTTGCTTGCTTTGGTAACGATTTGCATTTGCGTCATTGCGCTATCAAGCTCAATGCTCGCACGAACCATTTGGCGAACGGAACGAACGGCGTACATAATCAGTTGCGAAACAGACAACCACGCGCCGAACTTGCTTGCAAGTCCGCCGAGTCTATCGCCAAGCGATTTAGTCGCATCCCCATTCGCTCTTAGAGTATTCTCAGTATCTTTTAATGTCAGGCGGTAATGCTCAGTCTTTTGCCTGAGCTCTTCGAGCGTAATCGTGCCATTCTTATACGCAGACCTCGCCTCACGAAGCGCATCGGTTTCCAGTTTCAGATTGCTGTACGCCTCTCTGCTGGATGCGTTTCTGCTATTCTCAGCAGCGCTCCAATTTGCGAGCGCTCGTTCACCCTGCGATAATATCGTTGCGTGCGCACGCAAAGCGGAGGTATCATCAACCGTTCTCTGTTCGCTTTCCTTCTTTGCGCTTGCCGCTTCTCTTTCCGCCTCGGCTCTCTTGCGCTGTGCCTCTTCTGCTTTACGAGCCGCTTCGGATTCTTTGTTCGCGGTTGCCTCAATGGATAACCCATACTTCTCAGATTCACTCGCCATAAGGCGCAGGAGGCTAATCTGCTCCTCGCTCGTCATCTTGCTGATATTCTCAGAACTCGTCAGCATGTCAAACGCCGTCTTCGTCCTGTTCAAAGCGTTTGCGAGGTTATCCCAGTTCCCGCTTTCTGACACCCAACCCTTATCAGTCAGTTTAACATCGTTCTTTGTTTTACTCAGTTGAAGAAGGATTGAGTAGTATTCTTTTATTGCTCTCGTAGCGTCACGATAGCTTGACGCCTGTTGCTCGTTGGTAGCTTTAGCCTGCTTTGCGCTCGCCGCTGCGGAAGAAATCGCGCTGCCCATTTTCTTGACAGAGCTCGACGCACTTGACGCCTCTTTACCAACGCTCTTATAGACTTCCGTTATCTGACTACGCATCGTTTTGACCGATGCTTCGTCAAATTGGACTTTTATCTTTTGTGGTGTCTTATTGATTAACCGCACGATTGCGTTAATCTCTTTGCGCATATTTTCATAGCTTACTGTAGTATCGACACCGACAATAAGCGTAAAGTCAGCCATTCAGTATTCTCACCATCCTTTATAAAAGAAAGGATTGGCGAGAGCCAACCCCATCAAAAGTTATTTCGTTATATGACAGTTAAACGCTGTCCCGATTGATTGTGATTTCAAGTACATTGTATTCAGTCCCGTAATTCCCTTGAAAGTCGATAATTGCCTGTTCCATGAAATGAGCACCCGGGATATATGTGCTGCTTGTATGGAGTATCCCGGCCTCGTCGCGCTCAAAAATCTGCTTCATAATATGGTCAACCCCATCGTTATACAGCTCTGCGATATCAACCGGGTAATACTCTTTCCGCGTACTCATGGTGTGCCGTGTCGTATCCTTATCAAACCCGACATGCACCATGTATTTGCCATCGCCGAGCTTAATTGTTTTCCCGACCCAGTAATCCTCCAAAAGCGATACCACGCCAGCGGGAAGCGCTGATTGCTGAATCGTGATTCTCAACGTCCTACCAAACATTTCTCCGGCCTCCTGCGCCGTATGTACCTTCACGCCGTTTGATATGCCGTTGAGTATCGCATCGTCCTTTATCTTATCAATCTTCTTTTTGTTCCCGGGAGCATTGACTGCTGCTTCCGCCTTTTTCATTATTGACTCCCAGTTAATGCCAGACATTTACTCACCGTCCGTTTCGTCGGTGCCCTCCGATTTCTTAGCATCCAGGTATGCGTCCATCAGCTTCTGCTCGTCAAGCTTTCCATTTGACATAGCACCAATGAGCTGCTTCATCGTGTCGCCGTCGATGCCGTCAAACACGGCAGACAGTCTGCTTTCCAGATTTTCAAACGCAGCATACAGCTCATTCATCTGGCGGTTAATCGCCTCAACGTTGGCCTGCGCACGATTGTCAATCTTGTCGTCAATCGCAGCCAGCATTACCTCGAACTGCGTTCTGTCGATAGAGCCCATGATTGTTGCATACACATCGCAGGCGTAAACGAGCTCATAGCGCTTCTCAATGTTGGACGGAAGAGTGAAGTTCGCGTACATTTCCAGCACGTTGCAGCGTGTCGCAAAGTCTTTGATTTCCGGCATATATGTTCCGTCGTCAGAGAAGCAAAGATTCGTAACGCCGTCAACGAACTTCATCATATCGGAGAGACTCAGCCGCCTCGTAATCGTAACCTCAATGCCGCGCCACTCCACATTCACGATGCTGGGCGCACTCTCTTCCACGCACTTCTCAAGCGCATTGATTGAAACCTTCTTTACCTTTTCCTTGCTTGCCATAAAGCAAATCCTCCTTTTATTCTTTGTTCAGAATTGTTATGTATAAATCTGTGTGCGGGTACTCCTTGTCGATACCGCACTCCAAAACCAGCTTCACAATATGGAGCGAATCATCGTCCACAATCATTCCGCCTTCAACAAGCCCATCTATAATGAACTTTGGCGTTGTATTATCCAAATCGTGTCTGCGGTTTGTCGGATAATAAATCACTTGGCGTACTTCGCATTTCTCAATGCGTAGGTTAGAATAACCTTGTTCATCGACAAACCATCGAATGAAATCTTTCCACCGTTGTTTCAAAGCGTTCATCATAGGGCGCTTCATTATCATCCATGTATTGATACTGTCGTGATACGGGTGCGCAATCGGCTTTTTACGAGCCTGAGTATGTATCGCAAAATAGTAATCCTCGTACCGCGACAAGGTATTTTCGTCAATCGTCAGTTTGATTGTTTCCTGTATGATTACCACCTTCTTACGAAGAAATGGCTGCACCTCAAAATGAGATGCAGCCATAGCCTCTTTACAGCTCTATCGGAATCTCTTCGTCGCTGTCCTCGAAGTCCTTATCAAAAGAATCGTCTTCGCCATCCAGCTCGGAGAGAAGCGTAGAATCTTGCACCGCCATCGGCGCCTCGTCAACGACAGCCGGAACGATAGGCCCCGGCGCACTGATGGTTTCGCCCCTGGCTTCTGCGATTTGTGCAAAATAAATCGCGCCGTGCTCCGGCGAGCACGCCACGTCCTGCCATCGGAAAATGTCTTGCGGGCGATTCGTCCTGCAATACTCATATTCACAACCGCAGACCTTGCACCGTCTCAAACCAGCCATACATTTACCTCCTGCTGTTAATCGTCGATGATATCCAGATACCTAATCATGTTCGGGTCAAGTATGTATAACAATGTTGTCCGATAGGTATCTACGGTCGAATCCTCTCAGGCAGAAACAGTAATCGCCTGTGTAGCTGTCTTCGTCACACCGCCATAGGTGTAGGTAATCGTGATGGTGGTGTCGTTGGTAGTCAGCGCAGTCACGGGAGAAGTGGTGTATCCAGTCACAGCGCCGGAGCTGCCGTCGCTATAGGTGGCGGTCACAACCATGCCGGTGGCATTGAAGCTCTCGCCAACGCTATAGGAAGTCTTGGTAGGAGCCGTAGTCACAGCGATGCTGGACAGGGAAGGAGCGTCAACAGTGTCAGCACCGAACACGGTGTAAGTGAAGAACTGACCGCTGGTGCCGCAGGCGCCTGACAGAGCATTGGCCTCGAATGCATGGACAGTCTGGTTGTCGCCCATCTCGAAGCTGAACTCGCCGTTGAAGTCGGCTTTGGGAACATAAATCTGCACACGATAGACTTTCGCGCACTTATCCTCAGCCATAGCGTCGATGTACAGAGCGCACTTGCCGGAGTAGGTATCGCTGTCATCAGACAGAACGTTCGCGGCAATCTGGCGCTTGTAGTAAACGACGATTTCGGTGTTGTCGGCAACGTCGGTATGGAAGCCGAGAGCCTTGGTAGCGGGAGTATAGGTGAACTTCCCGGCAGAAGCAGAAACAGCCTGAGTCAGCTCGGAGCCGAGAGTGCCGTC
>Ga0265301_10002284_pt1 | contig 22621 bp, 42 predicted proteins | sample AusTroGonzalo_MG_2_FD_193488 | JGI IMG/M metagenome (GOLD analysis project Ga0265301, IMG submission 193488) | Bovine rumen microbial communities from tropical cattle in Woodstock, Queensland, Australia - Gonzalo_04 | ecosystem: Host-associated > Mammals > Digestive system > Stomach > Rumen ... | reverse complement strand
CCGCATTTTTATTTGAGCAAATTAATAACGTCAACCTCAAGAGCTTCTGCAATAGCTATCAAGTTGCAAGCTCTTGGGTCCGTGCCTTTTGTTTGCCAGTCGCTTATTGTGCTCTGACCTATTCCAGTTTTTATTGATAGCTCTTTTTGAGTTATATTTTTTTCTTTCATTAACGCAAAAATTCTTTTTCCAATTAATCCCTCTTTCATTTCATCTCCTTCTTTACAATTTTAGTACACCCATAATAGTGAAATTTCAAAAAATGAACTTTCACCATGAAGCTAGTTTAAAAAATGAACTTTCACCATGAAGCTAGTTTAAAAAATGAACTTTGAGTGGTTCAAATATTGGACTATAAATAAATACTAGATATATAAATACTGTATTTATAAAGACCAAAATTTGAACTTTGCTAAATAGAGGCTGCTTGGTACTGGAAATACCTGCAGCCCACTTAATGAAAACAATGCGTCTGCATATTGCTATTCATAAGCGAAGTATATCAATATCCTGCTGCAATTAACATTCTTCCAGATGATACTTAATAATTCTTAGAATATCCCTCACCTCAAATTCATATTCGCAAAAAGGACATTCAGCACATTTTTTCGCATGAACTTGGCATTTTGTCTCAATTTCTTGGATAACTTCTTCCCAGGATTCCATGCTTCTTACTGCTTTGTCTTTTGCTCGTCTTGAAATTGGATCATGAGCTTCAACCATACCAAGCACAGCAATCGCGTCTTGTAATTCCATAACATTCCCCTTCTATTCGCCATTCAGTATCAATTTGATACAGTCCTCTGCTGTTAAAAATCCAACTGGCTCGCCGCCATTAATCTGCGAGCTCATTAATTCAATCAATCCAGCATTATTTTCTTCGTTTGAATAATATCCGCCATATGTCCCCAGGCCATTGATGGCTGAATAAAAATTTCCTTTATACCAAAATTGCGTCCTACAAATATAAAGATTATATTCTTCTGAAGCCGTTTCTAAATCATCAGATTTATCTTTCCACTTAATTTTATTCAATTTTTTCATTTCCTCGCAAATCTCTGCCATCTCAAATCCCTCAAATTTTCACTTTTTCTAAATGATGCAAAAAAATAAACTTTCATAAAATATTTTTCTTCTGGCTCCATTTTTGATAATTCAATAAAACTTTCAACTTTCATTAGTAATTTTTCATATTCTACATTTTCTCTCATTAAATCTATGAGATTTTTTCTGGCATTGATATAGTCACTAAGGATTATTAAATAGCAAATTCCCACAATTATTACTGGAATCAAAAAAGTAATATCATCATATTTCCCTTTTAATACAAATAAATTTATTATTGCAAAAATAAAAGATGAAATTGCAACGCATAAATTAAAAATTAATATGATTCTTCTAATTTTTCTCTTCAAATGAATTTTTTTCTGCAGCTTCTTTGCTTCTTTTATGTTTTTTAAATTTATACGAATATGACTAAACCAATCTAACGCATCAAAAATTAAAAATTTAGGATATTCATTCATGACTTCAATTGCCAGAGCTGTATCTCTTTCACAGCAATCATTCCAAAGCGCATAGAAATATTCGCCTGGTATGTTCCATCCTAACAATCTTCTAAATCCTTTGACTGCTGCATCATGATCAAGCTCTATTGCTTCACGAGCAAAAGTTTCAGCTCCAATATTTCCCTCGCTAACTTGTAATATTAATAATTCTTCTTCGTTCATTTTTTCTCCTTTTGTAATCGTCCATAATGTTCAAAGTATGTAGATGTAATTTCGATTAAAATATCTGTGGCCTTTTCTTCAGATATAAATTTAAAAACTAAATCAAATAAATCTGCTACATCTTGAGAATTTCTGCTTTGACAATATCCCAACATAACGCCTTTTAAAAATTCTTTATCTCTATCAATAAAATCATCCATATTAATCCTTTAATTTCTCCTTTTTTTAAATCTCCATAATACACTTCTTTTAATCCTCGTATGGTATTCCAGCTCCTAGTTTATAATTTATATGTTTTTCTATATCTTCTTTTGAGTTTTCAATTCCAATTTTTACAGCTTTTTTTGTGTTTCTATTGCAACAATCATTCCAGAATAGATATAATTTATCGCCTACAATTTCCAATGCTCCCATTCTTCCTAAAAATGCCGCATAATCATCGGAATTATCATTATTTTTTTGCATATTCATTAAATCTAATATAAGCATCAAACATCCTGGATTACCTTTTGTTATTTTTTTCATTGTATCGGCAAACATTTTTTCTAATTCATTATTTATCATTTTTCTACTCCTTTATAATTAAAAATTCAAAACATATCCAAAATCAGTCCTTTTGATTTTACAAATAGGCTGCCCAAAAAAATAAGCTTTTTTGCATAATTCATCTGTAAATTCTGGTAAAACATTTACAACTTTATGATCTTTAAATTCTCTTTTAAATAGCGTCGGTATTTTTTTCATTTCATCCTTCCCCTTTAATAATTTTGATATAAACGTAATCGCCGTATTCGCCGACCCAGGCATAAGCATCGGCAAGGCTCTCAACCCATATGTCGATGCTTGTTCCGTTTTTGATGGTATCTCCCTTCCCATCGCCATCCGAATCCATGCCTGCGCCCGTATCGCAAAACTCAAAAAAGCCGATAAACTCTCCGACGGAGCCGTCCTCATTGATGCGATTAATCTCCGCCACATATCCAAGCCATTCTTTTTTTCCAGCTACTATTCCAAAGTGGGTTTTTTCGCCTGTGCAAGTGATTCCATGCTCGCAGTAGCAAGTGCATCGAATCTTTTGCGGCTCAGAAAATGCCATCGGCTCGACTTTTTTGTACTCGTAAGCGTCCACCCTGCTGCAATCAAGGCATAGTAATGCCATGATTAAAAATCCACATATTCTTTTCATAGCTCTTCCCCTTTTTTGAGTTTACTTTCTTCTAAACTCGATAACGCCGTTTTTCTTTCTAGTATTCCAGGAACAAACGGCACAAGCTCCTGGACAGACTCCTGTCTGCCTTGAGCGAAGGCACATAGTAATCATTTTTTGATTATATTCGCCGTCGCTCTTATCTTGCTTTTTGATTTCATGCTTTTCTTTGAAATAAATTATTATACTTACGACAAAACTTAAAAAAGCACAAAATCCTATAACTAGCGCGATATTAATTAAAATCATCTTATGTCCTCTTTCACAACTCTCCCGCAGCCTGGGCAATAATTTAGATCCATCGCTATAAACTTGCCCATCTTATGGCCGCATTTCTTGCATTCGATAACACCCAGACTTGTCACAGTCGCTGCGCTATTTGGATGCTGGAAAAATTCTGTCTCTTCTTCAATCTTTGTAATCGTTGATGTCTTTGCCTGGTTGATATAGATTTCAGTAGCTGCTGCAATTAATTGATTTGCTTCAACAGTCAGACCTTTGAAGCTGTCCACTAATCCCTCAAGGATTTCTTTGAAATAATCTGTTTGAAAATGCTCTTGAATCATAATAAAACTCCTTTCTCAAAAGCATTCCCCCTTTTTATATTTCCAAGCGATGCAATATCCATCGACTTGATCCTCTTTTTCCCAGATAAATGTTCTATCCTTTGCCCTGGCTTTCGTATATGCGAACTTATCTGTCACATCGTCATAGTGAAAAGTATTAACTTCTTGCCATTCCTTACAAGCGGGATATTCTCCGCCAAATACATTATTGCGAAATCTTTTAATTCTTTTCCATCCATCTTTATTTATAAGGCTTTTGGAGCCTTCAATGCACTGGCCTTTTTCAAGCGAGCATTTATACTTTTCTAAAAATATACAATCCTCGCAATATGCAGGCAGCTTAATCTCTTCCAGGTAATCAAGTAAATTTAATTGTCCTTCGCAAGAATAATTATCAAGATTTCTCATTCCTAACCTCATAAGGCGCAGGAGCTGGCATCCATGCCACAACATCCTTTACTTGGCTGCCTGTATGCGTTAGATATCTTCCAACTCTATCAAATGTGCCGATATATTCAACGCCTGAAGCGTCGCACATAATTATTTCTGCGTAGGGATTAGGCCCTACTATTTTGGCATTGATCCATTCGCCTGGTACACACACAAGCTCATAACTTGGATCAATGATTGTCATCCCCTCTTTCATCTCCTTCATCACTCGCTGTCGCTCTAGATAAAGATTTTCCTTGTTCATAAACATTTTTGACTTCAAGATTAGTCCTTGCATCTTTTTCATACTCCTTCCCACACTTTTCGCATAACCAGAATCCATCGTGTAATTCCCAAGGGCCGATTGTGTCGCCGCACATAATGCAATAGCCCATGTCAAAACCATTAAACTTCATCCTATCTCCTTGTTTAACAAAAAATAAAACTTTCGCCTTCTGTCATAAAACATTGTTCGCTCGCAAGGAAGCCCTTCAGCTTTCATATCTTCGAAAGTCTGATCTTCATAAATGACAGATTTTAAAATATACTCGCCAATCTCGCCGCCTGCGTCAAAAGCGCAATGTTCTATTTTTAGCATCTTATCGCGAAGCTCAGCTCGCTTCGTGGCATAGTCTTGTGTCTTGTCAACTATGATGCCTTTTGCAAATCCAGTCTGATCATAAGTTATCGCCTTAACTGAATCTTTAAGTGAATTATATTCATCAAGCCATTCTGGATATTTAAGCGCATACCACTTTGCAAAGCCAAATTCCACCTTCGAAAGCTTATATTTGCCCGAATAGCTTGTTTTTCGTGCCATTTTTTATCTCCCCCTTTAAGAAGTTTTGCAAATCTCCCTTTTCAACATTCAGTGCATCAATCATGTCGCAATAATTAAATTGTTCCAGTTGGATTTGTTCGATTCGCTTATTAACAAGCTCAACAATGCACTCAGGAATTAAATATTTCGGCAATGGTTTAGCCTGCAATTCTTCTTCAGCTGACACGTTTTTTTTATTCAGTTTTTCTGCTTCGTCTTTTAAAAGTCTATCCTTCGAAGGAAAATCAACTGTTTTTGACGATGTTTTTCTTGCTTTTTTCTTCGGAATGATGATGTTTTCATTTCTTAAAATCGCAACGATTTCATCTTTGCTGCAATCGTTCAGCTCTGCTATCACGCTAAGCTGACTAAGCGAAGGATTTTGATTGTAGCTTTTGACAATCTCTTGATTTGTCATTTCCATAACTCCCATTTACCCCCTTTTTAATTTAATCTTTTGAATCCATAAATCTCCTCATTTCTGCCCTCGTTTTCTAGTTTATAGTTGCGCCCAAAAATTTCCATGAAGTCCAAATCTTTAAAATGACTTTCAAAGGCTCTTTGGGCCTTATCTTGTACAAATGCAGCCATCTCGTGATTTTGATGGACCGCATCTTTTGATGTCCTGTGATGTTCAGGACACAGATAAATTAAAAGACCGAATTTAGTTGACAGCTTCCTTCCAGAGCTGCCGAAAATAGCGTGATGCTCTTCCAGGTAAGGCTTTTCGCTAAAATCTTGATTCAATCTTTCGCACAAATAACATCTACCATCTTTCTTTTGCATTATCGACTTCATCAAAGTGCTCCATTAATTTTTCAGTCCACGAAACGCTGACGGAGCTTGTGACATGATATTCATTTCTCAATGCCCATTCAACAAGTCTTTTCGCTGCTACCAGGTAAGCATAATCAGGAGAAGCTCCTTCGTCGTGAACTCTGATTATTAGATCATCGTCAGAGAATATTAAAATATGCGTACCCTTATCCATCGAGAGCCTCGTGATCCTCGATAACACAAAATCATCTTTTAGGTTTTTGAAAACATCAAAGAATAAATCCATGCTTGCGCCCACGATTATCGCATTCCGACTTTAACCAGTTACGATATCCGTTGAACTGCCCGAGATGAATTTCAATTCTTTTCTGCTCAGATGCTGCTGCAATGGCTTGCCATTCCTCGATGTATTTAATAGGCTCGCCTTTGCTATTTTTAAAATCATTTTGCTTCCAGGATGGAAGCCAGACAAATCCGCTTGCTACATTCCTGCAGGATAGATGAATATTAATAACATCAAAGCTGCTGCAATAGCGTAGCGCATTTTTTATTCCAACGAGCACAGCCTGGTACTCGGTAGAATCTTTAACTTGGCCAAAAAGCTGCTTAGTATATTCGTCAGCCTTGTCTGTAAAGATTAAGCCAACGATTCCGCTTCCCTTACTAGGCCATTTCAGAGAAGTCTCGACGTAGATATGGCATTCTTTCATGAACTATCATCTCCGTCCCTTGGCTTATATGCCTGATCAAAAAGAGCTTGTTCAAGAACGGAAAAGTCATATTCGCGCTGCGAAAAATTATGAAATTTATTTTGATTTTTTTTCTTGACTTGCTCTTTGTTTTCTGTTACGCGCGTGCGCGCGGTATATATATTATTATCTATATATTTATTTATTTCTTGGCGGAAATTTTTTTCCGTTTTTTGCGGAAATTTATTTCCGTTTTTTGCGGAAATTTTTTTCCGCTTTTTTTCGATACTTTCTTCAGGCTTTTCGACTTTTTTAATTTTTGAACCAGCAATCATGATGATTCTGTATTTTTTTCCATTAACATCATTTGTTGCTTTAAAAATCTCAATATAGCCGTTTTCTTTTAGCTGCTGCAATAAAAGCCTTATAGCTCTATCGGTTAGCTCAAATACTTTTTCAAAATATTTGTTTTTCGCGTAACAAAATCCATGCTTCGAGGATAGAGCTCTAATCTCGCAATACATTAGTTTTGCCATCGGACTAAGATTTGAGTCATATCTCACATCAGCTGGAAGGCTTGCATCAAAGCCAGGCTTTTCGCCATACCCCTCATCGTCAGGAATATGCACAATTAATTCCTTCTCATTTTCCATAACTAAATAATCCCCTAATTCTTTCAAACATCTTTTATTACCCTTTTCTGATAAATTGCATCTTGTGAAAAAACTATGAACGTGCTACAATCTATCTGAAATCCGTAAGATATTGGCTCAGCCACTTTATTGATTTTTTATTTTTATGATGCGAGCTCCCAGTTGATTGCTGGGGGCATTTTTTTTGCATCAAAATATTGGAAAATAAAAAAAGGAGCCCTAGAAGTGGCTCCTTAGTTGCGATTATAGCAAGATAAGTCAGATATTTATCCGTGAGATGTTTCTCATAAGCCACTTTTCCAATATCGAAAGATTTCAATAGCCTAAACAATGTTTTTGTATTATGATGCACTTAAAATATTAAATCAAAAGTCAAAATATTACAATCTAAATTTTCCAATCTTCCCTGCTGCAATTATGAAATTTTAATCGATGTCCATTGAATGAACATTGTCTGTACAATTGTTGAACACTTAATGTATTTTAAACTTATTACTGTACATAAAATGTACAATCAATGTACACTCATTGAACATTATTTTTTATTGATAATTATTTGCAATATTTTTCAATCCAGGTTCGAAGCTGAAATGATGGCTTCACATAATGCTCCTGACAATATTTTAAAAATCGCTCCTTGTGCTCTGCTGGAATGCTTAAATGAATCTGATCATATATCTGCTTTGCTTCCAGATTATTGCTTGCTTTAATAATCTCCTGATCAACTTCTCTTGATTTTATATTCTTTGCAAAAACTGATTCGCCCATGTTTACTCTCCTATTGATTTAAGTATTAATTTTACAAATTTATTTACAGCTATAGCAGCCTTATGCTTTGGACTGTATTCAGTCACTGACATTGAACGAGCTGCTGCATCTGTCAAAACTACTGACGAAGGGATTAAAAATGTCTTATATCCTGGATAATTGAAATTAAACCAATTGATGAATTCAGCCGTACCATTAAAGCGATTCCACTGATTAAATACAATGATGAATTTATTTTTATCAAAATCCTCTGCTATTTTCATCATTCGCTCTAAGGCATCCATATCCTGCCTGTTGCATTTTGTCGGAATGACAACCAAATCCGCTTGATTCATATATTCCCTAGTGTCCTTTTGTAAGGCTCCAGGAGTATCAATAATTTGATAATCGTACTCCTGCCCTTCCTCGTAATTAGTTTGATGAATCGCTCCGCCTTGCATATCCAAATCGATAAAGCAGACTTTGGATTTTTGCTCAAGGCAAAAAGCAACTTCATCACTTAGCAGCGTTTTGCCAACGCCGCCTTTTTGATTCAAAAATACAATACTTTTCATTTTTTTTTTGCTCCTTTGATGCACATTTCTTGAACATTTACTGAGCATGAATTGAACGTTTTATGTTCATTTTCTGTACATATATTGTACATTCACTGTACATTTAATGTTCAATCATTGGACAATCAATGTTCAATCAAATTATAACTCTTTTCACAGAAATATCAAATATAATTGATATATTCAATCCAGGGAGAGCTTAAAAGGAAGGAGGAAATCTATGGGAATGTTCGGAAATAATGAAGAAAAACAACAAGAAAAGGCTCAAAAAATAATGGAGAAATATCATCTTGATAATGTTTCGTCAAAATATGCAGATCAGGTCAAAGAGATTGCATTGGAGCTTTCTGGAAACAAGATGATTGAAATCGGTACACTGCTGCAAGGTAATTCAGTAGACTCGACTAAGCTTTCATATTTGTCGGCTATAATGAGACAAAACTGGATCATAATCCAGCTCTTGGATGAGATTGCAAAAAAGTAAAATTTTTATTTTAAAAGGCCCTTATCCCAGGGCCTTTTTTGCTTCGTCTGCGCGATATAAAGAAATAAGATATTCACTCATTGACATCTGCAGCTCTTCAGCTCTATTTTTAATATTTTCCTTGTCTCGGTCAGACACTCTTATAATTATGGTAGTTGCTTTTTTCATAATTTCACTCCTTATTTAAAAATAATACCTGTATCGCCATAGCACGCGTTAGGAATCTCAATATCAAATTTTGATTCAGCTTCGACAATTATATAATCGCCAGATGAAATTTCCTTGTTCTTATTCCAGTAAGCTTTAATTTTGGAATATGCTTCGCTTGTCTTTTCGTCATCAACCTGAACCATATCGCCATCATCGTCGTAGATGAATGGATCAATTAATTTCAAATCACAAGCTTCTTCGAAAATCTTATCAAATTCCTGCTTCAAATCGCTTTCAAATACTTCAATTATTCTCATTCCTTTAGGTCTAACACAATTCTGTGCCCATACTTTGAATAACATAATTTAACTCCTTCCTGGAACGTTTGCTCCTGTGATTAAATTTCCCACTTTACTTGATTTAACTTCCAACCATCTTCGTCAACTAAAGAATCCTGAGCCTTTGCTGCATCGAGCCACTCATCGAATGTAAGATTTTTTGGCTCGTCGTCGAAATCATCAAATTCGCCCCACTCTTTAACGTTGAAGAAATCTCTCTGGAGAAGAACTTCTGATCCGTAGTAATTTTGAGATACTTGCCAATCCTTCAAGAATACTACGTGAGTATGATCAAGAATTAAAGCATAACCGAATTTTGTTCTTAAAATGTGAGAATCGCCAACTTTAACTACGATTTTAGATTCATCTTGGCTTACTCGATCCATCGTATAGTATTTATTTGTCTGAGCTTTCCAGTTGAGGCCTTCAAATCTAAAATTGTTAAATTCCTCTGTTTTCTTTGAAATCTGTTTCATGTTTTACTCCTTCCCTTATCTCCCTCTTCTTGATTATATATTAACATTTGTATATACATATGTCAATACATTATTTGTGAATTGTTTGTGACTTTGACAATAAAAAAAGACGGACAACAATCGCCGTTCACGATTATCGTCCGTACTATTCCACCTCTATACGCGGGGGGCGCATTATGTGAGGAGAGATGGCTATTTTGGCCTTCTTAACTTACCTGCTTTAATTAGATCAACAAGTTTCAAATTCTGTTTTGCGCTGCCTTCATAGTTAGTAATTCCATTAACTCTTGCAATTTGCTTTCTGTGCGCAAAGCTTGTGTCCTTTTCGCCTACTGTCTCCAGGGCACTCACGATACTGGTGCCCTTGCCATTATATTTTGGATAATAAGCATTTAAATCTGCCATCATTTCATTTATTTGATTGTTGAGCTCATATTCAAGCGGAGAGCCTTTGACTACAAACATATACGTGAAATCATTGGCCCTAGCATCGAATGATGAGCAATATGTATCTTCCTTTGTATTTTTGAATTCGTAAATCTTTAATCCATCTCCGATATAAGCAACGTGTCCGTTCTTCCAGAGAGCCATGCCTTCCATGGCTGAGCTTTTGGATGGTTTAATAAGAGTTAGAGCTCGCTGCTTAATAGCAAGTGAATTGATTTGAGGAATGCCCAAAACTGAACAAACAAAAAAAGAGCAGTCGCCTGCCATAAAGCCCTTGTCTGCATCTTTTAACGCTTCTTTTTTTAAAGCTGCCGTGAATTTTTTGGGATATTGCTTGGCCAGCTGTTCAACTAAGCTTTTTGTATATGGCTGGCCCTTGGCTCCATAAAGGTATTTATAGCCTTGCATCATAGCCTGGGCTTTTTCTGTCGATTGCTTGACTGTCATCATATTACTTCCCCCCTTCCAGCTTTTCAATTCGTTTTTCGAGCTTTTTTTTTGCGTCCATTAATCTTTGAATCTTGTTTTTAGAATCTGCAAGCTCCGATGCCAAGATTGATATTTTATCAATTGTTTTTTCGTTTGCTTTAACGAAATCACTAAATTGCTGAATCAATCCATCAAGCTTCACACTGAGCTGCGTGAACTGTGTCGCGCTTTGTACGGCATTAACGACATCGCTTGCATTATCGCTTTTTCTGTCTCTTATAATCTTGTAAATGACTCCGATTGCAGCAATCAAGGAAAAAATCAAAGATAAGCTAATTCTTGAATTTTCATTCATAAGCTACTCCTCTTCTACTTCTGGAAGTCCTGTTGCAACCGATGTTCCTATCGAAAGAATAAAGGAAAGAGCTGCTGCACTAAGTACATATTTCCATCTAACTTCTTCTATTACCTGGGCAGCTCCAGCTGCTGCAACAAAAGTCTGACAAAATGTTCTGATCGCTCTTACCAGGGCCGCTTTCCAAAATGTTTTACTCATAATCTCTCTCCTTCCCCTTAATATTTTAATCCCCATATATAATCTGGAACGATATTTCCAAGAAAGCCGTAAGCGTTTCCACAGTTACCATAACTAATTCTGCCATCTAATTCAAAAGTAAATGTCCTACCGAAATGAGTATCTCCACTTCTTCCGCCTGCATCGCAAGTCTCACCTTTTTCAATCAAATATCTTTGAATGCCTGCCATATTGTCTCCAGCAACTTGAATCATAACTGCTCTATAGGCACTTGCATCCAGGCCTTGAATAACTCCGCTTAAATAAGAGATTCCGCTTCCAGGATAGTGATATATTAAAGTCTGAAATGGTGAAGTATTAACATTAACATTCAAATATCTGACAGCATTATTAATACCCAAATCCTTTACTCCGTTTGTTGTAACGCTATAAGTCTGAGTATTAGTGTTTGGAACATTAACTGAAACACTGGCATAATCAGTTACATTATAACTCCCATTGGCTGTTATGCTTCTTGTGCCAGTGGGATTTTTAAAAGGGACAAAATTTCCACCGCCATCCAAATATCCATATTGATTATTTCGTTTTGTAAATTTAAATTTGAGATTGTCGCTGGCAGTTAGATCAGAAACAACTCCGTTCACATCAGTTATTAATTTTTTAATTGTTGAAATCTTAGGAAGTAACAACTCGACGGCACTTATTGAAAAATAGGTCTGTGTTATACGATAAACAGAAACATATACATCGTTGGCTCCACTTTTGAATGTATCTTCTTCAATTGTGGCTGATGGAGAATCCATCAGCTCCACGAATGTATCGCAGACTTCATTTGATTCAACATCTCTATAAAGGTAATAACCGATAATATAATAATTAGTTGCTCCTGCTGATCCAGATGGAATTTCAAATATATCTGCATTATCTGTATCAATCTGAATTCTTCTGCCTTCTTTGGTAATAATTACACCATCCGAGATGGCTACTTCATTGGATGAAACAATACTATAATTCATTTGATGGCCGACTTCTGTTATTGAAGTCTGATCTCCCATAATGGAAGCAAACCAATCAGCATCCTGTGCTGCATATATTGAGAGATTTCCATCTCCATTTATTAATGTAGCCATAAGCATTCTCCTTTAATTTTGATGTTAAAAGTTATTTTTAAATAAAAAATATGTCTGATTTTTTTATTTAAATTTTTGATTAATGTTATAAGTAAATTTCATTTAATTTAAATAGAAAAATGTATCTTTAATCGCAAAAAGAGCAGAAGCTTTATCAACACAAGCGACAATTTCATCTAAAATTCAACAATTATATAGTGCTTGTTCTAGTGCTTCAGAATTGCAAATCGGTAGAGCTTTTATAATTCGATACGGCTCAAATTATAATTATGTTTATAGAATCGAAACAAAGCAAAATAATGTTTATCAATTTTGCAGTCAACAGCAAAATGGTGATAAAAATATAATTTTGCGAACATTAAATATAAAAGCTGCCGACTCAACAGCATGGCTTTTTACAGTTTCTGGAGCTTCTGCAAATACTTTGACAGATCAAACAACTGCAAATGATACATCAACTTGGGAGTTATATTATTAAATTAATTTATAAAGTGTTAAAAGAGCGATACTACTCACATTATTATCAACTGTATTGTTTGAAGAATCTGTATAGGTTATTGTGCCATTTGTATTCGTTCTTGATTTTAAATACATTGAGCCAGAAGTTTGTAATCGTGCCGCGACTGTTGTGATTCCTGCTGCTCTAGCAGTATTCATTCCAATATCGCATTGAGCGTCAGTATATGCGGACAAAATATCGTGATTATAACATTGTACTCTTTGAACAACACTTCCAGAGCCCTCTGGAAGGCTTATGTGCTCAATTTTGAAATGCGTTGCGTTATCATTAACAGGTTTATAAGCTTTTAAAGTTGCATAAGCTTCATTTAAAAGCTGAGAAACAGTTTTACTTCCGTTACTAGTTGCAAGAGTCAAAAGCTTTTGACCTATGCAAAGATATTTATTTGATAAAGATACATTTATTTGATTTATTGAAGTTGAGAGCTGCCTGATTGAATTAATTGAAGGTAATAAGGCTTGAACGTTTGAAATCGCAAATTCGCTAAAAGTTACTCGATAAAGTGAAACGAAAACCTCATCAGCTCCGCCTTTGAATGTATCTTCTTCGATTGTTGCAGTCGATGAATCCATCAACTCAACAAATGGCTCACAGAGCTCATTTGCGTCGCCATCTCTGTAAAGGTAATAGCCGATAATATAATAATTAGTTATATCAGCTCCGCCTGCAGGAATATCAAATGTATCTACCTGATCAGTATCAAGCTGAATTCTTCTTCCCTCTTTTGTAATTATTACACCATCGGACAAGGCTATTTCTGTCGCCGAAACAATCTCATAACTAAATTGATGGCCCACGCCAGTTATAGATGTCTGATTGCCCATAATAGAGGCAAACCAGTCAGCATCCTGCGCTGCTGCAATTGCGAGATTTCCATCGCCATTGATTAATGTAGCCATAATTACTCTCCTTTAATTTTGTACTCAGTTTTTTCAATGCCATCATCGATTTTAAAAATCTTTTTTACGATTGGACTAACGATAACAGTGCCATCTGGAAAGCTGCCGCGAATCAAATCGCCTATTTGAAGCGTATAATCTTTAGGAGCTTGCATTGACAGCGTTTTGTGACTTGCAATTTCAAGCAGCTTTTTTCGTCCATTATCAATTAGATCATCCTCAGATTGAGCTGAAGCATAATCATAGAAATATTGTCGTTCCTCAAGGCCTGTGTAATATTGAGTGGTTGAAACGTCGCCATTTTCGTCAATATACAAATGTCGAATCATTCTATTTTGAAGCTCGCCTTGACCTGCACAAATGATGTGATTATAGCCCATGTTATTGATTTCAAATGACATCGGAATGCCATTGTCCTCGTTAAATGTGCCAGCGATAAGTGTGGCCTCAACTGCTTCAATTAATATTTGTATAGGCTCGTTTGATTCAACCTTTGTTGCTGAGATTTTAAGCCTATAGCCATACTTTTCAAGCATTCCCTCAATGCCGTCTAACATATTGATGTAAAGCGGCATCTGGTAGCTTGTAATTGTAAGGCCAGATACTTCTGAGCTTACTGTGAATATTCCATCGAAATCATTTCCGATAATTGTCGAGATAATTGCATTTGCATCGCCAGATACAACCAAATAATTACTTCCTGCAGGCGGCATCAGCGTGCGCATAGCAAGAAGGCCTCGCCAGGTATATCCACGAAGTACAGTATAATCCTGATCTGCTCTATCTTTCGTATAATCGATAAGGCCGCCGATTTCTGTGCCAGGAATATAAAATCCGCCTGGATGAATATCCTGCATCGTTGCATTAGTAAGCTCGAAATCGTTTGTTGAATCAGCTGAGCCGATTTCAACGTCAACATCAGTCTCAATCTCGCCAAGCTCATGAAGCTCTGAATCAATAATAATCATATTGGAGCACTCCTCTCTTGGAAGATAGTCAAATCAAGTCGAAAAGCTCTGCTATAATTCATTTGCGCATTGCCTGCAGGTATTTTTTCAAATAAAGTTGAGTCAGGGCTTCTATAATCAAATACATTTGTCTTTGTTCCGTTTTCATTTAATACATAGCAACGCTCTGAAATTGGAATAAAATCTCTTGTATCTATGAACATAACTTGTCCATCTCTTAGCTCATAATTGACTTTATATTCATGTCCATCAATGAAAAAATTAACATAATTTAAAACTGGCCCATAAGCTGCAGCTCTAAAATCTGAAGGCAGCGCACTATCTGCATCAAAATAGATGATATTTCTTGCATATGGATAAGCGTAGTCATATGGATATACCCAATCACGCCACTCAGGGAAAGCCTTGACATTCTCAGGATATTCGCTGGATGACTCTTCCGAAGGCTTAATGATAATAGTTTTTTCCTCTATCCAAAATGGAAAAGGTGCATAGAATTTTCCTTCAGTAATCGTGTAATTCATGCCAGAATCTTCTGGATAAGTGCTGTGCTCAATAAGGTACACACTAATATATTGATCATTCCAATATAATCGCCCTGGATTCATATCTGCGATATCTTTTTCTGTTTGAAAAATCAATTTGTCAATCTGCTCTTTTCTTTTTGCTGGATCGCCTTTGAATTTAAAAGTAACAGAAAAAGTCTGAGGCTGCTTTGTGAATCGGTTGATGGTCGTTCCAAACTGCTTTTTTACAGTTTCAGTGCCCCACGCTACCTTATGGAAGTTTGCTTTTTGCAACTTCGCAGCATCGAATGATAATAAATCGAAACTGACATTTGACGATGAAACATATCTTAAATTAGCCAAAATTAACCCCCATATCTCGCATACTGCGCTTGAATTCTCTATCACCAATCGCAAGAGATAGATTTGCATCAGAAGCTCCTGCCTGGATAGCTGCATAGACTTCTTCGGTATCAATTGGATTAGCCAGGACTGTCACATCCTGAGCTACTTCTGCGATTGCATCTTCAACAAGGTATCTTGCTGCTTCAATACCATTCGCATAATTTTCCATCATGTGCCTTGGCCAAGAATTAAAGTCCTTTAAAGGACCCATTTCAGGCTCTGTAAAACCAAGAAAATCTTTTACTGCTTGAGCTGCTTGTTTTACAGTATTTTTTAAAGCTTCAAACTTGGCCAGGATTCCATCGATGAAATTTTGAATCAAATGCTTGCCCCATTCGATAGCATCCTGTTTAAGCTGGTCAAATTTATCTTTTATGCCTTCGCCCAAATCAGCAATTTTTTGCAAAACGTTTTTGATTCCTTCACCAACAGTCTCTTTTAATTTTTCCCAAGCATCAGATAAGATTTCTCCAATTGAATCCCAGTCTCCAGTGAAAATGGCTTTGATTACTTTTCCGATTGTCGTGATTATGATCTTAATCGCATTGAAGGCTGTCTGAATCATTATTTTTATGATTTCAAGCTTAGTCGAAAAAATCTGCCCGATAATTCCTAAGTGCTCCTCAAAAAATGTTTGAATTATTAAAATAGCATTTGATAAAAATTCAGTGAGGGCTGTCCATTTCTCAGTTAGCCAATCCGTTATTGTTCCCCAATTAGTTACAACAAGAATAATGGCCGCAATAGCTGCAGCTACTGCTGCAATAACTGGCAAAAATGGAGCAAGCGAAGCTATTACTCCGGTAATCGCCGGAATTACTGTGCCAGTCATTACTGTTCCGATAGTGGTTGCAAGTGTCGAAATCTGAGGCATGAAACTTATTACTGATCCAATTCCAGACGATAACATTCCAACTGTAGACACAACTCTTCCGATAATTGAAAGCACTGGGCCAATAGCTGCAACAATCAGGGCTATATTAATAATCATTTCCTGCTGCTCAGTCGAAAGCGAATTAAACCAGTCAACTGCAGCCTGAACTTTTTCAATTAGTTTAGTAATATGCGGAACTAGCGACTCACCGACTGAAATCGCAGCTCCTTCAACTGCTGACTTTAAAAGCGTAATTTGGCCCTCAAAAGTATCAAGCTTAACTTGAGCCATAGCTTTAGCCGAGCCGCTTGCTCCGTTGATTGCAACTTCAAGCTCATCAAATCGCTCTGATGATGTTTGAAGCAAGGCATTAGCTGCAGCCAGATCCTGCTTGTTAAAAATTCCGCTTACAATTGCATCCTTTGCTTCCTGAGTCATTCCCTGCATATTTCCAGAAATATCCTGCATTACGTCAGTAATGCCTCTCATATTTCCTTCAGCATCGTATACCTGGACAGAGAAATCTCCGAAATCAACAGCCCCATCTTTAGCTGCATCCTGCAATGAAAGCATAATGTTTCTTAATTTGGTTCCGCCTTCAGATCCTTTGATTGAATTATCAGCCAGGACTGTCAAAGCCTTTGAAAGCTCTGCTGTGCCGCCGGTCATATTAGAAGCCGTTGCGCCTATTGTAAGAATCGCTTCGCCTAATTGGCCGACAGAAGTATTTCCATTCGCTGCTGCAGTTGCCATCTGGTCAACCATTGTCGCAGTTTCTTCCAAAGATAAGCCAAGAGCTGATTGTGCATCTGTTATCATGTCAGAAGCATTCGCAAGCTCTATTCCACCAGCTGCCGCTAAATTTAATACTGTTGGAAGCATCTGCATTGATTCCTGTGCAGTATATCCGGCAAGGGCCATATAGTTTAAAGCATCTGCAGACTCGCTTGCTGAAAAAGCAGTTGACTGGCCCATTTCTTTTGCAAAAGCTCCAAGCTGCTGCATTGTTTGAGATGCTTCGCTTGTTGAATCATTTAAATCTTTAACAGTGTAGCCCATTGTTGCGGCAACATTAGCCATTGAACTTTCAAAGGTTGATGCTGCTTTAACCCCTGCAGCTCCAATTCCTGCGATTGGTGCCGTGATGCCTGCTGTCATTTTGTCTCCGACTGATGAAATCTTGTCGCCAACGCCTTGAAGCTTCTCGCCAATAGCTTCAAATTCAGCTCCTACTGCTCCAAGCACTCCGCCATGTTTTTCAAGCTCTGAGTTTGTTTTTGCGATTTCAGCCTGCAGGTTTTGATATTGTGTTTTTAAGCGCAAAACTTGAGTTGAATCTTCGCCGTATTTAGCCGAAGTTTTTGCAATCTGCTCCTCAAGAAGCTTAGACTGATTCTGCTGCGCCTGCAGCTGTTGCTGCAAGGCTTTTGATTCAGTTATGCTTTTTCTGAATGCCGTCGTATTTGTCCCCATCTCAGCAGTTAAAGCTTTAAGCTGTGCCTGGTAGAGCTTTGTTTGCTGGTTAAGGTTGGCCATATTCTCTTTATATTGAGGAGCTCCTTCAAGCTCAATTTTTACGCCAATTGTTGCCATGACAATCTCCTTATTTCAACGCTAAAAATTCAAAAAAGTCCATTGTTTTTTTAGGCGGCTTTTGTCTTGCTCCGCCATTTTCGATGGCGCGGCAATTAATCAAATCAACAAACTCGCCCCATCTTGTATTTAATGTTTCTTCGCGGCTCATGTTCAATTTATGGCCGAAGTAGATGAGCCAGGAATCATTTAAGTAGATTCTGCTTCCGCTTCGGCGGCCTCTTTTTTTATTGGTTCAGCTTCAACTGTGACTTGGCCATCTGCTTTAAAATCAGCAAAAGCTCTGACAGCTAAAGCGGATAATTCTTCTTCATTAAGCTGATCAAGCATTTCTTTAGTTACTTCGATGCGCTCGAATTCTTGCTTTAAAAATTTCGCTTTTCGTTCATAAGCCTGGTGCATGATTATGATCATGTCTTCCATGACTTCAAATTGTTTTGAAGTGTCCTCAGTCGAGAGCACTTCTCCAAATAATTTAATGTTATTATTTGGGCATAGTTTGGCCAGATTCTTTTCAGCCCAGACTGTACGCTCAAATTTAATCTCGTTTATATCAATCATATTTTTCATCTCTCCTCTTCATAAAAAGAGGCCTGAAGGATATCTTCAGACCTCAAAAAAATTTTAAGTTGTAATTGGTGGCTCAATTGTTATGCCAAGATAAGTTTGGACTGCAGTCTCAGCTGCTGATTCTGATGCGAGCTCTCCGCCGACAAGTCTCCAATCATGTGCGGCAGAATCATCTTTCATAATGTTAAATACAAGCTCCTGTGTCTGGAACTCAACTTCTTCGCCTTGTGTTTCAGCTGACATTTCAAGCTGATTAAAGGTTCCTTTTGTAAATATAACAGGAGTGTAATATGTAACATTATCAGACATATAACGAACGATAAATCCAATTGCACAAAATGGCTTAACTTGATTATCGTTGTAATGAACGAAGCCATTCTCGTCTGCAGCTGGAAGTCCCTGGATGAGTTTTTCAGCATCCTGAAGCAAGCCGTCAACTGTAAGCGTTACCTGTCCGCCTGTGAATTCACCAGCAAGTGATTCCGCGATAATATTATCCGCGTAAAAATTGTTGGCATCTGAACTCTCAGGAGAAGCCGTGACTGAAACGCCGCGAGCTAATTTTTGAGCGTTAGTGTAAGTCACAACGCCATCGCTTGCTGAATAGATTGCGACATAAGGCTTCGAAAAGCCTGTTATTACTTTTCCAACAGCACTCATTTTTTTCTCCTTCCAAATAAGTAAACTTATTTATTTATTTTTGAAATTTCTTTATCAATTCTTTTCTTAATCGCATCTATTGCTGCAGCTTTTGCTGTTTTTGTTGTGCGATTAATAAAAGGCTGCGCAGGCATGAAGCTTGTTCCTTTATTTATAGAATTAGCTATCATTTGATTTGCGTGGCCTCTTGGATATTTCTTGGTTACATTTGAGTTATAGCCATCAAATCCGCTTTTGATATCGAATTTAGTCCCATCCATTTTGACTGGCGTAAAGCCAAGTGAATCAAGAAGGCCTTTAACATCTCTATTTGATGGATAGCGCATTTTGTCGCCAGTCTCATATTCGTCTGATGTTTTAAGCGATGAAATTTGTCGCCTCATTTCATCTGTGACGACTGCAATACCTTCTCGAATCGCATCTTCGATAATCTCGTCAGTATTACCTTGAATTTTCTCAAGCATTTTCATCGTCTCAGTTAGGCCTTTTGTAGATATTCCACTCATTTGATGCTCCACTCCCAGCTATAATGAATCAGCTTTGTTTCATTTTCGTACAAGACTGTAACAAGAGCCCAGGTCGCTTGAATCTTTTCCATAGCTTCCTCAATCAAATCCAGTTTTGGATCGTTTTCGTTTAAAGTATAAAAATCAATAATTCCTTCAAGCACTCTTTCACTTTTCGAATTATCTGAATGAAAATCCTTTTCTGATTGCTCTTGCCATACAGCATATGGAGCCAGGACTCTTTCAGGCTTCAAATAATGATAAGTGAAATCTAGCTTTCCGAATTCGGTCAAAGGAATATTAATCAGACTCGTTAGCGACTTCATAATAATTCTCCAATCTCTCAAGCGATAAATCGATGGCATCTTCATCAACTATGACGTTGATGTCCTCAATTTGATATTGTCTGCCATCTTCTAAAATTACAAAACGGGCCTCTTCAGGAAGCTCGGTCAAATAAGCTCTAACAAGCTTATCCAGCCGATAATTGGCTCCCTTAGCAGCATAAAGTCGATTAAATCCAATTGTTTTGTTTGCGTAATACGCAATAAGATTTAAATTTACAAGCTGCTCTTTTGCCATTGCGCCAGGAGCTGCCGTATTTTTTAAGGTATAAAACTTCATAATTCCTTCATCTCTCATGTATGAATTACCTCGTTTGCGAATTTAATCTTGCGAAGCCCGATGCTTTGAAGCATATCCTGATAGCGAGCGATTCCCTTATCATCGCCATAGCCAAAATACCCTTGACAATAGACAGCTACCGCATTGCATTGAACGATGTCGTCAATATCAAATGCCTTGTCTGTCGCCTGCGTGATATCAGCTTCAGCTGCTTCGATAAGGGCAGAGATTTCCGTGTCGAAGCTTGTGCTTGCTATTCGAAGTGATTTTTTTGTAAATTGAAAAAGCTCTTCATTCGTCATTTTTCTTCTCCTTGCTTGCCTGGATGAATGCTTCATAAAATTTCTTAGTAATTATTTGATGGCTGCAATGTCCTAGCGAAACGCCAGGATCAGCATAAATTTTGTAACCAAGATTTCGCGCCCTAATACAAAATGCCAAATCTTCTCCAACTGTTTCCATCGGAGTAAAGGCATCCTGATAGTGCGCGATTACGTCGAATAAAACTTTTGACTTCATCAGAACACACCCAAAGCCGCAGCCTTCAACTTCAAAGAGATTCACAGGTGTCTCTTTGAAGCCTTCGCTTTCGCACTTTCCGCTTTCATTAATCTCAAGCTTCTTGAGTAGTACTGGAGTATATGGCGCAATTCTTCGGTAATAGATTCCTGATACCATATCAAGATTGTTTTCAATTAATGTATTCATTAATTTCTTCAAGGTATCCGGCTCGAACAACATATCCGAATCTAACCAAAGAACGAAATCTGCGCCCATGCGAATCGCTTTCAATGCTAAGTCATTCCTGCTTGTGTACACTAACGAGCCGACTTGAAATGCGATTGCGCAATTGCCAACTTTCTCAAGCATCGCAAGAGATTGTGCGAACACAGCTGGAACGGAATCCATTGAAGGAACAGCTATGAGTATATTCATGATGTAATCTCCTTTTTTACTTAACGATTTTTACAAATGAATTAGGACCAACAACGCCAAGTCCTACAAACTGACGACCCAAGATATTAACAAGGTCAGAAGCCATGTCTGTCCTGTCGTCATACTTGATATCAATCTCTTCGCCATTAGGGAAGTTTGCAATTGCACCTTCAGCCAAATCGCCAACGATTGCATATGTATCGCCAGTTGTTGCAACTGTAAAGCTCTTTAATGAATTATTGAAAATAACATCGAGGCCCTCAAATGGATCAATGTTAAACTTGTTAGCATACTGAGCCTTTTTGAATTCTCCCCAAGTTGCCTTATTCATAATTACAACTGGGTCAGTTGCCTGATCAGATAATGCAGCCATAGCTTCAGCTACAAGGCTAACTGATACCTGTGTGCTTGTTACGACTGGAACTCCTACGCTTGTAGTTGTTGCTGTTGCTGGAGCTGCATCAATCAAGCCGATTAATTCATCAGCTGCCTTCTTAGCAATCTGGTGTGTAATCTCATCATAGATATAGCGAAGGAACTCCTCGCCACCCATGTCAACAACCTCGTCAGAAATCTTAACGAGCTTCTTGATTGATTTTGGAATGATGTTGACGATTCCAAGCACGAGATTCTCAGGACTTACTGCATCGCCGCCTTCTGTATGAATGACAGCTCCGTCAGATGAAACTTCAAATCCAACCTTGAGATTGCCTCTTGCATAAAGCTTTCTAACACGGGCCATAATAGCCTCGTTCTCCCAGGCATTCTTTACAATGTCATAAACAATTGCTGGAACAGCTACTGTCCCATTTGTTGCGTTCTCAGTTAAAAGAGCGCGGCACTCGTCAGACTTACCTGTCTTGATGTAATTAGCAAACGCATCAACATAAGCCTTTGAGCTTCTGATTTCTTCATTTGTCATTTTTGACTCCCCTTTCATTTCAATTTTTTCGCCAAGTAGAGGATTTTTGTTTAAAGCAGCTGCTGCTCTTTCCTCTTCCTCAAGCCTTAACTTTTTAGCTTCAAGAGCCTTACGCTCTTCTGCTAACTCATTAAGCTCTGACTCTCTTGCTTCAATCTCTGCAGATTCTGCAGTCTCAGCAAGCGGCTCTAAAGCTTTTCTCCTCTCCTCATTTGCTTGAAGCAAATCAAGGATTTCTTTCATTTCCTTAGTCATGATTAATCTCCTTTAATCTCTGATTAAGGTCAGCAATCTTTCTTGACTTCTGTCGAGCACTCTCCAGCGCTGCTCTTGCATCCGCAAGACTCTTCTGTCCGCTTTCCAGCGAACGAGATGAGATGGAAGTCTGCTCATATGCTGGCCATGTTACCGCTGAGACTTCATAAATCTCAGCAATATGAGTAATGGTTCGTTTTG
>Ga0265301_10002283_pt1 | contig 22643 bp, 20 predicted proteins | sample AusTroGonzalo_MG_2_FD_193488 | JGI IMG/M metagenome (GOLD analysis project Ga0265301, IMG submission 193488) | Bovine rumen microbial communities from tropical cattle in Woodstock, Queensland, Australia - Gonzalo_04 | ecosystem: Host-associated > Mammals > Digestive system > Stomach > Rumen ... | reverse complement strand
TGTTACGGCTATCAGCACGTGGAACTTTGAATTCGGCAAGACTTGGGAAGTTCACGGCAGCATGCTTTTGGGTGGCCGTTATTCCTTCCTTGAAGAAATTGTTTCTCCGTTCATCGGTGGCGGCCTTGGTCTTGGCTTGCAGTTCGACTCCCACTTTAAGGATTGGGACTTTGGCGAACGCTGGGCTATCGGTTTGAGCATGGGCGGCGAAGTCGGTTTGTCGATTTTCCACAATTCTTCGCTCCAGCTTGAAGTTGGCTTTGGCTATGACATTGTTTGCTCCAAGGCAGACTTTGGCAAGAGCTTTGATACCTTCAATCTGTTCTTCGGTGTGAACTACTAATTTGTAGAAAGAACCTGCGTGTCGAGATGCGCGCAGGGGCTGTTGGTAAAGCGCGGGCTTGATGTCCGCGTTTTTTTTTATACAGCTATTTTGAAATCGTTTAGGAGTGTGCGGCGACGGAGCTTGCCTTGCTGTTGCAAGCGCTCGACAAGGATGCTCGGGCGTACGTGGAATACGCCGGAAAAATGCTCGATGCAACGGCGTTCGTTAAAGCGACCGCAGCAGATGAGTTCGCACTCTTCGGCTTCAGAGAGGAGGAAGTCTTGTGCGAAGTGCGATGCTTCAAGTTCGAGAATGTCTTCGGGACGGGCGGCGAGCAATTCGGGTGTTTGGGCGGGTTGCAAGAGAGCTTGTTGCGAGAATGCGCCGAGTTGCAGGCATGAGGTGTGCTTGGGGTGCAAAAGCAAGTGCCCGACCGCGTGGAACAATGCTTCCAGGAATTTGGAATCTTCCATCTTGGTTGTCGGGAACTGGATGACGGGGCGTGAACCTCTCCAGTAGAATGCGCAAACGGGCGTGGGAGCCGTGAGGAAAGGTTCTACTTCGACGTATTCAATGCCGCAGTTGTTTAGCACTTCGCGTGCAATTTTGCGAATGCTCTGGTTGGACAAAAATACGTTTGTTCGCAAAAATTTCAAGTTAGAGATAATTGCCTTGCGGTCCGGCGTGTAGTCCGTTGCCAAACGCTTGACTTGGAGTTCTCCGAGACGGATCCATGCGGCGTAAGTCTGCGGATTTGCAGATTGCAATGTGGCGCCGTAATAGTTTTCGAACCCGGCGATGCTCCCAATTTGCATGAACTTGAACACGGCGCGAACGAGGTCTGTATCTTTGACGTTCTCGGGAATGTGTCCCATCTTTTGCAATGCGCGGATAGGGAACTTGCGAATCCACATTAAAATTTTTTCGAGATCTTCTTTGACGAACGTTGGTGTCTCGGAGATGCTGGAGTCGCTCCCGAATGCGAGCTGGAATGCGGCTTGCGCATCGGTAGTTGCGTGATCCATAAGCCCACTGCGGGAACAGCCAAGACGGCGCAAAAGTTCGTCTTGCGTGATATGCTCCCGTTTTTGAAGTTGCTTAATGGATTCTTTCAAGCTCATGCTTTTAAAATAAATAATTAACGTGTCAGGTGTCAAATTTATTTCAGCAATTCTTCGGGGACGCATTCGGCCATGGCTTCGTATGCCTTGGCGCTCGGGTGCAAGTGATCGCCCGAGTCGAATCCGGCAGCAAATGCTTTCGGATCATCGTGACCGCGCACAGCCTTGTCGAAGTCTACGCAACCGTCAAAATCTGGTGCGGTGCGGAGCCATTCGTTGAATGCCGTGCGGATGATATCGCGGTTTTCGTTGTAGGTGCGCCAGCCGTAAATCGGGAGAAGCGTGCCGCTGTAAATCTTGAGACCGAGCTTGCGCGCGTGTGTGATGTAGAGCGAGCGAACACCGTTGATGAGGTCGTCTGCAGTGGGCATGTCGCTCCACGGACGGAACTTGTTGACTTCAATACCGACAGGGTGGATGATGTCGTTGATGCCGTGTTGCACGATGACTGTGTGGGCGCCTGCGACATTCATTTCGATCGGGAATCGCGTGGCGCCTTTGAGACCGTATGCCGCATATGTGATGCAGCTGTATTCGCGGAGAATACGTGTGCCGCTCACCGCGCGACGAATGATGGCGACATTGTTGAACCCTTCGCGTGCGCAACGGAGCGTCAGGTAATCGGGCCAATCCTGTGCCGTGATGGAATCGCCGAAGCAGACAAGTGCGAAGTTCTTTTCTTCGGTGAAAATGTCAATCGTATTGAGGAAATAAATCCAGTTCGTTTTGCGCGTGAGGTCATCGGGGAGTGTAGCCGACTTTGCAAAATTGCCGTAGCTGTACTTGCCGCCCGAAAGCGGGCCCGTAATGGCTGTGCCGGCATTCATCTGCGTGAAATCGGCGAAGTAGAGGCTGACATCGAATGTTTCGCCGGCGGTCACGTCGAATGGTATTTCGTCGCTCAGGATTTCTTCGCCGGCAGGGATGGTGGCAGAGGTGCGCCCTTCGAAAGTAATTGCGCACGGAGAATATGCTGAAATGCTCGCGGGCTTTTCGGATGTCGTAGAAGACTGCGCGGTGTTTGTGGATTGCACCGAGGATTGCGCGGATTTTGCGACGTATGCTTCGCTAATTTGTACGGATTCTGTACCCGTGAGGTTTGAAAAATGGAAACGCAACTTGCTTCCTGAAAAGCAGGCGCGAATTGGATAGCGGAGCGTTAAATCTTTAGCGTAAGTTGCTTCTTTGCGGTCTGTAATGGAGGTGGCGTTGCCCCAGCAAGCGACCCATTTGGAAAATTTCTCTGGCATATTGACTCCGCGAATTGTTGACGATGCATCAAAAATAGCTAATTACTCCTATGTTAGTGTTTCGTTCGCGACTTTTGCAAACTGTGTCGCGGTTATGCCCGAAATCTATACGAAGGAGTAAATGGAAAAATTGCGGAAAATTCAGAGTGCGTTAGAATTGTACTGTCACGCCGAATGCTGCAGGAAAGACGATTTCTTTGTTGCTGAGGCCACCATCATCCATGTCGAGGTACGTGTAGTAACCGCCTTCGCCTGCAAAGAATTGGAACCCGATTTCAAGGAAAACGCCCAAGTTTTTAGTGAACATGTGCTGTAGACCGAAACCGAATACAAGACGCCAGTAATTAAATCGTTCTTCCTTTACGCCGCCAAGTTCTTCATGGTATATGTGATCGTTTGTTCTACCGGTAAGCCATTCAGAGGAGTGGAATACGTATGGACCCGTGAACCCATTGAAACGATAGGCGACACCGATACCACCCATGAAATCGTAATCGGAATCGTAGCCGAGCCAGTGCGCGTTTACAGACAGATGGTCGTCTAGGAATGTTTCTTCTACGCCGACTAAGCCGTGGTAACCACTGCCGAGTCCAACGAAAATGCCAGTCTTTTGTGCGAAGCTAATGCTTGCTAAAAGGCACAAAACCAAGATAATCTTTTTCATATTTGTTCCTCCTTTTTGCGTATGATGCGCTACAAATTTACAAATTCTTTTCTATGAAAAACAAGTTGTCTGTAAATATTTTGTGTGGGATAGGGGGGGATGAGTGTAGTTTGGTTATCTCTTTTTCACCAATATCTGGATATCAAGCAACTTTTCCCAATCTGCTTTGGTGCGTTTTTCGCGGGGAATGCTCCAGAAGTTTTTCCAAATTTCGTTGTTGAGGGAATCGATTTCGGCGGCTTCGGCGTCGGTGACGGTGCCATTGGCGGTATTGTACATTATTTTCTCCTTTCTGCGTACATGCTAAAAACGCAGATGTTTTATCAAAGGCTATCTAAAACTATACTTTTGTGCAGTATTTGTCAAGGGGTGTGTCTATGTTTTTTGAAATTGCTTAAAAATGGGCGTTTTTTCGTTGAATGTCGTTTTATTGACACTGTAAAAACTTATATTCTTGTTTGGTAAGTATATACATACAAGTTTTGTTGATGGGATGATTTATGCCTAATCTTTTTACGGAAGCGACGCGCGTTCAACTGACTGCGATTCAGCATTTGGCTCGCATCGGCTATACGTATTTGGGAAAAATTTCAGAGTCTGGCGCAACGCCGGCGATTCCCTACGACCCAGAGACGAACATCCTTGTGGACATTTTTGCGGAGCAGTTCAAGAAGCTGAATCCGGCTGCGACTGTTTCTGCGCAGAGCGTGCTTTCGGACATTCAGAAGGAACTGGATGACGACGATTTGGGCCAGCAGTTCTACAAGCGTCTGACCAGCTACTCTCCGCTTCGCTTGATTGATTTCGAACACCCGGAAAATAACACATACCATTGCACGGCGGAATTCACTTGCAAGAATGGCGATGAAAGTTTCCGCCCCGACATTACGTTGTTCATCAACGGGCTTCCGCTCGTGTTTATCGAGGTCAAAAAGCCGAACAACGTAGGCGGCATGGTGGCCGAAAGCAAGCGGATGAACGACGAACGCTTCCCGAAGAAAAAGTTCCGTCGCTTTATCAACATCACGCAGTTGATGATTTTCTCCAACAACATGGAGTATGATGCCAAGGGCGGCGTTGTTCCGATTGAAGGAGTGTTCTATTGCACGGCTGCGAAAAACGAAGCGCGTTTCAACTGCTTCAGGGAAGAAAACCCAAAGCGTGCTGAAGTTGCTCCGTTCCACGCCAATTATCCTTACTTGCCGATTCCTGCGGATCTCGAAAAGAGAGTACTGATGGATTTCAATGTTCCGGTCTTAAAAGAAAATCCGGAATACAAGACGAATCTCGACATCAACACGCCCACGAACCGCGTGCTTACCTCTATGGTGAGCCCGGAGCGATTGCTCTTTTTGCTCAAGTACGGCATCGCTTACTTGCATGTTGAAAAAGAGAAGGATGGCCAAATCGAGAGCCGCCACGAAAAGCACATCATGCGTTACCAGCAATTTTTTGCGGCCATGATTATTCGTGAAAAATTGGCGGCGGGTGTCAAATCTGGTGTGGTGTGGCATACGCAGGGGTCGGGCAAGACTGCGCTTTCTTACCATTTGAGCAAAGTCCTCAAGGACTATTATGCCAAGCAGAATAAGGTCGCGAAATTCTACTTTATTGTGGACCGTCTGGATTTGCTGGAGCAGGCGACCGAAGAATTTAGCAACCGCGGCCTCAAGGTGACTACGGCGAATTCCCGCACGGAACTCATGGAACAGTTCCGCACGCAGCAGGCCTTGCAGGGCAACGCCGGTGTCGATGAAATTACCGTGGTGAACATCCAAAAATTTGAAAACGATACTGAGAAAGTGGAACTCCCGAATTACGCCACGAATTTGCAACGCGTGTTCATTATGGACGAAGCGCATCGCGGCTACAAACCGGGCGGATGTTTCCTTTCGAACCTTTTCAATGCCGACAAGAATGCCATCAAGATTGCACTTACCGGTACTCCGCTCATCGGGAGCGAAAAGGCGAGTTGCAAGGTCTTTGGCGATTACTTCCACACGTATTATTACGACCGTTCCATTCAAGACGGCTATACGTTAAAGATTATCCGCGAAGATATCGAAACCAGTTACCGCAAAAAACTGAACGATGCTTACGAAAGCGTGCAGAAACTGGTGGAGAAGGGTTCTGTTTCGAAGGACATGATTATTCGGCACCCCACATACGTGAAGGCGTTGCTCCGCTACATCATCAACGATTTGGCGAAGTTCCGAGCCATGCAGGGCGACAACGACCTTGGCGGCATGATTATTGCAGAATCTTCGGAACAGGCGCGAAACTTGTACAAGTTCTTCAACGAGATTCAGGACGAACTCAATGAAAACCGCATCCAGAAAATCAATTTGAAAGCGGGCCTGATTCTCTTCGATAGCGACGACAAGGAAACCCGCAAGCAGATTATCAACGATTTCAAGAAGAACTACACGATTGATATTCTGATTGTCTTCAACATGTTGCTGACGGGATTCGATGCACCGCGTCTTAAGCGTTTGTATTTCGGTCGCAAAATCGAAGATCATAATTTGTTGCAGGCAATTACACGCGTGAATCGCCCGTACAAGAACATGAAACGCGGATTCTTGATTGACTTTGCCGACATCAAGAAGAATTTTGACGAGACCAATGCTGCGTATTTGCAGGAACTGAACCGCTACAACGATGCCGATACTGACCCAGACGATAACTTGCCCGATATGTACAGCCAAGTCATGGAAGACAAGGAAGCCCTTATCAATCACATGAAGGTGGCACGTCAGGCTCTGTTCAGTTATACCACCGACAACGCAGAAGTTTTCTCTACCGAGATTTCTAGCCTTGAAGACAAGAAGGTTTTGATTGAACTGCGCAAGGCGTTGGAACTCGCGAAAGATGCCATGAACCTTGTGCGTACTTTCGGTGACGATGCCCTTAAAAAGGACTTTGAAAAGCTGAACATCGAAAAGTTGCCGCTCATGCTTTCGGAAGTGAACCACCGCATTGCGATGATTAACCAGAAAGAGGCATGGACCAATAGCGAAGCGACTCAGTTTGCCGTGAACGAAGCCATGATGAACATCGAGTTCAACTTTAGCTGCATTGGCACGGAAGAACTGAAAATCATCGACAACGGCACGGAACTGCGTGAAAAATACAAGCGCGCACTCCGCGGATTTCTGGATAACTTCGACCACGAAGACCCTGTGTTTGTTGAATTGGAACAGGAGTTCAAGCGCATTTTTGACAAGCACGGCTTTACCCCGGAAAACCTTGCCGTTTATAACGAGCAGAACCAGGCGATGAACGACATCCTCAAACGCCTTGAAGATCTTCGCAAATCAAACGAAGCCCTTTTGCGTAAGTACAACGGCGACACGAAATTCGCCTACGTCCACAAGCGTATCCGCGAAGAGAACAAGGTTCGCGAACCCAAGCACCAGGCACCGATTATCTCGAAGTTCGACGAAGAAATCGTGCAGGCTCTCTTGACCATCAAGGGGACGATTGACGCGAAGGTTTTCGACCGCAACGACATCCTCAAACAAGATGCCTACTTCGGCAAGACCGTGATGAAAGAAATCGCAGACGGGCTTGCGCATTTTCCGCAAATCAAGCCCGAAATGCCCGATTACCTGTTTATCCAGCAGCGCGTTGCCAAGCAGTATATTAACCAGTATAACGCCTACTACGGAAATTAAAAGATGACGATAGATGAAATCAAGCAGGGGGAATCCGACACCCTTGAATTCAAAAGAGAGATGCCTTCGAAAGACTCGAAGCTTTTGAAAACTATTGTCGCCTTTTCTAACGGCAGGGGCGGTAGGATTGTATTTGGTGTTGACAACAGAACGCTTGACATTGTTGGAATTGAAGCCAGCAAAGTTTTTAAGTTTATGGACGGTCTTGCGAACATGATTAGCGATGCAATTTATCCGCAGGTTAATCCGCGTATCACGTTTGAAACCATAGACGACAAGACCATTGTAATCGCTGATATTTTGCCCGGTCAAAACCAGCCGTATTGCCTTAAAGCCGAAGGTAGCCTTGATGGTGTATATATCCGCGTAGCCGCCACCACAAGAAAAGCGGAACGGGAGAAAATAAGGGAACTGGTTCTTTTAGGCGAAGGGAAATCATACGACAAGCTTTTCGAAAGACATGCCCCCGCGAGTGAACAGGCTATAAAAAATCTTTGCAAAGTCATCGAGCAGTATAGCCATAAACGCTCTGTCCGGCTTGAAAACATGCTTGGATGGGGACTCCTTAAAGAGGAAAGCGGTAAATTACTTCCCTCTATTGCCTTTAGGCTGTTGGCTGAAAACGACCTGCATTTTGCCCGTATCCAGTGCGGATTTTTCAAGGGAACTGACAAAGTATATTTTCTCGACCGCAAGGAATTTGACGGTCCACTTAACGAACAAATCGATAACGCCTACAACTTTATTTTGCAGCATATAAACATCGGTGCCGAAATTAAGGGCCTGTATCGGAAAGATGTTCCGGAAATTCCCACTGAAGTAATTCGTGAACTCATCGTAAATGCTGTGATGCACAGAAATTATCTGGCTCATTCGAATATTCAGGTTTGCATTTTTGACGATCGTATCGAGATTACGAATCCGGGAGGCCTTTATGGTGGTTTGACCTTGGAAAAGATGCTGTCGGGAATTTCGAGCATCCGAAACGAATTGATTGCCGATATTTTCTTGAAGATGGGAATCGTTGAAAAATGGGGGACTGGAGTAAAGCGAGTCAGGGAACTCTGCAAGGAAAATGGCTTGGCCGATGTTGAATATTCTGCGGATGAAGACTTCTTTACCGTTGTAATTCGCAGACGCAAAAAGTTCCCCAAAAGTTCCCCGAAAGTTCCCCGAAAGTTCCCCGAAAAAGTTCCCCGAAAAAGTTCCCCGAAACTCCCCGAAACAATATCCGAAGGGGCGGCGAAAACATTTGAAGAATTGAGAAAGAATCCTAGTGCGTCTTCTGCTGAAATCGGCAAAAATATTGGCCTTACTTCAAGGGCCGTGAAGAAACATTTCGCGATTCTTAAGGAACACGGCTTAATTGAGTATGTTGGCAGCCAGAAGGGCGGCCACTGGATTATAAAGGATGGTAAATAATACCATGAACATCAAAGACAGGACCATTGCCCTTATCGACTCTCTCAAGGCCACTTGCCAAACGTACGGCATGGGCAATGACGGCAACGAATACAAGATTATCACCCAGGTGTTTCTGTACAAGTTTATGGCCGACAAGTTCGGCTACGAACTCAAGAAAATCAACGACCCTTGCCTGAAGGCCCTCAAAAAATCCGACAAGTGGGAAGAGGAATACGCGAAACTCTCCAAGGCCGACCGCGAAAAGGTGAGCCTCTTCTTGCCGCCCGAAGTCCCGGTGTTCAAGCCCGACTACCTGATTGCAAACCTCTGGAACAAGCAGGCCAAGGGCGATTTCGACGTCATCTTTGACGAGACCATGGTCGCCATCGCGAAGGACAACCTGGACGTATTCTACACCAAGACCGCGCAAGAAACGAAAATTCCCATCTTCGAAAAGCTCACCATCTTCGTGACCGACGACGCCCAGCGTGCAAACTTTGCCCGCGCCCTTGTCGATAAGCTGGTGAACTTCAGCTTCGAAGACGCCTTCGCCGAACACTACGACTTTTTCTCGGACATCTTTGAATACCTGCTCAAGGACTACAACACCGCAGGCGGCGGCAAGTACGCCGAATATTACACCCCCAAGGCCATCGCGAAAATCATGGCCCGCTTGTTGGTGGGCGACAACGCCGACCTGCACAACGTAGAATGCTACGACCCCAGCGCGGGCACCGGCACCTTGCTCATGGCGCTCAGCCACCAGATTGGCGAAGACCGCTGCACCATCTTTGCACAAGACATCTCGCAGCGCAGTAACAAGATGCTCAAGCTGAACCTGCTGTTGAACGGACTCGTTTCGAGCCTCGATCACGCCGTGCAGGGCGACACCCTCCTGGAACCCTACCACAAGAGCGACGACGGCAAGAGCCTCAAACAGTTCGATTACGTGGTGAGCAATCCGCCCTTCAAGATGGACTTCAGCGACACCCGCGACGACATCGAGAAGAAATGGAATGTCCGTTTTTGGGCAGGCGTCCCGAAAGTCCCGAACAAGAAAAAGGAGAGCATGGCCATCTACACCTGCTTTATCCAGCATGTAGTGAACAGCATCAAGGCGGGCGGCAAGGGCGCCATCGTCATCCCCACCGGGTTCATCACCGCGAAATCCGGCATCGAGCACAAAATCCTCGAACGCATCGTTGACGAACACATCGTCTATGGCGTGGTGAGCATGCCGAGCAACGTATTCGCGAACACCGGCACCAACGTGAGCGTGCTCTTTTTTGACAAGACCCGCAAAAAGACCGACAACGACAAAGTCACCCTCGTTGACGCAAGCAAACTCGGCAAGGAATACAAGGACGCGAACGGCCTCAAGAAAGTCCGCCTCGAAGACGACGAAATCGAGAAAATCGTGACCACCTTCCGCAAGGCCAAAGCCGTCGAAGATTTCAGCGTGGTCGTGACCTACAGCGAAGTCAAGGAAAAAGGCTACAGCCTGAGCGCCGGCCAGTATTTCGACATCAAGATAGACTACGTCGATATTACCGCCGACGAATTCAACGCCCAGATGAAAGCCGACACCGAAGAACTCGCCGCCATGTTCGCCGAAAGCCACAAACTCGAAAAGGAAATACAGAAACAACTGAGCAACCTGAAATTCAATTAAAACGATGTCATCCTGGAGCGCAGCGATAGGATCCACAGAGCATGTGCCATCCTGAGCGCAACAAAGTGGAGTCGAAGAATCTAGTAAAGGACTATTATGGAAATAATCGCAATTGTCATTAGTTTAGCGTCTCTTATTGTGTCAATAAGGGCTATTAGAGTTTCTAAAGATATTGCTAAAATGCAATTGGAATATGAGGAAAAAGCAGAAAAAAGAAGAGAAGAAAAAGAGAAATTAGCAGAAGAAAAACGTGGGCGCGAAAAACGCCAAGAGGAGTTGGATTGGCGTGAAGCCGAAAGAAGAGTTCATTCCTCTCGTTTCCCCATTGAGGGATCAATGAAGGATCGTATAGAACAAGAATATAGAAGTATACGTTCGGAAAGAATTCTTCATGGGAGGGATTAGTGCTAGAGGTTTGTCATTGCGAGGAACGACAGTGACGAAGCAATCTAGGTGAAGGCTTGATGAAAATGAATATGGAATTGACAAAAGTAAAATTGAGTGATGTCGCCCGAGTAGAAATTAGCGGTGTTGACAAAAAGAGTAAACCTGGACAGAAAAGTGTTCGACTTTGCAATTTTGTTGACGTTTACCATAATTGGGCGATTACACAAGATATGCGAGATTCGTTTATGGAAGCAACTGCGAGTGATAAGGAAATAGAAGCTCTTTCCATAAAGAAAGGTCAAGTGGCGTTTACGAAAGATAGCGAAACTCGTGATGATATTGGCATTCCGACTTATATAGCAGATGATTTTGATGATGTTGTTCTTGGATATCATAATGCTTTAATTACACCAGATGAACGAAAATTAAATGGTAAATATTTGAATGCCTTTATGCATTCGTCTTATATTCAAAAGTATTTTGAAAATAATGCAAGCGGAAGCGGTCAACGATACACGCTTTCTAACGATACCGTAAATTCAATTCCAATTTTACTGCCGACAATTAAAGAACAAGAAAAAATCGGGAATCTTTTTTCTTTTATTGATAGAAAAATCGCCCTGAACAAAAAGATGAACCAGAAACTCGAAGCAATGGCAAAACGCCTATACGACTACTGGTTCGTCCAATACGACTTTCCCGACAAAAACGGCCACCCCTACAAAACCACCGGCGGCCCCATGACCTACAACCCCACCCTCAAACGCGAAATCCCCGCCGGTTGGGAAGTAAAGAAGTGTTCTGAAATATGTCGTATTTTAACAGGAAAAGAAGACGCGAATTTCGCATCCGGGAATGGCAAATTCAAATTTTTTACCTGTTCTAGCGAACCATCTCTTTGTGATAAAGCTGCTTTCGAAGGACATGCTGTACTAATTGCAGGAAACGGAGACTTTAATGTAAAACACTATTCTGGGAAATTTAATGCGTATCAGCGAACATATGTTTTAATTCCTCCAGATAAGTATTATGCGATGCTTTATATCGCCGCATTAGAGAGAATAGATTCTTTTAAGTCAGGATCGAATGGCTCAATTGTAAAATTTATAACCAAGGGAGATGTTGAAAATATTTGCGTTTTTGATGGTGCTCCTGCAATTTTGTATAGCGTGATTAATAATTTGATTTTTCAATATGAAAAAATTTCATTAGAGATTGAAAAATTATCGCTTTTTCGCAATAAGCTTTTGCCATTATTGATGAATGGACAAGTAACTGTCGCATAGAGAGGAATGAAAGATGAAAAAACAATTAGAAAATTGTTTGTTTCGAGTCTGTAGTGACGAGTTTTCTTGTCAAAAACACACCGCCCTCCGCGACAAACTCCTCCCGCTCCTCATGAACGGCCAAGTAGTAATCTAATTTTTGTTCGTTTTTGACATTAAAGGGATTTATTTTGAAAAAATTTAATTTTGAAAAAAAAGAACAATTAGTAAAACTTGCGAAGATAAGAGGATTTCGAAATTCAGCAAGTAGTCGTAGAGTTTGTGTTTTTGTACCAACAAATAAAAAAATGGTGCTTTTTGCTCTTTTTATAGAGAAAAATTAACGGAATTAAAGCGGAATCCTAAAGAGGATAAAAAGAATATTTTGCGATTAGAAATCCCACAAAATTTTTCCATGATAGAAAATTGTGAAAAAACGATGGATGTATTTGAAAAATTAGTTTTCAGTACAAATAATAACAAGGTGAAAAAAATCTTTTTTAATCAAGAAAACTGCAGGAACATTGATTTATGTGCGGAAACTGTAGCAGCGGTTTTACTAAAAGATTTAAATGATGCGGATAGAAAAAAGAAAATCAATCTTTCTGGGCATTATCCTCAGGATGACGATTTGATGCGTATTGTTTGTGCTAGTGGTGTTACTAAATATTTGAAAATATCTAATTTAAATCCTCAAGATATGCTCCTTTTTGAGTTGAGAGAAGGACGACGTACCAAGTCTACTGCAACGACTTCTACAGAAAAAGAAATTCAATCGGGAAAATTAATAGAATATCTAGATGATTGTTTGAATTCTTGTGAATGGGAATTGAAAAAGGAAGGGAAACAGTATTTAAGTCGTATAGTAGCAGAGATTCTCGATAATGCCGAAGGACATTCAAAAACATCTAGTTGGTGGATTAATGCGTATTTGAAAAATACAGGGAATAAAACTGGAGAGTGTCATTTGGTTATATTCAATTTTGGCATTCCAATATATGAATCTATGAAGGATGTGTTGTCAACTAAATCTCCATTAAATGGGGCTATTACAAGATTGATCAAACAGCACTCATCAAGAAAGTTCTTTTCGAAAGTATGGGATGAGAATGTCCTTTTAACGTTATATTCGTTACAAGAAGGAGTGAGTAGTAAATTAAGTACAGACCCAACAAGAGGTAATGGACTTGCTGATTTGGTTCAGTTTTTTCAGAAAATTGGAAAATCAGCCGACAAAGACCCTGTTATGGTGCTGATTAGTGGCGATGTATTTATTAAATTTGATAATGTTTACGAAATGAAAATTGTAACCGATAATGGAAATAAAAGACGTCAAATTGCTTTTAATACCAATAATTCTTTAATGGACCCTCCAGATCCTGATAAAGTAAAGAAAATTAAAAGATATTTTCCTGGAACATTGTATAGTTTTAAATTCTATATTGATAACGATTACATGGAGAAACTTCAAAATGGATCACCAACCACTTAATATCAACCTTGATTTGTACCGAACCGCAAAATCACCAGTTTTTGCTGGTCGTGATAGGGGCATTGAGGTCAAAAAAAAGATAACACTTGAAAGGCTTAATTCAGCTTCCGAAATATCTTTTTCAATTCCAGATGACGTTTATGCATTAAATTCATCCTTTTTGTTAGGGCTTTTGGGTGAAACAATAAAGTTTCATAAAAAAAACGGATTAGATTCTTCGCAAATTATTAAGGTTCCTGATGAATTCAAATCTACATTTGAAGAAACGATTCGTGAAGCTCAACAAGATGATTGTTTGCTGTAATTAGGTATGATGGGAAAAATTATAAGTTTATTGGTTGCTATTGTAAATTTTATGAATGAGTATATGAATGTGATTTTCGCTATTTGCTATGCAGTTTCTGCGATAGCGGCTGTGATAATGATAAAAGTTACAGTTTCAAATTATCGAGACTCAGTAAAAACAAATCAGACTAGTACTGATTTGGAACGCTATTTTGAAAATGTTGTGATGTATGCTATGCAAATGGCGGAATCTACGAAAAAAGAATTAATTGTGATTATTCAAGAGAAACAGCAAAAATTAAAATCCGCAAATCCAACTACTGGAGATATCCAAAAATATAATGATCAGATACAGACGTTGTTTCTAGATTATAAGAGAAACGTTTCTTCTAGATTGAAAATTTTTGATGTTATGGGAAAGAAAGTTGACCAATATTGGGAAAAAATGGATAATGATCTCACCACTATAATAGGTCAGATAGATCCTAAAAAACAACTAACAGAGGTTTCCGCTGTTTGTGAGTTGTTTGATAAATCTGTGATGTATGTAAAAAATGTGAAATCTTGTAAAAACTCAAAATAAAACTTTTTAAAGAGATTGCAAGTCTCGATTTGTAGACGAAAACCATCTATTTTTGTACCTCTTTTTTTCTACCCCCACACGATATCTTCTTCAGCCTTGCGGTACACTTCTGCAAGGTTGATTTTCTTTTTGGGCTTGTGAAAGAGTAAATTGGTCGCGTTCAAGGAACGGCGTTTTTGGTGTTCCTTGGGGTCGTTTTTTATTTGTCCGTTTCTATTCAGGATTCGTGACACTTGGCTTTTGGAAATGCTGGAGAGTATTTCGATTTCGCGAACGGTAAAGCCCTGCGTTTGCAATTTATGCAAGTCATCGGGGGGGCTGCCGACGAATGATTTGTAAATATTCTTGAGATAGTTGCATTCAATGGATGCATCGCTGAATGTGATGTCGGCCTTGATGATTTTTCTCAGATCGGCTGGGCAGGGCAATTTTTTGTTCAAACCGAGAATCTTTCGGAAAAGGCGCGGATTTCTGCCTGCAATTTTGAAAACATCAAGGAACTTGTTCAGGATAGATTCTGCAATTTCATGCAGGTCTTCTTGCGTGTATCTGTTGAAATCAACGATTAAATCAAAACGATGGGAGAGAACCTTGTCAAAATGTTTGAAATGATTCGTCGTGGCAATAATGGTAATTTGTTCGTTGAGATTGTCAAGACCTTTTAACATTGCGGGCTGCACTTGACCCATAATATCCATTTTTTCAAACAAGACAATCGTGTTCTCGGGGCAGGTGAAGTGATTGATTTTATCGAACAATGCGGCGATGTTCTTTTGTGTTTGGCCGAGTTTGCTGTCGATGATGGTGTCGAAATCTACGCAGAACAGGTCGCGTTCCAGAATGCGGGCAATCTGCCGCACGGATTCGGTCTTGCCCGTTCCGGGGGCACCCTGGAACAAGAACTTGTTGATTCCCATGTTCCGTTGGATGGCGTTGATGATTCCGATAATGTCCTTTTCAATGGGCGTGGGGAGCGGCAGCGAATCGTGCGAAGGGGCGACCTTGCGGAAAAAGGTCATCTGGTCTTCGTGCATTTGCGGCACAAAGGCGTTCGCGCTGGACATAAGGGCCATGATGTATTCCGAAAGCTGAAAATCGCCGCTAGCGTCAAAATCCCGGGCAATTTCGTATGCCTCCTCGCGGAAAGCGGGATCGTTTTTCTCGGCGTAATAGCGAATCAGATTGATAACATTCTTCTTTTTCATGGACTAGACCTACCTTATTTCGTAATATAAATAATTACGGGACAAAATACAAGTATTTTGGGACAGAATGTTTAAATTTGATTTGAGCTGTTCGGAATTTCCGAACAGCTGCGGAAGAATTGAAAAAAAATTTGCAGTTAACAACTGCACAATTTAGCTTATAGTAGATTTTTCAACTAGTTCCATTTTGGAAACAGTTCTGCTACCGAGGAAAACTCGGCAACTGCAAAGTTGGTCCCAAAAATGACTTAAAATTTCAATATTACAAAATGTCCTGTGTGCGATTCAGAGAATATTGAAATCAAGAAGGATTTTCGGACCCTGATTGTTCCACTGGCGGAACCTGTGCAACAAGAAATTTCCGTATGTCATTGCAAGGATTGCATGTCGGATATATTGCTGGATTCCGAATCGAAAAAGGTTGTGCAGAGTAGAATCCTAGAACGGGCAAAGGAAAGTGTCCCTACCTTGCTGAAAAAGGTGAACGAGTGCGGCTATTCCGACAGTCGTTTGGAACGTGCATTGGGATTGGCTCCGCATACGATTAATCGCTGGAAACAGGGGGTTCAGGTATCTGCTGCGGCGATTGCTTTATCTAGGTTTGTTTCGATATTGCCCGAGTTAACTCTTGTGGCTGAGGCGGGTTTTGACGAATCATACGCACGAGCTGCAATTCTTAAAAAGACCGTGGACAAAATAAAGGCGGTGGATTCATCGGTAAGGTCATTTTATTTGAATACTGACGTTTTTAAAGCGGCCGGGATCATGGCGATTAATAATGCTGCAAGCAACGAAAAAGCTGAGTTGTCTTCCTTTGCTCAACCTGCTTTGATGGAGGTTTAGAATGCAAGTAAAGTCTTTTGTATTGTGCGAACAGATTCGCCAGGAAAACACGGGCAAGTTCATGCTTATTGGCGTGGTTCACACTCCTAAATTGACTCTTGAAATAAAGAAGGACGGAGCGTCAAATTTGCAGATTCCGATGAGTATTGCTTTGATGTTGAATGGTCCGTCTGAAATTCGGCTGAACATTTATAGGAAAGATTCCATGGAACTCGTAGCAGAGCTTGGAAAATTTTCTATTGTTAATGCGGAAAAGTAATATGCCCGATCCCATAACTAATAAACAATCCCCGGCCGATAAGCCCGCTCCGTCCCAAACTCAATCTTCCGCACGCATCAAGCGTATGCGCGGGTGGTTGGGCGTGAAAAGCACTTCGTCGCTTGGCGGTTATGACGATGGCGGTGGTGGTGTCGTCTACGGCGATGGACATTCCGGCTGGAACCGGTAAAAAAATAGGGCTCCTTATGGAGCCCCGTTTTGTATAAAGTGCCGCGCATCTCGAGTGCATCTCGCATAATACATTGCGAATCTCGTGCACATCTCGAATTACGCATCTCGCGAGCATCTCGTTAGAGCGCAGCGCGGTCTACTATTAGTAACGGTAGTGATCAGCCTTGTACGGGCCTTCGACCGGCACACCGATGTAGTCGGCCTGAGCCTGCGTGAGGCGGGTGAGGTGAACGCCGAGCTTTTCGAGGTGGAGGCGGGCGACCTTTTCGTCGAGGATCTTCGGGAGCGTGTACACGACGCCGCTTTCGTACTTGATGCCGGCGACGGTGTCCTTGCCCTGAGCGTTGAGCCAGAGGTCGATCTGTGCGATGGTCTGGTTCGTGAAGGAGGCACTCATCACGAAACTCGGGTGACCGGTAGCGCAGCCGAGGTTGAGGAGGCGGCCTTCGGCGAGCACGAGGATGCTGTGACCGTCAGCGAAAATCCATTCGTCGTACTGCGGCTTGATTTCGTTGCGCTTGATGCCCGGAATCTTCTTGAGGCCAGCCATGTCGATTTCGTTGTCGAAGTGACCGATGTTACCGACGATAGCGCGGTTCTTCATCTTTTCCATCTGGGCGGCCGAGATGATGCCGGTGTTGCCGGTGGTGGTCACGAAGATGTCGGCGTAGCTCACGACTTCGTCGAGGGTCTTGACTTCGTAGCCTTCCATCACAGCCTGGAGCGCGCAAATCGGGTCGATTTCGGTGATGATCACGCGAGCGCCCTGGCCGCGGAGGGACTGGGCGCAGCCCTTACCCACGTCGCCGTAGCCGCACACGACTGCAATCTTGCCTGCCATCATCACGTCGGTAGCGCGGTTGATGCCGTCGATGAGGGAGTGGCGGCAGCCGTAGAGGTTGTCGAACTTGGACTTGGTCACGGAATCGTTCACGTTGATGGCCGGGAACTTGAGGCGCTTGGCCTGAGCCATCTGGTACAAGCGATGCACGCCGGTAGTGGTTTCTTCGGAAACGCCGCGAAGAGCTTCGCGGGCGCGGGTCCACTGCTTCGGGTCCTTTTCGAAAATCTTGCGGCAGGTGGCGAGGAACACGCCCCATTCTTCGCTGTCGGTTTCCGGGTTGAATTCAGGCACCTTGCCGGCGTCTTCGAATTCTGCACCGCAGGTCACGAGCATGGTGGCGTCGCCACCGTCATCGACGATGAGGTCGGCGGTCTTGCCGTCCGGCCATACGAGTGCGCGGGCGGTGTTTTCCCAGTATTCTTCCAAGGATTCACCCTTCCAGGCGAAAACCGGCACGCCCTGCGGATTGCTCACGCTGCCGTTCTTGCCGACCACGACGGCGGCTGCGGCGTTGTCCTGCGTACTGAAAATGTTGCAGGAGACCCAGCGCACGTCTGCACCGAGGTCCACGAGCGTTTCGATGAGGATGGCGGTCTGCACCGTCATGTGGAGGCTACCCATGATGCGGGCGCCTGCGAGCGGCTTCTTGCCTGCATATTCCTTGCGGAGAGCCATGAGGCCCGGCATTTCAGTTTCGGCGAGGTCGAGTTCCTTGCGGCCTTCGATCGCAAGGTTGATATCCTTAATTTTGTATTCCATAATTGTTCCTTTTGGCGCGGGTTTTGCGACCGCGCAATTTTATCAATCTTATTTATGCGTAAATATAGTTATATGCATAAATAAAGTCAAGGCGATAAATTGCGCTAATGTGTCGCGTAATGCTCTCTAAGGGTTTTAAGAGCGTTTACTTCACAAACAGAATCCCTTCGATGCGGAGCGAACGCCCTTTTTCGGACCATTGTTCAGCGTGCAGTTTGTTGATGCTGAGCGTGATCCTGTCGTTTACGATGGTCTTTAGCGTGTCCTGCATCAGTTCCTGCTTCGTGATTCTGAAAGTGTAAGTCTTGTACTTTGAATCTTTCTCGTTGGCGTCTTTATCGGATTTTGTGGAATCCGCCTTGCTTGTTTTATTTGCTGTGTTGCCTTTCCCTGTTTTGGTGGAGTCGTTATCGAATAGCGATAGCCAGAAGACGAGGGTGTCGCCTTCGAACTTGATGTCGTCTCTGTCGAAATCGAGGTCGAGGTTGATGGCTTCCTTTGCGCCTTTGGGAATATCGACGCCTTCGTTCTTGGGGTGATCTATATCGGCTTCGAAGGATTCGAATTTTTTGGTGGTGTCTTCGTCGTAGCAATTGCTCTTTTCGAATGCTTCACGGTGCAAGCGTTTGAGGTCGTTCAGGGACATTTTGCTTGTGGAAAAATGCGTGATGACGAATATGTTGTTCGATTCTTCGAGCGAAATCAATCGTGAAAGCGTCCTTTGCGATTCGGGGTCTTTGCTTTCCTTGAGTTTGAAAATGAAATTCTTGGTGTCTTCTTCGTTTAGCGGGAACTTGCTGTAGCCTTGTGTAGCAAGCGCGTTCTCGATACGGCTTTCCCTGATAAGGTCATTTATGTTGGATGCGCTAAACGGTGGTTGCGTGAGGATAAAGAACATGGCGCAGAAGACGATGGCGATGTATCGCATCTTGCGGCTGATTTTTTCGATGAGCAATATGGCGATGATGGCGTAAAAATAAATGTTGAGTGCGATGGCGTAAATGTATTCGGTGTCAATGCCGAGTTTGCTTATCATGTTGCTTATGTCGATGGACATCAAGATGACAAGGGGGAGGCAAGCGGCAGGGATTATTTTGATGAAGCGTTTTTCAAAGGGCTGTTCGTCAGTCAGGCGGACCGGGTACATGACGGTGACGAGCACGAGCATGTAAATCATGAAGCCGATGACAAAGTAAGACGGTGTTTCTTCGGGTATGTACCACAGTGCAATAAACTTGAGGATGTAGGCGTAAAAGAGGAGCGTGCCGATGACGATGACCGGGATGAACATGAAACGGATGGTGCTCGCTGCGAACTTGCTCAAGGTCGGGGACTCTTCAAGGCATTCTTCGATGGACGGAATTTTGGTGAAGAACAGTATGGGGGCGACTACGCTTGCGCAGAAATAGAATATGTTGAGATAGGTGAAGTCGCTGTCAAAGTCGGCATCGAACAGTTGTTCGAAACCAAAGACAAAACCTTCAATGGCACCGAGCAAAATGGCCGAGACGAGAATGGCGACGACAGCTGCCTTGAAACTCTTCTGTAGAAAGTTCCAGACTCCGTTTTCGTTACGCTCTTTCCAGAATGGTGCAAAGAAAAATCCAAAGGATGCAATCATATAAACGAGGGTGATTGCGCTTCCGAAGTAGATGAGATAATCGCCGCTTTTGTTGAATAGTGCAAATACTAGCGTTAAGGAAAGCACGAACCATGAGCCGCTCGCGATGGCTTGGGGCCGCCAGTCCGTGCTTTTCCGGGATTCCTGCACGAGCGATGTCGTGAGGGAGATGATTAATGCCGCAATGGGGTAGATGGCAAGCCATGTAAAGAACTTGATGGCGTTATCGCCAAAGACCTTATCAAATAGCGAAAATAAATTCGTTTCGATGACGAGCGTGATGAATATGAGAAACGTAAATGCCGATGCGGTTGGAAAACGTTTGAACGCGCTCGTGATTTGGCTCGGGTATTTCTTGATTGTGGCTAAGACCATGATTTACTCCAGGAAAAGGATACCACGGATACTAAAGTAATTGTGCTTGACTTTTTCTTCTTTCTTGTATAAAGTCAAGTCCAAATTTTCGACACCGATTTTGGCACCTTCGGTTTCGAGGAATCGCACGTCCTTGCTTTCTAATGCTTGCCTGGTGACAAAGAAATTAAAGGTCTTGTCAAGCTTTTTAGGCTTGAGCTGGAAAAACAGCGTGTCGCCCTGAAACTCGTAATCTTCTTTATCGAATGTCTTGTAAAAGTGGTTTACTTGGGTTACGTTTTTAGGGATTTCAAAGTAGCTGTTTTTGGAATTGTTTATGTAGGCGCTGATAAGGAACTCGTTGACTTTTTTGTTTGTAGAAGATTTTCTAGAAATCAGGATGAGGGCATCTCCCTTGGGAATGTACTGTGCGAGTTCTTTGTCGTGTCTGGAATTGAGAATTTCCAACCGTGAGGTGGCGATGTTTGTTTTGTGGTCGCTCTTGTCCTGGATGCGTCTTGCGAATTCTACAGTTTCTTCCTTGCTTAGCGGAAACTTGTTATAGCCTTCTTCGGCAAGTGCAGTCTTGATACTCTCCATCCAGACGCGGTGCGTGACGTTGATGGCGCTCAGCGGGCCGTTTGTGGCGATAAAGAACATGCTGCAAAAAACGATGGCTATGTACTTGGATTTGCACCTGATTTTGTCTATGAGCAAAATGGCGATAATGATGTAATAGAAGATGTTAATCGCCGTGATGTAATAGCGGTCTTCGGAAATCCCGTAATCGGAGATTCTGCGTATAATGCCGACGGACATCAAAATGACGAGGGGGATGCAGGCGGCGGGGAGAATTTTCAGGAGCTTGCTCTCAAAGGATGGCTTGGGATTGATGCGTTCGGGGAGCATCAGCGTCACCCGCAGAAGCATGAGCAACATGGATGCCGAAACGAGATAGGAGACCATTCCTTTGGGCATTTCCCATTGGATGATGATTTTTGCAATGTAGGCGTAAAGAAGTAAAATATAGAGAGAGACAACAGGTAAAAAGATGAACTTGTTCGTGCTAGTCTGGAATTTGTTCAAAGCAGGTGTTTCTTGCAGGCAGTAGTCAATGGAAGGGATGCCGGAGAAGAACAAGATGGGGAATATGGTGCATAAACTGATAATCGCCGAATAAACGAAAGGTCTTGCAGACACTTTGATGTCGAACAGGTTGAAGAATCCGAATAGGAGTCCGTCAATGGCGATGAGCAGGACTACAGAAATGGCGGTGGCGACGACAGCGGCTTTGGCATTCCTCATTAAGAATACCCAGAATCCGTTTTCGTCATTCTGCTTGAAGAATGGCGCTACGAAAATGCTCAAGAACGCGGTTGTGTAGATAAACAAATATGTCGATCCGACGTATGTCTGTCCGATATTGGGACTTTTCGGATAGTAAAGAACAAGAGCGATGGAAATGGCAAGCCAAAGGGCTCCGGCGATGATATGGGGGAGGAAGCTGAATTTTTTTCGGGATTCCTGGACGAGCGAAACTGAAAGTGCTATCATCGAAGCAGCAATCGGGTAAATCATTAGCCAGTGAGAAAACTTATACTCCGTTGGTAAGTGGCCGCTTTCATAAACGTAAATGAAAGCGATGGTCGCGAAAATGGCAAACGCCGCTGCGAGCGGAAACCGCTTGAACGCCGTCGAAATTTGACTCGGGTATTTCTTGATTGTTGTAAAGTCCATTTTCCCTCCTCTTTTGTTTTTTCCCGTCATGTCCGCGATTTTCGCGAACTACTTCCCTTCCCGTTCTTTCCGCTCTTTCTTCATTTGCTTCAATTGCGCGAGGCGTTCGCCGAGTGCTTTTTCACGTCCGTAGGGCTTGGGTTCGTAAATCGTCGTGCCGACAAGTTGCGTGGGCAGGTGCTCTTGCGCGGAGTAGCCGCCCGGACTGTCGTGGTCGTATTCGTAACCGTTCCCGTAGCCGAGCTGCTTGCCGACGCGGGTGACGGAATTGCGGTAGGCGCGTGGCACGGGGAGTGTTCCCGTTTGCTTTACGATGGCGTCTGCCTTCATTCCAGCGAGTTCGAGGCTGTTGCTTTTGGGCGCGAGTGCCAAATAAACGGCGAGTTCGTCAAGTGCAATCAAGCCTTCCGGGATTCCCATGAAGTCGTACGCTTCGCGGGCAGATGTTGCAAGCAGTAATGCGTTCGGGTCTGCAAGGCCGATGTCTTCCATGCTCATGCGCATGAGGCGGCGCAAAATAAATCGCGGGTCTTCGCCGCCTTGCAGCATGCGGTGCATCCAGTAAAGTGCCGCGTCCGGGTCGCTCCCGCGTACGGACTTGTGCAGTGCCGAAATCAAGTTGTAATGCTCTTCGCCGCTCTTGTCGTAGCGCAGGGGCTTCTTGTACTGGAATTCTTCGAGCAGCTTTTCGTCGATTTTCTTGT
>Ga0265301_10002281_pt1 | contig 22652 bp, 31 predicted proteins | sample AusTroGonzalo_MG_2_FD_193488 | JGI IMG/M metagenome (GOLD analysis project Ga0265301, IMG submission 193488) | Bovine rumen microbial communities from tropical cattle in Woodstock, Queensland, Australia - Gonzalo_04 | ecosystem: Host-associated > Mammals > Digestive system > Stomach > Rumen ... | reverse complement strand
GATTTCAGTGAAATCAAATGTAACGCCTTCAGACTCAAGCGACTACGACGTAATCTACCACATCTCGTCGAACTCGAGTTCACTGGCGGGGACAGGGATCCGATTTCACTGAAATCAGGGAAGCCCCATGATGACTTCAGCATCTGACGATTCTTGGTACGATTCCTGCGAAATGAAGTTGAATAAATAATATACAAGGAGCGACTAACTGCTGTTTCATATTCTCCTTTCAAAAACTCCGAACAGCCCAATACCTCTTGGCAAGGAGATACTGCCAGTGACACCCGAGCACATAAGTAGGGGAACAGATGTAAGATGAAGTTCTAAAAAGAATCTTACAAAAAAGACATACTAACTGATTGATACTCCGAGAAGTAGATGTTTCTGCGGAGGTGTTTTTATTTTCTGTTGTGTAGAAAGAGTTGAACGAGGAACTCCACCTGGATGCCGGGTCGTCTTTCCAGGATTTGATTTCACTGAAATATAATGGACGGGAAAGATCATGTAGCGATCATGGCGAACATTTCACTCTTGGTGAACATACTGTGGAGACGGCGTGCTTGCCGGTGGGACCGCAGTTCGATTTCACTGAAATCGTAGCAGTGGAGGACACGAGTTGCTCAGGAAGAACTTTGGGTTCCACGAACCATGGACATCACATCTGTGAGCTGGGGAACCAGGGTATGATTTCACTGAAATCGGTGAAGCTCCTTCGCAGGCAAGTCTGGTTCCCACAAGAGTGGTACCACATGTGTCCAGCTGGACGAACGGTTCTTGAGCTGGTCCGATTTCACTGAAATAAAATTCACGGGAGGAAGGACGAACTCGAGTTCGACGAGATGTGGTACGATAAGGTGGTTGGCCAGGCGAACCTGCTTGGCGAGCAAATTGATTTCACTGAAATAAAACACATGCATGATCACCGGTACGGTAGGTACCCTTTGTGGAAGATGATGTGTATGACAGGTGTGAAGTACGAGCTCTACAGGGGCGGACTGTCTCCGATTTCAGTGAAATCGGAACCTGGGAACATGTGCCGGTTTCTGGACATGGTTGCCGGAACCATGGTACCTGATGCCAGCGGCGATGGTAAATTTTGATTTCAGTGAAATAAAATCCTGGTATCCAGCAGGTTACGGGCTTCTGAGGCAATATTGGTTGTTAAGAATTTTTAACAAAATAAATTGTTGCTATGTCAGAAAAAGTTCGTATCTTTGCAAATGAAAAGAAAAGGATAAGAAACCAACAATACAACACATCAATATCAAACACAACAAGTTATGACAAACAAACAAATACAAGCACAGAAAAATGCCCTACCTCGACATCAAGGTTGTTGGTTGGATATGACCGATGACCAAAAACAAACGCATAGAGAGTTGGAATGTAGGGAGATGATAAACTCTATACTCGTGTACAACGTTCGCCCTGGTGAAACGGAACATTGGAGTTCTGACGCGAACAAAATGATTTCCATTGAGGATTATCTCTACAACAACCAATATCTTCAATGCTACATCAACGGCAAAGAATATTATCATATCGGAGGTGAGAGAGTACGGGAACTCATTCGCGAGCAGATTGCTGACTATGGAAAATGCGAGGTTGGTTATGCTGGAACGCTTGAGGGCGTCTCGTACAATTATTGTAAATGGGAGGATGAGCAAGATTGATTGAAAGTTTTGTTTTTCATTTTATGAGTGGGAAACCCTTGACCTGCGGGTCGGGGTTTCTTTTTTGTATAACATTAAGACGAGTAGTACCGGTGATGTGCGGACACTGGGACAGCGCTACGATTTCAGTGAAATCAAAACTGGACCTTCAGGATCCACGACAGTGTCTCCGTGTGGTTCGGCACGATGTACCCGACAGGAACAACCCAGAGGTTTTACCTGTCGTCGGTAAATCTGATTTCAATGAAATCAAACACCTGGTATCCAGAAACTTGCGGCGAATTCTTCGAGTTTGTTCCGCAAAAATTTCGCAAAAATTTTGGTAAATCTTTTTGAAAATAATTTGCGATTTTTTCTGAATTTTATTTTTGGATTTTTCTCCACGAAATCGTAGACAAAATCTCCAGCAGAGTTCCTGCCCATGGCGTTGTTATATTTCAGTGAAATCAAACCGCCTGGAAGATCCTGCAGAAGATGCCGGAGATCAGTGGAATTTAACTTCACTGAAAACAAATCGACTTTTTTCGCAGATTTAACTTCACTGAAATCTGAACCGGCTCGACCAAGTCCCAGTTGGCCTGCGGCGGACTGTCTATGATTTCAGTGAAATCGGAACTGGCGAGCGAAGTATCTATGATTCCTACCACAGGGTGTCATGGCACCAGACCATCCTGATGTTCACATCCAAGGTTCTGGTTCTCAGGTATTTGATTTCACTGAAATCGAATCGACGCAAGAAGGATCCTTTCTGTGGACAACTCTGTTGAAAAATTTGAAAAAAATTTTGCCAATTCAAAAATTATGTGTATCTTTGCAGTATGAATTAAAGGAAACAAATCACCACTAACAATTAAAAATCAACAAGTTATGACGTACAAAGAATTCTGCAAGAACGAACTTGGCTATGAATGCAAGACAATGTTCTGGGACGATTTCACAATCGCTGACGCTTTCGGTGAAAAAGGTATCCGCGACACTTACAAGCGTGCCTTTGAAGAATGGAAAACAAACACCGAGTACATTACGGAGTTTGTGATGGTTCTCAACCACAAGTGCAACATCTGGTACGACAAGGGAAACGAGGAATACTCCCGCATCTACCAGGAACTTTACGAACAGGCGGATGCCTGGTGTATGGATAACCTGCAAGGTGATGACCTCAACTACTTCCTGCAAACGACTGACTGAAAAGGGTTCAAGTTTTGTTCATAATGGAGAGCCGCGGCCGATGTGCTGCGGCTCTCTCTTTTTGTTTACGACGAGATGCTGTACCCCGTGATGTACCGGCGTCGGTCGGGTGTCTGATTTCAGTGAAATCAAAACGTAACCTCATCGATGCCAGCAGGTTACGACGGTCGTCAAGGTTCTTGGTAGACACCAAGCACATCTCCTCCATGATGACATGGGCTACTTCGCGAACAATTTGATTTCAGTGAAATCAGATCCCCTCCGGCAAGTAGCGTGGGGCGGCACCGCAGCGGTTGCACATCAAATGTTAAATAATCTTAATAATGCAAAATTAATTTGGTCGGTTCAAAAATTATTCGTATTTTTGCATATAGAAAATAAGAAGAAATCTATTTACTAACAATTAAAAATCAGCAAGTTATGAACACCAAGCAAGTAAGCAAGGAAGAAATTTTGGAGGTTCTGAAAAGCACCGCCGCCAATCAAATGACTATCAGTAAGATAGCCGAGGCAAACCTCAACAAAAAGGACAACCCGTTCTATCAAAAGGAGGGGCGTTCTTTCGTTGCCCTGAAAAAGGTCGAGAAACGCAGCATCGGCACATATGCCTATGGCGTGGACTATGAAGCAGCCGTCAACGAGGCTCTGGTAGCCGAGGGTAAGTCGGCCGAGTTCAAGACCGAGAGCCTGCCGTGGGGAGAGTGGGAAACCCCCAATAAGTTGATTGCCCACAACGGCAAGCATTATGTCCGCCTCTATCAGCAGGACGATACCAAGACCGAGGTCGAGTACCTTGTGGACGGAGCAGCCGCAACTGCCGAGGATATGGAAACCATCCGCACCTTTGAGCAGAAGAAAAGCAGCGGCAGTGCCAAGCAGACCGAGGCAGGTTTGGAGCAGACCAAGCAGGTCAAGCCGAACAACATCTGCCTTGACAACATCGAGTGGGTGGAGATTGAGGGCACCCGCTACGAAATCACCAAGTAGAAAAAAGGATTTCCATAGTTTTGAGTGGGAGAGCCGACTGACGAAGTCGGCTCTCTTTTTTGTGTTTCACCACACACTGTGACGACCAAGTCTCCGCCTTCCCGGGTCGTTTTAGATTTCAGTGAAATCAGATTACGGGCCCACCGGCAAGCGCGGCGTGGACACCAAGTTTGTAGTTCAGGTCTAACCTGTTGTGACTCAGGATGGTAGCTTTTTGATTTCACTGAAATCAAACCCTGGCAACGAGATGAGGGCGCTGCGGTACCACATGGTAATGTACTTCATCCGGCATCTGCAGGATCCTGATCCCGTCGCTTTGATTTCACTGAAATCGTACCAGCCAGCGGACAGGAACAGTTCTTGAAAAATTCTTCAAAAATTTTCTCAAAATAAAATCCAAAATATTTTTTGAAAACCACTCAAAAATATTTTGGAAAATATTCTCAAAAATAAAACGGAAAACCGACCGAGTTTTCACAACTGGGTCGGCTCACCATTATTATGCAGAAAATTTGGCTTACTGCTCGTCTGGAGAAAGAACATCTGCGAGGAACGCCAGAAGTCCAACGGTCATTACCGTGCCGAGGGCTTCCCTGCCTTGCTTTTCCTTTTCCTCATCGGAGAGGTTGTCGAAGTCTTTCTTTGTGTCGGCCGCCGTCTTCAACGTGTCGAGGTCGATGTCGGTGTGGAACGTCTGCTTGTTTTCCTCATCGATGATGACGGCGTTTGCGTGCTTGACATCCTTGAAGATACCGACACTTTCGGCGGCGTCACGGGCTTGCACCGCAGTCTGTGCGATTTCCATTGTGCATTCAACTCTTTCTGCTTTCAGAGTTTCGAGGTCGAGATAAATTAACTGTTTCATAACTCGTTGATTTTTAATTGTTAATTGATGTTTTGAGGTTTATTGTTCCTTTTTATTATGATGCAAAGATACGAACTTTTTTGAAACCGGCAAAATTTATTTTCATCTTTTAAGATTATTTAACATTTGATACTTAAATGCCAATATATTGCGATTTAAGCCGTTTTTGTGGGTTAAGTAACAGCATAATGATAGTAAAATCCCAATATATTGGTAATCCTGATACCCGTGATGCACCGGCGTGCGCCCGTGAAATGATTTCAGTGAAATCGGATCCTGGGAGACACGAGTGCCTCTGGCCGACGTAATGTCTGCGGTGAGGGTAAAAAAGAAAAGCCGACTTCATCAGCCGACTTTCCAAAAATGGGATAGGAGGTTTGCGTTTAACTTTCAAGGTACAACACCATATCAAGTGTGTCACCGAAATTCTGTGCTTCGAGTTCGTCCAAGATGGAGGGGTTCTCGTCAATGGAACGTAGCAGTCTGCCGTAGAAGCCCTGGGATTGTGCAAGGGTTCTGATTGCTTCAAGGATTTGTTCTTTGTTCATAACTTGTGTGGGTTTGATTGTTAATTGACTATGACACATATCGCACCGATGATAACGATGACACACAACAGGCAGAAGCCAGCGTAACCAACATTAGCACCGAACATATGTCCAAAGAAGAATATGACTTCCTGAATGAGTACCCAAGCGAGAGGTACAATGAATACCAAGCAGATTAATGAGATTAAGATGATGAGCAGGGTTTTCATAACTTGTTGATATTTAATTGTTAGTATTAATATTCTTTGTTCTTACGTTATGCAAAGATACAACATTTTTTGAAACCGACAAAGAAAAATATTCTTAATAATTGTTAAACAATTTGACAAAGGAAACGCTCGCTGACCGGCAAGGGATCCTCCTTCCCCAGTTTCGATTTCACTGAAATCCAATTAGTTGTCCACGGGACTCAAGTCGAGATGAACTGGTCGTCGTGAAGTACGGAGACGACAGAGCATCTCGACGCCTGGAGGATTTGATTTCACTGAAATCAAATGTAATGCCTTCAGACTCAAGGGCTTCCCGGCAGGAACCATGGGGTAGGAACGATGATGCACATCCGCCTTGATCAGGGTCATCACCGATTTCAGTGAAATCAAATTCCCGGGTCGTCTTCCTGCTCTCGTGCAGCCTCGCAACGCGTTGGCATCGAGGAGGTTACATTACGATTTCACTGAAATCAAAAACGACCCGGGAAGGCGTACTTGGCGGTGGAGAAAACTTCACTGTCTGTTCACCGAACACAAAAAAGCAAGCCGCCCCATTCGGAGCGGCCCACTTCGCTAACGCTTTACGCTATTCTTTTCTGATTACCACCAGCAGTGGAAATATACGATGTCGTTATCCCAGTCGGTGTTTTTGAGGACGTTGGTGAAGACCTTGATGTCTTCTTCAAGTTTCTCCTTGTAGTATTCGTCGTACTCGGTAGAGCCGAAGAAGAAGCCGCTTTCGGTTGGCATCAGTTCTTCCGCCACTGACTCAAAATCATCTTTGCCCCAGTGTTTGAGAACCTGCTTACAGGCGGTGATGCAGTCCTTGACCTCGCATTTGGCAAGTTCCTTGTCGGAACAGTTTTCCTCGTATTTGAAATAGGCGACCAGATGGTTGTGCTTGCGGAAATATCCAGCATCCTCCATATCGGTACGACCTGCGGTTACATAGGACACCTTTTGTTCACCCTCCCCTATGTAAGAGGATGTCTCGATGTTCAGGCGGTCAAGGACGCCGTACTTCTTGGCGAGTTCCTGCATCTTCTCGACAGTGGAGTTCTCGTCAAATTCCTCAAAGAACTTTGTAAAGTTCTGCTCGATGGTAGAGTTACTGTTTTTCGCTCTGCGAATGAAAATGTCTAAACCCATAACTTGTTGATTTTTAATTGTTAATATTAAAGTTGATTACTTGTTTCCTTTTTTCTTATGGTGCAAAGATACAACTTTTTTCTGATATATCGACAAAAATAATTCATAAAAATAGTTAAAAATATTTTACCAAATAAAGTCGGAAATATCCTATAATATTGGCTCAAAAAATAACACAAAAATTTTCCGGAAAAAAATCAAGAAACCTGCCGCAGGATCTGGATCGCCCAGTTCCGATTTCACTGAAATCAAACCGATTGGCGAAGGATCCACTCTGTCGTCATCGCAGTGATGTGAACCAGTGAAAAAGCAAAGACCCCATCCGAAGATGAGGTCTCGCCACTTAACAATTAAATATGAAACACAGATATGGAGTTACTCTTTCTTGAAGTGACTGAAAAAGACGTTGCGTCCGTCTTTGCGGTTCACGGCAGTGCAAGCAGCGAAATCTTTCGGTTTGCAGCAGGAGCATCCGCTCTCATTCACCATCTTGGTCTCACCCTCTACGATATGGGGATAAGCACCAAGGTTAATCTTTTTGCCGAAGCAGCAGTCACAGCACGGCTCGACGTGCGGATATTCATTTGTGAATTCATGGACCTGGTAGGTCTGACCTTTGTAAACTATGGTTTCCATTGTTATGCGTTTTTGTTGGTTATACAATATTGTTGGTTATTAACAAAGTTCGTATTCTTCAAGTGTAATCCAATCATCGTCGTTTCCTTTGTTGTAGGTCTCGATGAATTTGCGAACCTCTTTTATCAGTTTCAGTTCAATCTTCTCACGCTTGTCGGCCGCCATTGCTGCATAGTCGGTTTCCTTGTCAAAGTTCTTGAATTTGTCTATGTAGCCGAAGCCGATAAGAGCCTTTGCGACTGCGAATATGTCTTTGTATTGGCTGGTGTCGCACTCGGTGTCCATATAGTACTGCTCGGGAAAATACTCTTTGGAGTTTGTGTAGAAGATACCCTCGCCTGGTTCTGATTCGCGATAGTAGCAGCAGAGGTCTTGATGCTCAAACATCGTTTCAAGGAATTCGTGAACGTCGGTACACGCCTGCCACTTGCTGTCATAGTCCATATGAATGGAGACTATGTCATTGTCGTGGTTGTCCGGGTCTTCAAACTCGGTGTGGTAAGGGTTCTCGACCTCCTTGAAATATTCGTTTATCCATCCGGAGCATACGATGCCGCCCCAGTTGTTATTCTCATTCTTTGTCGGGTCTAACTTCTCTATCAGGTCTCCCAAGAAGATACCGTGTGAATGTGGGGTTGTAGGGATTGACTTTGCAGTCTCGTAAATCTTTTGAACTGCTGGCTTCCTGCCAACTATTACCAGTTCGGTTTCACATATATTTGCCATAACTTGTTGATTTTTAGTTGTTAATTATTATCGGTTTCCTTTTTGTTTGTACTGCAAAAATACGAACTTTTTCTGACCTGACCAAATACAAAATTGTTAAAAAGTCTTAACGTTGAAAAGAGCCGCCTGCTGCGGTGATGACATCGCGGGATGCCCTGACAAATTTGATTTCAGTGAAATCAATTACCTGGTATCCAGAACCTTACCAGGATTTCTGGCAGGATTCCCATGTCTGATCGCAACCCGTGATGAAGGGGATCCTCCCGTCGGTTTGATTTCAGTGAAATCAAATCTTTGACCGAGTCTTGACCGTTATCGGTAAGTTTTGTCGATGTGAACATACAAAAACGAAACCGACCGAGTTTTCACAACTGGGTCGGTTCGCAATGAAAAGTCAAACAAAAAACGTCTTCCGACAATTTTAATTTTCTATGAAGCCGGGTTCAATCTTTTTGTAACCCTGTGGCTCGGTGAACGACACGCTGACGGTATCACCAGCCCAAGAACCGATAAGGTTGTAACTGGGATGGTCTTCCTGGTTGAAGTCACCGCCGCCGCGGCCGTTGCTGTCGCAGCAGAGCAGGGGCAGAGGATGCACGATGTAGCCGTAACTGTCCTCCGGGCAATCCTGCAAGTCGAAATACTCTTTCTTGTCGTGGTTGATACCGAAGCGATATTTCTTGCCGCTCCAGTCGTCATCCTCGATGTTCATATCCTCCGTGGCTTGGAAAAGGTTGTTCTCATACACCTTTCCGTTATATTCGTGAGTGCCGTAGAGTTTGGCGTTCTCGTCGCCATAGTCGCCAGTCCAACGCAAGCGAGCCGGACCAATCTCGGCGAGTTTGTCAGTCACGATGCCGACAAAGTCATTTCCCACATAGGAATGCTCCATCAGTTTGGCACCACCGAAATCACCTGCATACCAGCAAGCGACCACATCTCTTACTTGGAATTCTTTGTTGTCACCTTTTGCGATGACTGCTTTGAAGTACTGTCCCATAACTTGTTGATTTTTAATTGTTAATTTTAATTTGTTGGTTTATTTCCTTTTTGTTTGATGATGCAAAGATACAACTTTTTTCTGAATGTAGTACAAAATATTTTCTTAAAAATTCTTAAAAATTCTTAAAAATATTTTCAGGAATTATATCATATTCTATCCCAGAATATTATTCAAAAAATTTCTCAAAAACAAATCAGAAATTTTCCGCAAGCTTTGTATTGGATTTTGATTGGATTTTGATCTGGATGATCCAGGTGAAGATCGTTACTGGAGAAAACGTAAGTGGTTGATTATCAGTCCCAGTAAACACCAGATTCGATTTCACTGAAATCAAACGCACCCAGAGGATCCTGCAGGATCTTCAGATCAGGATCCTGAAAACTTCGCAAGCTTATAAAAATTAAACGAGGCTCCCCACCAGAAAAATCCGATGGGGAGCAACCAACAAGTTATATTATGAAGTACTATGGAAAGAGCCTAAGCTTTAATAACCTCTGTAGATTTGGCTGTGGTTTCAACGCCGGTGTTCGTGTTTCTCAACGTAAGCTCGTATGTCCCGAAGAATACGCCGCCAACCTTTGTCACCTCGTATATATCGCTGCCGTCTGCATCTATGAAACCGTGTGTCTTAATCCTAACCTTGTCGCTGACATTGAATGATGAATCACTCATTTATGAATGTACGTTACTTTTAACAATGCAAATATACAACAATTTTTTGAAATACGAAAATCAAGATGTGCGAAGTTTCCGGAGACTCCGAATCATCTCTGGTCTCCAGGCAAATGATTTCAGTGAAATCAAAGCGACGGGAGGATCCTGCAGATTTGGCCGAGGAGAAACGGTCTAAAAAACTTCACAAAATAGAAAACTTATATTTTCTTCTGAATAAATACTTTGTAGCCGAGCTATTGCTGCGAGGTTTGTTTTAATTGGTTTAGAATATGAAAATAATTGCACAAAGTCGAAATTATCAATTAGAGACATCAGGTAAGCTGTGGTGTTCCCACGGCGATAACGTAAATTTCTACTACAGGATCATAATCGAAAAAGGCGCATCAGTTAAAAAGGTTTACATTGTTCCAGCATTTGAAAGTTTAAAAAAGAGTTTACAAAGTTCAATAGTTTACAAAGACGTAGAATCAGTTTTCAAGAATTTAAAGTTTTTAGTTTTAGAAGATAGTTCAGAAAGTTTCAACAGTGAAGAATATTTAGAAGGTTTCAACATCGACAAAGTTTTTACGGATTTCAATAAGCAAATAGGCACACAAAGCACATCAAGCCCCACTGTGGCAACAAAAGGCAAAAAAGGCTCAAAGGCGAAAAGGTCAGAATCAGTTATAGAAGTTCCGGTTTATCAGAATTTGTTGGAAGATTGGATTAAGACATGGGTCGAGAGCGATCCAGAATAACAGGATTCGATTTCACTGAAATAGAATTCCACCCATACAGCTCGACGGACATCCGTGCGAGCTTTTAGAGTTTTCAGTTAAAGCTGCAAAATAAAAGCGGGTTCCTCACCAGGGAACCCGCCCAACTAAAAATTAACAAGTTTTCTTTTTCATCCGAGCAACACCGCGTTGCCGGGGTCGCTGCATCTTGAGAGTCCGCTGCAAGAACCCTCCATGAATTCCTTGACCGAGTCGGGGTCGCTCATAGGTGCGAACCACAGCGGCGTGTAATCGTTTCCTTCCTCGTCCGTCACGAGGTACACTTTCTTTTTACCCATCCCTTTCTGACGGAGAATGGCGAGTTCATTGTAAAGGGTGTCAACATCGAGTTGAACGGGTTTGCTGTCTTCTGCCATAACTTGTTGTGTTTTAATTGTTATTAAATGTTGTTGGTTTCTTTTACATCTGCAAAATTACAAATAATATTTGATATACGAAAATTTTATTTCATAAAAGATGTTAATAGGGAGCCATGGCAACCATCCGGACAATCACACCACCAACATACTGTCCACGCCGCGCTCTGAAGACGGCGCCAGTTTTGATTTCAGTGAAATCAGAAATTACCATCCCGGGAGATTCATGCATGGATCCCATGGCAACCGCAGCCTCATGATGACTAACCTGCTGGGGTACAGGAATTTGATTTCACTGAAATCAAATCTGGCAGCGAAGGCTTGGCATCTCTCGACCACTGTCGGTCTATACAAAAAAGAGAGTCCCACCAAACCGGCGGGACTCCCACACATTATGCAAACAAAAATTTCTTACTTGACTTGGGTGTCTTTGTGGACTACCACCAATGCGGTGTCGCTGATGACAGTCTTCATGTTGTGGTGAAGCAGGAATGCCTTTGATGCTTCTTCGTATTCGGCATCCATCGAAAGCCACAACTGGTAGACGTAGGATGTGGACGGATAGGATGCGGCTCCCTGCTCTGCGATGATACGGGCAACGTCGGTAACGTAGTCCTCGTTATACTCTGGAGCCTCTGTAGCACTGTGATACTCGATGTTCTCCAGTTCTGTCTCCAGGGCATCCGCGATGATGAAGATGTCATAGTCAAGACACTGGTTCTTCAACACCTTTGTGATGACGTGTCCTTTGTGTGATGTGGGATCCACAACAATGAATTCGATTGTGTTGTCCTCTCCGAGTTGCAGACCGTAGAGCCAGTACCATGAATCCGTAAGGACGTTCTTTATCTCTATGAGTTCGTCACAGTCGTACTGCTCGTTCACAATCTGGATGGGGTCATAGAGCGTGTCAATCTTTCCGCCGTTCTCACGGAGTACCTGCTTGATGGCGTCACCCACTTTCTGATGAGCCTTTTGTGAAGCCTCGCGGCACTCACAAACAATTTCATTTAAGTTTTCTGATGTCATAACTTGTTGGTTTTTAATTGTTAATGAATATATTTCCTTTTTGTTTCGTACTGCAAAGATACAACTTTTTCTGAAACTATATACAAAAATAATTCATAAAAATAGTTAAAAATATTTTTTGGATTATTTTGAGAAACTGCTCCAGAAAATAACTCAAAAATTATTCCAGAAAAATTTTGAAAATCTGATCAGGGTTTTATACCCGATATTGTATGAAATGTCAAACCGAGTCCTGAATCGCACCTGATCGGGTACACTTTTGATTTCACTGAAATCATTTACCTGGACGGCAGCGGCAGGATGTCGTCATCGCTGTGGTGTGTACAATAAAAAGGAACCCCGGCTATTTGTTGCCGAGGCTCCCCCAATCATGAAAGTAGAAATTATTACTTGAAGTTGCAGGTTACAGGTTTGCGTAGATTGTCTCGTAGAGTTGGATGAGCATTTCAAACTCGTCGAAGATTTCCCATGTGTTCCACTGCGACCCGCCGCCGTCCCCACAGTCGGTAAGCACAAGCATACCGTCGATGACAGACACAGACTCGACAGGAACAGATGACATACATTCGTCTTCCTGAACGATGATCCACAGTCTCTCATCTTCATTGTTGAAGATGATGGTGTGGTTGTCGCCGCCGTATTTCAGAACGAGGTCGGTCGTAGTTTTAATGAGTTCTTTCTTGGCTTCCCTCATCTTTCTCCAGGCGTGGGAGCAGGGCGCATAACCGAGAGGTTTCAGGTCTTCCGCTTTTGCGGTCATTTCATCCAAACCACAGTTCTCACATTCGCGGAGAGTGTAAGTCCCGTCAGGGTTCACGGCAACGATTTCCCACTCGAAGGATTTTCTGGTCTCGATGATGGCGGCACGGTCAGCCTTGCTTCCTGCTGCGATACAACGGTCGGCATAGGCTCCCCAATCTTTGTGAATGTGGACGTGTTGTCCTACTGTAAGTTCATTCTTATTCATAACTTGTTGATTTTTATTGTTGGTTTATTTTATTCAATCCTGGTAAACTTCCAATAATTCTTCATATTCATCAGAAAGTTCTTCCGTATCAACTTCGGATAAAATAGAAGCGATGTTTTCAAGGGCATATCCCATTTCGTTACACCAACTTTGCATCACACTCCAATCAGTTCTTTCCTCGATGATGTCCTCTGGGTGGCAATCCATAGAGTGCATATAATCGAGAGGGTTGGTTTCACAACCAGCGGTGAAATGATCGCTTTTGAGCCGGATACGTTTTTCTGTACGATATTTTCTATAATTCTTGTCGATGTATTCCCGATGTTCGTATGTGAACACATCGAGTATTTTTTCTATAGCCTCTTTTGTTGTCATAACTTGTTGATTTTTAATTGTTGGTTGAATTGTTTCCTTATTGTTTACATTTGCAAAGATACGAATATTTTCTGATATACAAAGAAAAGATTTGTTAAAGTTTGTTAATGGTTAGGAAAGGTGTAAGATCAGGTACACCGCACCCTGCGGATTCGTGGCTGTTTATCGATGTAACTGATTGATAATGAGCGAGCTTCGTGCGCGGCGGAAAATCAACTTTGATTTCACTGAAATCAAATTGCCAGGGCATCCTTCTCTTCTGTCCGAGGAGAACCGGTCGGGTGTGCAAAAAAGAAACCCCGGACCGAAGCACGGGGTTCCCAACATTTTATTATGACACAGACACTTTTCAGATGTTCTTTATGATTGCCCTTGCAGCAAAACACAAAGCGTAATTCTTTTCAATAAGTTTGTCTTTTTCTGTTTCATCTTTTGCAAAATTCATCCAGCGTTTATACTGGTTGAACTGGTAGTCGATTTCGTTCAAGGCTCTCATTGTGCTGTCCGGCACATCGATTTCCTCTACTTTGAACCTGCGATCCACATCGGAACAGGCGGCAGTTTTCCAATGCTCGACATCTTTCGGGAAGCCGTCCCTGTTGGGGTACCCTCTGTCCCCGTAGTAGAGACCGTCCTCTGTCATCATAAAGACATCGGGAATGTTCGCACAGTATTCGGTTGATGTTATCCTATATGCTTTCATGGCTGTTATTAGTTTTTGTTGCGTTGCTGTTATTAGTTTATTTTGCAGATTAGCATATGGAATAGCAGTCTTCCTCGTTGGAATAGCGTATCATATAGTTCTTTGCCTCAAGCAACGAGACAAGGCGTTCCCAGTCGTTGTCATCCTCTATCTCGTTGATGCGTTTGTACATCACAGATGGTTCAAGGTAGCAATGGCACCCATTCTGGATCAGGTCGTCGGCGAGTGCCTTGACAGGGTCTTCTGCATAGTAAGCGGTGTGCTTGCGGAAATATTCTTCCGGGTTGGAAACCTCGCCTGACATTCTGCGGGTCGGATAGTCGAACTGATCGGTGAACTCACAACTGTAAACGCGGTATGCGTCAGGGTTGGCACGGTAGAACTTGTCGAGTTCCTTTATGCAGGTTTCCTTGAAGGATTCCTTCTGTTTGGATTCTTCTTCGAGAAGCGGCATCAGGTACTTCACCGAGACAAAGAAACATTCTTCGCCGCCTATGGTGCTGATGACACAGTTTGCAAAGAAATCTTTCTTCTCCTTTAACGGGGAGATTTCCCCGCGATTCATTTTGACATACAAATTCTCGTTGGCGAGAAGTTTCAGTCGGATGCTGGTTAAATCTTTTGTTTGCATAACTTGTTGATTTTTAATTGTTGATAGACTTTTTTGTTGGTTCTTTGTCCTTTTAAGACACTGCAAAGATACACATATTTTCCGACATAGCAAGAAAAATAATGTTAAAGAATGTTAATGGTTATTTTTGTGATTCAGCCATGGCATCCGCCCGAATCGATGCCTGTGCAGTTTGATTTCACTGAAATCAAATTCCACGGTGAAGTGCGTCCGCCGCGGCCGATGTACTTCATCACAACTTCACAAAAACAAAAAACCGTGACCCCACTTGGGCGCCACGGCTGCTTATGCAAAACTCAAAACCTTTTCTTATGCGGTTACGGATGCGGAACCTCCGCGCTTCTGTTCGGCGTACATGCAGTTTGCGATGTAGTCAAAGATGGCGTTCCAGTCGGAAGCCTTCGAGAGTTTGTTCTCGCTGTCCTTGATCTTGCGGAGGATTGACCGTTTGTTGGCGAGCATGAAAGCGAGGCGGCTTTCTGCCGAGAGTCCGAGATCCTGTTTCTCGCGGAGTACCCATGCACCGATCAGGTAGGTGAGGGCGCGGGTTCCGAGGGTGTTGTTCGGGTCGGTGACTTGGAGTACGGTCTCCAGTTGCTTGGCGCGGGTAAGGGCGAGTTCAACTTCTTCGTCCGTGAGTTCCAGGGATCCGTTCTTGTAGTTTACCGTGCTGGTTCCATTGTCACGGAAAGCAAGCAGAGCCATGGCGTTGGTAATCTTCGGGAAGAAGATGGTCTTGACGTCCTTGTTTTCCTGGATGGAGTGGCAGAAGCGGCACTTCTTCATGAAGTTGCGCAGGCGGATGTAATGAACGTTGCCAGCCTCCGCATATGCGTTGATGTAGTCGGCGGGTTTCCACTTGACCGTTGCCGAGTTCTCCTCGATGATGGCAAGGAACTCCTTGTCCTCCGGGATGTCCATACTGACGACCTCCAGAACGGCTTTCGATGCCAGTTCAGGATGGTTGCCGATGTAAGCGAGGAAAGCGGCGCGGCGGTGCTGTCCGTCGATGACGTGCATTGTGCGGCGGTTCACAACGATTGGGAAAACGATCTCCCCGTTCTCGAATGCTGCGGTGATTTTCTTCACCTGCTGGATGTTGAGTTCGCGGTTGCGCGGGTGCTTTTTCAGGTTCTTCACCTCGTCGAGGGTGAGGATCATGCTTTTCAGATTCAGTGTCTGGTACATAACTTGTTGATTTTTAATTAATAATTTTGGTTTATTGACGTTTTGTCTTTTTGTTCGACGCTGCAAAAGTACAACTATTTCCGATTCTGACAAAATCTTTTTTCTTAAAAAATGTTAATGGTTGCCATGGAACCATTGCTGTCATTGTGTATATGATATATGGGAGCCATGTCTGCCGGAGACCACAGAGGCTGAAGCGGGCAGCCGCCTTCGCTCCAAGATTTGATTTCACTGAAATCGGAATTATGGCTGTGTCCCGACCACGCGTGCGTGTATATGTGTGCGTGTGCATAATGCGTGCGCGCATGCGCAATAACCCGCACCCTGTAATTTGATTTCACTGAAATCAAACTTTACTCGCACGCAGGCGCACGCGTGTGAGAGTCTCATCTCCGCCAGGGATCCTCGAACATTCCATATCTTGCTGTGCAAGATATTACCATGCTTGTGTGTGCGTGTGTATGTGCATATGCGTACACACTGGCGAGATAATCCTACTTCTTATGGAAGCCATGGCTGTTGCTCGCCACTTGGCGAGATTCTTGGCGAGAAAAACGCAATGATACCCTACCGCAGCATATATTATTATATTTCGCGCGGGCGCGTGTGCGCGTCATGGTTTTTCGTGTTTTCATTTCTGTAAAGTGTTGATAATGTTAAAAATAAAATTTTCAGTCAAAAATCGGGGATCTTGGCTGGAAATCGACAGTGGAATGGGGAGCAATGGCACCATTGACTGCAAAAACAGCAGAATGTTCGACTGAATTTGCAGTAGAGTTCGGATAACCTGTTGTCAAATTGGATTTTTGGCAAGATGGCAACAGGTTATTCGCAAAAATTTGTATCCTGGAGAGTTTTATTCGCGAAAATTTGTTGATTTTGGATGACTGTCATAAGAAATTTGCAATGGTAGGATGGAGATAGGTTGCCATGACGCCCAGAATAGCCCGTTTTTAGCCTATGTGAGCGATTTTCTCCGATTGGGTGGTAAGTTGTAGCCAAAAATAATTTGAAGCGAAAATAAGGGCGTTTTACGAGGTCGGTTTCCGATTTCAGTGAAATCAAATTCCCGGGAACGAGATGCCGTTGGTGACTCTACACCGCCAATTAATTTTTCTGGAAAAATGTTTTTCGGATCGTTCACAGAAAAATATAAGAAAACTTCACAGAAACTTTTTCAAAATAAAAGTCAAAAACTTTTGCAAAACTTTTGACATTTTATTTCCAAAAATAAAACGAGAAAGATTCCCAAAAGTTTTTCAGAAATCTTTCTCAAAAATTATGTCAGGAAGTTGCAGAAATACTATCTTCGGAACACACGGCTTATCGGAGTCGAGTCCGGCTCCCTCTGTATGAGTCCCTCCAGTTTCTCCCCGTAGACTCTCATATTGATTTCGTCCATCAGGAAGATCACCTCCTGCAAAGGGAAATCCCGCATGAAATGCTGGTCGCAGAACTTCATCAGTCCATCGACTGAATGATCGGGGTTCCTTCTCCAGTTCCTTTCTGTTGTACACCACAGCATAATATGTTCCTTTTGCGCAACTGCCATTGTCACATAGCACTCATCCACGGATTTCGTGACAGTCGGTGCCGTGATGATCAGCGGTTCCTCGAAAACAAGTCTTCTTTCTTCGAGTGAATGCACCGCTTCATAGGCATGACTGACAGCGAGGTCGCGTATCTGCATCCTCGCTGTCCTTATTGTCTGCAAAAGGTAGTGTATCTTCTGTAGCTGCTTTACGCTCATTGCTCGGTTTCCTCGATTTCGATTTCGTCTTCCTCTTCTGGTATGTATCCCCAGAGGTCGCAGGCGAACTTGTAGCGGTCATCCAGAGGCATTTCCTCGTGGTTGGATGTTCCAGCCTGGTATGACACACGTCCGCAGTTGTTGCCCAGATCCTCGTCGGCGTATTCGACCTTGATGACAGCATCGGGGACCATGGCGGACAATTTCAGGTACGCTCTTTCAGGCATAGCCCAGGCGGTCTGGAAAGAGTAATATCCGATTTCAGGATCACCCTCGACCTCATAGCAGTCCCATTTGGTTCCCCAGTGTTTGATACACCACGGATACCAGTCGGGATAGCCGTGCTTGGCGATGTTCTCGATGTACTGATAGGCGTTGTCGGCGCTCACGTTGTCATCCAGAACAGGATCGCCGGTCTCCGGATCGTTGGAAAGGTGGTCGAGAAGCAGGACTCCCACCTTCTCCTTGATTGGGTTGTAGGTGTAGGGAACTTCGACGATGTTGTTCAGCACAGCCTTCTTGTCCTCGGCTTTGCGGAACATATATGCAGCGATGTGCTGTGCAATGGAACTCGATCCGATTGAGTTCACGTCACAAAGCTCTTTCGGGCAGGGGCAGATGGACTGCAAACTGAAAACGGTTTCCTCGCCGTGTACGAGCTGTGCGATTTTGTTGAGGGTTTCCTTTGAAGCCTCAATGTGTACTTGGTTGATGATGTGGTTCGGCATAACTTGTTGATTTTTAATTGTTAATTGATATTTGTTGATTTACTTTGATGCTGCAAAGATACGAACTTTTCCAAATACAGCAAAATTTTATTTCCTAAAAGATGTTAAAGGGAGCCACGGCGGTGTGGTGAATATGTGATTGGCGATTGGTCGCCATGGCTCCCATTGTTGTTCACTTGAACCATCCTTCGTATTCCTCGTCAGTGAGCCATACGGTCACGAACTTGTACCAGGCATCGAAACACTCGTTGTCATTGAGACAGGTCTCGAAGTCTTTCAGTGTATAGACATCGGCACTCCCGGCGGCGTTGATGTTCTGAACGGCGAACTTGTAAGCGGATTCGTCATCCTGCTTCTCAACCCAGTCGCGGGTGAAATTCTCCACGCTGAACGCGCAGACGATAATGTGCTTGCGCTTCTCCTGCATCGGGGAGATTGTGAAGTAGGGAGACTTTTTGCCGTCTGTGTCGATTTTGATCTCCATCCTGTTTTCACACAGGGAGTCCGACAGTTCCTTGTAGAGCATCTTGTCATTCTTCCAGAGATCAATCAGGGTGTCATAGTCGGGCATACCCTTTTTGATAATGATTATGTAACTCGTGTTCGTGAGTTCTTCCACGAGCCTTTGAACGGTTTTCATACGTTCAAGTTCTTCTTTTGTGTAAGCGTGCGGAGGCATAACTTTGTCGGTTTTTGTTGGTTAATATTCTTTTGAAATCGGATGCAAAGATACGAACTTTATTTGATATACGGATGAAAAATAATGTTAAAGATTGTTAATAAAATATAAATGGTTGATAATCAGCAGATGAGAACGAAGGTCAACCACAAATTTGATTTCAGTGAAATCGAAATACTGGTTGAAGACCGCTGCGATTCTTGGCAGGATGTAGATTTTTTGACAATAAAAAAGGATCCCCGGCGATGGGGATCCCTGAAAAAAATTTGGTGAATGTCTTTCTTACTTCTCGTTCTCGGCTGCGAGGATTTCCTGCAATGGCTTCCAGCCGTCCCACTCGTAGCCGCCGTCGTTGCACAGCCAGCCTTCGGGCGTCAGCAGGTACTGGTATTCCTCGTCGGGGATCTGGTCGATGGTATCCACTTGGCGCGGCTTGGTATCCTTCCAGGGTTCGTTTTCCCTCCAATAGTGGTAGGGGACAATCTCGTTGCCGTTGATGGTGGACTCGTCACCGAACAGGATCAGGTTCAGAGCCTTGTCGTAGTCGTTGTACTTGTTCAGCAGGGTTTCGCCGACTCCGGCGGGGTATCCGTCCCAATGGTGGTAGATGCCGATGTACTCCTTCTCGATTGTGGTCGGTTCAATCTTCACACCTTTGAGCGGGTTGAACGGCTCGGGCAATTTGCCGATTTCCGGGGTGATGGTCTGACCTTTGGTTTCAGGGCGAACCTGGATGAAAATTCTGCTTCTTGTTGCCATGGCTTTATAATTTTATTGGTTGATAATTTCGTGTGTCATTCTGCGAATATTCGCAAGCATCATGTTCTCCGAATAGAACCGCAGCGCGGAAACATTTTCAGAGCAGGAATCATATCCTTTTTCTTCGAGGATCTCTTTGTGGAACTTCTCGTAAGAGACTTTCCATTCGGCGAACTGCTCCCCTGTGATTGGTTCAATCTTATCCAGATAGGAGACGTTCATATTGTCGGATCCGCAGGTGCAGTCCCCTGTCTCATCGACAGGATGTCCTATATGGATGTACTCATAGCGGGCGTCCGTTGTAATGGATCCGATTAACACTCTACCGGTGTCAAGGGTTATCTTTGCGACGCACCCTTCCAGTTTTTCTACATCTTGAAATTGCATAACTTGTTGGTTTTTAATTGTTGGTTGTATTCTTTATTTCCTTTTCGATGATGCAAAGATACAACTATTATTTGACATGGAGAAAAAATAAATGTTAAACTTTGTTAACGGGTGTCACGGCTGCTCGTATATTATATGATTGGTGTATTGGTGAAACGGTGATTGGTCGCCATGGCTCCCTTGCAAATTATCGGCAATAATTTCCGTTTACTGCCGAAAATTTGATCAGGGTGTCTTGCAGGAGAACCGTGTGATGGCAAGGGTTTCGAGATGCTGAAGACCCGGTCGGGTTTTTGATTTCACTGAAATCAAATTTTTCTTGGGGTTATTTCCGATTTCAGTGAAATCAAATCTTTGAGCGAAGGCAGGACTTGCCGGAAAATAACTTTTAACAAAGTTTAACACGGGACATTCAAAAATTGTTCGTACTTTTGCCGTCGGAAATTTGAGAGTCAAATTGTCTTTATACAATGATTTACAATAAGTTACAAGATAATTGATTGTATAAATCGCTGGTATCCAGTGAATTGATGTCATATATGGGCGTCATGGCTGGATTGCTGTATGGTAGACGATGACTGTCTGCAATGGCTCCCTTGATTCCGTGTAGATATTAGTGTGCGGATAACCTTGATTCCGTGTAGAGACACTTGACTGTTGGATGGTCGCCATGGCTACCTTGAACACTTTTTGGTTATAGTGTAACACATTTTCCGTTAGTTCCACATTAGCGAATATACACAAAAAGTGTTAGTGTATGCACAAAAAGTGTTAGATTCTACTGGTCACCACGGCTCCCTGTAAAACAAAAATCCCGAACCATTCGGGACGGATCGGGATGACATATGGTGATTTTTGAAGTGGTGTTTCTGGGAATCCTGCGAAGATATTTATTTCGGAATGTTTATTAAAATTTGCAAAAATATCTAACAATGTTTAGATAATCATACATTATCAGGGTTTCTTTAGATATTAGGCAAATTTGCCTATTATGTAACAAAATAGGCAAATTTACCTAATTTTTGCCGTGGGTGTTACGGTTGTGTTGATGGAAAATTTTACCCGGGAAATATGGCATTAGTGGAAAATTTTGCCCTGTCTTTTTGTACATAAGTGGAATTTTTCGGTGTCTCTTTCGGATGGATCAATGTATGTTTACAACCATAAGTTGTGAATGGGTGCCATGGCTGGAGGGTGATATTATTTGGACGGTGAGATTGTGAGACAGTGGGGATGAATGGGTGGTGAGTGGAGGTGTAGACATGACTCCCTGTGGAGAAAACTTTGCAAATATTTTCTCCAGAAATTTACGAGGTTATTTTGCAAAAATTGCCGAGAAAAAATCCGAAAAAGAAACACACAAATATTTGCAAAATTTGTGTGTGGTTTTACCACAAAATTTTGCAAAAATAAAGTCGGAAATTTTTGAGATTTTTCCGACTGAAAATTTTCTTGAAACGTTTGCTATTCTTCCTCCGGTCCCCTTTCGACGTATCCTGTCAGGTCGTAGTCGAAGAATACCTTTGCGGCGGCCGTCTGGAACTGCCATTCGTAGTATTCACGGATCGTCATAACGCTGTCTGAATCCACCTCTGTCTGGTAAGGGTTGTCGGCGTCAGGATCCAGGTCGCTCAAATCAATGTCGTTCAAGTCGAGGACTCTGCACCATTCACCGGAGGCGAGAGGCTTCGTGTACACCCCGGCGAGCTTGTAGATGCTCTCGTCGTCGGTGAAGTATATCTCGAACTTTATGAGAGTGGTTGCGGCACTGGGGAACGATGCCGATATTGACGCGTCTGGTACCTGCAAGTCCTGTCCGAACTGCTTCACCGTGGATATGATCCTGTATATGTAGATGTTCTCGTCCCTTTTTTCTGAAATGTAGCCTGACATGTTGACTGTGTGGAATTTGGGTTATTTATTTGATTTCACTGAAATCAAAAAGTTGGAGACAGAGGTGCGATTCTGTTTTGTTTATAAAGCAAGAAACAAAACAAAAGGGATCCCCGGTGGTGGGGATCCCAAAATACAGTTATGAAGAATGTCTCTAAAGGGTGTTGTAGTGTGCGGTGTCTTTCATTTCGCGGAGTGTCCGTATGAATCCGTATGACAACAGTCTTTCCAGCCAATCCTCGGAAAACGTTTTTCCCGTCTTCCACGTTCCGTTTGGTTGCAATCCGCTTGACAGCCATTCGCCGTTTGGTTGCCTCGTGTACCGTATAATCTCGTGGTAGTTCCTGGGTGCGGGCGGGTAGTATATCTTTGCATAGAACACGTCGCTGTCATCAGGTATCCAGTCTATCCTTGCAGGATCATTGTCCGTTTCAAAATCGAACACATTCGCGTCGAACATAGGAACCAATGACACTATGCACTGTTGTGTGTTTACCATCTTTTCAAGTTCCTGTGTGGTGATGGGATGTTTTGTGTCAAGCCGATCCTCCCACATACCGTTTCCGATGTTCTTGTACCTAATGATGCGGCAGATGTGACCTGTCCATTTCCACGGGCGTTCTCCCAAATTCTTTGTCTTTATCCAAAGATATTTCGCCGTTGTGTCGATTTTGCTGGGTATATCCAATGTTAATTGTGTCCCTTTCATGGCTGTATGGTTTTAGTGTGCATATACCGCTGTCTTGTTTTCCGCGCTTCATGCAGCGGCGGC
>Ga0265301_10002278_pt1 | contig 22667 bp, 30 predicted proteins | sample AusTroGonzalo_MG_2_FD_193488 | JGI IMG/M metagenome (GOLD analysis project Ga0265301, IMG submission 193488) | Bovine rumen microbial communities from tropical cattle in Woodstock, Queensland, Australia - Gonzalo_04 | ecosystem: Host-associated > Mammals > Digestive system > Stomach > Rumen ... | reverse complement strand
AGGAATGTTCCAGTTGATTCTGGTGCTGGATACTGAATGTTGATATCCATAAGATGCGTTTCTGGTTTTAGTCCAATTTGAAACATCCTTTTGAGTAGATGTCAGTAAATCAGGATTCTGTGTTGTAGTACAGTTAATGGTTACATCTGCTGTAGGTGTTCCACTGATTACATAGTTATTTCCGCTAGCAGTTACAGTTATTCCAGAACTTCCTGAAGGTTGATTTATCCTATATGTATCTTTTGGAGATAAAGTAACTGATGTCATTGGTCCAGATAAATTAGTCTGAACTAATGCTCCGCCAGTGTGATTGATGTAACTATCGATTGTGATTGTTACTGTGTATTCTGGAGGTCCTGATTGCTTGAATCTCCTCTTATTAACTACATATCCCATATCACACCAACTTTCGCAGAATAAGCGGTATGTTTACATTAGGGACTGTACCATTCAGAGCATAGAAAGTTATTTTATTTGTTGCTGTTGTCCCATAAGTTATGTAGCTTAGTGCTTCATAAACATTTGCTGCTTGGGTACTAGTTAAACCTGTTGGGTCAAATCCAACTATTTCAATGTTGTCAGATGAGGTTATACCAGATACTGTTACTTGGTTAGATGTTCCTGACCAGTTATTAGCTAATACTGTTGCATAGAATACTGGTTGGACTTGACTATCTGCTGATAAAACTCCACTTGAATTTATTGATAAATTGGAACCTACTTTAATTCCGCCTAATGAACCTGTTGAGGCTGTTGGTAAAGTGTAATTGTTGGCTCCTGATTCAATGCCATCAAGTTTAACTTTATCTGCGGTACTCATTAACCCTGCGGTTGCGGTAGTAGCATCTGAATATGTCGTATCAGTAGCGGATACTGTTGAACCTGTTATGGTTATGTTGCTTCCTGCCGTAAGTTTGTCCTGATACTTCAAATCTGCTTGTTGTTTGAAAGTCGCTAACTGCGGAAGTCTGATTAGTTTCTCTGCCATTTTTCCCTCCTGAAATTAAAAAGGTCAGGAACTTATGTCCTGACCTTATTGCTTTGTTTACTTAGTGTCTAAGTTGTCCTAATATGTATCCTGAATTCAGATATTCCTGTAACTCTTCTGACCTAACTCGATAGTTTTCTACACCATTGTTAACCCAGATAGTATCTATTTTAGCTTCACCTATTTTTCTTCTGTGTTCCTGACTTTTATGCGTTCCCTTCATAGTTTCGCTTATGCGTTTTTTGCGTTCTTCAGGAATGTGTGTGCCTTTTATAGATTTTGTTAAACCCATGCGATAAGCATGAAGATTATTCTCTCGTGGAGTAACCCACTCTAAGTTCTCAGCACGATTATCAGTTTTAATACCATTTTTGTGATTAACATATGGTTTGTTTTCTGGATTATCGTGAAATGCTGAGCAAACAAGCCGATGCACCCAAAACATACCACAATGTTTGAGCCTGCATTTTGGATATAATTTGGTGTCGTAATACTGCTTTACGATTTTTCCGTCAGAATCCTTGATTCTACCTTCACTTGAAGCGAAGTACTCATCATATCCGGGTATCGGTCTCCAAACTTCTTCCATAATAGTCCTCCATTGACTTATGATGTAAATGAAGGATAGGTAATCTTCATAATGGAGCTAAAGAAACCATGTACTTGGCTGTCCCTACCTTCATTATGTAATAACGATTATTGAGTTTATTGGTCAGACCAAGGCAACTCACGCAACAGAGAATGGAGGTCATGAATAACCCCATTTCCGTTGAATGGCTCACTTTCGTACCGTTCAAAAAGTGCTTCGTACACCTCTCGTTCATCTTGGGTGTAAAAGCCCTTAGCGATGCATTTCTTGTAATTATCGAGCAAGCGTTCCCTTATTAAATCCCTTTGGGCATTAATCATTGCTTCTCGTTCGGCTTTTTCAGTTGCTATCCTTGATTCCTCTATGGCTTCTCTTGTTCTGCGATATTCGAGGGCTTCAAGATTGTCTTTCTTCAACTCTGCAAGTTGATCTTTAATATCTTTCAGATCCTGCTCTTTACCAGTTTTCTTATTGATAATCGTTTGAATAACCGCCCATAATCCAGAACTGGCAAGGATAGAACCGACAATTGTTGCAATCAGTGTTGGCGTATCCAATTTAGTGCCTCCGTATTAGTTGTATAGATTTATGATTTCTTCATCTGTGGCAAATTGAGCAATAACCACACTTGCCTGAGTAAATTGTTCGTTGACAGTATCATATTGAACCGCCTCTATCCCAGCAATTGCTGTTGCTATTGCAGTACTGACATCTGAAGCCGTTTGGTATCCGCTGTCATTGGTTAATTCAGAAGTAGCGGTAGGTATAGTTGGCTTATTCTGAATATAAGCATCGGAAGCAGTTGACGCTTCGCTCCAATTAGCCTGAACATTAACTTCGGCACCTGTTTCAATTCCGCCTAACTTTGTAGCAAGAGCATCAGTGAAATTATTATCAGTATGAACATAATTAGCATCTGATATGAAGTTACTGTCATTTGTCAGGTCGCTTGTTTTGGCAGGTACTGTTATGTTAGCGGTAGCATTACTTGAAGCATTTGCACTGAAAGTGGCAACATTAGATCCATTCTTCTGAATAGTTAATGTGGCATTGTTTACTGTCGGGATACCGATCTGTGCAAGTGTCTTATTGCCTATAAGAGTTACATTATTGATTTTAGGAAGATTTGTTAAATCCTCATAATTGTTTGTACCTGGTTGCCCTCCACCATATTGATTAAGGGTTCCTATAAGGGTTCCTGTACTTGATAAGGTTCCGTGTATATTCGGCATTTAAGAGCCCTCCCTTTATATCTTCAAAAAGTATAAGGTTGCAGAATTATTAGCCCAATAAGTTGCAGATTTTCGAACAAAGTGAACAGTTGTGTCTTGAAAATATAAACTTGTGATGTAATCGTTCCTAAAGCATAACAGATTAATATAACTGTTATTATTTAGAACCGTTAAACCAAATAAAACATAGCTATCACTTGAATAAGGTACAGTTATACTTTGATCGTTATTAGATGAGGAAACTGTAAAAGGATGAGTTTTAAGCAAACCGCTTACAGAGATTGTGCCACTAGTAATCCCAATGCCATCACCAGCCGTGAGTTTGTCCTGATACTTTAAGTCGCTTTTGGTCTTGTATTCAGATAAAGCATTGAGGTCAATGAGTTTGTTACTCATATTGGTACCTCCTTATTAAGTGAAAAGTCCTGCGATGTCTGTGTTATCTGCAAGCTGCCAGAACATTGAGCTGTTTGCTGTGAGCTGATTGTTTACTGAGTCATAGTATGCAACATTGGTAAAATCTGCTGCGGTAGTACCAATCTGTTCCCAAGCGTTGTTTACATAAACATACTCGTCATAAATATCTGTTCCAGAACCACCGTGAGAAATGAGGTAAATTGTACCTGCATCGCCTGTTGCAGGAAGTGTCGAAACGATCTCAAACGATATACCTGTGATTCCAGCAATAGCAGTTGCAATAGCGGTGCTTACATCTGATGCGGTCTGATAACCCGAGTCATTTGTGAGGGAAGAAACTGCCGTAGGAACTGTGATTGCTGCGGTTGATGCAGAAGCTGCGTTAGCGGAGAATGTTCCAACTGATGTTCCATTCTGAGTGATGGTTAAGGTTGCATCATTTACTGTCGGCAAATCAGACGAAGTGATAAATCCGCTATCATTGTTAAGGTCTGATGTGTTTGTCGGGATAGATGCTGTAGATGCAAAAGTAGCTGCATTATAAGCATCCTGCTGGAGCTTGAAGTAACTGAGTCCGTTGAGATCGATGAGTTTGTTAGACATTGAAATTTCCTCCTTTAATGAAATAAGTCTGCGATGTCTAAATTGGTTGCAATATCGGGTGTAGAGTTAATAGTAGTGCCTGATATGGTTATTGCTTGTCCTGCTTGATAAGTGGTATCCACAGCAGAGATTACATTCTCTTGAGAGATATCGACATTTTCACCAGCAGAATAGGTTGTATCAGTAGCAGAGATAATATTGCCGTTGATCTGAATATTCTCTCCGGCTTGATATTCCATATATGAGGCTCTGACTATATGACCAGTCATTGTCCCTGACTGAAGGATTTCATCTGCGGTAGGCATATTAGGTATCCTCGAAATTTACTTCTTCTGCTATTATGAACTCTGTCGGAGTGATTATTGTATATACAGCTTCTGAGACAGTAGTAAGAGTTACATCATAAAGATAACTTCCATACTTCAAGCTGCGTGTGTCAGCAGGATTGATAACTATTGTGCTACCCGTTTTCTGTATAATGATGTCTGCTGTCTTGGTATCTTTCTTTAAAGTAAATGTAATGACATCGCCTTCTTGAGGGGTATATGCTGATCCTGAATCTGTTTTGATTTCCACATCAAAAGCACAGGTATCTCCTCGGGTTAATGTGATTACATTTGAATCATCAATTCTGAACATTGGCTACCTCCTTCGTATTATTTATGATTAAGCATTAATGAAATCTTGGTAGGTTGAGTTGTAATGAATAACAACACCTGAACTGATAGTTCCCCAGCCTTGAGTTGCAGCATCTGTAGCATCTGTATATATTTCTAAACTTGCTTCAGTACCAGTGTCATAGAAAGGTTTTTTATCTGAATCAACTACTGAAGTTGCAACAAATGTTGATGGGAGCCACACTTTTACAATTTTGGTATCATAAAACATACGGCTCATATTGGTTACTCCAAGCGTATCCCAACCTGTAAGGTCAAGAGAACATAGATTAGAAAACGCAAACAAATCACTGATTACAGTAATCCCTGTTAACCAAAAATTATCTAAGTTTAGCGAATGAGTAGGAGTTACCGCATAATAATCAATACAAGAAAACATTCCACTTATATTACTCACACCATCTAAATTTAAGTGCTCAATAAAAGGGAGCACCCAATTTGTTCCGTCATAACCATTTAAATCAATATCTTCTACCATTGCACCTTTAACAAGTTCAGGCATCTCGACAAAAGGTATTGAACTGGTTGAACCATATAAGGTTCTGATGGAATTAGCGATAGCAGTGAGGACTTCACCCGGATTATTGTAAGCCATATAAATCTCCATAGTTAAGCATTTTCATAGTCTTCATGTGTTGAGTTGTAATGCGTGGTAAAGGGAGTTACTATGTTTCCCCAGCCTTGCGCAGAAGCACTGGAAGCATCAGTATAAATGTGGCAAGTAACTCTTGGTCCTACTTTAAATGGCTTGTCATCAGAAGAACATCTAGTGGCTACAAAGGTTGATGGAAGCCATATCTTTCTTAAGTACGATCCTGCAAACATGCTGCTCATATCGGCTGCCTTAGAAGTATCCCAACCAGATAAATCTAATTCAGTTATACTGTTGCCTGAATATATATGGTAAGGGTCAATACAAAAACAAGCACTGAAATCAGTTACATTGGATACATCCCAGCCAGTTACATCTAATGCTAAAGATGCAGTACTCGAACAGCCAAAATTGGAAAATGTATACTTCATATTAGTTACTTTAGAAGTATCAAAATGTGATAAATCCAAATCTTCATCCTCGGATAACCGCAATTCGGCAAGCATATAGGACATATCTGTTACATTAGAAGTATCAAAACTGCTTAGATCTATGGAAGATGCTCTAGTCCCAGCCAACATATAGGACATATTAGTTACATCAGAAGTGTCAAACTGTGATAAATCCAAAGGGTCATCAGGCTGATTTATATACATAAGCATATTACGCATATTAGTCATACCTGAGGTGCTGCCTATATATGGAATCAACTTGCGTTTCCATGAGCTTGCATAATTATAAGCAAGCGAAATTGGGTTAATCCCACGAATAGTTTCTCCATATAGGGATAAGCTAGGTCCTATAAATCCATCAATCAGATCAGGCATATCTACAAATCTAATTGAAGCAGTAGTTCCATTAACTTCTCTGATATTATCTGCTAAATCTTGCAGCACTTGGTTGTAATCTGTATAGGGCATATATCACCTCTTAATACGAAGCTCCCAAAAGTGTGGAATTGATAAAGGTATAAACAGCACCACTTTGTACTGGTTGAGTAGAATTCTGAACTACTTGGTTTTGTGCAACTACTGATATTACTCTTGCAGATGAAATATTAATGTTGTCACCGGCAAGATAATCTCCGCCACCACCGCCACCGCCTGTGGCAGATAATGTACCATCTGGATCAATGCCTAAGTTAGCACCGACTTTAATACAACCTAATGATGCGGTTGTAGCTATCGGCAAGGTTGATATATCTGCCGAAATTACTCTTGCAGTTGAAATTGAAATACCTTCACCTGCGGTATATGGAACATCTGCTATCTCGTCTCCTGTAATAGTGATACCGTCACCGGCTGTATATGTAGCAGAAATCTCGTTGTTTGCCCCAGATATAGCAATATGGCTTCCTGCGGTATATGTAGTATCTGTTGCAGATACAGTAGTTGTAGGAGTATTTCCTCCAGTTCTGCTTATCTGTATGTTGTTGCCAGCGATTAAATGGTTTTCTTTGTTATCGGTCAACCAAACTAAAGTATCGTAAATTGGACCTTCTGATTGGCTGCTGGTTCCTGCGAAAATAGGATCCATTTCAACTCTGAGAATAAAATTTGCTGTGCCAATAACATTTCCATCTTTGCTGAATTTAATCTCGCAGATTGTATCTCCCTCAACCGCACACATCTGCTCTGTGGTTGTAACTGTAACAGAAGTGGCATCTTTGGAAACATTGGCCTGAACTATGTTTCCGTCAGGTTTGATTGCTTCAAATTCTGCTGTATAGGTCGAAGGATTGAACGGAGTATCTCCTTCATAGGTAATTAACTTAAATTGCCTGCCTATATCGAACTGTGAGGCATGAACCACTTGGGATGCACCACCGGGAATTAAATTTAGAGTAATTTCTTCCATTTATGCCTCCTTATAAATCTTCTACGACAATGAGTATCAGTTCTGAACTAATTGATCGTGTCTGAGATTGGTTTGTTATGTTAATTTTGGATAAACAGGTGCCTGCAACTTCTGTTATGTCAGTACCGATAGTGAAAGTAAGAAGATTTCCGCTTGTATGTTCTATCTCTATGACTTCATAGGTATTATTTGGAAGCCTGACCTGAAGTGTGATTATATCGGTTGCTGTAAACACTTCATCCAATTCCAAGGTTACTTCTCTGGCATCACCTTTAGATACATTTATCTCAGGGTAAATTCCGCCTGGTATCATACTGACTGGGATGATGTTATTCATTAGCATCTCCTTTACCTAATGATTCTTCATAGGTTTTTCTGTCATAAGCCATCTGATCTTGATTGAGCTTATCTATCTCAGTGAGAATGTCCTTCAAGACATACCCGATAATAAAAGCAGGAAGCTTGCAATCATTGATTGCCTCCACTATGGCTCTCTTCAAGTCTTCTGTTGCTACGGTGATAGGTTTATCCATTTTGAGCCTCCAGTGCTTTTATTCTCTTCTCCTGCATCTGACATACCTTTACCAGATACGGAATTATCTCTGTGTAATTGAGGTTAGGTAAATTTGTATCTGCGTTCTCGGATATGAGATTAGGGAGATACTCATTTACTTCTTCTGCGATAAAACCTCTGCGGTTATCGCTAGTACCATCTTTGTAATCGAAGGATACTGGTCTTAGATCAAGTATCTTGTTGGCTTCTTCCTCTGAGATGTCTTTGATGTTCTTTTTAAGTTCTCTGGAAGATGTCTGAGTACAAGTTACGCAAGTAAGAGTACCCGATTCACCGTGTCCGTAGATTTTAGCGGTCCCGTCAAAGGCTCTGAGATACAAGCAGCCTGCATTAGTTCCACTATAAAACATCGTCGCTGCTGTTCCTGATGTGGATGGTCCATAAACAGATACTAAACCACCGCCATCTGTACTTTCACCTATTGCAACTGACCACTTGGTATAATCATATCCTGCATGGAAGTATGCTGCCCCGAAGCCGTTGCTGGTTCTTAATAACTCAACAGATGTATGACCTTGATTGTCATAAAATGTCATATAACCATCATCATTTGAATTGATTGAAGCATTTATACGAACACTTCCACTCGGATTCATGAGGTAAAGTGTACCGCCATAAGTAGTCTCAAAAAGTTGAGCTATATGACCTGAGGGACCTGCTAAGTAAAGATATCCATAATCGGTATCACTGACACTCAACACGCCTCTTGATGCTTCGTTAGTGTTGTAGAATTGAATGGTTCCGCCATAAGTATCAGATACTATTCTGGCATTTAATTTGTTGTTTCTACGATACAGAGAAAGTCCTGATCCTGTTGAACCATTATCAGCAAGGACTGCAAGAGCATGCGAAGAATCATACCTAAGTGTAATATAGCCACCGTAAGACTGATTACCTAATGAGCCTGTTGTAGTACCATCTGCTTTACCTATGGCAACTATTCCGCCATTAGCACCGCCTTGCACTGTAGCTAAAGTATAAGAGCTCGTATTGTCATATAACCAGATACCTGAATACTCGATGGTTGAGTACCCCATCGAAGCTCTTACTACATTGTCAGTGTCTATAAGTTGCAAAGACCGCTTTGCTTTGAATTGTGTAGCAGTTACCAAGCCTGATGATGTAATTGCGAGATTGGTTGAACTGACAACGAAAGTATCAGAAGTGAAAGTTATAGTACCAGAATTGATTGTTACCGCAGTACCATCGGCTGCAAATGCCGTTCTGATACCATCTGTGCCTATATCATAATCGGTACTGTTGATCTTTACCTTTAATGAAGTAAATGTAGCTTCACCGGTATCAAGGTTCAGCGTATTCTTTCCAAGTTGGTCAGATAAAGTACCTGTCCTGACTCTGTTGGCTGACATTGTGCCAGTGGTTATCATGTCGGCTACTATTTTGCCATCATTTGTTAAAGCAATAATATAGCTTCCGTTATATCCGGTATTAGAATAACCTAATCCGCTTGTATTCCATCTCCATACTTTTACTGCTTGAGATAGATCCATATTATCTACGACAAGTATTTCATCAGGCCTCTGGTCTGCATTCGTGTCATGTAAGACCACATAGCCACCTTGATTACCAGTTATCTTGGAAGTAGCGTTTGCTATGGCTTCTGACATTATCGATGGAGAAATTGCTTCCTCTGCCGTTGTTTGAATTGAAAGAATAGTGTCAGAGATATTACTCTTGGGTTCACCAAACTCTGTTTTGCTATATCTGCCCTTGAGTACATCCCAAGTGGTCTTAATACACTGGGTAGTAGTTTCTATTCCAAGTGCTTCCAAGTAGATAGTTACTGTATCGCACAAATCTACTCGCTCAGGCATTTTTGCAATCTGAACGAAGTTGAGTTTAATGTTATCTACCAGATGGGTAAGAATATGATTGCTGATATATTCATTAGCCTTATCAGTTAATTGAGTTACTGTAGGCGGTGCATCAAACAATGAAGAGCAATCATATGCATAATCTTTGGTTGCATCAAGAGTTAAGCCTGTCGAAACCTTAGGTGCCTTGGTTATAACACCATCTGAATCCTTGTAGAATGCTATTACTCCAGTTACTAAATTATCACCATTGAGTTCTTGCTTTAACTCAGTAAGATTTTTGCCATAGCGTAAAGTAACTCCTCTGTTTTGTCCTCTGTGAAGTAATAATCTGACATCGAAGTTATCATATTTATATTCACCAGTACCATAGACATCGAGAAGTGAACCTGCTTTACCTGCGAACCATGACCTTACAGATGAGGGTTCAGTAATAGTGAAATTAGCAGTTACTGTCTTATCAGTTTCAATAGTGAATCCAGTTGTTGCATTCTCAAGGAGTTCACAAGCCGTAACACAAGTTGAAGCTGTACCGCTTTCAATTATGCTGCCACTTAAATCATAGCTTATGTGTCTTGCATAAACTGTGAATTTGCCACGCATTACTTTTCCGATCTTATAGATTCTGAAAAGCTGTGGATCGTCTGTGAAATTTGGCTTTGCTTTGATTACTCCTCTGACTTCAATCTCTTTAGCGTGTATGCCAGTTTCGGGATATGACATTTCCAGTTCATATACACCATTTCTAGCCTCTTGTACTTCACAAGATATACAATCAGACAGAGTTCCTAATCCTAAATCTGTAGGAACTACGCCTGGGGTAATTGATGCATATAATATCGGATACATGTTATCTCCTTTAGATCATGAAATACTTTGGAGTAATATCTATTTGAGTTACACCTGTGAATGTTAATGTGTTCTTACCAGGAGCAATTGTCGGGAATGAGCCAGATACTAATGAATTCTTATTCTCTGATTCCAGCCTATATACATTCTGTGCTTCACAGTCGATGTATAAGTAATCGGTCATTCCGGTTATTGTCATCGTTACTCCATTAAGAGTTACTGTTCCGCTGCCTGAACCTGTTACTTTGATTAAAGGCTTTGCATCAAACTGTGTCGGGTTATACAGTTCTGATCCTGATAACAAATAACTGGTGGTTTTCTCACCTATCTTGAGAAACCTCTGTGGTTTGCATACGAAAGATAAATCGCATCTGCCTACTTTTGTAAGTAAGTTATCTGCTTCCACCGGACCTACAAAATAAGCTTCCCTAAAGATATCAGGCTCGAAATTATCTTCGAGCCTTTGATATCCTTTAGGAGAGAGTAGCCATGAGCTTATAGCTGAATAGGTTATTGGAGCTGAGCCGTAGTCATTTCCACCAGCCCAGATAGTGTAGGTTTGAGTATAGTTATCCCAAGCATCTTGCTGTTCTACAATATCGCCATTTCTTCCTGGTACTGAATACTTGGTAAACTTCCTTGCAGGTCTCTTGATTGCAGGCGGATTTTCAACCACTATGCCGAAATCCTGCGAGGATTTTCCTGCCCAGATAATAGCACCGTGTTTAAGCATATACTTCTCCTTGTTGAGTCGTTACATGTTGAATCTTATCCATTATGATTTCTGCAAGTTCATTTATGTCTTGACCTTCAGCACCATAGATATTGAATGTCAGTCCACCATAAGCAACACTGTTGTTGCCAGGTGTATAAACTTCACCTGCTGGTGCAGAATTGAATCCTACTGAAGTGTTGAACTTAGTTGGAATTGATTTAGCCATATCGGTTTCGATATTTGCCATCTCATCGATGAAGCCTTCTCCAATACCTTCCGCCATAAATTTACCGACTTCGTCTTTAAGAACTTTTGACGGTGAAGATATACCGAACTTCTTCTTGATGTAGGATAAGACATCGTCAACCCAGCCTGAAATCTTGTTATAAAGCCATTGAACTTTATCGGTGATACCATTCCAAAGACCTGTAACTAAGTTTTTGCCGTAGGTTACGAAATTGTTGTACCAATTTGCTACCAAATTAAAAGTTGACTGTACTGCTCCGCTTAACTTGCCAGGCAACTGTCCGAACCAATTTGCTATTGTAGTCCAGACTTTAGATACGAAAGTAGTAACAGCACTGATCCTGTTGTTGAACCAATTTGTTATCGTGTTCTTGATATTGGTAATACTATTGACTACATTCGTATAGATGTTGGTAAAGAATGAAACTACTTTGTTCTTGATATTGTTGAATGTATTTACAACATTGTTGATGATATTAGTGAACCATTGAACAATACCTGATATGAGATTATTGAACCAAGTTGAGATATTAGTCCAGATACCGCTGAGCCATGCACTTGCATTGGCTGTAAGGTTATTAAACCAAGGTACAACTGTAGAATCCCACCAAGCAGCCCAACCTGCCATACCTTCTGCAACCCAATTTGCAAAATCGGTTATTATTCCAGCAAGGTTGAGTGCTAACTGTACGAATAATTCACCAATCTCAGGTAATGAAGCCACCAGTGCCATGACGATTGCGCCTACTAACATAAGTGCTGCATTGACGATCAGTTTTATGTTTTCTGGTGATGTCAATGTAGTGCTAATCTCAGTTACCATATCGATCAAAGCAGGGAGGAGTAGGGGCAAGTTCATAGAAAGCCCATTCGCCAATGCTAATACAATATCAACAGCACCTTGAGTTAACTGCGCAACTACATCTGCTTCTGATAAATAAACCACCAACTGAGTGATAAGGCTTAATAAGGTTTCAAGGAGCATCGGCAGATTGTCTAATATCGTACCAGCAATCAATACTAATCCCTCAACCGCTACTGGAAGTAAAGTAGGGAGTAAGCCTATCAGAGTTACTAAGATAGTATTGAACGCACTATTGAATGCATCAAATAATACTGGCATTGATTCAGTAATCATTGATGCTACATCTGAAACTACTGTAGGAATGTATTGAGATAGTATAGGTGCTGCTTTGGTTAAGAATTTTCCAATACCCTTTACGATAGTTGATACTCTCGGAAGGATATTGTTTAATAATCCACCGCCTGAAGCTCCGCCAAATACACTATCAACTAAATCATCAATAGCAGATTCCAGATCACCGCCACCGGCTATTGCTGTCAATACATTATTCCAAGCTGCTTTTGTAGCATTTGCAGAACCTGAAATAGTGAACATAGCTTCTTCAGCAGTTGTTCCTGTTATGCCCATTTCTTCTTGAATTACATGGATAGCCTTGTATACATCATCAAGATTGGAAATGTCATATTCTATTCCTGAAATCTTGGTTGCATCTGCTAACAGACGCTCCATTTCAGTTTTTGTACCGCCGTAACCGAGTTTAAGGTTGTCAAGCATGGTATAGTTTTGTTTTGCAAAACCTTGATATGCAGTCTGTATAGCTGCCATATCAGTACCCATCTTATTGGCATTATCTGCCATGTCCTGAATAGCCATATCTGCTACTGCAGCAGCCTCTTCAGTATCTCCGCCAAGGGATTGCAATAATGCGGCAGAAAAGCTCGTTACGGTTTCCATATATTCATTAGCAGATAATCCTGCTGTCTTATATGCCTCTTGAGCATTTGCCATAACTGCGTCTTGCGCAGCCATTAATTTATCATATGCTGCCGATGCTTCATCTACTGATAAGCCTACTGAATCTGCATAATCCTGAAGGCTCTTACCGCCAGCACCGAATAGTGTTTCAACACCACCTGCCAATTGTTCATAATCAGCATAAGATTGTAAAGCTGCTTTTCCGATTGCCACTACACCAGCAGCTAAAGCAGTAGTTGCGGTTAATGTTGCAGCCGCCAATGCTTTTGCACCTGCTGCTAATACTGTTCCGCAACTTTCTAAGAAAGAGTTACCTGTCTTTTCGCCAGATGATTTACCGGCTTCTGCACCGGCTACTTCGAGTTCTTGTGAGATGGTCTGTCTAGAGCCTTTTAAACTTGGGACTATCGTTATAAACGCCCGAGCTACTTCAATGCTACCTTCAGCCATTTACTCACCTCACTTTCGTTGCGATTCCAAGTACTTTCTTCGCTTTTCTTCCATCCACTTGCGTAATTTATCTTTAGGCATAGCAGTACCTATCTTCTGTTCCTTATTATTCTTGTTGGGACGAGGATAAGGTTTTGTTCGCTTTGCTGGCTTCCTATGGAAACCTGCTATGACATTTGCATTTATTTGAGCGAGCATGTCATAGATATCTGCAAGTAAACTATTAGTTTTTGCTTGAGTTCCCCAGGAATAGTATTCTGGGTAAGTTTCTTGTATTATTGCCGAATCAAGTCCTTGATGTGATATAAAAGAACCGAGGGCTCCCCATTGTAGGGAACCCCCGATATCAGCTAAACTATGACCGGTCTTGAGTAAATCATACTCTAACGCTCCTCGATGTTCTTGTATGAACTCTTGGAGCGATATTATTCCCCCACTGATGCACCAGTTGCCTTTTGAGTAGCTTCTGACCAAGCAAGCATAAGTTTATTGATATCCTCAATATGGAGATTATCGAGAACTTCTTCAGGAATATACTTACCGAAGAATTCTACGATCAAGTCTGGATCATTCTTGCCTTTTTGCAACTTGCGTAACTGTCCATAAGGAATGGAACCCGCAAGAGGAACGCTGTATGTTTTGTCCTCAATCTTAACACTTAAAACTTCAGTACTTGAATGTTTGCCTAATGTTATCTCTGCCATAGTTATTGCCCTTTCTTTAATTAGCCGTTACCGACTGTAACTGCCTGACCATTGTCCTTCATAAATCTCCAAGTAGATGCAGCAATCGTTGCGTTCCAAGTAATAGGATCGCCAGGTGCAAATGAGATATCATCAAGGGACTGCAGGAAACCTCTTGTAGTTCCAAGCATGAACATATCGTCTCCATCCTTACCGATAAACAGATATGCTCTGGGTTCTCCTGTTGTGTCGATATTAACATCAACATAGATAAGCTTGCCGTGGTCTTCAGTAGCCTGAACAACATGAATGTTATCAGCACCAAAGACAACTCCAAGTGCATCCTCTGTAGTGTCGATGATAGGAGCATTTACCGTAGGAGAATCATCCGAAGGGAGCATTCTCTCAATCTGGTTGGCCCAGTTCTTTAAACTGTCAAATTCGTGTTTGGTGGACCAAGTGATACCATCTGCGGAAATAGAACCAACTTCTGTCCAGACAGGAACTACCGTCTTTGTCCAATAATCTGTCTTATTAGCATTGAAGGTTTCCTCTGAGACAGTTGCCTTTGTGTAGACATCGCCTGCCTTGGTATAGTAATCTTCATTGGCGTCATATACACTTGCTGTAGAGCACTGTGTATAGACATCCTGTGTTAAGGGAGCACTGGGATACTCGGGAAGAGCAGTTCCTGCAGGTGCTGTGTAAAACATTCCGGAAGCTGAACCAATTCCGAGGTTCACATCATTCGTCATATTATATTCCTCCTGTTGTTTGTATTTGTGTTTTTTCAAGATGTGCTGTGATTCTTAATCTTGCACTTCTCATTGCTAAATCAGGTCTTACAGGGTCATTTCCCCATGAACCTGAACTTACTACTTCAATGTAGCGAAGAGCCGTTGTCTGTTCCTTTGCTATCTGTTTCAAAACTCCGATGGCATTATTGAGTAAAGTGGTTGCTTCACCCTCATTTTCTGCTCTGCTATCCAACACAACATCAAAATGATCTATTGTGTCATAGTCAGAACCACCGACTTGAGAAACTAAGATATTGGGAAGTGAATAGTTCTCAGGAAGTGGTCTTAAATAAGTTGTGCCACCTATCTGGTAGCCGTTTAATGCCTGGGTGACTTCGTATTCGATATCAATATTTCTATCTATAATCATTTACTTCACCGCCCTGCTTAAGACCTTATTTTCTGATTCAGCTGCTACAGCAGCTCTATCTTGGGAAACTACAAATGAAATCCATCTTCCACCTGCGTAATGTCCTTTAATGGTTTCTTTCTTAAAACCTTTAGAACCAGCAGGAATATTGGCATTAGCCCTTGCTTCAACACCAGATGCATAATCATCAACTAAGTCCTTGACGCCTTCGCTGTTTACAATCTGTCTGAAACCAGCATCAATGAATTCTAATTTCTCAATCATGATTAACCTCTGTATGAAACAAGACTAACTTCAATGTGATCTAATCTACCTGATGCGGAAGGCCATTCCCTGATATCTCCATCTATTGTGTAGAAGTGATTGTTAAATGCTATCCTGTCACCAGCCTTGATATCTGTATCGGCTGGCATATAGCAAGTATATCTATCAGTAATACCAAGTATTCTTCCGTCTTGAGATAGGGTAGTGGAAGAAGGCTGCATAGAACAATTCTTGATTGTCTTTTGTGTAGAGTTGTCCCAATCTGGAACAGATTGACCTCTTACTTCTTTGGTGCCCGGTCTGATAACAACTACAGATTGCTTAAAGAAAGTAGGTAACATATTTACCTCCTCATTAAATCAATCATTCCGATAACTTGTTTCTTCAGTCCGAGTGCCTTCAAATCACTTGGCCAAAGTGCGATTCTTCCTGAAGCATTAGGGAGTAAATAGGACTGACTAATGCCCCCTGTGGATTCGCTATACTGAGTAGCTGGGAGCTGAGCACCAGGAGTATTTAACTCCCTCATGACTACATCAACGGTAACTGTTTTAGCAATATGGAGAAGGATTCGATACTTGTAAATTACCAGTATTTCAGCTTCATTTGCAGGAGCATCTGTAAAGGTAATTACATTATCATGCAGCGTGTAATCTGATATAAGCATTCCGTTTGATGAAACACTCTCAATAGCTACTGGCTTATCAGATAAAGTAAACTCATGTGAATAGCCATCACCTTCCAAACAGTCATACTGAACTCCTAATTCAGATGAATAAATCATTTCATCGAAGTTCTTTCCGACCTTTTGTGCTTCAAATCGGATCTGATTACAGACTTCAGGAATTAATGCTGCGGCTCTACGCTGCTCATCAAGACTAAGAGCTCTTTTCAATACTGTGATATCAGCAACTGTTGCGTAGTCTGCCATAATTACTTTCCTTCCTCTTTTTTGGTAGTCTTCTTAGACTTGGATTCAGACTTGACAGGTTTCTTGGGAGCCTCAATTGGCTCCCAATTTGCCTGTTTAAAATCTTCACCGAACTCTAAAACTATTCCGCTTCTCTTATTACGAAACTTCATAGGCTAAGACCTCACTCCTCAGCATTGACAATAACTGCGAATGCATCAGGATCAATGATGCCCCAACCAACATATGCCTCAGTTCTGAGAAGTACCTGGTTAGCCTGCTTAAGATCTGCAGCACCGCCGTCAGGATTACCATATTCGATAACTTCGAGAGGGATAATCTCAGAGAAGCCCCACTTGAAAGCATTCTGGAAGTCACCAAGTACAGCATAGTCATAAACTGCTGTTGAAGCGGAAACACCAACTGTCTCATTGACATCAGCAGGAATACCACGGACTGCACCAGGATTGCCACCCCACATGAAGTCTTCATAAGGCTTCTGTCCGCCTGCATAAGTTGTCTGAGAAAGAGCAGTAGAGAATGTAGGACTCATAGCGATACCTGTGCAAGTATAACCAGCACCAAGACCAGCGATAGCTGCTGTGATATCTGCCTCAGCTGCTGTGGAAACAACCTTATCAACACCGGAAAGTCTGTCGAAGCAGTTTGTACCGATGATAGAAGATGTTGCCTTGCTTGCAGGATTGAGACCGTGGAATGCCATGATATCAACACCACGAGCAATCTTCTTAGCGAAACCATCAGTAAATGCTCTGAGGTACTCAATCTGCTTTTCTTCTGCACATCTGATGAACTCGTCATTTACACGCGCATTGTAAACAACCTTTACAGGTGTAATTGTTACTGAACCCATCGTGCCATCACCAGCGGGCTTGTTTCCACCCTCTGCAACGATAGAAACATCACTATCAAGAGAGAATGTCATAATCTCATTACCGCTGAATGCGATAGGTGTCTGTGCGGAAAGTCTTGCGATAGAAGACTTACCAGATACTTTGGAGAAAATCTCCGGAATCAGTTCCTTAGGGAAAAGGCCTGTTGAAGCGATAGAACTCATAATGTTCCTCCTTTAAAAATTATTCTGTTTTCTTAATGGTTGATAAAAGTTTCTTGTACGCAGCATTTTCAATAGCATGTTCAGGATTCTGAGTTATGCGTGGTTCAGTTGCTGCCTGGGGTGCCTGTGGCTTTGTGGTACCAATCAATTCTTTGAGAGATTCTGCATCCTTTCTGATGTCTTCTTCTGTCTCTCCAGAAATCCTTGATGCCATACCATAAGGCAATCCCATTTCGTACGCTACCTTGCTCTTTAAATTAGCCGTTTCATACGACTTGACCTGAGCAGTTAAGGTCTCTATTGTCTTGGAATCTTCTGAATGAGATGCTTTGATCTCTTCGATTTGTTTCTGATATTCAGCAATTACTTTTGCATTGTCTTCTGGAGATATCCAGTTTGCAAATTGCTTTGTTACTGAATTCCTTTCTCTTTCAAGTCTCTCTTTGATCTTTGCATCAAATTCATCTTGTGTCTGAATTGGTTGAAATTCTCCCATGTTAAATTCCTTTCTGCCCACTTACCGCGTGGTTTGCGTAAATATGTTAAAAAGAGGTCCCATTCGGAACCTCTCAGTAACTAACCTTTTGTGCTTTTTTGTCTTTTGAACTATCACATAGCCAGTATGCTAATGCGCAACTCTGTAAAAGCGTTACTTCAACACCTTGGCGGATTGACCTATAACCAAATCCACCTTGCGTACCAATCGCTCTCTTTTCACAGTTGGTAACTGACTGAGTTAATGAGTTCTGGGGCATATGGCATATCGTTGCATCAAATATGCCTTTTTCAAAATCTGCACTTGCTGCAACTACTTCTTTAGCTTTGGCAAATGTATATCTTTTAACCCCGGCTTTCTTTAACTCATCTTCAAGCAATTCCTCGCCGATAACTCCATCAATTATTATTCTGTTGTAATTGATTTTCTTGATGAAGTTTATCATCCAGTCATTACCTTCACGAATTGGTCTGCAATCTATGGCTTCAACAAATATCTTATTTGTATCTGTCCTGACTGCAATTGAAAGTGAAACTGATTCAGCATCGCGCCCATATTTGATACCGACAAATAACTTACCAGTGAGTTTAGGTAATACTGAAACTTGGACTGCTTCCCATTCTGTCTTAGTGATTGCAGATTTAAGATTAAACTTAACCCATAATCCTAATCTTTGAATGTTGAAGTCTAAAGCATCAGAACCTATCTCATCCATGACTGAACGCTCGGTGAAGATTGTTCCGAGTGATGGATTGCATCGATACCAAGCATCTTTGTCATTAGGTGAAGTCATTTCTTCTACAGACCATTCAGCCCAACCTGAATCATGAGTATCTCCCTTGAGTATCTTCTTGCGATATTCTTGGAAGACAGTTCCTGAAGAACTCATTGTTGGTGGCGTTCCGCAGAATATAGTTTGAGGGTTTTTAGAATCGGTTACGATATACTTCAATGCACTTTCTTGTGCATCATTGTATTCCTGAGCCTCATCAATGACCAAGAGATCAAATCCTTCACCTAAACCGCCTTTAGAGGTTCGGGTTCTATATTCTATCTTTCCGCCTGTTTCTTTCAGAATGATTATTTCTCGCCCCATTGTTTTGATCGCGTGGTAGGATAGACCAAGTTTTTCTACCCAATCAACTAATCGCTCAAATGAAGCATGCTCTGTAGAAGTTCTATGTGCGGTGTGCATTATGTGCTCACCATTTACAAGTCCCCAAAACTCTCGGATATGAACAACCTCGGTCTTGCCGTTTCGTCTCGGCACTGAATATCCGAATTTCGTGCAATTCCATAAGCCATCATCATTGACCGACATGATATCGTATAGGAGTAACTTCTGCCAGTCTTGAATTTCTTTACCAATCAGTTTATAGAGTTTAACTGCTTGGTTTCCTTTAGTTTTGGTATAAGGCAGCACCACTGATTCCGTAGGGTATTGATTTGCTTCTCTTTCTATGGAATCAGTTTCAGGTATACTGTGGGCAGGCGTTGTTTCGTCTGCCATAATAAATACCTCGTATATGCGATAGATAAACTCTTACTTTCGGATCAGGTTCTTAAACCGGTGATCTTATCCTTGGGTTCATGTTATTCCTCCTCATTGATTCTTGGAGTTTCTGATTCTTCCTCTTGTATAACCATTTTCAAGATAATTCGATAAATCCTGAGGTAATACCCATTTACTTATTACTCCATTATTTATCCATACCCTACCTAGGTTTTTCCCTTTTCTTGCCAAACTAAATTTAAGTTTGGTTTCTTCACTATGTCGGTGTCCAGTATGTCCATGACACATCTTATATTTGACTTCATCAGACCGACTATTGTAGGAATCTCTCAACTTCTGTCTTCGTTGTTCTGTAATTGTATTTAATCCCAATTTATATGCTCTGATACCATTCTCTCTGTGAGATACCCACTCCAAATTGTCAGAGCAATTATTATGAGTATCACCATCAATATGGTCAACTTCCTGCTTATATTCAGGAACACCATGAAAAGCAGCACAAACTAATCTATGAACTGAATGCTGTCCATATCCTTTTAAGGTAACAAGATAATAGGTTCCTGTCTTACATATATACAGCAACTCCTTGTTAGAATTCCTTATGTTGCCAATATTCGAGGCTTCATACCCTTCATATTCAGGAATTGGCTTCCATATCTCATTCATCAAGAGCCTCCTTTATGCGACCCTCTTGGACAGCCTTATCATAAACTTTTGTCCAATAGTTTACTTTACCCGTTGGCTTCATTCCTTCGAGTTTTATAATGCACTGACAATTTGTATGGTGTCCAAAGAAGCCATCTGGAGCTTGATAAGTTTCATAAGTACCAACTAAACTTCTGCACCACTTGCAAGCACCGCTATCTGCTATCCTGGTGTATTTAACTGTTACTCCAGAATGTTCCAAAAACTTACCATTGGTTGTGATTGTCTTATCAACAGCAGATTGAGTCAGATTTGTTATCTGTTCATTGATTGCTTGCTTATGTGCCTCATAACCCTTGTTGAATACTTCAGTGATAAGATTATTTATCCTATCCATATCAGGATCAGGTTTAACTGCTTGTAATCCTAATCCATAGGAAGCATTGATTTGGTCTTGAACCATCATTGCAGCTTCAGTTGATAATTCATATGCATCTAATAAAGCAGGTTTGAGGAGCTTGCTTACATATTCTGCGGTGTAAATCATTTCTTCCTCTGATAAAACACCAGTGGCACTTATCGTTTGTCCTAAAACTTCACCTAACTTGATAGCATATGCTTGTGCCTGTGCAAATGTGGCTGTTGTTCTGGCATCTGCAATATCTTGAACCAGTTTTACTAACTCTGGGTTATCACGATAGGCTTTGTTTAGGGTTTGAATAAATTCCTCGTAAGTCATAAATCACCTTACAAACTTTGAAGAAGTGCTCTGACGAAGTTTTCATCTACTGCACCCGGGTAACTCTCTTGGATCTTGAACAGAGCATCACCAAGCGCACCTAACTGACTAATATCAAGTGCAAAGATAGGATTCCAAATCGCCTTTTCCATATAGATTTGATTGCGTGTGTATGCAACTTCATCTCTTACACAGGCTGCAAGGAAACCTACATTTATAAATCCGCTTGCAAAATCTGATTGAGCCTTCCTTGCAATCAATCTGAGATTTTCATGGCTGGCTTTTATTGATTCAGCAGATGTAGGATTGCTCTTTACAAAACCTAAATCGTCTGTAGTCAATCCAGTTTCACCGGCAAATAATGATGCAAACATTTCAAGCTGGTCATTATGCGGTGCCATTGATTGCTGAGGGAAAGCACCAACGGTAGGGGAGTTGCCATCTTCGTCTTTGGTAAATGTAATCATCGCTGACATAGCTGCATGCCATTTATCAGATATTTCAGCATCATCAGATAAACCAGTTACCCACTTCTGAGGATAACTAAAGAACTCTGCCGAAATTTCTGATCGCTTAACAGTTCTTAAAGCAGAACCCTGTATTGACATACAAGCTCTTGAAATTCTTGAATGTCCAAAAGGTCTGACTGCATCAGGTCTATAGATAATAGGTACCAGCAACGGATATGATGCAGGATTGGCCACTCTTACAACTTCATTAGTTCCATAATCTGTTATCTCTGTATATTCAGCCGTGAAATATGCATCTATTGTCGGAATGCCATTCTCGTCTGTTTCTAATACGGCATAACCTTCCTTAAGAAGTCCGGTAGTAGAATCTATGACACCAGTTGCATGACCGCCATCTATTACTTGAAGCTGAGGAAAACCATCTTCCTCATGGATATAAACAAAGCTACAAGCAGAAATCAGTGCAGATAAAATCGCAGAATCAAAAAATGTATCTGGATTATTCTGTTCAAAGATACCATTAAACCCAAATACATCATTATCAAACTGGTTGAACTTCAATCTATCTGCGAGAGAATCTACAGCCTTTGCACACCAACCGAGTGAACCCATCCAATTTCTTAACTGAGGTGGTGTTGAGATATCCATATCCCAAGTTCTGTTCTTCATTTCATAGAAATTGTAACGGACATCAACTCTGAGTTTCTTGCTGGCTAATTTTGCTTTTAGATAACCCTTACCTTTATATAAATACATACCTTTAATCATTCCTCATCATCAAGTATCTGCTGTTTTATATCTTCCACAGAAACTTTAGCTTCGGTGTATTCCACGATTTCTTCTTCGGGAGCATCTGTAGTTTCAGTTTCTGTTACTTCGCTGGTTACATCAGTATCATCAGTAGAATCGTCTGCTAATAACCTCTGTAGATCAGATAGTGACCTCTGATTGACACCAATTCCATCACCCATAAGGTCTTTAACAATCTTATGCCTTGCTTGTACCGCCTGTACTCTTGTAGTAGCAGATATGGTCGGATCGTTTATGATTTCATTCAATACCTTTAAATCTTCCAACCTTAATCGCTTTGCTTCCTCTGGGGTTAATTCCTCATCGGCTGCTACCTCTGGGCATTTCTTGATAAAGTTACGAACTTCAGGCGGTGTGGTTACTTTTTCATTCTTTTTCATAATCTTGAATGTGTAGGGGTTTACTTTCATTACATTTGCCATGCATATCTCCTTGAATTTCTTATTTTCTCGCGCGTTAATGGAAAACCCCGTGTGTTTTTATCGTGT
>Ga0265301_10002270_pt1 | contig 22724 bp, 38 predicted proteins | sample AusTroGonzalo_MG_2_FD_193488 | JGI IMG/M metagenome (GOLD analysis project Ga0265301, IMG submission 193488) | Bovine rumen microbial communities from tropical cattle in Woodstock, Queensland, Australia - Gonzalo_04 | ecosystem: Host-associated > Mammals > Digestive system > Stomach > Rumen ... | reverse complement strand
ACAGGCAACGCAGGCAATAGAATACGGATACAACCTTCTCGATTACGTCAAGGATTCCGATTACAGCAACCTCGTGAACGTACTGACACCGTACGGAGCGGAGCTTGATTCGACCGTATATGACGGATATAACGCAAGGCTTCAGGGAACCACGATAACGCAGGCCGATTCGGTATCAGCGTATGGACGACACGCGAAAGCGGTGATATTCGATAGCGCCTCGACACTCGCCGAACTCAATGCGCTCGCACAGGAATACCTCACGAAGTACTCACAGCCACAGCTGACAATGGAAGTCAAGGCGGTAGACCTCGAGGCGATACAGCCGGCCGACGCATTCCGACTCGGAGACTCTGTCCGGATAATCGCAAAACCGTTCGCAGTCGATCAGAGATTATATCTCACGCAGATAAGACGCGACATACAGAATATCGATAAGAACTCGATTACGATGTCCGGGAACGTGGAAAAGAACAAAACTCTGACATCGCAGATGGTCGGAACGACTCAGGCGATAAAGAGCATCCCCTCAAAGTCGTCGATACTCGATGCGGCATTCAAGAACGTGATCGCACTTCTTGACGGAACCGACGGAGGCGTAGTCACATATCATCTGAATGAGCACGATCAGATAGATGAGCTCCGGATCGCCAACAATATAGACTACGACGAGGCAACAAAATGCTGGAGATGGAATCTCGGCGGATTCGCATACCTTCAGAGAGCTACGAAGAACGATCCCTGGTCCGCAGAAGTGGCCATGACGATGAACGGCGAGATAGTCGCTGATTTCATAACAGCTGGAAAGATGAGCTGCGACCGATTAGACGGCGGCACCATAAACGGCCAAGTCATCAACGGAGGAACGATAACCGGTACCACAATAAACGGCGGAACCATCACCGGCGCAACGATACAATCTCCGAGCCCGACAGGAAAGACGGGTAGCGTAGAGATTTCCGGCGGATCGTTAAGAGTGTTCAATGGCACGAGCGGATTCCTACGAGTCACAGATGCATCAGATCACGATTGCAACTTCGCTATCGGCGGCAAATACTTTGCGACGTATGACGATAGTGTCTATTACGGCGATTACAGAACTATATACATCGGCAAGGCTGCAGCTGACGCAGGAGCGGGATCTGATAGCAGACTGAAGAAGAACATCAAGACACTCGACAGAACCCAGTCGCGCAATATCATCACCCAGTCGCGCCCTGTATCGTTCGAATATAAAAAATCGGCCGGAATGCATAACGAACACGGAAAGAGATTCGGACTCATCGCCCAGGAACTCAGAGAGGTTCTTGATAACAACAACGTAGGCGAGTGCGAACTCGAATACATAAGACCGGAAGACGATTATCATACAATCGAGTACAAGGAACTCATAGCGCACCTTATAAACTGTGTGCAGGATCTATATGAGGAAGTAAACAAATTGAAGGGAGAAGAAAATGGCTAACATATCAACGTATTTAGCAGCGATCCTATCTGCAGTCTACGGAGAAGACGTCAGAGGAAGTATCCACGACGCGATAGAGATCATCAACGAAGTAGGAGAGGTTGTATTCTCAACCGGTACCGACATCACAAGCGCATCAAGCTCAAGCACGGGATATTTTGACAATTCCCTGTACCTGAACACTGACACGTACGAACTCTGGAAATGTATCGGGACGGACACATGGCAGAGTCTCGGAGTTCTCAAAGGCAATACAGGTGTCGGAATAAGCTCGATACAGAAAACATCAACAGCCGGACTCGTAGACACCTACACAATCACATACACGGACGGCAATTCCGACACGTTCACCGTAACGAACGGCGCGAACGGCGCGGATGGCGCGGACGGAAATCACATATATCGCGGTACCGACATCAGCGGAAAAGCCGTACTCCCGACAGTGTATCCTTCCTCGGGAATCGCAAAAGCAAACGCGGACGATCTGTACCTGAATCCGTCAGAGGGAGCAATATACTCGTGCGTGACCGGCGGAGATGCAAGCACAGCCACATGGCAGTACGAGTTCACAATGACAGGCGGAGGCGGATCATCATATTCGGCCGGAACAGGTATCAATATCGACTCTCATGATGTCATATCGGTAGACACCGGATCGATAGCACACGGAGAGGATAAGCCGCCGGCAGCCGGAGATACATACGACGAGCTCGAAAAGAAAGTCGATATCGACCAGGGCGTGGCTCACGCCGGAGAATATATGAAGGTCGGACCGGACGGAAAGCTGGCACCGGCAGCAGGCGGAGGCGGAGGGCTCCTTCCTCATCTATACATAGATTCGGAAGCAGGCTCAACCGTCACAGTAACATGTCCGGACTCGAGCACGATCACGCCGACGGCAGCGGGCGCGGGACACTGGGAATGTGATGTACCTGATTATGGTACATATGTCATTCACTCTGTATTATCCGGGCAGGGCGACGCAACCGTATCGCTCACGGTCGATGACGTGAAAGAATATCATGTAACGGATAATCATTATGATCACACGATCAATGTAACGGCTCCGAGCGGAGCGACGATCAGAGTCACGAACGGATCGGAGACTTATACCGGAACCGCAACAGGATCCTCTCAGGCGTACGTAGTTCATACGGCATCTTCAACATACACCGTATCAGCAACGCTCGACGGAAATACAAAAACCGACACGGTAACATCCTCGGCCACAACCGGCCAGAGCTCGAGCGTAACAATCGAGTTCGGAACAATCACCGTGACGGTAGATGCTGACTTCGTTACAGCTGGGGCATCAATTTCGTGCGTCAGCGGAGGAACATCTTGCACAGCAAAGACGGCAGCCTCGACACTGACATTCAGACCACCTTCAACGGGCACATGGACGATTAGCGGAACGATATCTGGCAAGACCTACACGGTAGACGCAACAGTATCCAGCCTGTCAACAGCTGTCAGCGTGAGCCTTAAGACAAAAGCACTCATGTATTCATTTGAGACGTGTACGGATCAGCAGCTCGCAGACATGCTCGAGAGTTACTACAACGGAGCATACGATGCAACCGATATCGCGACACTCAAATCGACATACATGCCGATCGGAGCGAAGAGATCGATATCACTCTCCGCAATGTCCGCAACCGGAGTATCGGAGTCACATCATGCCGATAGCTATCAGTTCACGATCATCGGCCACGAGCATGACAACCTCAAGACGACTTCAAGCGGAGGAAAAACAAAAGCACTCCTGACACTGCAGACAGACAGGATCCTCTACAAGAACACAACCGACGCAACGTATTCATCAAATTATCCCGCAGTAGCTGACGAAGGCGGATACATGGAGCCTACGAATACGAACGTCAACGGATGGAAGAACTGCCCTCGTAGAACATGGTGCAACGATGTATTCCTCGCGGCATTGCCGGCGGCCATAAAGAGCCTCGTCAAGACAGTCAACAAGCTCACAAGCGCCGGGAATCAGTCGGCCACGATCGACACGACAGAGGATGACGTATTCCTGTTGTCAGAGATAGAGATATTCGGAACGGTTACGAACAGTAAAGCGGGCGAAGGAAGCCAGTACGAATATTATCAGACAGCCTCGAACATATGTAAGAAGCCTTCATACACCTCGTATGCAAGCGCCCCTTGGTGGGAGCGGTCTCCTTATGCCTCGGACGCCACTCATTTCTGTCATGTGAGCGCAAGCGGCGCCGCCCGCTATAACGGCGCGAGTGATGCTTTTGGGCTGGCGCCTGCATTCTGTATCTAATAATCAGATAATCAGGCGGCTCGTCCGCCTGAAGGAAGTAAACAATGTCAGTACGTGAATCGGAAAGAGATCAGTCGTCCATAGAGTTCTTGAAGGTCCTGATGGATATCGAGAAATGGACGATCCGGAAAACAAATATCTGTCCGAAAAAGTTTAGATTCATAGTCAACACTCAGCTGCTCACACATGCCGCGAACGCATACAGCTTTGCGAAGATGGGAAACTCAGTCAGAGTGCATGACTATGAGTCGAAGCTTTTGAGAGAGAAGTACATAATGAAGGCGTATGTATCGATACAAGCCTACGCGTCGCAGATCGATGTGATATACGCAGTATGCAAATCCGACATCATGACGAACAACGAGCTCGAAGAGATCTCGCAAAACGCTTTTAACGCCTTGAAGTTATTGAACGGCGTGTATAAAGCGGACAAAGAACGGTATAAAGGCTACATGCCTTGATACAGGTAGCGGACTGTTAGCGCCAATTGGTGGGAGCGGTCTCCTTATGCCTCGAACGCCACTAATTTCTGTAATGTGAACAAAAACGGCACCACCAACTATAACAACGCGAGTAATGCTAATGGGCTGGCGCCTGAATTCTACGCGTACCCTTGAAAAGTGTAATAGCTCAACGGGTTAGTAATAGAATGGAGTCCGCATTCCTTATGCGTAAGCATCAAAACAAAGAGAACCGGCACCTGCAGGCGGACGCTTCTTGCATGGCAGAGAGTTTGTGCGTATCTTTTCTGTTTCATGGCTGCATGGGCAATAGGTCAGTAAACGCAATAAAAAGCCGAACGGTTTTCTTGAAATGAATAGTATTGAACGAAGAGAAGCGAGATATCAGAGACGGAAAGCAAAACGTCTCCGGAAAGAAAAGGAACTCACGGACAGCCTCGGATCCTTCGACGAAGTATTCTCATACCAGAACTTATACGATGCCTTCGCGCTATGTAAGAAGGGCGTCAGATGGAAGGCGAGCATACAGTCGTACGAGGCGAACCTTTGCATAAATACATATGAAATCTATGAGAAACTGCAGAACGGAACGTGGAAATCGAGAGGATTCACGAAGTTCAGACTCTCAGAACGCGGAAAAGTCAGACTGATTCAAAGCGTCCATATATCCGAACGATGCATACAAAGGACCTTATGCGATAAGTACCTCGTCCCGTTGCTTCAGAGAAGTTTGATAGCAGATAACGGAGCGAGCATCAAAGGCAAAGGAACCAGGTTCGCAATGGAGCGACTCGAGATGCACCTGAAAGAGCATCAACGCAGGTACGGAGACGAAGGATACATCTTACTATATGACTTCACAAACTACTTCGGGAGCATCCCTCATGACAAACTATTCGAGCTTGTAGATCCGAAGATTCCGGACGAACGGATCAGGAATCTGTATCATCAACTGGTCGATGCATTTGATGAAGGGTTAGGACTCGGTAGCCAGGTATCACAGATAAGCGCTGTATACTTTGCGAACCTCATAGATCATACATTCAAAGACAAACTCGGAGTACGCAAGTACGCCAGATACATGGATGATGGATATATCATTTCGGACAACATAAAGGAACTCCGGGAATATGAAAATGTATTATACGAACTATGCGAAAAACTCGGAATCATTATCAATCCGAGAAAGATCCGGATATGCAAACTCACCCACGGATTCACTTTTCTGAAAAGACGGTACCGGATCAAGAACGGCAAGATCACCGTCAAATTATCGCAGTCGTCGTTCAATGCGGTTCGAAGACGGCTCAAAAAGATGAAAGAGAAAAACCTTCCGAACAGGGAAGTATGGAAATCATACAACTCATGGCGCGGGACTACAAAAGGATTCGCGAACTATAACAAGGTTCGGAAAATAGATAAATACTACAACAATATGTTTGTCTGGAAGGAGGGTAAAAATGAATGAACAAATCTTGAGCATGCTTCAGGCTCTCGAAAAGAGGATCGAGGAACTCGACAAGAAGTACAATCATCCCGCACTGCGTAATGGAAAAGGCGTAGATGAGAACGGCGCGAGCATCCTTGACATTGCCGATCTGGCCGACGAGAACAGCTCAGCAATCGAGGAGCTGGCCGAAATGATAGGCGACCTCGAAGAACGCGTCGCAGCATTAGAAGAAAGAGAGTAACACATGAACGCAGGCGGATCAGAACTGTTTTAACGACAAGGAGGAAAGAAAATGGTAAATAAATACGCACGACTTCTCGAGGAGAGAATAATGAACGATAAAACTGGCTCGGTATGGGCTATACAGGATGTACCGAAAACATGGCGCGGAAAGACTGAAACGAAGGTCATTGCCGACGGCTATGTATTCCTGGAGGACGGAACGGCCGTACCTGCACCCGAAGAGGAAGAGGAATGATCTGGCAGGCAATAGCAGAACAGCAGGAGCGAGTCATCGAGGAGCTTATAAAACTCTGCGATGACTTAATCGCTCGGCTTTCACAGTACACAAACATCGAAGAGGAGGAGCGAAAGCTCCGCGAACTGGAGGGACAAGACCGATGAACTCAATACTACTCATGAGCGACGACGTGAAGATTGCACTCATATCCGGAGGCGTAGGAATACTCACGGCGCTCATCGCGTCGATAGGTTCTTTTCAATTATCAACAAAAAGGGACCGGGAAAAGTGGAAAAGCGATCTCAAAGCTGAGTTGATCACGTATCACAATAAAAACCGGGAAGAGATTGAAAAAATCAGACAGAACGATCTCAAAGAAATCCGGAACGATATCACCCAGACACGGAACGATATCACCCAGACACGGGACGATATCACTCAGATGGGAGCAAACCTACAGCAGAAGATCGCTATTGTGGAACTTAATCAATCCCACATGCGCGAAGATGTCGTAGTTCTTAGCAACCGAGTCGAGAAACACAACGGAGTCATCGAAAGAACCTACAGGCTTGAAGATAACGACAAACTTCTGGACGAAAGAATCAAAGTCGGAAATCACCGCCTGAACGATCTGGAAGAAGAAGTCAGGAGGATAAAGGATAAGACATGAAGAAAAAAATGAATAATCTCGACAAAGTACTGATCGTCCTGTCCGTGGCGATCTTTTCTTTTGTAGTGGCCACCATGATTATTTACACGGTCAAGGGCTGGCAATTTGATACGCTCATACAATGCTTCCTGGGAGCGGGCGGCCTCGAGTCTTTTGTCATGGGAGGTATCCAAATAGCAAAGTATTTCAAACGAAAAGGAGATGACAATAATGACACCGGAAATGATATCGAAGATAACTGAATGCACAATAACCGTGATCGTACTGCTCGTATCGGCATACGTGATACCGTACCTAAAGAACAAGATCGGAGCTGACAAGATGCAGCTTCTCGAACAGTTCGTCGAGGCAGCGGTAAGAGCGGCCGAACAGCTGTACAAGCCGGAAGAGTGGAAACTCAAGAAGGACTACGTCACTCAACTCGTAACCGAGAAGGCAAACAGCCTCGGAATAGGACTCAATGAAGCCGAGATCGACGCCGTGATCGAAGGCGTAGTCAACTACGTTAAGCACAACAAAGCATACGAGGTAGAATGATATGACTGGTATCTTTTATCTTTGCAATCAGAAAAAGGAATGCAGACAAAGTACTTCATGCAGGGATCTTTGCTTCCATACTTCTGATCCGGAGTATGCACTTAATGGGCCGACCGCGGATCCACAAACAGACACCCGGTTCGAAAAAGTTGATTCCTTTTATGTTGAAAGAATGGAGGATGAATATGCAGCACAGCAGACAGGCAATAGTTGATAAAGTGATGTCGTGGCTCGGCTGCCATGAAGGCGATGCTACACATAAGCACATCATAGACGTATATAACGCTCATATACCGCTTGCGAAGGGATATAAGGTTAAGTACACGGATAAGTGGTGCGCTACAACCGTGTCGGCGGCCGCAATCGAATGCGGATATACAGATATTATCCCGATAGAATGTTCCTGCAACAGGATGATCGCACTCGCTCAAAAAATGGGAATATGGCAGGAAAGCGACGAATATATCCCGAAGAAAGCCGATATCGTACTGTACGACTGGGACGATAACGGAGTCGGAGACAACAAAGGAATCCCGGATCACACAGGATATGTAGTGTCGGATGTCATTTACAACAGATTCGAGGTGTGCGAGGGCAATAAGAGCGACGGAGTGAATCTTCGCAACATGTCCGTCAATGGCAAATACATTCGAGGATACATCACGCCGAAGTATGATGACAAGGGAACTGTAGCAACACCGAATACAGCAATCAGACCGCCGAAAAAATATAAGTTCGGTATGGATGTATCATCTTATCAGGGAACGATCGACTTTGCAAAGGTTAAGAACGAGGGTATCCAGTTCGCAATCCTCAGGTCAACGGTCAAAGATCAGTCTCCGGATCCGAAGTTCGAATACAACCTCTCGGAATGCATGAAGAATCAGATAGCGGTAAGCATATACAAGTACTCGAGAGCTCTTACCATTGACCAGGCACGGGCCGAAGCTCAGGGAGTGATTAAAACTCTGAAGGGAAGAAAGCTTCTTGTATGGTACGACCTTGAAGACAACACACAAACTCCGCTCGGAAAGACGGGCATACAGATCATAGCGAATACATTCATGACAGAATTATTCAACGCCGGCATTGCCTGCGGGATCTATTGTAACATGACCTGGTACAATAATCTCATGAGCGACTATCTGAAGAACAATGTCGCCTTCTGGATCGCGAGATACAAAAAGAATGACATCGGAGCCTTCGACGAAAGTCATAAACCTACGGGCATCAAAAACCTGTACGGATGGCAATATACGTCAAAAGGATCCCTCTCCGGAATAACCGGAAACGTAGACCTCGACATCAATCTGATGTAGCTGTTTACTTTTTCATACATTTTTACCCCCTCATCAAGGGCTATCAGTTCCCGCTGGTAGCCCTTTTATTTTTGCACAGAAGAGATCAAAATTGCACCCCGAGTTGCACCCTATAGGAAAAAGCGCGTAAAATAGGCCGACTCACAATGCCTTTTAATCAGGTTGTCGGGGGTTCGAATCCCCCGTGTCTCAGTAGCAGAAAAGCCTTGAATCTACAACGATTCAAGGCTTTTTGTTTTCTGTTCATCCGAATATAAAATCTTACATTTCTGTACATTTCTATACATAAAAAGTTGCACCCGAGGTGCACCCTCATCCGTTCCCGAAGAAATTATTTAAGAGTTCACCCGCCTTCTGTATATCATCCAGATCGACATGAGTGTATATATTTGCGGTGATGGATATATTGCCATGTCCCATGAGGCGCTGAGCCGTTCTGACATCAACACCGGCCTTACACAGATCCGTGCAGTATGTATGACGCAGACAGTACGGAACGAAATCATCCGCAAGCGGAAGCGGAGGCACGAGAGCGTTCCGATATACCTTGCATCCCATAGAGATATTCATATCGCGCCGCAGATGAGCACACAGACGATTATACGACGATTCCGAGTGCTTATTGCCGCATCGGTTCACACATACAGGCTCGAAGGGTTTTGTCTTCTTAATGACCTTATAGAGATCCTCCGGGATGGGAACATATCGGTCAGAGTTTTTTGTTTTGGTACCGCGAATATGCAGCAGGCGTTTATCATGATCGATATCTCGGCCGATAAGGTTGATAGCTTCCTCCGGACGACATCCGCATTTCAATATTACGAAGAAAAGAAGATATGTAGGATCCTTCTTATAAACCTTCAGAAGATGTTTTCTCTCGTTCTCGGTAATACTCCGGCGCTCTCCCTTAGTATACTCGGGCAACCGCAATTTCTTTGCGGGGTTGTCCTGAATAAGTTTATTGTCAACCGCAGTCTCAAAAAGAAAAGAGATCTCCTGCCGAAGCTTCTCACAATGAGAGAATGACATTCCCTTGCATTCGTTTAGAATCGCCTGAAGCTCGACGGCCTTCACGGTCCCGATCGGGCGCGTACCGATATGAGCCCCGACATATTTCTTGTATCGTTTCTTGATATCATCGAGTCCCTGGACATTCCCTTTGTATGTATCAAAAGCAATATCCGCCCACGAATCAACCGGAACGGATGAATCATATATGACAGTATTCTCCTCCAGGTCACGGAGCCTGTTTGCTTTCTTGGTATAAAGCTCTTCGAGAGTATCCGCATGCACCCAGTACTTCTTACCTTGATATTTGAAAGTCGTTGTATAGTTATATTTTTTCACGATAACACCTTCACTTTATACGGCAGATCTTCCGGCCGCATCTGAGCCGACATCCCCTTTTACATCAAGGAGCTTGAGAATATTCGCTTGCGTTACGGGATCCGCGAGGCGATAAGCCTCAATGATTCGAGCCTCGACATCTGTAAGAGCAAGAGAAGAAGGTGCAGCGGGCACGGAATTATCCGGCATAACAATATAATTATCCTCCGCGTAGAGGGATATCACACCGAGAGCACGCTCGATCTTTGACATCTTCTCGTACTTCGGAGTAGCCTTCCCCTTCTTCCATTCAGAAAACGTAGTCTGATTAACTCCAGCAAGGCGAGCTACGTCGACATCTTTCAGTCCTTTAGAATCGCGTATTTTAGTGTATTCCTCATAAGTCAACATGATACCCTGATAACCTCACATAGAAAACTCTAAAAAAGTTGTTGACAAATTAGAAAACACTAATTATACTATGAACCATAGAGTTAGCGTTTTCTAAAAAATGATGTTCGCAAGATTATTTTATTAGAAAAACCGAAACTTTACAACTACTACATATAGAAAGGAGACGGACATGTACGCTAAATATGTAGAATTACGCGATGCGAAGGGATACAAAGACTCTGATGTAGCAAAAGGAATCGGAGTGGCGCAGACACTGTTCTCGGAATGGAAGAACGGAAAGAGCCAGCCGAAAGTCGAGAAGCTCATCAAAATCGCGGATTTCTTCGGCGTCACACTCGACGAGCTCGTGAGAAACAAGGCATAAGCGATCCTATATCCTACGGATACAGGATGAAGAAAATCCTTGACAGGATTTCCTCTAATAATCATTGAACACACTTAACGAAGGAGAAACACATGAAGATTCAAACGAAGAAAAAGACTTACATCAACGTATCAAACAATTCTTCGAGCAAACAGATCATATGCGACCGACTGTGCGAAGCGATTCAGCAGACATCAGCCGGAGACGATCTTGAAGCTCTCAGATATGATCCCAAAAAAGAAATAGTACATGCGGACTTTACGGACGCATACGATGCACGGCAGATCAATGTAGCGATGGACTCAGGCTGGGCCATGATCAAGGACATCGTGAATCACATAGATATCGGGTGACATAATGACGGCGCGGGAAATCGAAAGAGATATGAAAGCATCAGTTGACGGAGCGTCATTCATCACTCCCGGACAACTCGCGAGATATCTCGGACAAAAGAATACAACTCGAGTCCGCGAGAAATACATGACCGCAGCATTCCGGATAGAGGGAACAAAAAAGTACTTCATCCCGGAAGTCGCGAAAGCGGTATATAACGACGGACAGTTTTAAGGAGGAAATATGACACCGGACGGACGTTACATCATCGCCGTAGATTTTGACGGAACTCTCATCAAGGAAAACAAGTGGCCAAACGTGGACGGAGTACCGGACAGAGCTCTGATCAAGAACCTTCTCATCGAACAAAAGAAGGGCAACAAGCTCATCCTGAACACATGCCGAACTGGAGAGGCGCTCGAAGCGGCGGTCAACTGGTGCAAAGATCAGGGAATCGAGTTCGACGCGGTAAACGACAATCTCCCGGAACTGATCGAGGCATACGGAGAAAACACACGGAAGATCTCGGCCGACATCTACATCGATGACCGCGCCCTGCATCCGTACAGCGTCAGCTGGTCCTTCTATAACGAATACGCAATGAGCATAACTGATCACTGGCTATACAACAAAGGAGGGAACAATGCATGAAGTTGAGGGGAGTCTGTTACAAGATCGGAGTGATAGCAGCATTCTTAGGGGCTTCCGGAATTGCAGAGAGTATCACAGGGCACGGTTCGGGAATGGCATCGGCCATCTGGTTCGCCGCTGGAGTAGTTCTGTGCCTGTTCGGATATGTGAAGTAGAACCAGACATCAATCAAGCGGTCGTCGATAGAGCAAACTTCATCAATGAAGACACGCTCCTGCATAACGAAGATGTGACGGAGTTCTTCGAAGAGAATCACTTAAGCGAGCTCGACAGACTGATCGAGAACATGGATAAGCGGGAAATGATAACAGTGTGCTGCGTGGCCATAAGAAAATACCCGCTTGCATATATACAGGTCATAGCAGAATACATCATGGAACTCACAAGGAAGGGGAGAAAAAGATGAAAGTAATGGAAGTGTACGAAGTAGGCGAAGAAGTTCTGATCAAGGCGAAGGTATCCGCGATCATTCCGGACAAGGACAGGTTCACATATGAGGTGACCGTATCCGGAGAAACGGAGAAGCTCAAACACCGGTTTCAGCATAAAGATCTGACACAGGTTGAGAGCGTTCCTTCTATATAAAAGGAGGTGTGAGTATGTGCGTATGTAATGAAGGCAGAGAGATCGGAATCGTAGGAACCGAACTCGGAGGATTCAGCAACAGGATATTCGTATATGTCCAGGGAAACAATCTCAGGGTATTCGGGGAGGATCCCGAGGCTCCGGCCGGAGACATCCTGATCAAGTATTGCCCGATGTGCGGAAGGAAGCTTGAAAAGAATATGCACCTCTCATACAACCCCCAGGAGGCATCCAAGAAGGCAGCTATCCGGTACGCGTAAAAGACCGCAACAGAGGTCTTAAGCAGTTCATCATAGATATTAAACTTAGGAGAAAACTTTGTATCGATTAGACATATATCGCTTCGCATCCTCGACAGAATATGAGTATAAGTTCGTCGGGAACTATGGAGCCAAAGGAGAAAAGAGAGCTCCCAAACAGAAAAGAACACCTGAAGATATCGAGAGGCAGAACCAATATCAGCGGACAAAGACGGTCAGGCATCTGATCAAAGCCAACTTCAAGGAAGGCGACTACTGGACGACCTTAACATATCCGAAAGATACGAGTCGAACGATCCAAGAGGTATCGCAGGATGTTTCAAAGTTCTTAGGGCACATGAGGTATCAGTACAAGAAGGTAGATATCCCTTGCAAGTACATCTACCGGATAGAGATAGGATCCCGGGGAGGTATCCACGTTCACATCATCATGAACAGGATCCCCGATCTCGACCGGACGATACAGAAGTACTGGACTCATGGCAAAGCTCACAACGAGCTCCTCGATGACGGAACGTATGAGAGTCTGGCCGATTACATTGTCAAGCCTCCGACAGAACAGCAGAAGAAGCTTCTCAAGACCTTCGACGAAGAAGCGAAGAAGCTGATCCGGTATTCCTGCTCCCGTAATCTGGAAAGACCGGTACCGGAGACGAAGGAATATTCACGCCGGACGATGAGAGAGGTATTCAACCACGATCTTGTACCCGCAAAAGGATACTACATCGACAAGAACTCGATCCGACGAGGAGTGAACACATTCACGGGATACGGATATCTGTACTATCAGGAGGTCAAACTCCAGAAGGAGCAGCAGGCGGAACCGGTAAAGATATACGAATGCCCGATATGCCATCAGTTCACGATAGACTCATTCAAATGCGACTGTCAGAGGAAGAATGTTAAACATATATCTCGAAAGTACAATAAGACCGCCACAAAAGGCCGCAGGTAAAGCGATGTACATAGCGGAGTTCGTATCGGATAAGAACCCGGAGAGCTTCGTTACACGCGAAGGATATGCGGAGTTCGGAGAGACGACAGAGGACGCAGCGATCCTCACGATCCTTATCGAAGCGCTCTTGATACTCAATAAACCGTGCACGATCCGCATATTTACGAAAGCAAAAGGCATATTGTCAACCCTCGAAAGCCGAAGATACGAAGCGTGGCAAGGTCAAAAGTGGCTCAAAAGCAATAAAGAATCAGTCAAGAACGCTCATTTGTGGGACATTGTAGCACACGCACTCGAGAAACATGACTGGACCATAACGGACGAGGATCACTCGTACCGGGAATACATGAGATCGGAGCTGAAGAAATGGCAAAGAGCATAATACAGGCGAAGACGGATAAGCTTAACCGAGAATGCTTCCTCTGCCGGCTCGATACAAACGCAGATCTCACACACGAAGGACTGCATAAGCATCACATGATACACGGTACCGCCAACAGGCGGCTCGCTGAAAAGTGGGGACTCTGGTGTTATCTGTGCAGCGAGCATCATCAGATGCTACATGACCACAATGAAAAAGACATATTCCTGATGCAAGTCGCCCAGGGCAGATTCGAAAGACTGTACGGACATGACAAGTGGATGGAGATCTTCGGGAAGAACTATTTGATATTTTGATTCATCCGGGGAAAAGGGCGCGGACGGTTGGATGACCGCACGAATCTGAGACGGGAGCAAACAAGGCGCCTTCCGCGGTACCCGATGAATATATAATCGCGCGAACGTAACTAAGTACCTAAAAATTGTATCACACTTACCAAAAGCCATATTGCCCGGGCAGGAAGGAGGAATATGACAAGGAGTATAAGACGATTAAAGGGGATCACAACGATTTTGACAGCAGTGGCGATCTTAACGGCCACAAAAGGAGTAAACACCTACAACGGCCATCTGGAGAAATACTACAACCTTCCCATGAATCGCGTAGTCCGCAGGGCTCAGGACATGGGAATACCATGCGAATATTGGGTAGACGACAGAGGCGTCAAGCGCTTCGGACCGTGGGTTATATGCGCAGCACATCCATCCGTGACGAGGTACACACGGATCGATACAAGCTTAGGGCCCGGAATTATACTCGATTATCACACGGTATACGCAGACAAGACACTCATAGACATAGCCACAACATGGTAGGAGGGAAGTATGAACGATATTCAGATTTTCAAAAGCGAAGAGTTCGGGCAGATCCGAACAGTAGATATCAACGGCGAGATATGGTTCGTGGGTAAGGACATATGCTCACATTTCGGTGACACAAATCATAGCCGGACACTTTCAAGAGTAGATGATCAGGACAAGAGCACAGCCGAGATCACTGACTCGATGGGAAGAAAGCAACAGACAACAATCATAAACGAGAGCGGACTATACGCAGTCTTATTCGCGATGCAACCTCAGAAGGCAAATAACGGCGGGGTATCAGATGCGTACCCCATAGAGGTCGAAGAGAGAATTGAAAAAATCAGACGCTTCAAGCGCTGGATAACGTCAGAGGTATTACCCAGCATCCGAAAGAACGGAGGCTACCTTGCAAATCAAGAGAACCTCACTCCGGAGCAGATTGTAGCGAATGCCCTCGTGGTAGCACAGAACATCATCGCCAACAAGGACAAGCAGATCGAAGAGATGCAGCCGAAGGCAGACTACTTTGATGCGCTGGTAGAGAGAAACCTTCTCACGAACTTCAGAGATACGGCGAAGGAGCTGAACATTGGAGAGAAAACCTTCATCGGATTCCTGATAGACCGCAAGTTCATATACAGAGATCAGAGCAAGAAGCTCAAGCCCTACGCTGACAAGGTTGAAAAAGGGCTGTTCGAAATCAAAGAGTTTAACTCACGCTATTCGGATCACTCCGGACTGCAGACTCTCATCACTCCGAAGGGACGCGAGACATTCAGACTCTTACTGCAGGACGACTGTATATTTTAACAAAGCAAAGGAGAAAACATCATGTCAGAAAACAAAGTTAAGAGAATCAAACAAACGATCAACATCCCCGTCCGGGATCTTCATCCTCATCCGAAGAACCCTCGAAAGAACCTCGGAGATCTCGAGGAACTGACAGACAGCATCAAGAAGAACGGCATCATGCAGAATCTCACAGTCATACCGGGATTCTACAGAGCAAACGGAGAGTGGTTCAACACCGAAGCGGAGTACACCGTCATCATCGGACACAGACGTCTCGAGGCTGCAAAGGCAGCAGGCTTGACCGAAGTACCCTGCAGAATCTACGAGAACCTTCCGGAGAACGATCAGATCGCAACAATGCTCGAAGAGAATATGCAGAGGAACGATCTCACAATATACGAACAGGCTCAGTCGTTTCAGCTGATGCTCGATCTGGGAGAAACAGTAGACACCCTGTCAGAAAAGACCGGATTCGCAAAGTCAACGATCTACCACAGAATCAATATTGCGAAGCTCGATCAGGAATATCTCAAAGAGCTTGACGAAGACGACAGCTTCCAGCTGACACTCAATGATCTCATCGAACTCGAGAAGATCAAGGACATCAAGAAGAGAGACAAGATCCTCAAAGAGTCGAGAAGCTCGAACGATCTTCGCTTCAAAGCGCAGCAGGCGGCAAAAGAGGAAATGATAAACGCCAAAGAAAAACAGTGGCGCGAATACCTCGAAGAATCTCTCGCGGACGAAGGCGAGCAGTCAATGAAGTGGTCGGACAAGTACGAGAAGATTTTCGAACAGGATCTCCGGGAAGATAAAGAGTTCGATCCGGAAGAGGTCGAGGATCTGATCAATGATGAGACATATTACGTCATCAACTACGGATACGTGACGCTCCTGCAGGAAAAAGTAAACGAGGCAGCGGGCGAAGAAGATGATGACGATGACGGAGAAGAATCAGAGTGGGAAAGAAAGCGAAGGGAACGAGACGAAAGAAAGCAGATATACACGGCGGTGCGTTTGCCCCTCAAAGAAGACACGAGGGATTTTGTAAGAGCAATCGTAGAGGAAAAGCTCAAGAACCCGGACAAGGAAGACATAGCAAATATTACAGAAACCCTCTTCAAGCTGTTCCTCGAGACGTTCTCAACATACTCAGTGATCGATGACCTTATTGAGTTCCTGGACGAAGATATCGACACTCGAGACGAGGAAACAGAAGAATACAAGAAAGCCTACGACAAGGTAATGAAACTCCCGATGTACAAGCTGCTCTTGATACTCGCACAGAACGAGATCAACGATAGAGAGCCTTTAGGCTGGAATGGCGAGTACATAGCAGAGAATGCGCAACTGATGCAGAGGTTCTACTACATTCTCGAAAGATGGGACTGGAAAACTTCGGAAGAGGCGATGAAGCTCATAAACGGAACAGCTGACTATTACACGCACAAGGACGAGGAAGACGAATGAAAATACACGAACTCAAAACAAAGCCGGAATATTTCGAGGCAGCACGGAAGCGGCAGAAGAACTTCGAGATCCGGAGAGACGATCGAGATTTCCAAGTCGGGGATCTCGTGAAGCTCGAAGAGTTCGACAACGGAAAGTACACAGGACGACACACAGGGCTCCGCCCTGTCCTGTACGTCCTAAGAGACTGCCCCGAATATGGACTGGCTGAAGGATATTGCATCATAGGATTTTGAGAGGAGGATAAACAAATGATGAAAATGACGGTCGTTTTCGAAATTACGACGCAAGAACAGATCAAAACGGTCATGGATGCGCTCATAAAGGCAACACCGGACACCAAGATCAAGATCGAGGAGCAGGAAGCCAAAAAGCCGGCGAAGGATCCCGAGAAGAAACCGGACAAAGAGCCGAAAGAGGTCAAGTTCGTGCCGATCGACAAGGTAGCTCCAAAGAAGAAACGGACAAAAGAAGCCCAGGAAGCCATTGACGCGATCAAAGAGGCGTACGCAAAGAAGAGAGACGAGAAACGCCCGGAGAAGAAGACCAGGGTTAAAAGATCCGACATTGATGACGCTAAGATCGTTAAGATGCGCGATGAAGACGGTATGAAGTTCAATAAGATCGCCAAAGAGATCGGATGCTGCGAGCAGACTGCCATCAACAGATACAACAAGGCAAAGAACGGAGGAAACAGATGAGCGGAAGACTTAAACATGCAGAGATACGTTCAACAGGGGAGAGAGAACCAGGAATGAAAATAATATGGCAAAAAGTAAAGATCAGATTTCTGCAAGATTTGGATATATCCGGCAAAGTCCAACCGAACAAAGGCGAAATAAGAGAAGCGCAGATATACGACGGTTATTGCTACATCGATTTTGGAAAGCTGGGAATAGCAAAAGCTCCGCTTGCAGATATGGCAGGAAACTTTGAAATCATAGAAGGAGGAAACAGATGAGCGGAAGACTTAAACATGCACAGCGCAGCCACAGAAACCACACAAAGGCACAGAAACAGATGGTAGATCACTCAATCAAGAGTGCATACAGGGCAAATCTGGCCAAAGCAGCCAAACTCATGAGGAAGGAGAAGAAGGGATGAAGACAGCAACGGGAGCTTGCAAGTATTGCGGGCAAATAATGACGATAGAGGTACCGGATAAGTTCAAACAAGCCGACATCGACGAAGAGGTAACAAGAAAGTGCAACTGTCCGGAAGCACAGGCCATTACAAAGCAGCAGGAAATGATAGCCAGCGCGGAAGGGATGATCAGAGAGTTCTTCGAAGGCCGCGAGAACATGGACGCGATCAAGCTTTTACTGCTCAGTGCGGTCGAACCGATAGCGACAGGAGAGATCGGAGGGATATCGATATCAAAAGGCGGTTACACCGGAACGATGAAGCCCGGCAAGGACACGATCAAGGTGTCACTGAAGTATACGACGGTCGATTCCGTCGAATCGTAGGAGGTGGAGATATGAAATGCCCGAAATGTAATTCTGCAACAAAGGTCACAGACGGACGCCAAAGAACGACCGGATGGAAAAGAACAAGAAAATGCATTGAATGCGGATTCAAAGTCAGGACCACGGAAGTATTTGCGGAGAACCCGAGTCAAACGCCTCTCATGACACGAAGCGAGGAAAATATACAGCGAATCAAGAAACAGGCGGAAAAACTCAAGATCAAGCTCATGGACGATTAGGAGGACGGGGAGTATGGAAGCATGGATATTCGGAATATTCAGTGGTTTATGGTTAGCCATGTTGTTTGTGGCGATAGGAGTCATAATTGGGAAAGTTCACAGCTATTATCATCAAAAACCTCATAAAGACAACGCTGAACATGTACGGGATAAACATAATCATAGCGATGTTCATAGCGGTGGAACTGATAACGTGCACGATAGTCTTCTGGGAGACGATAACCGGGAAGAACATCATAGATGTGATGTGGGACTATATTTTCGGGGACGAATCCAAGCCGACGGAGCAATCACAATCCTCGAAAACGTCAAACGAGAAATGAGCAAAATGTTGAGCGGTTCAGAGAAAGATGCTATCGATTACGCTATCGAATGCACGAGAGTCAGGGCAGAGCTTCTCGAGATGATCGAGGAGGTAAGAAACAGTTGAGCAAGATATTATCGATCATAATTCCATACTACGAAGCAAAGAGATACACGGACGAGCTTCTCGCGTGCCTCGATAAGCAGATGACTGACGAGATCGAAGTTATCCTGGTAGATGACGGATCCCCGACACCGTTCAAGACGGAATATGAATGGTGCACCGTCATCCGCCAGAAAAACAAGAGATGCGCGGGCGCTCGCAACACCGGACTCAAGAAAGCGACGGGAAAGTACATCCAGTTCATAGACGCCGACGACATGGTGCCCGATTATTTTATCAGCAGGATCCTCCGGGAGATCAAAGAGAACCCCTTCGATGTGTGTGATCATTCGTGGAAGTCTCTTGACCATACCGGAGTACAGCACAATATGAGAATCAAGGATCGAGAGGGAAGACTCCCGAATCCGTCAGTCTGCACGAGGGCATTCTCAAAGGCATATATCGGAGCAACAAGATTCAACGAGAAAAAGGACAGCACAGAAGACGAAGACTTCTCCCGGAAGCTCGGATATCTGGACAAGGACATTCCGTGCAAGCATACGGCAATATCAGACTACATGTACTACTATCGCACCTCGGTAGAGAACAGCAAGGTCAAAAGATTCAAAGCCGGGCTCATGAACACAAAGAGAATCGTGTACTACTACAGCCACGTAACAGCTGACATGAAGAACCTTCTCGAAGAGATCAAGGCTGAAGACCAAACGAACGAAGTATGGCTGCTGACGAATCAATGCGACATTCCGGAATTGAAAAGATACTGTCAGATAGCAAAACCGATGACGATATGGGCTCACGAGCTCAGAGGGGAATCATACGGCAGATGTACGGTGATAGAGCCGCCGATCAGGACACAGATAGTCATATATTGCGAGTTCATATCGAAAGTCGGCGGGATCACGACGTTTATATACAACTTCTGTCAACACATGAAGGAATATTACGACATCGTCGTCATGATAGAGCGAATAGATGCAGTGCACGCCGAAAGACTCTCGCAGATAGTGAGACTCGAAAAATACGATCCATCAAAGAGCATATACTGCGACACATTGATCCTGAACAGGCTGACAGACAAAATACCGTCAAACGTCATCTACAAACAGACCATACAGATCTGTCACGCGTGCCGGCAGGTAAAATATCGAATACCGCAGGGCAGAGATTATCTGATAAACGTCTCCGAAGCTGCAAAGAAGTCGTGGGGCAAGGAAGCCGAAAGCGGAATAGTGATTCACAACATATCATTCCTGGAACATAAACCCTGCCTGATGCTCATATCAGCAACAAGGGTAAAAACAACCGACAAGGGACAAAACGACATCAGGATGAAGAAGCTGGCCCAGATGCTTGACGAAGCACAGATCAAATATCTCTGGCTGAACTTCGCGGACTCGCAACTCTCGGATATGCCGAGATCGTTCGTCAACATGCCGGCCACAACAGACATACAGCCATATATAGCAAAAGCAGACTACCTCGTGCAGCTTTCAGACACAGAAGCCTTCTGCTATTCGGCGATAGAGGCACTTGAAAACGGAACGCCCGTAATAATTACCCCGCTGGCCGTTTTGCCGGAGATCGGGATTGAAGACGGAGTGAACGGATACGTGGTGCCGTTCGACATGAAGTTTGACGTCAGGAAGCTTCTCGAGATACCGCAGTTCGAATACGAATACGACAACACGGAAATAATCAAGAAGTGGCGGAAGATCCTCGGGAGCAAGAAACCGGAAAGAAAATACATACCGCCGGTGATGGTAGACGTGATATGCCTGTATCAGTACTTCGACACCGAGCTGAAGCGGACCGTCAAAAAGGGAGAGAAGATACGGACGACAGAAGAGAGGGCACAGATCATTTGCAAAGCCGGATACGGCAGGAGGGGATAGGATGACAACAGAGGAGTATTTGCAGTCGATAAGGGACATGACGTATAAGATAACCGCGCTCGAGAAGATGCGAGACGACTTAGTGATCGACAGGGTACCGTCAAGATCCTTTACATACGACGATCTCAGGGTACAGACATCACCGACGGGAGACTCCCTCGAGAACGCAGTGATCGGAGCGGTAGAGGAAGAACGCAAGCTCGAGAAGAAGATCAAGGAAACTCAGGCGCTATTATACAAGCGATCAGAGGATGCGCTCGAGAAGATAATGACTCTCAAAGAAGGACAGTGCCGGCGCTTCCTGGTAGACTACTACATCCATTGCGAGAGCCTCGCAAAGATCACACGCGAGTACGGGTTCGCAAGCAGACGCATAACGCACAACCTCAAGAAGAGAGCATTGAAGTATTACGATACGGTACACAAATAAAGTTAGTGACATTTGGTGACATAATCTGTGATATAACTGTATCGTGAAGCGAAGGACATGATGAAAAACTCCTAAGTTAAGTGAGAAGGGCAGGCGAAACACCTGTCCTTCTCTGTGTTCAAAAGCATGAAATACATCATCATGTGTGGCGGCGTTACGCTATACAACATCAAAGACACAAACGATAAGGTACCGAAACCCTTCCGGAAGATCTACGGAGAACGACTGATCGACAGAACGATACGCCAGCTCCGAGAAAACAACATCGAGGATATAGCAATCAGCAGCTTGAGCGACATCTTTGATGATATCGGAGTTCCGGTACTTAAGCATGATAACGCTATGACATGGGACGGCTACGTATGGCTGCACGCTTTCTATCCGATGACGGATCCGGTGTGCTACCTGTACGGAGATGTGTTCTACAGCGACGAAGCCATAAGAACGATCATACAGACCGAGACAAACGATGTAGAGTTCTTCGCATCCGCTCCGCCATTCTCGAAGCAATATAACAAGAGATGGGCTGAACCGTTCGCGTTCAAGGTAGTGAATACGGAATGGTTCTTCTTCTGCGTCAAGTGGGCGCAGGAACTACACAAGCGGAATAAGTTCAAACGTCCGCCGATATCGTGGGAACTGTGGCAGCTTATAAAAGGCACGACACTCAACGAGATCGACTATACGAACTACACAGCTATCAACGACTTCACTGTTGACATTGATGGAGAAACAGAAGCGAAGTACATGGAGCTTCACGGATTCGGTAAGCCATCAAGGACATGAAGCGATAATACGAATAGAAAAGCAAAAGCAGAGAGGCACAGGAACAATGCTCAAAGCATGTTCGATTTGTGGAAGAGTCCACGACCGCCGCTTACAGTGCCGGCCTATACAGTCAAAGTATTCAACGAATGAATCCCAGGCATCACATATCCGGGGATCTTCCCGCTGGAAGAAACTCCGAGCATATATCCGGGGCAGAGACAACAACGTGTGTCAGCTTTGCTTGAGAAACTTTCCTGGAACAATCCGGCCCTACGAGACCGACGGGCTGGAGGTGCATCACATAACAAAGATCGAAGAAGATGAGACAAAGGCATTCGATGAAGATAATTTGATTTCATTGTGCAGAGTTCATCATGAAATGGCAGAGCAGGGCAGAGTGACGGCAAAGGATCTCGTAGCCATCGCAAAAGAGAACAACGAGAGGTACCGATGAAGCCGAAAGTATCCCCCGGCTATTTTTCGAAGCCCGAATCTGACTCCGCCGCCAC